>Ga0315275_10006665_pt1 | contig 11074 bp, 7 predicted proteins | sample YL17G03_0_MG_FD_205557 | JGI IMG/M metagenome (GOLD analysis project Ga0315275, IMG submission 205557) | Sediment microbial communities from Yellowstone Lake, YNP, Wyoming, USA - YL17G03_0 | ecosystem: Environmental > Aquatic > Freshwater > Lake > Sediment | place: USA: Wyoming | collected...
TTTCAGCCGCGCCGGCGTGGCGTAGAAAAGATCGCGCACCTCGACGGAGGTGCCTTGCGCCAGCGCCACCGGCTTCAGCTGCGATTTCCGGCCCGCGTCGACGCTCACTTCATAGGCGTTGGCGGCACCGCGCACCCGGCTTTGAATCGCAAGACGCGCCACGGAACCGATCGAGGGCAAAGCCTCGCCGCGGAAGCCGAGCGTCAGAATATTGGCGAGATCGTCACCGGCGAGCTTCGAAGTGGCATGGCGCTCGACCGAGAGGACGAGATCAGCTTGGTCCATGCCCGAGCCGTCATCGGCAACACGAATGAGGCCCAAGCCTCCGCCGGTTGCCGTCACATCGATGCGTGAAGCGCCGGCATCGATCGCGTTCTCGATCAGCTCCTTGACGACGCTCGCAGGGCGTTCGACGACCTCACCCGCCGCAATGCGGTTGACGAGGTTTGCCGGCAGCGCGCGGATGGGCATGGTCACGCCATTGTTGGCTTAGGTTTCGTCGCTGAGATAGCGGCGGGTCAGGATTTTAACCGATTCGACGGCCGGCTGGTCAAATGGATCGACGCCCAGGAGATGGCCGGCGAGGATGGTTTCGAGCATGAAATGCATCATCAGGGCGCCCAAGCCACGCTCATCGAGCCGCTCGAGATCGATGGTGCGGACCGGACGTCCCGCCGCGATCAAGGCATCGGGTATGGCGCGGCCTTGCGCGGCGACGAGATCGCCGGCGGTACGGCCGGCGAGATAAGGCGCGCCTGCAATCTCCGCGAGCTCGGGAGAAATGCTGGGACCGCGGCCAGCACAATTCTCGCGGATGACCGTAATGAAATGTTGCGGCGTGCCGTCGAGATAAAGCTGCAACTGGCTATGCTGGTCGACGGGGCCAAGCGCGGCAACCGGCGTGGTGCCCTCGCCGTTCTTGCCGAGGCTCTCGCCCCAGAGCTGCACATACCAAGCGGCGAAGCGCGAGAGGCGGTCGCTGTAGGGAAGCATGACATTGGCGCGGACGCCGCGTTCCTTGGCGAGGCCGACGGCGACGCCCGCGCCGATAGCGGGAGCGAAATCGCCGGCCTGTTTCGCGTTGAGCAGAGACTGCACGACGCTCTCGGCACCCTCGCGCAAGGCAACGACGTCGAGGCCGCGAGCCAGCGCGGGCAGTAATCCGACATTGGTGAGGCCCGAATAGCGGCCGCCGATCTTGGGATCGTGCGGCAGGGTCGGGATGGAAAGGGCCTCACAGAGCCCGCGCAACCCATTGGCTCGGCCGGTCGCGGCGGGTTCGGTCAGAGCGAGGAAGCTCTCGCGAATCCGTTCGTCAAGGCCGGCGCCGCGAAAAGCTTCGATCGCCGCAATGGCTTGCACCAGAGTCTCCGGCGTATTGCCGGATTTCGAGGTGAGAATGAAACGCGTCGTCTCGAGATCGAGGCCGGCAAGGGCGCGTTCCAATGTGCGTGGATCGAGATTGTCGTAGAAGCGGACGCGCGGGCGCCCCCCTCCGCCATTGCCGTTGTCGCCCGGTATACACCAGCCGCCGAGCTGCGCCAGCGTTTGGCCACCGAGGCTCGATCCGCCAGTGCCGAAAAACACGAGCGTGGTGGTGCCCTGGCTTAAGCTCTCGATCGCGTCGCGCGCGGGGGCGATGTCGTCGCGTCTTGCCGGCACGCGCAAGAGAGAAAGCGCGTCTGATTTATGCGCCTCACGCAGAGACGCGAGGCGCGGCTCGAGCTTGGCAAGAGAGGCGTCGAGAGAGCGTGGGTTCAGCCCTGAGGCGCCGATGGAAGCTTCGAGGCAGCCTTCAACGGATTGCACGAGTGTCGGCATCAACACCTCTTGCTGTCATGCCCGCGAAAGCGGGCATCCAGTAGCCAATAGAGCCTTTTGCTCCACAACGTCCCGTAACGATTACTGGATTCCCGCTTCCGCGGGAATGACACTTATGTGGTGGATAACCAATCGAACAACTCCGGCTTCTAGCCAGGAGCGGCCCCTGCTCGCGGCTCCACCGGCTTGCCGACAATGGTGGTGATCAGGCGGTCGGCGTCGAAGAGGCGGTTCGCCACCCGCCTGATGTCGTCGAGCCCGACCCGCTCGATCAACGCATTGCGCTGCCCCACATAGTCGATGCCGAGATCCTCAATCTGAATCGCGAGCAATTGATTGGCGATGCTCGTCGAAGATTCAAAACGTAGCGCATAGGCGCCGGTGAGATAACTCTTGGCGCTCGCGAGCTCTTCGGCGCTTGGGCCGTCATTCGCCAGATGCTTCAACTCGCTCTCGATCACGTCCAGCGATTGTCCGACCGACTCGTTCTTGGTGGCGACGTTGCCGATGAAGACCGCACCGTGCTCGAAGGGATAGAGGTTGGAAGAGACGGAGTACGCGAGCCCGCGCTTCTCGCGCACTTCTTCCATCAGCCGCGAGGAAAAGCCGCCGCCGCCGATGATATAGTTCAACACGTAGGCCGGGATGAAATCGGGGTCCTTGCGCGCAATGCCACGATGGCCGAACTGCGCCACCGATTGCGGCACATCCATGGCGATGACTTTGCGCGTGGGCCCTAGCGGCGGGGTGGCATCGGCGACGTGAGTCAATTGCGACTTGGCGGGGAGACCGCCAAAAATGTGATCGAGCGCCTTGCCTAGCGTCTCGCCGTCGATGTCGCCGACCACCGAGATCACAAGCTTGTCGCGGGCGACGACGCGCGACGCGTAGTCCTTTAGGTCTGCCGGGGTCATCGAGGAGATTGAGGTGAGCGTGCCCTTGATCGGGAGGCCGTAAGGATGGCCGGGAAAAGCCAGCCGGTCCCAGGCGATCGAGGCGACGGTCTCGGGGTCGTTCTCGTCGAAACGCAGCCCCGCCAGAATCTGAGCGCGCACGCGCGCGGTGGCATCCTCATCGAAACGAGGCGAGGTTAGAGCCAGGCGCAAGAGATCGAACGCTTCATCCTTATTGGCGCTCAAGGTCTGCACATTGCCGAGCATGACGTCGCGGCTCGCGTCGAAAACCATGCGCATAGCGAGCGTTTGCAAACGTTCCTGGAAGGCAACCGAATCGAGTTCGCCAGCGCCCTCGTCCATCATGCCGGAGACAAAATAGGACAGGCCCTCTTTGCCGGAAGGGTCTTGGCTGGCCCCGCCGCGTAAGGCAAAGCGCATGGCGATCAGGGGGTTGGCATGGCTCTCGACCAGCCAGGCTTCAATGCCTCCAGGGCTCGTGACGCGTTTTATCTTCATGGCCTCAGTGGAATTGGCGGCGGTGACGGTAAGAAGAAGCCCCAGGCTTAGCGGCAATGCAAGGCCACGTCGCAAGAGAGAAGGCAATAGGAATTGTCCCCCCATCGCCTCCGCCTACCCATTCTTCGCTTTTGCCGGGGTGATACTGGAGGTCGTCTCAGGCACCGGGGTGAGAATGCCGGTCACGGAATTCTTGTCGACGAGAAAAGTCCGCGCCGCGTTGCGAATGTCCTCGACCGTGACCTTCCGCAGCCGCTCGGGCCATTCATCGACGTCGGCGACGCTCATGCCCAGCGCGACGCGCCACGCATAGTGGCGGGCCATGTGCGATTGGCTGTCGGAGGTATAGACGAACTCGGCGATGTAGGAATTGCACGCGCGGTCGAACTCGTCTTGCGTCACGCCTTTCTCTTTCAGCTCTTCGATGACGGCGCCGATCTCGGCATCGAGCTCCTCAGGCAGCACGCTGTCGGAAGCGATCGCATAGAAGGCAAGCCGCCCCGCATCGAGGCCTGAATCGGAATACCAGCCGCCGGCGCTGGCGGCCGTTTTACGCTCGATAACAAGCCGCTTATAGAGCCTGCCCGTCGAGCCTTGCACGGCGATCCGCATCAGAAGGTCCAAAGCTTCCGCCTCGCCGGGTTTGGCCGAGGCATAGCTCGGCGCGAGATAATAACGCTGCACGGTGGTGCGGCCGGCACGAACGTCCTCGAGTTTCACGGTGACCGGCGCGTAATGTTCCGGCTCTTGCGGACGGACACGTCCATTCAGCGACTGATTGGGCGCGACCTTGCCGTAAGTCGCCTCCGCGATTTTCTTGACCTCGTCCGGCTCCACATCGCCGGCGACGACGAGAAGCGCGTTGTTCGGTGCGTAGAAGCGCTTGTAGAAAGCGAGCGCATCGTCGCGGCCTAGCGCCTCGATCTCGTGCTCCCAGCCAATGATCGGAATCCCGTAAGGATGGTTCGAATAGAGCGCGGCCATCATCTGCTCTTGCAGGATGGAGCCGGGATCGTTGTCGACACGCATGCGGCGCTCTTCGAGGATGACCTTGCGCTCGGTCTCAACGTCTTGCTCCGACAGGCGCAGATTCGCCATGCGGTCCGCCTCCATCTTCATGACGAAGGGGAGACGGTCCGAGGCCACGCGCTGGAAGTATGCGGTGACGTCGTTATTGGTGAAAGCGTTGTCCTCGCCACCCTCACGCGCGACGAGCTTGGAGAATTGGCCCGGTGGAATCTCCTCCGTGCCTTTGAACATCAAATGTTCGAGGAAATGGGCGATGCCGGAAGAGCCGCGTGGCTCGTCCGCCGAGCCGACGCGATACCAGATCATATGCGTGACGACGGGGGCGCGGTGGTCCGGGATGACCAGGACTTGTAAGCCATTGCCGAGTTTGAATTCTGTGACACGCGAGGCGGCCGATGCACCGTCGACGGCGACCGCCACGGCCATCGTGGCCAGGCTCAAGCAGGCCAGCGCGAGCCCGGCCCGAATGTCGAGCAACGTCCCCAATTGATCGAACATCGACATCACCATGGTCACGTGAGTTCAGCCTCCAGCCAAGCAAGGGTTGGGCCACCGGCCGGCAAGGTTAAGGTCCGATGGGCGGGGTTAACCCCTATCTCAGGCGACGGAGACGGATTTTCAAGCCAAATCGCGCGGGGCAAGCGGGCAGCGAACGAAATTAACAATGCAGCGCGGCTAATAGTCGGCGCGGTTACCGGTAGGCGCCGACATCTGATTGTAGCTATCAGGCGCCTTGGGGTGGAACGGATCATCCGCGGGGGGCGCTTCACCGACGACCTGAGGCGGATTGATCGGCTTCACGCCATTCGCCGCCACGGCGTCTTGCTGACGAGCGCGATCCGCGGGCGTCATGTCCGAGGGATCGGGCTCTGGAAGATCGACAACCTCGTCGGGGTTGGTTTTCGTCTTCTTGCCGAGCAAATTGTCAAGAAGCGTGGGCTTGCCGGCATATGGATTTTGCGGGTCGGCAGCGGCTTCCTTTTTCTGTTCTACTTTCTCCTTTTCGGCGACGATGCGCTTTTGCTCGCGATCCGTATCCGCCGGCCAATCGGCGCGCGCGGTGGCTATTGCCGCGCTTTGGCCCGGAACCGGTAGCGCTTTACGATCGGGCGGCACAACGAGCGGCGCGCGCTCGGACATCTTCACATCTTCCCTGGCGCTGTCGCCGGAGAGGCCGGCATAGTCGAACAGCTTGCCCTGGAATTCGACACCACCGCAGCCGCCAAGTGCCAGCGTTCCGGCAAGCGCCAGCGCCATCCCAAGAGGATGGTGTGCCAAATTGAAAATCTGGGTCTGGAAGCGTGCCAATGTGCCCCTCAACTGCCCGTCACAGCTGAATTTTCTTACATACTAGGGGGTTTTGAGACCTTTTTGTGTCCCCCAAAGAGGGACTCAAACAGAAGCCCCACCACCCCGGCAACAATCGCCACGTCGGCAATGTTGAAAATGTACCATTGATAGCCAAAGGCGTGGAAAGAAAAGAAATCGGCCACGGCCCCGTGGACGATGCGGTCGATGGCATTGCCGATGGCGCCCCCAATGATGAGCCCGATCGAGGCGGCAACGAGTTTCGATGTCACCTGGGAGAGCCAGACCATCAGGGCGAGAGAGGTCACAATGGCAAAGCCAATCAACGCCCAGCGGCCGAAAGTGCTGTCCTGCTGAAGCAAGCCGTAGGAAATGCCCTGATTCCAAACGAGGATGAGGTCGAAGACGGGAGCGACAGCCACGGGCGCCTTGGCGCCGATGTCGTAGACATAGAGCATCCACGCCTTGTTGGCCTGATCCACCAGGATGGTGAGAGCGGCGACGCTCATCCCAAGCGGCGAAAGCAGTCCCCAGAATTTCAGCATCGGAAAGAGCCCACTTCGTTTGGTCGAAGCGCGGCCGCTTGCTCTCCCCTCCCCCCTTGAGGGGGAGGGATAGGGAGGGGGGTGGAACAGAAACTCATCTCGATTTCGATACTCCCTCCCGTCATGCCTTCGCCCCTGCGGGGCTGCGGCTGGCGACCTCCCCCTCAAGGGGGGAGGTGAGGAGCAAGGTGCGAGGCTGAAGCACAACTCGATGGTCCTTGGTGGCGAAAAGCAGAGGCATTGCGTTCGACTACCCCGCGGTCGCTAGCTTGCGCGCATCGAACTGGCGCACGGCCTCGGCGTCGCGCGGGGAGAGATCGGGGAAGCCGGGAACGGAGCCGACCTCGGGCAAGATCTTCCAGGAGCGCGCGCATTTCCTGCCTTCGGCGGGAGCGAACACGACCGCGACGTCTGGCACCTCGTCGAGACGGAAGGCGTCCTTCGGTCCCTCGCCTTCGATCAGCGCAGCACCACTGGTGATCGCGATCTCGGCGAGATCGACGCCCTTCAGGGCGGCGAGGAGGTCCTTGTCGGCAACATAGACGAGCGGCGCGGCCTCCAAGCTCGAGCCGATGCGGCGCTCTTTCCGTTCGATCTCGAGCGCGCCGGTGACGACACGGCGCACCGCCCTCACCTTCCGCCATTTCTCGGCAAGAGTCTCATCGCGCCATTCGCTTGGGATCTCGGCGAGTGTTCGAAGATGTACGGAGCTTTTGTCATCGGGGAAGCGTGCGAGCCAGGCCTCCTCCATGGTGAAGCAGAGCATCGGCGCGAGCCAGGCAGTGAGCGCGGCGAAGAAGCTATCGAGCACGGTGAGCGACGCAGCCCGCGTTTCGCTGTCGTAAGGATCGCAATAAAGCGCGTCCTTGCGGATATCGAAATAGAGCGCCGAGAGATCGTTGACGCAGAAATTGAACAGCGCCTGGAAGACGCGCTTGAAGTCGTAAGCGGCGTAGCCTTCGCGAACGAGCGTGTCCAACTCGGCGAGACGGCTCAGCATGTAGCGCTCGAGCTCCGGCATCTTGTCATAAGGCACGGCAAGCTTGGGCTCGTAATGGGCGAGATTGCCGAGCAGGAAGCGGAGCGTGTTGCGCAGCTTCCGATACGACTCGACATTGGTCTTGATGATATCGGGTCCGATGCGGAGATCGTCGGCGTAGTCGGAACTCATGGCCCAGAGGCGCAAGATCTCGGCGCCGGACTGCCTAATGACGTCCTGCGGCGCCACGACATTACCGAGCGATTTCGACATTTTGCGTCCGTCGCCATCGACGACGAAACCGTGGGTGAGAACGGCGGCGTAGGGCGCGCGGCCACGTGTGCCGCACGACTCCAGCAGCGAAGACTGGAACCAGCCGCGATGCTGGTCCGAGCCTTCGAGATAGAGCGAGGCCGGCCATTTCAGGTCCTTGCGCTGCTCCAGCACGAAAGCGTGGGTCGAGCCGGAATCAAACCAGACATCGAGGATGTCGTCGACTTTCTCCCAATCGGCCGGGCTGTCGACTAAGCCTTCGAGGAAGCGCTCCTTGGCGCCTGGCTTGAACCAGGCGTCGGCGCCTTCCTTTTCAAAGGCTTTGACAATCCTATCAATCAGTTCGCCAGAGTCCTTGAAGGTGGCGCGGGGGATCACCTCGCCGGTCTCCTTGTGACGGAACATGGCGATTGGCACGCCCCAGGCGCGCTGGCGCGACACGACCCAATCGGGCCGCGTCTCGATCATGCCCTTAATGCGGTTCTCGCCTTGCGGCGGGACCCATTGCGTCTCGGCGATGGATTTCATCGCACGATTACGGAGAGTGTCATAGCCAGCGACCCCCGAATCCGGGCTCCATCGAATCGTGCCTTCGGTCACTGCCTTATCCATGGCGATGAACCATTGCGGCGTGGCGCGGAAGATAACGGGCTTCTTCGAGCGCCAAGAGTGCGGATAGTCATGCTTATGCCGCGAGCGAGCGAGGAGCGCGTTCGCCTCCATCAGCGCCTTGATCACGGACTCATTGGCGTCGCCGAATTTGCCTTTGTCGTCGATTACCCGCTTGCCCTCAAAGCCTGGCGCCTCCTTGGTGAAGAAACCATCTGCATCGACGGTCAGAGGGATGGTGGTCTCGATACCGCCCGCCTCGAGCAGACTACGTTCCTGCTCCCAAACTTCGAAGTCCTCGGTGCCGTGGCCTGGCGCGGTGTGCACGAAGCCGGTGCCGGCATCCTCGGTGACATGCTCGCCAGCGAGCAGTGGGACGATAAAGTCGTAGCCGTGGCCACGCAGGGGGTGGGCCACGGTCAGCGTTTCAAGCGCACCCCATGGCATGTGGCCGTAGCGTCTCCAGTTCGTGACGCGCGCGGCTTTGAAGAAGTCCTCTGCGAGTTTGTCGGCAAGGATCAACCTGTCGCCGACCTTGACCCAATTATCGTCCGGGGCATGGGTGACCTCATAGACTCCATAATCGATGGTCTCGGAGAACGAGATCGCGCGATTACCTGGAATGGTCCAAGGGGTTGTCGTCCAGATCACGATCGAGGCGTTCTTGATCTCGTCGGGAACGAAGAACTCATCGTCATCGGGTCCGATGTCGATCTTGTCGCCGGAATAGCTCGCGACCGGAAACTTCACATAGATCGCGGGGCTCTCGATCTCCTCGTATTCGACCTCGGCTTCGGCGAGCGCGGTTTTCTCCACCACCGACCACATCACGGGCTTGGAGCCGCGATAGAGCAGTCCGTTCATGGCGAACTTCAGCAGCTCCGCGGCGATGGTCGCTTCGGCATCAAAGCTCATCGTGGTGTAAGGGTGCTGCCAGTCGCCCTCGACACCGAGCCGCTTGAACTCCTCGCGCTGCACGTCGAGCCAATGCGTGGCATAGGCGCGGCACTCGGCGCGAAAATCGATCATGGCCTGCGCGTCGGAGAAGTCAGGCTTCTTCTTGCCCTTGGCGCGATAGTTCTCCTCCTCGACCTTCCACTCGATGGGGAGACCGTGACAGTCCCAGCCGGGGACGTAATTGGCGTCCTTGCCCATCATCGTCTGCGAGCGGACGATGACGTCTTTCAGGATCTTGTTGAGGCCGGTGCCGATATGGATGTTGCCGTTGGCGTAAGGCGGCCCGTCATGCAGGACGAACTTCTCGCGGCCTTTCGCCGCTTGGCGCAAGCGTTCGTACAGACCGAGCTTCGCCCAGCGCTTCAAGAGCTCCGGCTCGCGCTCGGGCAGGCCGGCCTTCATGGGGAAGTCGGTCTTTGGCAAGAAGAGCGTTTCGCTCCAATCGCGGGTCCCGTCCGGCGCGGGGGCAGGCTTGGTCTTGGTCTTGTCCATAAGGCTTTGATATTCCCGCGCCGCTCTTGCTCGTTGAGCCCGCGTTCTAGCAATGGGGCTCGTTACAATCCAGTGGCAGAGCCGAGGGACGCGCCCAAGGGAAATCGACGCATCGGGTCGTTCGCCTCGACAGCCGAGAGGACCGCGCGCGCCTTCTCGCAGTCTTGCCGCATGGTTTCGGCAAGGGAAGCGCCATCGGTGAAAGTCTTGTCATCGCGGAGCTTGGCGATGAATTCGATCTCGACCTCTTTGCCATAGAGATTGCCGTCGAAATCAAGCAGATAGGCCTCGAACATCGTAACGCCGCCGCCGAAGGTCGGGCTCGCCCCGACATAGCCCGCGGCGGGATAGCGGCGTCCATCGTGGATGACGCGTATGGCGTAGATGCCATGGCCGACGTATTGGCCGGGCGCCAGCGCCAGGTTGATGGTGGGGAAGCCGAGGCCTTTGCCACGGCCATGGCCCTTCTCGACGGTGCCTTTGACGCGCCACCAATAACCGAGCTCTTCGGCGGCTTCGCGGACTTCGCCCAGACGGAGATGCTCGCGAATGTCCCGCGAGGCAAAGACGGCTCCGCCCTCCTCGACCGGCTCGACGATGTCGACGCCAAACCCGAGCTTGTTGCCTTCGGCCTGGAGCGTGGTTGGCGTGCCCGTGCGTCCCTTGCCATAGGCGAAGTCGTAGCCGACCAGCACGGCAGACGCGCCGAGGCCGCCGGCTAGAACTTCCTGAGCGAAGGCGTCGGCGCTCAGCGAGGCAAGCTCCTTATTGAAGGGAATGACGAAGGTCTGATCGAGACCGAGAGACGCCAGGAGCTCGAGCTTCAACGGCAGCGGGGTCAGACTAAAGAAGGGCGTGTCCGGCGCGAAGAAGACGCGCGGATGCGGCTCGAAGATGATGGCTCCCGCGCGTGCTTTTTGCTCTTCAGCACGCGCTTGCGCGCGGCCAAGCACCGCCTGGTGCCCACGATGGACGCCATCGAAATTACCGATCGCCAGCACGGCGCCCTTAAGCTTCTCGGGCACGCCCCGCCAGCCATGATGGATTTCCATGCGCATCCTTTAGCCTGAGAGGCCGCTTGTGGCCTCATGGTTCGAGACGCGCCCTCTGGGCGCTCCTCACCATAAGGAGCTAATCCTCACCCTGAGGAGCCGCCGAAGGCGGCGTCTCGAAGGGTGAGGCTCGCGTCACCAATCTAGCTGCTTTTGCGGGATACCATCATCACCGCCTCTCCCTCGAGCACCGGCTTGCCGTTGACCTGGCAGTCACAGGCAAGCACGGCACGGCCCTTGTCGGGATCGAGGCTGGTCACTTTGCAGGTGGCCACCACCTCGTCACCGATATAGACGGGCGCGCGGAATTTGAGGCTTTGGGACAGATAGATGCAGCCGGGGCCCGGAAGCTTGGTGCCAAGCACCGTGGAGAAGAGGGCGCCGGTGAGAAAGCCGTGGGCGATGCGCTTCTTGAAGATGGTGCCGGCGGCAAACGCGTCGTTGAGGTGGACCGGGTTGGTGTCACCTGACAGGTCGGCGAAGGCCAGAACGTCCTCATTCGTGATCTTTTTTGAGTAGCTGGCCTCCATGCCCACCGCCAAATCCTCAAAATAGTAACCATGGCCCATGGTGCCATTACCGTTATTGCTCATAGCT
>Ga0315275_10006667_pt1 | contig 11073 bp, 7 predicted proteins | sample YL17G03_0_MG_FD_205557 | JGI IMG/M metagenome (GOLD analysis project Ga0315275, IMG submission 205557) | Sediment microbial communities from Yellowstone Lake, YNP, Wyoming, USA - YL17G03_0 | ecosystem: Environmental > Aquatic > Freshwater > Lake > Sediment | place: USA: Wyoming | collected...
CGCCTCGTTCGTCATGAACCTGAACTTCGGTGTCATGTCGGGGTGTGTGGCGGCGTACTGTTTCCAGAGGTCCTTGACCTCGTAGCCGGACCAGTCGAGCACCTGCAGGTTCCCCGACTCGGCTGCAGTGCGCAGGCCCGCGGCCCCCGCGCGGCCGGCTCCGAGGCCGGCGAGCACGCCCACTCCGCCCATCACGGCCGCGCGCCGGAGCAGTTCCTCCCGTGTCAGCCGTCGATCCGTTCCGTCTGCTTGCGTCATCCGGTCCTCCTAGCCTGGGTACAGGGTGGTGCGATTAGACTCTTCCCTCCGGTGCGAGTCAAGCAGCGCGGCACCGACCCAGAAGGCGTCGCCCTCGGAGTCGGGCTCAGGAAGCGGCGCGGTCGAGGCTGCGGGCCAGCATGCCGGTGGTCTTCGGGCTGGCACCGTTCGGCGACAATCCAGGCCGAGAACCGCCTCTTGATGAAAAGAGGAAACCAATCAATAGATCCTCCGCGAAACCCGGGAGGGCTCAGAAGCTCCGTCCTCTCGTTCTACGACTTCGATAGCCCGGACCCGGGACAGATTGAAGAGGTTCCGGGCGCAATCCAGGGTCGCGGCAGGAGGCGGTCGCTGCGCTTCCCCGCGACGCGCGCCGCCGGAGAGCGTACTGTTCCTGTGAAAGTGCTTCCTTGATGGGCGGACGAGTTCGGCGTCGACGGGAGAGGAGGGAAGTTGCGGGAGACGAACCGCGACCGGCCGAGAGCCGGGTTTGCAGCGGCTTCGGCCCCCGATTTTGCCCGGCCCGCGTCCGGGGACCGGCGGGTCGGTGCAGGCGAGACGCGATGGGAAGGTCGCGGTGCCTGAAGCGCGCAGGACATCACAGTTCGAGATCGTCCGGCGGGAGGACTTCTCCGACGTCACGTATCTGCTCGAGGTCCGCCACCCGCTGATGGCGAAAGCCGCCAGGCCGGGCCAGTTCGTCATCGTCATGGAGCACGAGCACGGCGAGCGCATCCCGCTCACGCTGGCCGACTTCGACCCCGGCCGGGGCACGGTCACCCTGGTCGTGCAGGCGGTCGGGAAGACGACGAGGGAGATGCAGGAGCGCTGCCGCGTCGGCACGTTCCTCTACGCGCTCGTCGGGCCGATGGGTATCCCTAGCCGCATCGGCCACGCGCGGAAAGTCGTCTGCGTGGGCGGCGGCCTCGGTGCGGCCCCCGTCTATCCCCAGGCGCGCGCCTACAAGCAGAGCGGCGCCTACGTGATCGGCGTGATCGGCTTCCGGAACAAGGAGCTCATGTTCTGGGAGGACAAGTTCCGCGCCGTCTGCGACGAGTTCATCGTCTGCACCGACGACGGATCGGAGGGGATCAAGGGACTCGTGACCGCGGGGATCGAGCAGGCGATCGCACACCACTCCGACATCGACGAGCTGGTGGCCATCGGCCCGCCGATCATGATGAAGGGCTGTGCGGAGACCACGCGCCCCCACGGGATCAGGACGCTGGTGAGCCTGAACCCGGTGATGGTCGACGGCACCGGCATGTGCGGCGGCTGCCGCGTCAAGGTGGGCGATCAGGTGAAGTTCGCCTGCGTCGACGGGCCGGACTTCGACGGCCACGCTGTCGATTTCGACGACCTCATGGCGCGGCTGCGGCGCTTCAAGGCGAGTGAGACGCACGCCCTCGAGCGCTGGCAGGAGAGCTGCCGCATCCGGGCGGAGGCCGAGTCTCAGTCCGAGCCGGAGCCCCGCATCGGCGCCCGGCCGGCGGCGGATCGCTGAGCGGAGCCGGAGACCCCCATGGCGCCGAAGAAGACGATCCGGACGATCCCGCAGGAGCGGACGCCGATGCAGGAGCAGGACCCCCACGTCCGGGCGACAAATTTCGCGGAGGTCGCCTGCGGCTACACGCTCGAAGAGGCGCTGCGCGAGGCGGAGCGATGCATGTTCTGCCCTGACGAGCCGTGCATCCGCGGCTGCCCGGTGGAGATCGACATCCCGGGCTTCATCCTGAAGATCACCGAGAAGAACCTCCACGGCGCCTACGAGACGATCACGGACACGAACCTGCTGCCGGCGATCTGCGGTCGGGTTTGCCCGCAGGAGTCACAGTGCGAGGGCGTCTGCACGGTTGGCGACACGCTCGAGCCAGTGGCGATAGGTCGGCTCGAGCGGTTCGTCGGCGACATGGCGATCGCCGAAGGCTGGGCGAGCATCCCGTACGTCGAGCCGAGCGGGTTCCGCGTTGCCATCGTCGGGTCGGGCCCGGCTGGCGTGGCCTGCGCCGCCGACATGGCCAAGGCCGGCTGCGACGTGACCGTCTACGAGGCTTTCCACGAGCCCGGCGGCGTCCTCAAGTACGGCATCCCGGACTTCCGTCTACCGAACGAGGTGATCGACGCGGAGATCGACAAGCTGAGGCAGCTCGGGATCACGTTCGAGTGCAATACGCTCGTCGGACGGCTCTTCACGGTCGAGGAGCTGCTCACCGACATGGGCTACCACGCCGTCTTCATCGGCACCGGCGCGGGCTACCCGAGCTTCATGGGCATCCCGGGCGAGTCGCTCGCGGGCGTGCTCTCGGCGAACGAGCTGCTCACCCGCTGCAACCTGATGCGGGCGCGGGACTTCCCGAACTACGACACGCCGCTGCAGCCCGGCAAACGAGTCGCCGTGATCGGCGCCGGAAACACAGCCATGGACGCGTTGCGCGTATCTCTGCGCCTCGGAGCGGAGACGGTCTACTGCGTCTACCGACGGACGCGCAATGAGGCGCCGGCCCGGGCCGAAGAGGTCCATCACGCCGAGGAGGAGGGCATCGAGTTCCACTGGTTGACGAGCCCGTTGGAGATCCTCGGCGACGGCGACAACAGCGTGTGCGGCCTTCGTTGCCTGAGCATGGAGCTCGGCGAGCCGGACGAGTCCGGCCGCCGCCGGCCGGTGCCGGTGCCCGGCAGCGAGTTCGAGATCGACGTCGACATGGTCGTCTACGCGATCGGCACCAACGCCAACCCGATCCTCGGGCAGACCTCGTCGCTGAGGCTCAACGAGCGCGGCTACATCGTCGCCGACGAAAGCCTCGCCACCTCGATCGCCGGCGTCTGGGCCGGCGGCGACATCGTCACGGGCGCCGCGACGGTGATCGAGGCGATGGGCGCCGGGCGCAAGGCGGCGAGCGCGATGAAGGCGTACCTCGGGCTCCGTGACACCGAAGTCGTCTACCTCCCCGAGCGCAGCGGCAGCGTCGGCAAGCGCTTCGGCATCGATCTCCATGAGCACAACTACACGCGCGTGAGCGCATGAGAGACGATGACTGACGGGGGCCGACCAATGAGCGACGTGCTGACACGAGAGACCGGTACCGCAGGCAGGGAGCAGGACAGCCCGCCGGCCAGCAGGAAGGACGCGGTCACGCTCAGCGAGCACATCGTCGAGGTGCTCAGCGACTCCGGCGAGGGTGCACAGCGGTGCGGCCAGTCGCTCGGTGCCATCGCCGCGAAGATGGGCAACGGGATCTGGACGGTGGAGATCATCCCGGCGGAGATCCAGCCGCCGGCGCGCAGCGTCGCCGGAGCGAGCGGGGTCCGCATTCGGATTGGGCAGCGCCGCGTCACGAACGGTGGCGACGAGACCGACCTCGCAGTCGCGTTCAACGAACAGGTGCTGCTCGGCCGCGTCCGGGCAGGCGAGTTCAAGCCCGGCGCCTCGATCCTGCTCGAGAGCATGTGGCGCGAGCACGGCGACTCGAGGATCGCCGCCTCCTATGTCGAGACGGTCGAGGGTCTCGTCGAGAGCGGCTTCCGCGTGATCGAGATTCCGATGGAAGTCGAGTGCCGAAAGCTCGTGGCCGATCCGCGGCGCGGCAAGAACATGTTCGCGCTCGGCATCCTCTGCAACCTCTACAGCCTCGACCTGCGGCTCGCGCGCCAGCAGATCGGCATCGTCTTCGGCAAGAAGGACGAGGAGGTGATCAGGCAGAACGTGCATCTGCTCGACGCCGGCTGGGCCTGGGCGGAGGAGAACCTCGACTTCCGCTACCAGATCCCCTCCGAGCAGCCGAAGACGCCGCAGATCGTCGTCAACGGCAACACCGCGCTCGCACTCGGCGTGCTCGCCTCCGGCATGGACATCTGCGCGATGTACCCGATCACACCCGCCACCTCCGCGTCGCACTACCTGAGCGAGATGTTCGAGCGCGCCGGCGGGATCGTCCACCAGGCCGAGGACGAGATCGCCGCGTGCTCGTTTGCCATTGGTGCGTCCTACGCGGGCAAGTGCGCGGTCACGATCACCTCGGGCCCGGGCTACTCGCTGAAGCAGGAGGCGATCGGGCTCGCCACGATGGCGGAGATCCCGCTCGTCGTCATCAACGTTCAGCGTGGCGGGCCGAGCACCGGACAGCCGACGAAGGTCGAGCAGGGCGACCTGCTCGCCGCCGTCTTCGGGAGCCACGGCGATGCCCCGAAGGTCGTCATGGCAGCGAGCGGCATCGAGGACTGCTTCTACTCGGTGATCACAGCGCGCAAGATCGCAGAGTCGTTCAACATCGTCGTGGTCGTGCTCTCGGACACGAGCCTGGCCACCGCCCAGCAGCCGTTCCCGCGGCCGGTGTTCAGCGAGGACTGGCTTGCCCCGCCCGTCGACCAGGCGCCCGTGCCCGGAGCGGCGCAGCCGTACGACTGGGATCCCGTCACCGGCGTCGCGAGGCGCTTCGTCCCCGGCCAACCGGGCGGCATGCATACGCTCACCGGTCTCGCGCACGACCGGGACAGCCACGTGGCGTACGACGCCGCGAGCAACGAAGAGGGTCTGCGCCACCGCAGCCTGAAGCTCGTCGCACTGCAGAAGACGCTGAGGCCGCCGCCTGTCTTCGGCGACCCGGACGGCGATCTGCTGATCGTCGGCTGGGGCAGCACGAAGGGCGCTATCGAGGAGGCGGTCGAGCGCCTGTGCGGCGAGGGGCTTCGGGTCTCGTCGCTGCACCTGCGCTTCCTGCAGCCGTTGCCGCCCGGGATCAAGGAGATCATGCAGGGCTTCCGGCAGGTGATGACGGTCGAAGGGAACTGGTCGGACCGTCTAGAGGACGAGCTCGTCGATGACGATAACCGGCGCTATTCGCCGCTCGCGATGATGCTCCGCTCGCGCTACCTCGTTGACGTCGACTGCTGGAGCGAGGCGCGCGGCGAGCCGATCAAGCCCGGAACGGTCTGTAGCGTTGTCCTTGAGCGACTCGAGCGAGAGGAACGGCCATGACGATTCCCGTCACTCAGTGCCTGATCCGCCTACAAGAGGAGCACCACAGCCTCGAGGACTACGAGGGGGGCGTCCCGCGCTGGTGCGACGGCTGCGGCGACAACGCAATCCTCGCGGCCGTGCAGCGTCTCTGCCGCGACGAGGACATTAGCCCCGAGCGCACGGTGTTCGTGTCGGGGATCGGCTGCTCGAGCCGCTTCCCCCACTACATGCGGACGTACGGCTTCCACGGTATCCACGGGCGTGCATTCCCGATCGCCGAGGGGATCAAGATGGCGCGGCCCGACCTCCACGTGTTCGTCAACACCGGCGACGGTGACTGCTGCAGCATCGGCGCGGCCCACTGGATCCACGCCATCCGTTACAACATGAACCTGACGGTGATCCTGCACGACAACTACGTGTACGGGCTCACCAAGAAGCAGGCGTCGCCGACCTCGCCGAGAGGGCTCAAGAGCAACACGACGCCGCGGGGGGCGGAGCTCGAGGCGCTCAACCCGCTCACCGTCACGCTCGGCGTCCAGAATGCCTCGTTCGTCGCGCAGGCGGTGGACTGGATCCCGGAGGTGCTCTACGACATCGTCGCGGCGGCCTACAGGCACAAGGGGTTCTCGTTCGTGCGGATCATCCAGCGGTGCCCGGAGTTCCTACCCAGGATGCTCGAGCCCTGGCTGCAGGATCCGTCGAAGACGCTGCTCCTGACCCACAAGAACGGCCTGCAGCTCAGTTCCGACCTGGCGCGCATCTATAGGAACCAGCAAGAGCACGACCCGCTCGACATCGACCGCGCGCGCGAGATCGCCTCGTCGGTCGACGCGATACCGGTAGGGATCCTGTACCGCAACCCCGAGGTGCCGTGCTACGAGGACCTGCGCCAGGCGGGCCAGGCGCGGCCGGCCGAGCGCATCCGCGCGGTCCTCGAGGCGGAGTTGGACAAGTTCACGTTCTGGCCAGACGAGGACGCCGAGGCGGAGGTGGCCGCCTGAGCGGGCCGGCCCGCTCCGCGGCGAGACGAGTGATGCTGGAAGCGACGGTCAAGTCCCAGGGGCAGACCGTGTTCCACCTGACCGGGACCCGGTCGGGCGAGGATCTGGAGCCCATCGACTCCGCCACGGTCCGCCCCGCCCTCCTCGCCGGCTACCGCGACCTGGCGCGCCTGCGCTACGACTTCCCGGTCGTGCTCGTCGACAGCCCGGCCGGCGGCGACTTTGTGCGGTCACTGACGTCAGTTGTCGACGAGGTCCTGCAGGAGGTAGCCCCGCGCGGCATCGAGGGGGAGCGGCTGCGCCGTCACGTCCTCCGCCTGGAGCACGAGATCCGCGTGCTCGTCGGTGACGGTGCGCGCGGAATGCTGTCGGATCTGTGGGGCCGGGCCGCGTCGGGCATCGCCCGCGGCGATGAGGGCGTCGAGCAGATTCTCGCGCATACGGGCGCCCGTCTGAAAGTCGACGGCGAGGTCGTCGACTGCGACCACGAGCTCCCGGCACGCCTCGTCGAGCATGCCTGGCACAGTGTCCAGCGGCAGAAGGCGCGTCGCTTGCACGAGGGGGTGAACCGGCTCGTCCAGGCGTTGTCGGACATCCTGCGGGCCGCCTTCATTCACTCGGAGGGCGGGCGCCGGCCGGAGAGCCTGCGGGCCGCCGTCGGGAACCTGCACCACGACCAGTTCGACTTCGAGGCGATGTCGCGCCTGCTCGGCAAGGGGGCCCCGAAGGACGAGCTACCGGCCGACCGGCGCCGGCGAATCGAGTGGGCGTTGGGGGTGTTGAGGCGGCAACGCTTCTTCGAGCCGCCCCCGGGAACCGAGCTCGCACAGACGTCCGAGCCGCCCTTCGAGTACCGCTACGACAGCTGTAGAGAAGTCGTCGAGGCGTTTCGCGAGCGGCTGCCCGAGATGGTGGACTTCGTGAAGGCGATGTCGATCGCGGAGCTCGAGGCGGACGGCCGCTACGCCGGGTCGAAGCACGACGCGTTCTTCGAGGGCCTCAACGAGGACGCGCTCACGCCCGAGGATCTCGCGCTGTTCCCGGACTACCTCGTCTGCATGGATCCGGGTCACGCCAGCGCCGCGGAGAGCGGCATCGTGATGGAGGTGCTGTCATCCGACCTGCCCGTGAAGGTACTCGTCCGGACAGAAGACGTTCTGGACGAGTCGTCGCTTGGCGTCGGCCACTTCGGCTTCGGCATGCGCAGCGCGCAGCTTGCGAGCACGGCGATGGGGCTGCACGACGTCTTCATCCTGCAGACGACGAGCTCGAATCTCTACCAGTTGCGAGGGCGTCTGCTCGACGGCCTCCACTACGCGGGCCCGGCCCTCGTCAGCGTCTTCTCCGGCTCGGCGACCCCGTCGAGCGACCTGTCGCCCTACCTCACGGCGGCGGCGGCGATGGAGTCGCGCGCCTTCCCCGCATTCGCCTACGACCCTTCGGCCGGGCCGGACTGGGCGTCCCGTTTCTCGCTCGAGGACAACCCCCAACCCGAGCTCGACTGGCCGATCGAGGAGCTCGAGCACGTGGACGCCGCGCTGCAGCGGGTGACGGAGCAGGTCGCGTTCACGATCGTCGACTTCATGGTCTGCGACCGGCGCTACGCGCGACACTTCGCGCGGATCCCGCGCGCAAACTGGAACGGGAACATGATCCCGATTGACGAGTGGCTCTCTCTCGACCCGAAGGACGTCGGCGAGCGCATCCCCCACGTCCACGTCGTCGGCGAGGACGACGCGCTGTACCGACTGATCGTCGATGTCAAGCTCATGCACGCTGCGCGTCGCTGCCGTGAGGTCTGGCATGGACTGCAGGAACTGGGCGGCATCCACAACTCCCACGCGGAACGGCTGCTCGCGCGCGAGAGAGTGGCCTGGGAGGAGCAAAGGCAGCGCGAGCTCGACAGCCTCCGCGCTGAGGCGGCCACGCTGGTCGAGGCGGCGGCGGAGGCGCCGGCGGAGGCGCCGGATGAGGTCGCGGGGGCCGCCCCGAGCGCGGCGGAGGAGATCGCCGAGGAGCGCTCCTCGGACGAGCCCTGGATCGAGACCGCGCGCTGCACGACGTGCAACGAGTGCACCGCGATCAACGACCGGATGTTTGTCTACAACGAGAACAAGCAGGCGTACATCAATGACCCCGATGCCGGCACCTTCCGCGAACTCGTCGCGGCGGCGGAGGCCTGCCAGGTGGCGGTCATCCACCCCGGCAAGCCACGCAACCCGAACGAAGCAGGCCTCGCCGAGCTGCTCGAGCGGGCGAGCGCCTTCCAGTAGGCCCGTGCGCCCACGTGCAACCGCGCAGGCACATGCAACCGCGCAGGCACATGCAACCCGCAGGCACACCCGGCAGACTGCGGGCGCAACAGCCAATCGCCGCTGGTGCGGCACGGCCGTGCGGATCCGGAGCCGGAGCCGGTCTACCGGAGCCGATCTAGTCGCCCGCCCCCGACTCGAAGTCGCCGGTGCGATCGTCCTCGGCGCAGGCCGGGCACAGGAGCATCTTCACGATCAACTCGTCGAAGGGACGAGACATCAGCGCACTGTGGCGCCAGGCGTGAAGTAGGCCCGGATCGGTCGGTGCGGGGCGGTCGCACTGGGCGCAGCCGAGGCGTGTGACCCCGTTCACCACGGTGATCTCCTGAACCGCCATTGCCCTCTCCTTTCCTCGATGGGCAGGAGTTCAGCGAAAGTCCACCAACATCACCAAGCTTTCCACCTGCCCGTAGAGGCGCATCCGCGTGGGCACGGACGCGGGTTGCGGGGATCTACGTATGGCTGCCATTGAGCGCCGTGGTCGGGCAGACGGAAGCCTCCTTCCGCGCACCCCCAGGGGAGGCCGACGGCTCCCAAACGACGTCCTCGATCGGTTTGTGACGGATGCCCCCGGCAAGAATCGAACTTGCGCACGCGGTTTAGGAAACCACTGCTCTATCCACTGAGCTACGGGGGCTCGCAGGGGAGGGTAGCGCGGCGCCCGTTCGGGGGGCGCTCCTGCGAGTTCGCTCTGGTCCTCGGCCGTTCCACCTCATTGCTCGGCCGGCAGGCCGACGGGGTTAACCCTGCTGCACCTGCTTCTTCAGTCCGTCACTCGCGCGGTAGCGAATGACTCGGCCGCGTCCCTCGGCGGTCATCAGCCCTGCATCGAGTAGGCGCCGAAGATCGGTGCTGGCGGTGGCCGTCGAGACGTCGGCTTCCTGTCCGTAGCTCGCGCGATCGGTTCCGCCGTGGAGGCTCTGCTCGAGTGCGATGACGATCCGGTCAGGCCAGCCGCGCTGTTCGACAAGGGCTTCGAGACGTGCCCAGCTCTCGCCGGCTGCGGCGACCTGGGCCAGGCGCTTGCCCGCCTGGGCGAGATGCGCCCGTACGCAGAAGCGCACCCAGTCGGAGGCGTTGCGTTCGGGCTGGTAGCGACCACCCTGGACCGCCTGCAGTACCGCGTAGTACTCACTCGTGTGCTCGGCCAGGTACTCCTCGATGGATGAGAACTCCGCAGCAAGGAGGCCGTCGTGTGCCAGCACGAGCGATTGGACGATCCGCGAGATTCGCCCGTTGCCATCGCGAAACGGGTGCACGGACACGGTATGGAGATGGGCCATCGCACCACGAACGACAACGTGCGCATCGCGGTCACCGTCCTGCAACCATCCGACAACCTCGGCCATCAGAGGGACGACGTCGTCGCTGTCGGGTGCCTCGTAGCCGATGCCACCGCCGGGTGCCGTGACGCCGATCGGGCCGGTGCGCCAGCGGCCCGGGCTCTTCTCCCGCTGGAAGGAGCACGCATCGAAATGCAGGTCGAGGATCACCCGATCCATCCACTCGAACACCGGGTCGAGCGCCATGACGCCGACGTGATCCATGGCGTGGGCGTAGCAGGCGATGGCTCTGCGGCTGTCGTCCTTCGCGTCGGCGGCCCCACCGGAGACGATCGCGGCGGCTTCATCGTCGGGCACGGTGAATCCCTCGATCGAGACGGAGCTCGCAACGGACGACACCGTCACCTGGCGCCGAAGTGTCCCGAGCCATGGGCTCGGGTTCGCGACCTCCCGCCCAAGGGTCGTACGGAGGCGATCGAGCTCGTCGAGGCTCCTCTTCAGAGAACGATCCAGGGGGGGTGTCGCATAGAGCATTATTCGAATATACGTATGTTCGTATATGCGGCAAGTCTATCTTGTGTCGCGAGGAGCCTGCGCTAGGCGCTCCCGGCCCCGCGCAGCTCCGCTGAGAGCTGCTCGAAGTACGCGAGCGCGGCGGGGTTCGCGAGCGAGTCGCGGCTCACCGCGAGGTCGGGGTCGTCGCCGGAGAGGATGCGCTTCACCGGCACCTCGAGCGCCTTGCCCGACAGGGTGCGCGGCACCTCGGCGATGACGCGGATCTCGTCCGGGACGTGACGCGGCGAGCAGTCCTCGCGGATGCGTGAGCGGATGCGCCCGACGAGATCGTCGTCGAGCTCTGCACCCTCCCGCAGGACGACGAACAGCGGCATGAACCCCTCCGTTCCCTCCCGCGGGATGTCGACGACGAGTGCGTCAATGACCTCGTCGAGCGACAGCACGGCCCGGTAGATCTCGCTCGTGCCCATGCGGATGCCGCCCCGGTTGATCGTCGAGTCGGAGCGGCCGGTGATGATCGCGGTGCCGCGCGGCGTGATCTCGATCCAGTCGCCGTGGCGCCACACGCCCGGGTAGCGCTCGAAGTAGCTCTCCCGGTAGCGGCGCCCGTCCGGGTCGTTCCAGAAGCAGAGCGGCATCGAGGGCATCGGCTCCGTGATCACGAGCTCGCCGACCCGGCCGATCACCGGGCGGCCCTCCTCGTCCCACGCCTCGATCTTCGCGCCGAGCGACCGTGCCTGCAG
>Ga0315275_10006671_pt1 | contig 11072 bp, 9 predicted proteins | sample YL17G03_0_MG_FD_205557 | JGI IMG/M metagenome (GOLD analysis project Ga0315275, IMG submission 205557) | Sediment microbial communities from Yellowstone Lake, YNP, Wyoming, USA - YL17G03_0 | ecosystem: Environmental > Aquatic > Freshwater > Lake > Sediment | place: USA: Wyoming | collected...
ACCACCGAGCCGCGCGAACCCACCACATTGCCGTAACGCACGCAGGAATACCGGGTTGCCGTTCCTCCAGCATAGGCGTTGGATTGGATGACCAGTTTCTCGGCTGCCAGTTTGGTGGCACCATATAAATTAGCTGGATTGACAGCTTTATCAGTGCTCAAAGCAAGCACTTTACTCACACCGGTATCCAGGGCTGCCTCAACCACATTGGCGGTGCCCATGATATTGGTCTTGATGGCTTCCATCGGATTGTATTCGCAAGCTGGAACTTGTTTAAGGGCGGCAGCATGCACAACAATATTTACACCGTGCATCGCACGCCTGAGACGTTCCTGATCGCGCACATCACCAATGAAATAGCGCAAGCTAGGATGGTCATAGCCGCTGACGCGCATATCGTGTTGTTTCAACTCGTCACGACTGAATATGATGATCTTTCGCGGCTGATGTTCCTCAAGCAATATCTTGATGAATTTCTTTCCAAACGATCCGGTGCCGCCGGTAACTAGAACAACTTTTTTATCCCAGAACATGATTACTCCTCCTGCGATCTCCGCAGAAGATCGCTCACACTGATATCATTCTTGCTCATCTCCAACCCGGAGAGAGCCTTTTCTGTTTCGATTTTCTCCCAATGGATCGGTTCTCCCGCCAAGTAGCGAAAGGTGGACTTGTATTTGGCCAGCCCATCGCCCAGTACATAGCTTAGTGGTCTCTCGTCATAATCCTGCCAGCGTTTCGCCAGATGCCAGGGATATGGCTGCGGGAATTCCCGGAAGAAACGGTATGCATAGTTCCAGGCCAGGTCGAGTTGCTCCTGGGTAAGTCGGAAAGGTAAACGCGCTATGGTCGTATCGAGGGCACTGAAATAATCATCCCATGTGTCTGGATCGATCGTAAATCCCCGCCCCCGGTAGTGCGTCCTCCCACCCACGATCACCGGGATGCCGCGGGCTGCCATTTCCAATCCAGTTGTTGTAACATATACCAGGCCGAGGTCAGTGACATCCAATAAATCATAGGTATTGATAGGATCCTTGGCGCTAACCACATGAATATTTTCGAGCGGTTGAGATAATACCTGGCGGACGACTTCGCTGGCAGAAGTGGGTCCCACCATAATATTCTCACCCGGATGAATTCGAATCACCAATTGAACTTCGGGGTGATTAACAAAATATCCGATCGTTCGTTTCACCCATTCGATCATGGTAGGGCTGAATATTTGCCGGCCCAGTGTAAGACTGTCGCCAAGAACATTGGTTGCCAGCAGCACCACCGGGCGGGAGTCTAGTTTTAGCATCGTTCGAATCTGTTGCCCGCCTTTCAGATCCGCTGGTTGTGAAAGCCATACAAAATTCTTGTCGGCAGCCGGGTGCTGGCGCCGCTTGAAGAAACTCATCAGCCATTGCTTCTGCTCAACGTCGAGAAGTGATCCCCGACGCGCCTCCCACAGGTCAGTAGTATCATGGCAAACGACTGGAATATCCTGTCCAATCCATATATGGTTAGCTGCATCCCCAAACTCATAGGTCACGGTTCGAATACCCAAGAATCTGGCGACTTCATAAACCGCCCCAAATTCCATGATCAGACCATTGGGTGTCAGTACCACATCCGGAATGTTATCCCGGAGATGGGTCAATGCTGCACTGGCAGCAAGGTCGTTATAATACTTGCGCATGGAATAAACCGGGCTGTCTGTGGATATGGATTCATCCTGGTGCACATACTGGGTGTCTGTCAATGTCACCCGATCGACCTTTTGCTGGAGTTCAGCAGGTAAGGAGCGGGATTTTGGCACATCCAGTAAGGAGATGGGGGTAAGACAGCAGCGTGTCTTATCCAGGATGCTGTGAGCATACAGGTTCTGCATGCGGAAATCAAAGCGATTAATTTTCTTGTTCCAAAGTGAGTTCGGAAGGTATGCCACAGACACCTTGTGTCCAAGGCCGTTGAGCGCAAGTCCAAGTTGGACGACTTGTTCAATCCAGTAGTGAGTGGAAGCAAAAATAAAAACCTTTTTCCCCGGCAAAGCCTTTTTTGCAAATTCGCCGGATTCCTCCAATGCCTTGAGCAGATGGGTATCCAATTCCCGGAGATTAAACCGATAAGCAAACTTTTTTCCACCCAAAGCCCAGTAAAGCTCTGCGGTGAAAGGCAATCTGCCAATCAGTTCCTTCACTTCTTGCCTCACACTCATTGTTCCTGAATCCTCCAATCCAGGCGGAGTCGAAGAGGACCCTGGCGTTGTTCCGGCCATTGCATCCCTGGTGCCCCAGTAGCATCAACAGTAAAAACCAAAGCCTGCTCCTCTTCGAAATAACGCCGCACCCGGTAGCACCCGGCATTAACGCCCAATGAATAGCGCCCACCGTTGAGTGTATCCGCGGGTATTGTACATCGGCTGATATAGTGCCCAGCCTGGCGATTTGTATAAGATTCATAAAGGACGGGATCGTCCGTATCGAAGGATGTCAGTACAGGATCGCCGCGCATGGTGCTGAGGTAAAACCCGATACGCAAGCCAGCCAGCGGCGCGGAAAGGGAGTACTCGATTTCAATGGTACAGGGTTCGGTCGAACGGACCGTGTCCGCCACCTTGCCTTTCTTATCCAGTAACCGGAGGGCAATCGGGCGGAAGGGCGTGGCATCCAATGGTATTTCGTTATCCTCCCAAATGCGCTCGCCTGCTTTTGGATTTCCGGCGGAAAGATAGTAATCCACTGCCTGCGCGGAAGGGGCTCGCAAGACCATGCGGCCCTTTTCCAATACGATGGATTCCTGTGTAAGACGAAGAATGGCGGACATATTGTGGCTGACAAAAAGAACCGTGCGGCCTTGCTGGGCAACATCACCCATTTTCCCCAGGCATTTCTTTTGGAAATCGGCGTCTCCAACCGCCAACACTTCATCCACAACCAGGATTTCTGGTTCCAAGTGGGCGGCAACGGCAAAAGCCAGGCGCAGGTACATGCCGGAGGAATACCGTTTTACCGGTGTATCGATGAATTTTTCAATCTCCGAGAAAGCGATGATCTCATCGAACTTGCGCTCAATTTCTACGCGCTTCATGCCTAAAATTGCACCGTTCAAATAGATATTCTCGCGGCCGGTCAACTCGGGATGGAATCCGGTCCCGACTTCCAGCAAAGCCCCCACCCGTCCCCGGATCATAATGGAGCCTTCTGTCGGTTCGGTGATACGGGCAAGGATTTTTAGCAGGGTGCTTTTCCCGGCACCATTCCGGCCGATAATCCCCAGGACCTGACCTTCAGGAACATCGAAGGAGATGTCACGAAGAGCCCAGATGGTATCCTCTGAGTCGGTCTTGGGCGTCTGGATTCGACGAAAGGTGCGCAAGGGAGCACTGAAAGCATCACTGATCTTCTCAGTGAGGGTCTGGTATCGCTGGTGCACCAGGCCGATGCGAAAGCGTTTACTTACTTGGTCAACACGGATGACAGCACTCATGATTAAATCGTGTCCGCAAAAGTCCGTTCCATGCGACGGAAATAAAACAATCCACTGACAAATATCACCAGCACCATAAATATTGAGACCAGGAATAGTTCACCCGGGGGATCGCCACCCATGATCGCCCAGCGAAATCCCTGGATGACCCCTGCCATGGGATTCAGCCCATAAATGATGCGTAAAACCCTCCCGGTCACCAGGCTGGCAGAATATGCCACCGGCGAAGCGTACATCCATGTGGTGATCAGGAAGGGTACGATATGCTGGACATCCCGGTATTGAACATTCAGGGCTGATAGCCACAACCCGACCGCCAGCGAGGTCAGCACTACCAGAAGGGTTAAGGGCAGCAGCCACAACATATTCCAGTTCAACGGAACACGGAAATAAAGTACCATACCAAGAACCACCAGGAAGGAGATGCTAAAATCGATCAACCCGCTGAGCACGGAAGCAACCGGGATGATCAGGCGGGGAAAATAAACTTTGGTGATCAAGTTCGTATTTCCCACCAGGCTTTGGCTGCAACGCTGCAGTGCACCAGAGAACAATCCCCAGGGCAGGAGACCAACCGCTGAAAGCAGCGGGTAGTTGACCCCTCCCTGGTTCTGTTTCAAGAGAATTCCGAAAACGAAGGTAAAAATCACGATATTGACCACCGGCAGCAGGATGGCCCAGGCAATGCCGAGGACGGCCTGCTTGTAGCGTACCTTGATATCGCGCCAGATCATGAAATACAACAACTCGCGATAATTCCACAGGTCTCGCAAGTTGAGGGAACTCCAACCGCGCATCGAGCGAATCGTGATCACATCCTGATCAAACTTGGGATTGTTTTCTCGACTCATGGATACTATTTCCGGTTCTGCCTGTACCATTCGATCGTCCGGCGTAAACCTTCTTCAAAGTCCATCCCAGCCCGGAAACCAAAGTATTTCTCAGCACGGGTGACATCCAGGCCGCGGCGAGGTTGTCCGTTTGGCTTGGTTGTGTCCCAGACTACTTTACCTTGATACCCGGCCAGGCGGGCAATTGTCACGACCAGGTCCTTGATGGAGATTTCGTAACCGGAGCCCAGGTTGACCGGTTCGGAGCCATTGTATTGTTCGGTGGCCAGTAATATACCCTCGGCGGCATCCTCCACGTAGAGGAATTCCCGGGTCTGAGAACCATCCCCCCATACGACAATTTCCTTTTCACCGCGTTCCTGTCCTTCCAGGCATTTCCGGATCAGGGCAGGGATCACGTGCGAGGAAATCGGGTTGAAATTATCGCCCGGCCCAAAGAGATTTACGGGCAGCAGGAAGATGGCATTAAAACCGTACTGCTGGCGGTAGGCTTGCGCTTGAACCAGGAGCATTTTCTTTGCGAGACCATAAGGAGCGTTGGTCTCTTCCGGGTAACCGTTCCAGAGGTCGTCTTCTTTGAACGGTACGGGGGTGAACTTTGGATAGGCACATACCGTGCCAATCGCCACAAACTTCCCGACTCCACGCTTCCAGGCCTGGTGCATCAGTTGGGCGCCCATCATCAGGTTATCGTAAAAAAATTCTGCAGGTCGCTCCCGGTTGGCACCAATGCCGCCCACGTGCGCTGCCAGGTGGAGGATTACCAGGTCTGCGGGTTTGAGATCCGGCTGCACTACCGGGGTAAATCTGTCAGGAATCAGGTGGGCAGGTCGACGATCCAAAGGCAGCATCGTATCGTCCAGCAATTGATCAATAGAGTCGCGATCGGTAAAATCATAATGTTCGATGCGCGGGATCAGTATATCGACAGCGCCACGCTGGATCAGTTTCCTTACCACGAAGGAACCCAAAAAACCGGCCCCTCCGGTGATGATCACTCTTTTATCCATCCAATAGTTGTTTTCCATGGAACCTTCATTATTGAACAATAAATCGGGCATTTCGATACCGCTCATCATGGGGATCACGGATTAAACCGGTCCGCAATGCATGAACCACTTCACGAACACCGTCATCGGCGCTTAAGGAAGCCTCGAAACCAAGCACCCGGCGAATCTTTTCGAACGACACGGTGATATCGCGCATGTCACCTCCAAAAGTCAGATCCTTGTAGGTCACCACTGTCTCCGGTAGACGTTTCACCACCAATCCGACAATCTCCTCCTTGGTATAGTTACCCGATTCGGTGCCCAGGTTGAATAGTTGCCCGCGCGTCTTCTTTTCGGAGGCGTCCATTCCCAGTATCATCCCTCGCACCACATCCTGTACGTGAACAAAGGAACGGGAATAATTCCGCTGGTAGATAATCAACTCGCGATGAGAATAGGCGTCGAGAACAAATTGATTGATGATCAGGTCAAAACGAGTACGGGGGGAGATCCCGAAAAGGGTGGCCAGGCGAAAGATGGTCGATGCGCAGGATGAATCTCCCTGTGATAGGAGAAACTCCTCGGCAGCAATTTTAGTCTCGGCGTAGAGAGACTGGGGGTTGAGAGGCGATTCTTCTGTTACCGGCTTGCCATCCGCCGAGAGGCCATAGTTGCTGTATGTGGACGCGAACACGAATCGTCCGGCTCCCAATCGGTCCGCTTGTTCAAAAACCATTTTTGTTGTATCGACATTGTATTTCCAGGCAGCCTGTCTCCCAACCGCCTGACAGGCCGGGAATCCAACGATTGCCGCCAGGTGAACAACGGCATCCGGCTTGTTCCAATCCCGGCGCAGGGAGGAACGAATGGCACCCGGCTCGGTGACATCGGCTTTGGCAAAATGAAAATTCGGATGGTGCATAAAGCCGAGCAGCGACTCACCGCCATATAAAAGGGAATCGAGCACCGTGACCTGGTTCCCCAAGCGTAACAGTTCCGCCGTCAAAAGCGAACCGATGTAGCCGGCACCACCTGTTACAAGAATATGCCGTTTACTCTCCATGCTTGCCTCCCATGTGCAGGGCAACATTCATTCCTGTCACTTCCAAAACAGGTGCAGACTCATCAACGACCAGTGTTATCCCTCGTTCGAGGCACGAAAGTTTGCAGATTTCCGCGATTTCCCCCCCTCCGACCAGCCGGGCAGAGGCATAACCGGCTTGTTGGATCGCATCCAGGTGTCCTAATATTCGCTTTCGTGTGTTTCTGTAGAGCAGGAATTGCTGCTCAATGTAATCCATGGTTAAAAGCGTCCGCAGAGCGATCCCTTCTGGCGTGATGATGTAACGCAACTTCTTGCGATCTGCGCGTTTAATTTTGACATAGCCCTTGGCGATCAAGCGTTTAAGATGCCAGTTGACCGTGCCAACCGCCACACCCAATTGCCCGGCAAGCGTGAGCTGGTTAATATCCGGGTCACGTTCAATATTTTCGAGTAAGGCCAGTTCGCGTGCGTTTTCTGTAGAGGCTGTCATAGTTCAAAATTCACCAACTGAATTATACCATATCGGGATGATAGGCCACATCGAGCAAGCCCTGCTGATTGCCGAGAGAAGGTGTTGATGCAAAAACTATTAATACTTTCCCTGCTTAGGATGAAGACAAATACAGGAACTAGTGGAATAAAGGCGGGAAATACATCATTTAGTCGACCGACCGATCAATTTTCATGCTGTCTTTCTTTTCAGGACTGTGAGGCTTCTGGACTTTTGCGTTGATAGATGAAATTCATCCTGAAGTTCGAGGAGAACCATCCAGCGAGCTTTCTTTGTCGGAATTTGCGTGCTAATCTGGCGAATCCTCCATCTCCTCTTTCTAAATAATCATCCATGAGAGAATATTGATTTCCGAAGATTTGCATTGAGATTGCTCGGTATCTGCTATTCGGGAGATAATTAATACCTGTTTTACAAAAATCACAGTATTTATGATACATATCTTTCCAGTTGAGAGCCAACTTTGGAATAATTGCAACTCGAATCAACACCCATAAACCCAGCCACCAATTTGGACAATAGGGCCAAAAGAAATTAACGAGTGGGATGTGAATATGAGGTTCAGCAGGGAGATACCATTTGCTTGGATAATAATGCATGGAGATTCCACCATTCTTAAGAACCCGATAAATTTCCCTGAATACCTCTTCAGTATTTTGTGCATGCTCCAAAACGCTGGTACTAAGAACCATATCGAATGAACCATCCGGGTACGGAAGGCGATATGGATTCATAGTGATAATCGAAAATCGACCGCCTGGTGTGCCTTGCAAGTCTTCCCAGGTGCAAGTAATATCACAGCCGTTTGCATCAAAACCAAGAGTATTCAAATAATTAACAAGATTGCCTTTCCCACAACCAAAATCTAAAATTTTTATCTTCGGACTAGCCTCAAGTTCGAATTTTTCCTGGATGATAGAAGATAGTAGAAGATTATCTCTTTGCGAAATCTTCTGGAATTTCTTATTTCTTTCCCTTGTTCGATCTTCTAAGCCTAGCCGGTATAAGTTCATTGAAGCCTTATAACTTTTTTGAGATGTCGCCAGCTATCCATCCAAAATTTCCATATCATGCGATCAAGGAATGGCCACAATTTTCCAACCATAAGTCAATACCCGAGTGTCAAGAGGATTACTGGGCACCTGGCAATATGAAAGCGAATCTATTAGGGGGCAGAAGAATCGCATGGGATCAAAAATTAGTAAATGAATACTATAACGGATGTCATTTATTTGCCTACCCTTTCCGTTCAGATAAGTTTCCAATGTTTGATTCCATACTTTAGATGTATTTTCATAGACACCTAGACGCACTGATGGATAAAACTGGTTTTCGAGATAAGGTGAAACGATCCAAGTTTCCTGGCCGCCGGTTTTCGTTGTCGGCAGGTCTTGGCCATGAATATAGTCAACCTGTAAATCTGGCCGTGCATCAATCTGGTTTACCCAAAGGGCAATTTCGGTCACATATTCGTTTGGTTCCTGGATATTGATCCATATTGTGCTTCGTTGGGGGGCACGATCGACAATATATGTGAGCATCTCAGCATTTGCGCGGTCCACGACAATTTGTAAGCGGGCATTGGTAACCTGATTGGGAATGGTAATGGCAAATAGTAAGACTGAAAGGCATATACAAGTTAATCCAATGATTCGTTCTATTCTTTTAGCAGGTAGTAAACTTAGGTTTAGGGAGAGAAATAATCCGCATAAAATAGCAAAAATCAAGGCGATCGGGAGAAAGTAATATTCTGGAATATACATCCATGGTATATAGACAGCCACCCATATGACTGCCCAGCAGCCACATTCCATGAGAAGAGGGATAACAAACCGGTTCGATTTTTTTAACAAGGCTACGATGGCGCCCAAACCCAGCGGAAACAAGTACAGGTAATCTCGAATCATCCAATCAATTAGTAAACGGAATTGACTATATAACCAGCTTATACTGAAATTAAAATTACCGGAACTTGTACTTATTAAAAATTGTTTCCTATAAAAAGAAGATACTATCAGATATGCAAACACCCCTATCAAAGATGCCCACCATAGAATAATCCGTTTTCTTATTACTGTTTCATCAATTTGGTGATTTAACCTACCCCACAGCCAATAAATCAGGAGTGAGATTAATGAAGCTGGAACAAGCATAATGCCTGTTTCCTTCGTATTGCATACCAGGAAGGCAATCCCGGCCATAAGTAAGAGAAATGTCAACTTCCAATACCATTTCCCAATATGAAGATATGCTCCACAACAAAATAAAAGGAGTAATATCCAAACAACCTGCAATAATTCCAGCTTGCAAAGGGTATATATATTCTCCATTACTGGGCCAGCGAGCGCAAAGACAAGACCTGCCGCCCAGGCTGCTTTCCAATTGATGCCAAGTGACAGGACAAGACGGATGACACAAAAAATTAGAATCAGGAACAAAACCAGGTTGCTGATAAAGAATCCAAGTGGATGTAACCCAAAAATGCGATACAAGAATGCATAATAGATCCAGTACAATGGCCTGAATCGCCCCCCATCTGCCTCAATAACAAGAGTCCAATGACCAGCCCAAATGTCTCGAGCTCTTGCCAAGCCGGCTGCATCATCAAAGAAACCGAAGTGAGGGGAGAATAACCTTGGCAACATAATAAAAATGCCTAATAATACTGGTGAGTAAAGAAAAATTTTCTTTACCAGTTCAGCATTTTTCATCACAAGTCGCCTTCACACCAACTATCTTTACCATACATAATCATCTATATGTATAGAACCAAAGGATTTTTTTCAATTTGTGGATTGCCAGACTCTGGTCACAATCATCAAACCCAACTGAGCAATCCCTTGATGGTTTGGAAAAAGGATTACTAAATTCTTTCTGACGCAGTCAACCGCTGCAGATCGGCTTCCACCATCATTTCAACCAGTTGTTCAAAAGTGACCTTCGGGATCCAGCCCAGTTTCTGGCGCGCTTTGGTCGTATCGGACTGGAGCAAATCCACTTCCGATGGGCGCAGGAAACGTGGGTCCTGAACAACGTGATCCTGATAATTCAGCCCCACACATTGGAAGGCATGTTCGCAGAACTCGCGCACCGAATGTGTCACTCCCGTACCAATAACAAAGTCCTCAGGATGTTCCTGTTGCAACATCTTCCAGATCGCCTGGACATATTCACCGGCAAAACCCCAGTCGCGGCGGGCTTCCAGATTGCCCAGATGAAGTTCCTTCGCCAGGCCCAATTTAATCCGAGCCACCCCATCCGATATTTTCCGGGTAACAAATTCCAGGCCGCGTCGGGGGCTTTCATGGTTGAAAAGGATCCCCGAGACGGTGTACAGACCATACGATTCGCGATAGTTTACCGTGATCCAATGTCCATATGCCTTCGCAACTCCGTACGGGCTGCGAGGATAAAAAGGCGTGGTTTCCCGCTGTGGTACTTCAACCGCTTTGCCAAACATTTCGCTGCTGGAGGCCTGGTAGAATTTTGCCCTGGAATTGACCAGCCGTATTGCCTCAAGCAGGCGGGTAACCCCCAGGGCTGTCACTTCGCCGGTCAGCACCGCCTGGCTCCATGAAGTGGCGACAAATGATTGGGCAGCCAGGTTGTACACCTCATCCGGTTTATAGTGTTCGATCAGGGCGACCAAAGAGCTCTGATCGTGTAAATCCCCTTGAACAACAGTGATGTCATTTTGAATTTTCTCGATCCGTTCGAATGTAACGGTGCTGGATCGACGGACCATGCCGATTACTTCATAACCCTTTTCAAGCAGGAACTCGGCAAGGTAAGAGCCATCCTGACCGGTCACGCCCGTGATTAATGCGGTCTGCATATCTCCTCCGATTCCATAATTCAGTTTCTGAATTATACTGCTTATTTGTTGAACGTCAAGCGCGCCGCGCCCGCAAACGATCCGAAATCCACCCTCCGACCAGGATAACCCCACTGACGATCACGATCAGCCCAATAATTACAAGAACATGCAACTGTTTCAGAGGCAGATTGGAATATCGGCCTGCATACCAGTAACCAAATGATAATAAAAATACGCCTTCTACGGCAAGGAGCCGCCCCAACCAGCGGTCGCTGACCTGGCGCGCCCAGACCAGGGAGAACGACGCCAATACAGCCTGGAACAGAAGCAGGATAACCCGGTAACGTGGATTGTCCCACTGGTCGCCGCCGGCACGCACAGACGA
>Ga0315275_10006672_pt1 | contig 11072 bp, 7 predicted proteins | sample YL17G03_0_MG_FD_205557 | JGI IMG/M metagenome (GOLD analysis project Ga0315275, IMG submission 205557) | Sediment microbial communities from Yellowstone Lake, YNP, Wyoming, USA - YL17G03_0 | ecosystem: Environmental > Aquatic > Freshwater > Lake > Sediment | place: USA: Wyoming | collected...
TCATCGACGGCAAGCAGGGGATGACCGTCTTCAAGGATCCGCGCACGCGCGTGCAGGCCGCCGTCGCCGCGGCCGCGGCCTTCCTCGGGGGCGGCACGCCTATCGCGACCACCACGATCAACAACGGTAAGATCGATGTCCCAGCCAGGCTCCTCGCGAGCGTCACGGTCACCAGGAACAACGTCCAGTCGGCCCTGATCGACACGGGCTACTACCGGCCCAGCGACTTCACCGGCTCCTGGCCGGGCAAGCCGTAGTCCGATCGTCCTGAGCACGAACCGGGGAGGTGGAGCGGGAGACGGGGATCGAACCCGCGACATGCAGCTTGGAAGGCCTCGGCGGCTATGCGCAACAGCACTGTGCTCAGAGGCCCGAGCGTAACGTGTCCAGTTATCGTGTCGTGCGGGGCTACCAGATCACCGCGGGCTCGCTCGCCGCCGGCTGACCTACGGCGAGACGATCGTGGTCCGGTAGCGGACGGTCCCGTCCGGGTTGATCGCGAGGATGGTCGCCGAGTCGAGTGAGGTCTTCACACCGCATTCGTCGGGCGGCAGGTATTCCTCCGGCTCGATGGCCAGCGCGAACGCCGTCCCGTCCGGGCCGACCACGACCGACTCGAACTCGGCGCCGGCCCGACGGAGCACGACCGGCCAGCCCGTCTTGACGACCCCGTCCGTCCCGACAGCGACGATGCTGCCACCCCCGATGCCGCGGCTCGCCGCCAGCTGGAGCAGGTAGAGGCTGCCGTCGGGCCCGACGGCGGGGTCGGAGCGTTCAAGGCCGCCGCCGGTCGCGCACGGCGAGACGTGCCCGTGCCAGACGAGGCCCGTCGAAGACCGGTACGGCCAGCCTGCGCGGAGGACGCCCGTCGCGTCGATCGCGTAGGCGGTCGTGGGGCCGTCCGGGAACCCGCCCTCCTGGGTGACAAAGTAGGCCGAGCCGTCGGGCGCCACCACCGGTGCCGCTGGAGGTTGCTCGCCATGCCCAGACCATACCGACGGCGCGGCGACGGGCAGCTTGACGGGCCATCCCGTGACCGCCTTGCCGTCCCGGGCGAATGCGAGCACCTGCGACGACGAACCGCCTGGCTGGCCCACGGTCAGGTAGATGCGGCCGTCGGGACCGAGGGAGGGAGCCGAGGCTTCGCCGCCGACGCGGATCGGCCATCCGGGCTTGAGACCTCCAAGGTCTGCGGCCGTGATCTCCGTCGCATGATCGTCGGCGGCGTACGTGTACGTCATCAGGTATGCCGTCCCGTCCGGCGCGATCGCGGCGTCTTCGTAGACCTCGTCGCCGCCTGGGCCGGGCAGGCTGGCGCTGGTGCGAACCGAGCCGTCCGCTGACACCCGGACGAGCCGCGCCGAAGCTGGGTTGTAGCTGGCGATGACCAGGTACAGCTGTCCATCGACGAGGCGCGGGCCGCCCAGCCACCACTCGTACACCGATCCGAGGGGAAGGTCGACCGGCCACCCGGCCAACTGTCGGCCGGCGGCATCGTAGGCGAAGGCCCGGGTCCCCTCTGGCTGGTAGGTCGCGCACACCGCCCGCACGGACCCATCCGCCGGATCGGCCGCGATCTCGCATCCCGAATGCCCGGCGAGAACGATCGGCCAGCCAGGCCGGACCCGACCGGCAGCGTCGAGGGAGGCGAGAACGGTGCCCCCTGCAGCTGAGATCGACGCGAATAGCCCACCGTCGGTACGGGGCGCCAGTCGGATCGAGGACTCGGACGCCGCCCCCGCGACCGGCAGGGACGGTGGGGGTGCCGGCAGAGGCGTGGATGTCGGAGCTGCCGCCGACGGCGCCGGGGTCGAGGTCCCGGTCGGCGCAGCCATCGACGGCGCTGTGATGGGCGCGAGGCTCGGCTCGACGGTCGAGGTCGCAGTGGGCGCCGCTGGTGTCAGGGTAGGGCTCAGGGCCGGCGACAACGATCCCGCCGGCGTCGGGCTGGCTGAAGTGTTCGCGCACGCAGCGATGAGGACTCCGAGGAGGAGGGATGCGGCACGGCGCTTCGCGTTCATCTGTTCGCCGCCGCTGGTGCTGCGGGTTGAATCGCCGATGAGACGGTTGAGGCGGGCGGTACGTTGCGGCCCGGTCGTCGTCGATCACTCCACCACGACTCGCCCGGTCACGCCAGAGCCGTTCGGCGTGCCTTCATGCCGCGAGGCTTCAGACGGGGCGGCCGTCCTGACGGGGCTGCGACAGGTCCCCGAACACCGACTGGTCGAGCGCTTCAGCAGCCTTCTCACGCAACGGCGTGGCCAAGCTGCGTGTCGTGCCGAGCACGAAACAAGGGGTTGGAGCGGGAGACGGGGATCGAACCCGCGACATGCAGCTTGGAAGGCCGGGACGGCCATGCGTCACAGCACCGTGCTCCGAGGTCTGAGCCAAACCGGTCCAGTTATCGTGTCGTCGCGAGGCCGTGACGGACGCTGCCTGGGGCGCGGCGGACTGACCAGCCCAATCCGGTGAGCCAGCCAACGCTGCGTCGAGCCGGGCGATGAACGGCGCGGCCCCGAGCCGGACGAGGATCTCGCGGGCGGCGTCGGCAGCGGCACGTACCTCGGGATCCGTCGGCTCGAGCAGGGTCGCCATGGTGATCGCCGTGAGGGCCACGCGCCAGGGCGAGCCGAGGTCGCGCCATCCTGCGAGTGCCTCCCGGAAGGCCGACAGCGCATCTCCCATACGCCCCTCGAGCGCCGCAAGCCCGGCCTGGATCGTCCGGCGGTTCATGTCGACGACCCTGCCGCGTGCCTCGGTCGAGTCCAGGGCGGCCAGCGCGGCAGCCGCCCGCTCGCGGTCGCGCTCCCAGAGGGCGCAGATGGCGGCATAGGCGCAGAGGAAGCTATCCTCGGGCTGGTGGACCTGTCCGTGCTCCATCGCCGCGTCGTAGACATCGGAGAGCCGGCCCTCCCCGAACGCGACCGAGACTCGCACCTCGGGGTTCTGCTCGCGCCATGACTCGTCTGAACTCCCGATGAACCGCTCCAGCCAGCCTGCCTCCTCGGCCAGGTCTTCCCCGCGCAGGGAGCCGATCATGAGGCGACTCATGGTCAAGTACGCCCGCTCGACGTCCTCCGGCGCGGTCTCCATGGCTGTCTCGTTCTTGCCTCGCACCCAGTCCCAGTCTCCCGTCTGCACGGCGGCCATCGTCGCGTTCAACAGGGTGTGGGCGTATTGAACGCGGTCGCCGAGCCGCGCCGCCAGCGCGAGCGCGGCCTGAGCGGCGTCGAACCTTCCCCGGAAGTCCGAGTCGATCAGCTCTGCACTGAGGTTGTGCAGGCCCCTCCGGGTGGTCGCCGCCAGCCCATTCGCCTGGGCCAGGTCGATCCCCGCCCTGACCGCACCGATCCCTTCGTAGCCGCGGCCGAGACCGCAGAGAGAGCTGCCTCTCGTGAGCAGCGTATCGGCCACGATGGCCGGTAGATCGGCGTGCTCGGCGACCTCGAGGACCTGGTCGGCGACCTCGACGGCGCGACGAAAGTTCATGGTAAGCAAGTAGGCGCGGGCGAGCTGGCCGTCGAGGGCGACAGTCCCGGGGTCCCCGACGAGGTCGGCGAACTCCGCGGCGCCGGACTCGAGGATCGCCAGCGCTCGGTCATAACGGGAGCCGTGGAGCACCGCTGCACCGAGCTCCGCGATCGTCCGTGCGGCTGCCGAGCGATCACCGAGCCCGCGGTGGATGTCGGCCGCCCGCATGAGATAGCGCTCCGCTGCCTCGTGGTCGGCCGCGAGCGAAGCCGAACCTCCGGCCCGTTCGAGTAGGAGGGCCTGGCCCGGCAGATCGGTCGTCATGCTGAGCGCGTGCTCGAGGAACGCGACCGCCTGCGCGTGGGAGCCCAGGGCGATGGCCCGCTCGGCAGCGGCCCGCAAGGCGATGCGGGCCTGGGCTGCGACGGCGTCGGCCTCCGCCCCCTCGGGGCTGTTTCGGTGGGCCGCGAGGTAGTGGCCGGCAAGGGCGCCGGCGAGCTCGTCGGTCCCGAGCACCTCGAAGTACCGGGCGGCCGCGAGGTGACGCATCTTTCGGTCACGCTTCGCGAGCGTGCTGTAGGCGACCTCGCGGACCAGCGATTGGACGAAGGCATACTGTCCCCGCTCGGGGCTGCGCGGGTTGCCCTCGACGGCCAGGAGCTCGCACCGGACGAGGTTCCGGAGGCGCGGCTCGAGATCCGGCTCGTCGATCCCGCTCACGGCCGCCAGGGCCGTCGTCGTGAAGCTCTGGCCGAGAACGGCGGCGTCGAGGAGGAGGACCCGCTCGGCCGGATCGAGGGCGTCCAGGCGGGCGGCGACGAGCTCCGTGAGCGTCTCGGGCACGGCGATGTTCGCGAGGTCGCCCGCCAGGCGGTACGAGCCGTCGCTGGCCACGAGCCTGCCGTCGGCCAGCAACATCCGGACGGTCTCGACGGCGTAGAGTGGAATGCCGTCGGCCCGCTCGACGATCGTCCGGGCCGCCGCCTCGGGGAGGCCGGGGACGAGGCCGCCGAGGAGCTCGCGCATGGCGGGCTCCGGCAGCGGCTCCAGGTGGAGGCCCGCGAAGTTGCGCCGACCGGCCCCCCAGTCCGGTCGCCGCTCGAGGAGCTCCGGCCGGGCGAGGGTGACGACGTAGATCGGCACCCCCCGGCTCCACTCGAGCAGGTGGGCGATGAAGTCGAGCAGGCCCGAGTCGGCGTGGTGGAGGTCCTCGAAGACCATGACCACCGGGGCGACCGCTGCGAGCCGCTCGAAGAACGTCCGCCAGGCGCCGAAGAGCTGCTCTGTGCCGGCGGCGCTCGTCTCGACGCCGAGGAGTGCGAGGAGGGCCGGCTCGACCCAGCGCCGCTCGTCCGCTTCGGGGACATTGGCGGCGACGGTCTCGGCGAGCTTGCGGCGCGTCGTCGTCTCGTCGTCGGCCTCGAGGAGGCCGGCCCGCGCCCGGACCATCTCGCCGAGGGCCCAGAACGTGATCCCGTCGCCGTAGGCGGGGCAGCGCCCTTCGTGCCAGAAGGCATCCTCGGCGAGCCCGTCGGCGTACTTGAGGAACTCCCAGGCGAGCCGCGTCTTGCCGATCCCGGCCTGGCCGGTGACCGAGACATGCCGGGGCCGCCGCTCGCGGACTGTTGCGTGGAAGAGGTCCTTGAGGAGGCGCAGCTCGTGGACCCGCCCCACGAAGGGCGCCTCGAGCGTCTCCGCCCGATTGCGGCCGCCCCGTTCCGCGACGACCCGCAGGGCACGCCAGGCGGGCACGGAGGCGGTCTTGCCCTTGAGGGTCGGCTCCCCGGCCGGCTCGAAGACGATCGCGGCGGAGGCCGCCCGCTGGGTGGCTTCGCCGACGAGGACCGTACCCGGCGGGGCGACCGACTGGAGCCGGGCGGCCGTGTTGACGAGGTCGCCGGCGACCATTCCTTGGTCGATCGCCCCGATCGTGACCGCCGCTTCGCCGGTGAGAACCCCGGCCCGGGCGGCGATGCCCGGTCCGAGCGCCTTGACCGCATCGACGATCTCGAGGCCGGCTCGCACGGCCCGCTCGGCGTCATCCTCGCGGGCGACCGGCGCACCCCAGACAGCCATGACCGCGTCGCCGATGAACTTCTCGGCGGTTCCGCCGTGGCGGGCGATCACCACGCCGGCGATCTCGAAGTACCGGGCGAGGGTGTCGCGGACGTCCTCCGCGTCGCGCTCCTCGGCGAAGGGGGTGAAGCCGACGAGGTCGGCGAAGAGCACCGAGACATGCCGGCGCTCGGTGACGGAGGCGGGGGCGGCCGGGAGGCCAGGACGGGAGGCCGCTGCAGGGGACGGCGGTGCCCCGGCGGCGAGCCGGGCCGCGCACTCGCCGCAGAACTTCGCGTCGGCGCTGTTGGCCGCTCCGCAGGACGGACAGACCAGCGCGAGTCGAGCCGCACATTCCTTGCAGAACTTGCGCCCCGCCTCATTCTCGGTCCCGCAGCTCGCGCAGACCACCCCGGTGCTCCAGTGCGACGTGAGAGCCCGAGGGTACCGCAGGAGGCTCGCCGCCGATAGGGGCTTCCCCCCCGCCACGAGCGGTACAGCACGCGATTCGGCGACATCTGCCGGTCGCGGGGAAAGCCGGCGGCGCAGGCTGCGTCTCGTCACGAGCACGAACCGGGGAAGTGGAGCGGGAGACGGGGATCGAACCCGCGACATGCAGCTTGGAAGGCTGCCGCTCTGCCAGCTGAGCTACTCCCGCCCGGGCGCCGACAAGGGCCGCTCCAACTATAGCCGAGCGGAACGCGACGCCTACAAGTCCTGGCGTTCGAGCAGCGACAGGAAGCTCGCCGGCGAGTGGATGGGCAACTCGCGCTGGAGCGACAGGAGATGCTCGTCGCCCGATACGAGCAGGGCGTGCTCGGAAGCAGCGAGCGTCAGCAGGTAGTCGTCGCCGGGATCACGCGACCTGATCGGCGGCGGCCCCTGCGGATCGAGTGTGACCGTCGCAGCACGCCGGAGCCAGTCGAGGACGGCTTCGGCCTCCTCGGCCGAAACCCGGCGGCGGAGCTTCGGGTAGGCGAGCGCGCGCTCGAGCTCGGCCAGGAGGAGCGGCGAGACGATCAACTCGAACTGGCCGTCCTGCCAGGCCCGGAGCACCACCGCTGGCGAACCGCTCCGCGAGAGCAGCGCGGAGATGATGACGTCGGCGTCGAGGACCGCGCGCACGGGTCAGCGCGATGCGCGCGGACGGGTCGCGTGCTGGGCCTCGACGGCCAGCGCGGTGGCCTCCCCCTCGGGGAGCTGATCCCGAGCCCACAACCGTTCGAGCAGATCAAGCCCGAGGTCACGACGCAGCGCTCCCTCGATGACCTCGCTGTCGCCCTGCCCGGTTCGTGCCGCACGGATCCTGACCGCCCTGAGCACGGCCTCGTCGATGGTCAAGGTGGTGCGGACCTTCGTCATCTCGCCATCATAGCATCGAGATGCCGAGATGCACGCCGCCCGTCGCACGCGGCCGCGGTCGGCACAGCGCCAGCGGCGGCCAGCAACCACGCGGTGTCGCGATCAGGCGGCGGCCACGATCTCGACGAGCAGCCCGCCGGCATGGGATCGCTCCTCGGTGATGCGCAGGCCCGCTCCCTCGATCGCAGCGCGGACGTCGTGGTCGAGCCGGCAGCCGCCGGACGCACGAGCCCAGCTCGGAGCGAGGCGACCCTGGAGACGGGCGATCGACCGATGGTCGGATCGTGCGTGCTCGAGGAACCGCACGCTGCCGCCGGGCCGGAGGACGCGCCGGCTCTCGTGAAGGGTTGCCGCCACGTCTCCGACCGAGCAGAGGACGAACGTCCCGACCACGACGTCGAACGAGTGGTCGGGATAGGGCATCGCGGCAGCATCACCCGTCTGCAGGGCGGCCCGAAGCGCGAGACGACCCGCGCGCCGTGCAGCGATCGCAAGCGCGTGATCGCTGGGGTCGATCGCGTGAAGGGACGCGTCGGGCGGGTATGCGCCGAGGTTGAGGCCGGTGCCGACGCCGATCTCGAGGACGTCCCCGGAAGCGCCACCGGCGATCCGGCGCCGCGCCGGTCGGAGGCCGGCCCCATCGGCGACGCGCATCGCCACGTCATAGGCGCGAGCCGCCCGTGCCCCGCCGATCTGCGACCGTTGCGTCGCCCTTCGCTCAGGCAGGAACCGGTTGCCGGCAAGGTTCGCCAGCTCCATGGCAAGGCCGGACGCCTCGAGCTCGCGGCGATGGCGTGCGCTGAGCGCCGGCGGCGCCGTGACGCCCCGTGGCCCGGCCACCGCGAGTGCCTGCCCGTACGCGTGGGCGGCGGCCTCCTCGGGTGCAAAGGCCTCGAGGTCGTCGATCGCGAGGCCGGTCGCGCGCGCCCACCGCTGGTGAACCCGATTACACGCCGCGCAGCGGTTGATCGACGTGACCCCGAGCATGGTCGCCTCTCGCAATCGAGGCGAGACGCGACCCGGAACGAGATACGCGGAGGCCAGGTCCGGAGCTCGCCGCACGAAGGCCGGCAGCCAGCGGCGGAGGGCGGCGGCAGTGAGCTTCGGTCGATCCGGAACGGGGTCGAGCAAGAGGGTGCCTCCGTGGCTGGGTAACCCGTCGCGGCGGCCCGTCATCCCAGGGGACCGACCGAGCTTCCCACCCGATACGTCCAGACGCCACCGCCGGTTCGCAAGCCTACGCTCAGGACGATCTACCCGCACCACCGCCACCTCAGCGCACCGCGACGGCCGGGCGAGCGATGACGCATCGGCTTGGGGTCCCGGCGACCGCTGACGATCCCTTCTGCGCGGGAGCGCGCCGCTCCGCCGGGCGACAGCCTCCACGCAACCTCCACCGGCGGCGCATCGAACCGTCACCCGGGGGAGGGACGCTCTGCCCAGTCGCCGGCGACATCGGCCAGCAAAGCGCGATCGGCCGGGCCGTCGGCGAAGAGGTCGACGCCTTCGACCGCACCGCCGACGGCCACGTCAGGAACCTCCGGGCGGCACGAGAGCCCAAACACCCTCGAAGCTGTCGTCGTATCCACCCCACGATTAGCTGGCAGCGATCCCCGGGTCGCCGCGGCTTCCACCCAGGGTTGAGGGGCTTCCGGGCGCCCGGGAGGGGCCGCCGCACTTCGGACGCAAGGGCAGGCCTCTCCGGCCGGGCCGCGGAGCGGCCTCGGCGGGTCGGCCCGCGGACGGCGTCCGGCTCGCACGAAGGAGAACCCCGCCCGTTACTGCTGTGGCTGATATTGCGACGTGTTGGCCCGCCAAACCCGGCCGAGGCCCCCGGGCCGCGCCCCTTGCAGCGTCCGCCGCGTCCCGCTGGCCCGCTCCGCTCGGCAAGGGCGCGTCCGCCGCGCCGCTCTGCAAGGGCGCGCCCGCCGCGGGCCCGCGCGGGCGTCAGCGGCGGGTGATCTTCGCGGCCCCCCAGTTGCCGAGCACGTCGACCGCGCGCACCTGGACCGCCAGCCTGGACGCCCGGTTTCGCTGCGGCAGGGCGACCCCGGTCGCGGAGGTGCTCAGGGCGGCGACCTTCCACGGCCCGCCGTTGACCGAGTACCGGACGCGGTAGGCGACCGGCCCGTGGGCGTCCTTCGCCGCCTTCCAGCGCGCCCGCCAGGAGCCCGAGGTGGGCGAGAACCAGAGCTCGGGCGCGACCGCGAGGACGGGCCCGGTGCGGTCGAGATCCACGGTCGCTGAGCGCGGCCGGGAGACGGTGCCGCCCTGATCGCGCACCTGGGCGTAGAAGAGGCGACGCCCGTCCGGCACGGAGGCGTCGAGCGCCACGGGGAACGTCGTGGGGACGACCGAAGCCCCCGAGAAGCCGCTCGGTGGCGGTATCAGCGCCTGCCAAGCGCCCCAGGTTCGGCCGTCCGGCCCGAAGCGCACCTCGGTCACCGGGCGGCTCCCGGGGGTGGCGGTGACCGTCGCAGCGAGGGCCGGCGAGCGGGTGGGGTTCGGCGCGAGGACGAACGAGGCGACGCGCGGCGGGCCGAATGTCGACTTGAGGAGATCCCAGTAGCCGGGCACGCCGCGGTCGTACCCGAGCGCCCAGATCCCGACCCCGGCCAGGCCGCGGGAGATGGCGTAGGCGTACTTCGGCCGGAGCGACGTCGGCGTGTCGTAGAAGGCCTGGCGCCACGTGCCCGCCGCATCATCGTGCCAGGCGTACCAACTGACGGATTCGACCGGCTCGTAGCGGAGCGACACCCCCAGCGAATCCGGCTCGCCGAGGTGGCGGCGCGGCGTGTACGTGGTGCCGGTCCCCGTCCGGGCCGCGCCCAGGTCGGCGGACGCCGTGGGCCACGAGACACCGTAGTACGGGAGGCCAAGGATCGCCCGACCAAGCGGGACGCCTTCGGCAGCGTACCGGTCCACCGTCCAGTGGAGGTCGAGCCCGCCGGGCGACGAGCGGCCGACCAGGGGCGCGATCGCCCCGGGGTGGCTCGACGACGTCGTCCGGTAGGCGTAGCCCATGATGAAGATCCGGTCGGCGCCGGCGTCGGCGGCACGCTTCGCCATCTGCGCGCCGGAGGTGTTCGCGTTAGTCGCAACCGACACGGAAGCGGCGGGGTTGTCGGCCCGGAGCGCGGCTCGCAGGTTGCCGACGAATCCCCCGAACTCTTCGAACCACACGCCCTTGATGCTCTCGACGTCGACGTTCACGCCGTCGGCCCCGATCTCGGTGGCCAACGCCCGAAGCTCGGCGATGACCGCCGCCTGGCGGGCCGGATCGCCGAAGAGCGTCGCGTTCTTGTCGTAGCCGAAGGACGTGAAGCAGAGCTCCACGCGCACGCCGCTCCCCTTTGCCGCCGCGGCGACGGAGCGCCCCAGGGACCCGGTGATGGCTCTGTAGCCGGACTGCGTCCGGTCCAGGGTGCCCGAGCCGGTCCAGGTGACCGAGAAGAGGCTGATCACCGAGAGGGCGTTCCAGTCGAGGTAGTCGAGGGTGGCGGTGCTCATCTCCCAGTACGGGAGATAGCCGTAGACGTCGCCCGACAGGTGCCCGCTCATCGGCGAGTCCGGGCTGCCAATGGGGGTCGGGGTCGGAACCGGCGTCGGGGTCGGAACCGGCGTCGGGGTCGGGGTCGGCGTCGGCGTGGGGGTCGGGGTCGGCGTCGGCGTGGGGGTCGGGGTCGGCGTCGGCTCGGGACTGGGCGTCTCGACCGCGGGCGCGGGACTCGGGTCAACCGCCCGGACGGCCGGATCGACGGCCGGGGCAACGCCGATCGACAGCGCCAGGAGCAACGTAAGCGTGGCGAGCGTCCGGCGGGAGACCGTCATGACCGGCACACCATGCCAGCCGGACGCACGATGCGTCAAACGGTCGGCTCGGCCTCGCCGGCGGCGCGGGCGGCCTTCCTGGCCGCCTTCTTGACGGTCGGCGTCGCACTGTCGGCAGTCGCGGCGACCGTGTCGGCAGTCGCGGCGACCGTGTCGGCAGTCTCGGCGACCGTGTCGGCAGTCGCGGCGACCGTGTCGGCAGTCTCGGCGACCGTGTCGGCAGTCGCGGCGACCGTGTCGGCAGTCTCGGCGACCGTGTCGGCAGTCTCGGCGACCGTGTCGGCAGTCGCGTCCACGGCCTGGACCGCCTTCTCGTCCCAGCGCCCGCTGAACTCCGCCGAGATCCCAGCGGC
>Ga0315275_10006676_pt1 | contig 11070 bp, 11 predicted proteins | sample YL17G03_0_MG_FD_205557 | JGI IMG/M metagenome (GOLD analysis project Ga0315275, IMG submission 205557) | Sediment microbial communities from Yellowstone Lake, YNP, Wyoming, USA - YL17G03_0 | ecosystem: Environmental > Aquatic > Freshwater > Lake > Sediment | place: USA: Wyoming | collected...
ATTTCCCGAGGCCATGCGTGTTTTGGCCCTGAAGGGCGCCGATGTTGTCTGTCACCCGGCCAATCTGGTGTTGCCTTTCTGTCAGGATGCCATGATCACAAGATGTCTGGAGAATCGTGTCTTTGCAGTCACTTCGAACCGGACGGGAACGGAGCAGCGGGGAGGAAAAACCTTTCGCTACACCGGCCGCAGCCAGATTACCGGTCCGGTTGCCAATATCCTCTATCGCGCCGGAGCGGACACGGAAGAAACCGGTGTCGTCAATATGGATGTCTCCATGGCAAGAAATAAACGGCTGAATCCATACAATGAACTGCTTGAAGACCGCCATGTTCCGTTTTATGGAGCATTAACCGGCAAGGTCGTTTAGAAAAGGACAGATTCATCAAAGTTGCAGGACGGGAAGGATCAGGAAATGCCGGTCTTACTCATCAAGCAGATCCCTCTTTTTGCCCTCCTTTCGTCGCATGAGCAGGAAACGCTGGCATCCATGCTGAGGCGGCGGTCCATCCGTAAAGGGGATTTCCTTTTTCACAAGGGCGATGAAGGAACGGCCCTTTACATCATCTTCAAGGGTCTGATCAAGATTGCCGTTTCCACAAACCGTGGCGACGAGGTTACCCTGGCCATGCTGGCTGACGACGATTTCTTCGGCGAAATGGCCCTGCTCGACGATCTGCCGCGTTCAGCGGACGCCACGGCGCTGGAGGACACGCAGCTGTATGTTCTCAATCGCGCCGATTTTCTTTCCTTTCTGATTCACAATGAACATGCCGTTCGGGCGATCATTCAGGTCCTTTCGCTTCGTCTGCGCAGGACCGACGACATGGTGTCGGAAGTCTGTTTTCTGGATGTCTCTGCCCGGCTGGCAAAACGGCTTGTCGCTCTGGTCGAGTCCCGGCATCAGGTGGACAAGGGTGATCAGCAGTATGACGTGCATTTGACACAGCGGGAATTGGCCAGCCTGATCGGCGTCTCCCGCGAGACGATCAACAAGGAATTGAAAATCCTGCGCCAGAAAGGGATCGTGACTACCGCCCGGAATAACATTACCGTCCGTGATCTGGACCGCCTGAAAAATCGCATCAGATGATCTGATTAAATCCCGTCAATCTGAATTTTCACATCCACCGCCAGGCAACCCTGTCCTTCGTCGAAGACCAGCATCGGGTTGATATCGAGATTTTGCACCTCGGGATGTTCGACCAGCAACTCAGAAACCTTGACAATGCAGGCCTTCAAGGCCTCCAGGTCCGCCGCCGGCTGATTCCGGAATCCCTGTAAAATCCTGAATCCTTTCGTTTCTTCAATCAGCCGTCCGGCCTCTGCGGGATCGATGGGGCAGATGCGCATGGCCGCGTCCCGGATCACCTCCACAAAGATGCCCCCCAGCCCAAACAGAATCACCGGACCGAACTCCGGGTCCTGACGGCCGCCGATGATCACCTCCCGGCCAGGCGCTGACATTTTCTGGATCAGAAACCTGTCCGTGTTCATGGTTTGGAATGCAGCAGAGAGGCCCGGCCGATCCTTCAGATTGAGGTGAACCCCCCGGGCTTCGGTCTTATGAAGGATTTCCGGAGAGGCGATTTTAAGAGCCACCGGGTAGCCGATGATTTCCGCCGCAGCGCAGGCTTCCTTGAGGTTCGTGACGACGGTAAAGTCAGCGACCGGCAAACCGTACAAACTCAGCAGGTGGAAGGCTTCGTCAGGGTCCATGAACGCGGGCGTGGACGTTGACGGCGCCTTGTCTTCCGGTTCGATCCGGCCTGAAACGAGCGGTTGTGTTGCTGCGCACATCCATTGATTGCCGTGGTGCTGCCGGGAGACGGCCAGGGCTCGCAAAGCCTGATCCGGATCGGCAAATATCGGAAAATCATCCGTTTCCTTCAGGGCAAAAAAATGTTCCCGACCGGCAACCAAAAAAAAGACAACAGGTTTCCGATATTTCTGAGATAATCTTCTTGCCCCCCGGATCAGTTCCTGAGTCGGGGGAATGCTCAAGTCGTGCGTGTAGGTATGACCGAAAACGACCCCATCCACTTCTGGTTCCTGAAGCACCTTTTCGATGATTTCTTCATAAACGCGTATGTCAAAGACATCTCCTAAATCCAGGGGATTGGTCATCCGGATCACACCGGCGCGAATTTTCTTCCGGACATGATCAAAAACGCGGTCGGAGAAACCGGACAGAACAAAGCCATGCCGATGTGCGGCGTCCGCCAGCGTGACCGCCTGCCCGCCGGAACGGCAGACCACGCCCAATTTATTTCCCTTCATGAGAGGCAGAGATAATATCTTCATGGTGTCGGCCAACTCCGTAATGGTCCGGACCCTGTGGATGCCGGCTTGTTTCAGCGCCGCGTCGGCGACGTCGTCATCGCCGGCGAGGGCCGTCGTGTGAAACCGGGCGATCTGATGCGTGGATGAAGACCGGTTGGCTTTGAGAACAACGACGGGCTTTTGCGTTTGCCGGGCCAGCGCCATGAGGCGCCGTCCGTCGGAAAAATTCTCCAGATAGATGGCGATACCGCGGGTTTCCGGATCGGAGATTAAGAATTCCAGGTAGTCGCATTCGTTTAAATCAAGTTTATTGCCGATGCTGAGAGCCTTGTTGAAACCGATATTTTCAAGGATGAGCAGGCGCATGATATCGATGATCAGGCCGCCGCTCTGTGAAACGATGGAGACGGTGCCTTTCTTCATTGCCTCCGGGAAAATGGGGAAGAAAGGCAGGACAAGCCCGTTGTCCAGATTGATGGTCCCGATGCAGTTGGGACCCATGAAACGGATGTTCCAACGCCTTGAGATATCCAGCAGATTTTCTTCGAGCCGCCGGCCTGTCTCGGTAAATTCTGAAAATCCGGCAGACTGGATAATGGCGCAGGGGATGCCCTTCCGGCCGCACCGCTCGAGCGCATCGGGAACGGCTTTCGCGGGGATCAGGAGCACCGCGAGGTCCGGGATGGTTTGAATGTCTTCAATATGCTGGAAAATTTTCCGGCCGTTGAGTTCACCGCCCTCGCGGCTGACCATGTAAACGGATCCCGGAAAGCCGAAACGTTCAAGATTGTCGACCGTGTTGCGGCCAAGATTGTTTGGCGAGTCGGATACACCATAGACCATCACACTTTTAGGGTAGAACATTTTTCGCACGCGCCGGGCCTCCTGAACCTTATTTTCCTTTCTTTTTTCTTGAAAAGGCCGATTCTTTCAGGTATAGCTACCCCACTTCGGGCGGTTAACTCAGCGGGAGAGTGCTACCTTCACACGGTAGAAGTCACTGGTTCAATCCCAGTACCGCCTACCAACAATAGCAAGGGGTTGCGGGTCATACCGCGGCCCCTTTTTCTTTTTCTGTTTCTTTTGTAGCGGGTGAGCGTAGCGGTTCGCTCATTTTTAATGTAAATTCTCCCCTAATTTTGTCCGTCGCGGCCAGGGCGGATGAGTCTACCGAATGGAGGTAAATTTCCGTGGTCCTGACAGCTTTATGTCTCAAAAGTCCGCTGACCGTTTTCAGAGATACCTTGTGCTCGTCCATGAGGTAGCTGGCCATGAAATGTCGGATCGAATGAAAGCCGTAATATTTTGGGAGGGTCATTATTCTTTCGTCTTCCCGGATAGGACGTTTGTTCTTCTTCTCGAAAGCTCGGATCTGGCCCGGGGATCTCTTAACCCTTCGCGTTCCGATCGGGGGGCAGCCGGCCCGTTTGCAGATCGTCCACATCATCTTCGGCCGCTCCTTATATCTGTCTCCCTTTCCCTCGTTGGCAATAGGGTTCCAGAATACCCATTTATCCTGCTTGCGGTTCTCCCATCGCTTTTTCAGAACATCGTATAGGTCGTCGTTCATCGGAAGGACATCCGGCTGGTAGGCGCCGTCTTTTCTCTTCCGGGTCCATAGGACAACATATCGTTTCTCAAAATTAACATCCTCATGCCACCGCAGCCGCAGGATCTCATCTATCCGGCCGAGCGTATAGAGACAGGTCAGAAATATGTCTCGATCGTCTCCTGGGTTTGCCGCGGCGATCATTCGGAGAATTTCCTTTTGGGTTGGGATCTCCTTTTCTTTCGTCACATGGGTCATGGGCTCGACGCCGACGCATGGGTTAATCAGAAATGGGAGCTGGGCGGAGTAGATCCGTTTTGTCCAGTTGAATAGCGCGGATAATTCCTGGCGGTGTTCGTTGTAGATACTGTTGCCTTCCAAGCTGGTCAGGTAATCGTGGACGTGTCGAGGCGTAATCTGGTCGATAGGAAACTCGGCCTGAGGAAGCGCCTTCGCGAACCGTTTGCAGACATTTGCCTTGCGGAGATACACGTCCTTCACATACTTTCTCTTGGCAAAGTCAAGGTAGTCATACGCGATCGTTTTAAAACCCGTGTCTGTTTTGGCCGCTTTCAGATCCGCCTGGACTTGGGCTTTCACTTCTTCCCGACGCTTCACCCTTGCAGCCTCGGCGTCTCTTCTGGTTTTGAAGCCCCTCGCCCCGTAAGCCTTGTTTGCGAACTGGAACTGATACGACCATGCCTTTGTTGCTTTTTCCTTCCAGATACTCATAAATCACCGATGCCCTATATCGAATTACACCAATTCCGAACGGTTTCTCCCCCCCGAGTTTGCGAGAATTCTCACGCACTGTCCGGGGAGATATCTTGAAGAGTGCCGCTACTTCTTTGGCCGTGAGCATCGCTTCCGGATAGTAGCTGTATTTTTCTGTAGCCGTCAACATTTTTTCACTGCCTTGATTACTTAACTTCTATGACTCCACTTTCTCACGATTCTAAAATCGTTACCGGGTATAATGCCTGCACCTGCTTCTTTTTCATGATATACATGGCGGTACGCATCCCCTTTGCGTCCTCGTAAGTTACTTCGCCGTTCTTCCAAAAGACCATAAAATCTAAAAGATATTTCGTGTTCCCTGGGAGCCGAAACGGAACCTGCATGAGAAAATATTTGACTTCTCCTGCATGTCTCAGCGCCATCAATTCCAGATACCGTTTCCGCTCCTTCTTCGATCTAAATTTAATACCATCACATTCTGAAATGACGGCATGATACTTAGACTGCGGTGAGCGGTAAAGCGACGGCGTCAGGCCCCGCTTCTTTAGCGACAGAAATTCTACTTCGGATACTTTCATTGCCCCTCTTTATCAGTGCCGGGAGTTATCCGTTACGGGAGGCCCCCGGCGAGCCTTCAGGGAGAGACGGTTATCCGAACGTGGGGCATCCTTCGCGATTCTCGCACCTGCCGCAATAGTCGAGACTCATGGTGGTATCGGGACGATCAGGGCACGGGCCGGGAGCCAGCTCCATCTTTTTTTCAGTCGCTGGTTTTTCTTTCTGGTCGGTCGGCTTGACTGCTGTCGCCGTGGCCTGCTCCTCGGTCTTCTTTTGGTTCTTCTTCCACTTCTCGAATGCTTTTATGAAGCCGGGCAGATCTTGCATGGCCTCATACTTCAGCTCGTCAATGGTCATGCTGGGATTTTTTTCCTGGTAGTATTTAAGGGCAACGGCGACATAAGCGGGCATTTCCTTCGCAGTGGATGTCTTCTCGTCGAAATCCTTGGCGGCAGTGGAAAAGTCCGGCTTCTCCTTGGCCTCGGGGTTCATCTCGATCATCGTGCCCGCTGCATCGTCGGTCAGGAGATCCATTTGCGATTCGCCCATGTGAACCCGGTCTTCCAGTGCCGATGCCTTATTGAACTCCACGCTCATCGGCGTCAGCTTCGCATGGCGCTTGATGACGGTCTTCTTGCACATCTCGCCTTCATCCGTCGCCCAGGGTCCCGTCCACTCGTCTTTCTTTTCGTCGTAGGTCTTCGACCGCCTGGCAATGGCCTTGATGTCTGCATAAGTCATGTAATCGAAGGAATACGCCCCGTCCTTGTACCTGAAGATGACATACGCGCCCTTGATATCTCCCCTGCCGCCATCCGCAGGAATGTGGTCGAGCTTTTCTGTCAACCCGTATTGCAAGGTGAAGAAATCGCGCTCATAGACGACCTGAGATGACACCGATTGCAGCTCGCCGGTCCTGCGCGCAAGGGCGATATACCCGCGATAACCGGGCATAAACTGAGCCTCGTAGCAGTTTTTCTTGGTGTTCCAGTAAGGTACGAAATACGCCTGCCCAAGGAAGGGATCGGGCTCCAAGCCCAGCGCAGCGCTGGTCATGATGCAGCCGAGAAGGGACTGTTGATTGCAATCCATGAGCTTTGGGTTCCGCTGAATGGATGTCATTGCGACGCGGATCAACTTGTCCGCCGTCATGTGTTTGGGCAGGGCCTTCATAATCTCACCCTTTACCCGGTTATCGTTGAAAAGCGCCCTGATGCTCTGCACTTTAGCCTGTGGTGTCAAGGCTCTGTCTTCTGCTTTTGCCATAATTCATGCCCTCTCTTTCTGTAGGTTATGTCCGATACTTACGGATGGATTCCTCGAAGATATTGACGCCTGGTATGTTCCGGACGCCTTCCTTTACCGCCTGGTCGATCAGTTTTTGGTCCGGCGTGCAATACTGCGCGGGCACAAGCGCCGGTTCAACGATCTCCCCTTTCCATTTCTTTGCTGTATGGGCAGCCACGCCTGTAGCCGTCCGCACCACATTATCCTGCTTGGGCATGACAGGAGCGAGGACGTCCGGGACGACCACGGCGATCTTGGCCGCTTCCTCTTCTGCTGTCTTGAGTGCTGCGACCCTGTCCTCTTCCAGTCTTGCCTTGAGAGCAGCCAGCTCATCTTCGGACGCCTTCCGCTTTTTTGCCTCCTCTTCCGCGATCTTGCGTAGCCGTTTGGATTCTTCCTCAGCGACCTTCCGGGCCTCTTCCATTGCCTTTTTGTTCAGTTCATCGGCCTCACGGCGCATCTCGGCCTGGAGTTTGTCCGCTGCGAGTTTTGCCTGTCTCGCGGCCTCTTGGCGGTCCAGTTCAAGCCGAGTGTTGTAGGCTTTTTCCTTTGCAGTCGCGACCGTAACCGCCTCGTTCAGCGGCCCCGTGATCATCTTGGCAATGGAGTTTACAGCGGTGACATAATCATTCGGCCTGGTGACGATTGCTTTGCGCTTTTCCTCGACGGCCTTCATGATACGCTTCGCTTCTCCGATCAGGGCGACGGCATAACCCTGGGTCTCCAAATCCTTGACCTCCACGGTCTTAGCATCCCTGACGATCTCCAGCGCCCGGCCCCTGAATACTTCAAACTTTGGTTTCGCGACCTCCAGTGATAACTCCCGCCCGATCGTGACGATCTCGTCCGGTTCGCTGTACGCTCCGGCCTCTACTACTTCATCAAAGTTCAATCCCATAACCGTTACCCCCTCTCCCGTTCGTACCAAAAAGATAAAACCACGCTTCCTTCCATGAACCCATATACCTGCCCCCGGAGACTGCTATTTCGCTTTGAAGTATCTGTGGGCGTTGAGCGCTCCCAAAAAGGCATTGAATGCCATCAATTCGTTTTCTTTGGTGTCTGACAACCATTTAACCCTCGCCGTCCCGCCATTCGGATCTGGTTGAATCGTCCCGGCGTTGTCCACCTTGTAACCGTTCTCGATGGCCGCCCGCTTGTACGCGGCGATTTGGGCGAACCATGTCCGGGAACCGGCCAGCGGCGTCTTCAGGTCCAGAAGCGCATGCTGACCGTCCATCATGAGAAAAAGGAAATCCGCATGGCCGATATAGCCATGGGCCGATGTAACCTCGAATTCGACGGCGATTACTTCCTTGACGTTCCTGTTAAGCCATCTTTTAAAGGATTCGACGTAGCCATGCTGACCGTCAGGGATTTCATTGATGTAGATATCAAGGGCATAGGCTCCACAGAGGTGATGAACGGATGTTCCACGTGTCGCCGCCGCCAGCAGGATGTCCGGCGGGATCATTGAAAAGTCGGTATACGGTGAGAGTATTTCGGTTACACGGGGATACATGAGCAGCGTCATTAAGACTACCTCCAGAAAATCTTGATTAACGCCGGCAAGATTATGAAGATCACTGCCGCGACTGTGCTGATAATCGCCGCCCAAAAAGAAAAACGGTCAACGGTCTCCATGAAGATGTCGGCTTTTCGGAAAAGGTAGTCCTTCGTTTCATCCGCAATTTTCATCGTGACCTCCTGCTGCTCTGTTTGTGAACTGTTGAACCGTGCCGCCGCGAGGCTCCCTACTTCCGGCTTGGGTCGGACTTTTCCCGCCGGGGATACCCTGGTGATCCCGTTACATCCGGTGAGAGCTTCAGGCTCCGCTTTCATCGCGAACGAGCCGAATCGGGGATCGGGCGTTTGGGGAATTGCTTTGTTGTGGGCACATTAATCTATTTGATTATTATTGTCAAGAAGAAAATTAATCAAATAGATTATCATGGGCAATAAAAAAACCGCCTGAGGAAGCGGTAGATTCAGCGAAGTGCCCTTATTTTGGATAACGGGAGGGAATTATTATTTTACTTTCATCGACCTGCTGATTGGTATTGGCGGAATTCGTCTCGGTTTCGAGTCTTTGGTGGCAAATATGTTTTCAAAGCGAATGGAACTACCGGTCAAAAAAAGATTCATCCGGTTGATGCTTAATTTTGTTACGTATAACACCTACAACTAAATAGAATCAAGGTGCGGAAAGTTTATTGATTACCAATGGAAACATACGATAGCAACTCTCCGAATTCAACGACCTGTTTTCGAGGTATTAACGGATTTCATTTTTTTCTGTTCATACATCCGTGTGTCGGCCCACCGAAGGCCGTCAGTCCGAGCTTGAAAAATGTTAGGAACATCTCTAATCTTTTGTGCTGTGTCCATTCAAAGCTTCCCCTGCTGTACCCTTGCCTGCCATAATCTAACATATAGAGGTGATGATCCGGTCAAATTGTTTTTAACAGATCGGCCGCCTCAGCCATTGCATCCGGTTCCCGAAGCTTTGCCAGCATCTGCGGGGATTCCTGGAAATTTTCCAGCGCGTTGAAGAACCGGTCCAAGACATCGCCGCTGTAAGTCGGGATCAGAAAAAGATGGGTATGGGGGATTCTCCGGCCCCGGGCATAGAGAAAAACAAAGTCCGGGTTGAATTTATCCATCATGCGTCCGGCAACATCCTTGGCAAGCTTGAAGAGGCTGACGTTTTCTTCATCAGTCAGTTCATGCCACCAGGGAACATGCCTTTTGGAAATGACCAGACAGTGGCCCTTTGTATAGGGATGAATATCCAGGATGCACAGGGACAGGCCGTCTTCCGCAATGATGTGGGCCGGGGCTTTTCCCGCTACGATGTCACAAAACACACACGTTTTGTTCACGGTTTCCGTCATGATGATTGGCTCTCGATTTTATTTTTTTGGCATCTTACAGGGATTCTCTTTCAAGGACAATAATATTTGTTGCTCATGTCAGCAACAAAACAAATAGCCATTGACATTTCAAGCATTACTTATAGAATATCCATCATATCAAAGTGATGAAGTTCACTTGAACTGCCCTGATTTCAAAGGGCTGATGACTTCTACTTCTTATCAGGGGTAGGAGTTTCTTATTTTGTGCAGGTTATCCATATGGACCGGATGGGACTGACGGAGGTCGATTTAAAGATCGCTCTCCGGCAACTCGGCTGCCCGATCTGTCGTGCTTGCCGGGAAGTAGAAACCCGCTATCTCCGCAATTTATTGCGGGAAAACGTCAATGATATGGGCACGCGGGTACGTATCTCCGAGAGCCTGGGGTTTTGCTCCCGCCATGCCTGGCAATTACTGCATATGGAAATCCAAGATTGGGTAGTGCCATTGGGGAGCAGCATCATTTATGAAGATCTGGTCGGACAGGTTCTGCACAAAATTCAGAATGTCATTTCAGGCATGACGGGATCGATGCGTGAAAGCGGATGGCAGAGAATGGTTAACCGTGCGCGTGCTCGGCCGATGGGCGCTGAACCGAATAAGGATATCCTGCTCACACCGCAAAAACAGTGCCGGATATGCGAATCGAGCCAGGAAAGCGCATTTCACGCGGGGAGCGCGTTGGTTCGCATGTTATCCTTTACCGAATATCAGGACATGTATAACTTGTCGGACGGCGTTTGTCTTTCACATTTACGCGACATTTTTTCCGACAACAACGCAGGACGGGGCCTTCTGTTCTTACTGACGGATACTTGTGAACGATTGAAGGTACTGAAAGCCGATCTGAGTGAATTCAAACGCAAGCAGAATTGGCAGTATCGTGATGAGGAGGTTACAGAAGGAGAACGGACAGCGGCACAGCGGGCCGTCATGTTTTTCTCGGGACCGGATTTCGATTAATAGTCGGTTTCAAGAGATGATGAGCTAAGTTCTGCATGCACGCCCAGAAGGTTGTCCTGGCTTTATGCCCTGAAGAGATGGTCTTCCTTCCGATGGATTTTTATGTATTTTGTTTTACAGACTTCGCTGTCATTTATACGCCCTTTGAAATTACGGTGGGCAAATGGGTGCGCGGTATAAGGAACATGCAAATTGTTCCCGCAAGGCCCACAACCGCGGCATAAACGAAACCCCATGATGCGCCAACGGTAGTCCATAACAAGCCCACGATAATACTCGAAGCGAAATCACCGATCCCATTGACCACACCGAGGATGCCATAAGCGGTACCTGCAATATCGTCATTCACATAGTCCCGAACGGCTATGCCTTCCACTGTGTCTTCCCACGCGATAAAAATTCCGGCGAGAATAAAAAAAACAACAAACCACGAAACGGAGGGCCTTACAAAGGCAAATCCGAGAAACGTGATAACGGCGATGCCATAGCCAATGGCGAGATATCGACTCCTCGAAAATTTATTGCTCTGCGCCCCGATGGGAAAGGAGGCAACGGCATAGGCGATATTTCGAATAAGGTATAGGAAAGCGGCGAGACGCGATGCCTCAAGCAGCCCCATTTCCGGTTCGAGCGTCGTTGTCGCCCGAAGAATCATGAGTGTAGGTGCGAAATCCGCCAGACCGAATAGCCCAACAGCAAGGAGGAATAAACGATAACTTTTGGGCATGGACCGCATGGTTTCCCAGAAACGTAGGGCATGGTTGGGTGCGCGTCTTT
>Ga0315275_10006677_pt1 | contig 11069 bp, 9 predicted proteins | sample YL17G03_0_MG_FD_205557 | JGI IMG/M metagenome (GOLD analysis project Ga0315275, IMG submission 205557) | Sediment microbial communities from Yellowstone Lake, YNP, Wyoming, USA - YL17G03_0 | ecosystem: Environmental > Aquatic > Freshwater > Lake > Sediment | place: USA: Wyoming | collected...
TGGGGAGAATGAAACGTTTACGTTAATTGTACAATATCAGATTGAAAAACTGGTTGGTGATACCGGCATATCTGAAAAAGATGCGGTGTCCCTCTTTTTAATCATAATCATCGTGATTCTATTGATACTTCTCATGGTTTTTTATCTGAAGAAAAGAAAAAAGAACATTACCAATACTGTTCCAAAAGAGGATGCGCCCGACAACGATTTGAAAGGGTTAAACAAACGTCAAAAAGAGATTATAAAACTGTTAAGGGAGCGGAAACTACCTTTAACACAGACGGAAATCCAAAAGGAATTAGGCATCCCGAAGGCAGCGGTGTCACGAAATATTCATGGCTTGGAGATGAAAGGGCTTATCGAGAAGGAACAAATAGGGATGTCAAATTTAATCCGTCTGAAAAAACCGTAGCACCAGTTTTTGTTGTTTTGTTCCGGTATGTTCCGCTGTTTTCCAGTGAAATTTAATATGCTGTTTCAACTAATAGACTGTTAAAGGCCTATGATGGCATAGGCAAAAAAAGGTGTTGAATCATATGAGAAAAATATTAAGTCTGTTACTGGTGCCGATGTTAATGATATCGATTTCGTCATTAACATTTGCCAAAGAAGCTGGAGATCACCCGGATAACGACCAAAACCCCCACGATAATTCAGGGAATGACAACGAAACAGGGTCCTCTGATGACAATAATGAAAATGAAACTGAGAATAACGTAAATGAAACAAATGATGCCTTTGAAAACGAAACAGAAGACGAAATACAAATCATGAACGCCACCTTAGGCGCAGAGATACGTCTTTTGCAGCTTGAAAAAGCGATCATTAAAAACATACTGAAAGGCGAAATGACCATCGCGGTGTTGAAATCATTGGAGTTTAATACCACCGAGCTGGAATCCCTGCTTGTATATCTGAAAGCGGTCTTAGAGGATGTCGAAGCACTAAATGCCAGCGCAAATGATTCCGTCGCACGCTTCGTTGCGCTAAAACATGAAGCACGCAATGCAACCAAGTTATTCAAAGAAAGCCTCCATGCGCTGATAGATGATGTCACCCTTAGAGAGATCAGAGAAAGAGTCCGAGAACTTGCAGGGGACGATCTCCAGAATTATACACGGAGAATTCAAAACAGGATCCGACAGTTCAACAGCAACCAAGTGTATCGGTTATTTGGCATCATCGGAGAAGCCAATATGTCATTACTACATGACTACCTAAATGGAAACATAACGTTAGATCAGCTTCGATTCCAGCTCAGTAAAACAATGAATCAGATGAACCATGAACGACAACACGAGATGTTTTCTGAATTAAAGGAAGAACGAATACGAAACAAAATCCATGCCAAAGAATCCATGGATGACCTGAAGCACCACGGGAATGGAAAGGGTCATGGAGAATCACCTTAGCTAAGGAGACTGTGATAGATGATGAATAAAAAAATTCTTGCTGTATTGTTCCTTCTGCTTATCGTTGTATCCGCGACAGTCTCCTACCGGGTTTTAAATCAGCCGGTAGCCCAAAATAACCAATCTAATGGTTTGAGCGGAACTATCACCCAAGATGAGATGGCGGGGGAAATTAATAATATCTTTATCAATGAAACCCAGGAAATAGAGATCGGGGAAATGGTGTAGGTCCTCTTTCGTCTAGATCAAACAACTTAGCAGATACCGAAGTATTGAAAAACCGTGCGGGAATCGTTCCAAGAATTGTAGGAATGGATGAAAGGAGGTACTTGTAGGCATACTTACTTCAATGGTCGCCCAGGCACTTTCCGCATGGAACACGTCCTTGGCTTTTACCTTGATGATATAGTTTCCTTTTTCTGTGAACGTATGGCTGAGGATAACAATCTCATCGGAAGGATAGGGACCAACCCAACTACTATTCATTGTATCGCCCCAATCGACATAATAAAAAACCTCGTCATCTTCAGAATCTTGTGCAACAACTGTATAAGAATAGGCAACTCCTACTTCCCCTTCGGTCTGACCTTGAATCAAAGGGGTGGTCGGTGGTGTCTCCTGTATCGTCACCAGCGTTTGCACTCGATACCCGGACAGACTACCGCTCGAACATTGTACAACGACGCCACCAGAACCGGTCTCTCTGCCTGAAGGTGTATCATCACTCATGGTTGGTGCGACAATTGATTTCGAATACTGCCCACTGGAGTCGGTTGTGGTATTCCAGCTATCACCGGTAGAGGGTATCTCGATTGTAACAACACCGTTTTGAACAGGTTGCCCAGACCCCGCGATGCTTGCCTGACCGGAAATAACGACCGAGGCACCAGGTATAACCATTGCTGGTATGATCTCCTTTGAAATAGTAATTGGCTGTGTAATATGGGAAAATGATTGAAGGGTGAGTACTATTTGAAGTGACATGCTTTCATCGCTTTGATCGATTGTTGATTTCACCACATTGCCTACATCAATCGAATACCAGCCCTGGGCATCTGAACGGCCAATCTCATAACATTCAAAGGTTCCAGCAGGTACGCTTAGCTGTTTCATTTGAGTACATTCGACAGTCTCTTCGATCCACTGACCTCCATTGAACGATTGATCGTAAATTCCCTCAATGCTGAATGACCCTGAGACGGCATTCATGCAGCTGATCTGCCATTGTTCCCCGATATTTAGAGGAAAATCATACAATTCTAGAGGTGGCGAGGAGCTGGTAACAAGATTCATTTCATAGGGAAACGGTATCCACAAAGCTATGATCTCTCCTTGTGAATGGAGCTCAGTGGTTATTTCCGCAAGATCAGAAACACGAACATACGATGTCCCAGTGATTTCACCGGTAAGATCCCCTGAAAAACTATTCACCGTAACTTCTCCACTTATATCACCGGTGATTGCAATCTCATAGGCGTCGTCTGTTATCCCTACCACTTTTTGTTTAAAATTCTCTATGGTTCCAGAAAATGATCCGTTTGGGCTAGAAAAATAGAGAGGATCGATCGTGTAAATCCATTCATCTCCCTGATACCACGTCGGGATATCCCCTTCATTTGTTCTCTCTGAGCCGCCGATAAGAGGCGCTACAGAGTAATAATCATTAGAAATGCTACTTGTCGATGGTGTGATACTCAAGCAAATGAATAAAAAGAATATTCCACAGATCACAATTCTCCATCTCAGATTCTTTTTCAACATACCCTGCTTCATATGATTACCGTCCTAGACGTACCATAAGGACAGACGACATTTAAATGTTTTCAAAAAGATAAAATTTACCGATTTTTATGGAAAAACCAATCAAAAAAACACCAAAGCTGTAGAACTAAGGCATCTCTTAGAGCATTTCTCAACAGGAGAAATCCTGAGATGTACCAAATGTTCATCGCTTCATTTATCATATCATAACAAAATTACTTTTTGATCGAAATCAATCCATATAAAGAATTAAATACTGGATGTTAATTATTATTATAAACGGAGGAAAAAAAATGAACAAAAAAATCGTAATTATAAGTCTTTTACTGGCTATACTCGTTTCGTTGACGAGTATCACTCCAGCTCTTGCCTCAAAGAATACAAATCTCATAACTCTAAAAAACGACCTCGTCACTATCGAAGTGAATCGATATCTAGGAAAAACACCAGAACAAATACGTACCACGGTTACAGCTGCCGAGGCTGAACAAATAAAACAATATCTCATGGCATTATATGATGCACAGCAGAGGGATGATCACGAAGCCATTTCCAAGTATGAGGCTCTGCTCAATGAAAAAGGACTTTTTGGTGAAAGCAACCAAAAATTTTATTCAAATAACGATGGTATGACACTAATAGAAAAAACAAAATTACTACGATTCCCGTCAAGTCTAGCGAGTGAAAATATCTCAAATCGTCTCTGCTATTTCAATGCCATCGGTGAAGGGGTCATGCTCTGGTGGTTAGGGTTAGCATTCGTGGAAGCAATTGTTAAAGCGGTAGAGAATGTGTCAAATCCTATTGGAGCGATAATTTTATTAATAATTTTATTACCGTTGCTGGTACTTACTATGTTATTAACAGATTTGATCCCTTTTAGAATATTCGCGCCAACAGGAGCAATATCTCTGAAAAATGGAACAATATCTTGTTTAGGGCTCAATGGATTTCAAAGAGTAAAAGTAGGTGTAGAAGGTTATGGTGTAAACCTCAGTGGATTCACTGGAATTACCATAAACATACCTCCTATTAACAATCACAAATCATTTCTCTTTGTATCCGGAATTGCACTGAAAGCAGAAGGACAATACGTGTAAAATCCTCATAGTTTGACATGCTGCAATGATGAGGGATGTTCACATCTTTCGATAATTATTCTAGTAGAGTCAGTGTTAAAAAAAGAATTAGAATCGCTTCGGATCAGTCGCAACATCAATAAGAACAGGTTTTTTCATCCCAAGCGCCTGCTGCACAACCTTTTGGAAATCCTCTGGCTTTGACACTCTGAGTCCAACACCACCACAAGCATCTGCATAACTTGCAAAATCAGGATTTAACAGATCGGTACCAAAATTCTGATATCCCTCTGTTTTTTGTTCTACCTGGATCATCGCAAGCTGTTTATTATTCAACACCACCACGACCATTGGTAAATCATACTTTACCGCTGTGACAAAATCAGCCATCGCCATAGAAAAACCACCATCCCCAGTGATGCACACCACCACATTATTGGGAAACGCAAGTTTCGCAGCAAGAGCACCAGGCAACCCAAAACCCATGGAACCAAGGTATCCTGACATGACAAAACGCTGGCGTTTCATCATAAAATTACGACCAAACCACCACCCATTCTCCCCAACATCAATAGAAATAACAGCATCCTCAGGAAGAATATCCGAAAGAATCTTCATGATAAACGGAGGGCGCAGTGGAGTTGCTTTTGAATCTGCCTCTTTCTCCAGTTGTTCAAACCATTTGTTTTTCATCTCCGCTATTTCTTTTAAAATTGAATCGTTCTTTTTCATCTGCGCAGCATCAACGAGCTTTGGCAGAACTAGTGAACAATTTCCCCATAGAGCGACTGTAAAAGGGATTTTACCGATTTTTAACGGATCAATTTCAACTTGAACCAATGCTTTATGTGTTGGTACATGCGTTTGTTTTGAAAAACCAACACCAAGAGTTATTAGTAAATCGGACTCCGCGACCGTCTTACGTGTAGAGGGTGATCCTACGTTACCGAGAATCCCTAAGAGCCATTTGTTCTCGTCTGGAAGAATCCCCTTCGCACGAAACGTCGTCACAATCGGTGCTTTGATCTTCTCTGCAAACCGAAGAAGCTGTTCCCCGTTCCCAAACGCACCCCAGCCTGCTATAATCACCGGTTTTTTCGATTCATCAATCAACGCAACTGCTTTTTGTATTTCTTTTTCATCAGGTAAGATATCAAAATTCGTAAGACACGTCTCCCGTTCACAACTTTCCGCATCCAAGAATGCTTTCTGAACATCATTCGGAACAGAAATCTGCGCGACCCCACGCTGCACAATTGCGTGTCGTAACGCCTGCGTCAGAATCTTCAATGACTGTGTTTTATCATAAATCGTGTTGTTATAGACTGTGATAGGCCTGAAAAACGCATCCTGGTCAATCTCCTGAAAACTCCCATCACCGATATACTGACCAGTGACCTGTCCGTTAATCGAAAGCACCGAAGCCCTGTCTTCTTTTGCATCATACAAACCTGTTGCAAGATTGCTTGCGCCAGGACCAGCAATCGTCAAACACACAGCAATCCTCCCGGTGAGCTTATGATACGCGGACGCAGCCATCGCCGCGTTTTCCTCATGACGAACTACGATATAACGCATCTTCTTATTTGTACGAAGTGCCTCAACCAGACCAAGCGAAGACGTCCCAGGGATACCAAACACAAGAGTAATATTCCATTTTTCAAGCTCACTCATTAAAACATCGGAAACCGTCGTCTGAGGTTTTTGCATAAATTCAACCCACTCCTATAACCAACCAACGTTATCTAAACATTTCCGTCTTCCTTGTAAAAAAATATTTCTTCACCGTCTCAGTTAGGCGGACTCAATAATATCTCGTAAGCCTGTATCTTTTTCTTTCATTTCCTGGATTTTACGGTCAATATCATGAAGACGTCGTAACGATCGTATAACAAGATACAGACCAAAGAAAATGAGAAAGGAGCACAGCAGAAACAACGGAACCGCGAAATACAAAGAGGCATTCAAATCATAGTATCGCGAGGTTGCAACAAGAATCGTAAACACAGAGGTCGGGACGGTAAAAAGCGCAATAGCTGTACGAAGAACAGAAAGCGATGTACGTTTTTCCGCTAACAATAAACTTACTGCAGTATAAATTTCAGATGATTCATCTTTTCTTTCTATGGCCATGCAAACGTATCCTCTAATTGTCTGGATTCATAAACAAATATCATCCTTATCACTCTGCCGGAAAAAAGAAAAAGAATGAGGGACACCGTAGTGTATTACCGATTCTTTATCCATGTCGCAATATCTGCAACGACCTCTTCAGCAACATGTCCTTCAACCGAATATTCGACATTAGTCGGTACACCCGTTCCAGCAATGAATAAATGGTTCAACGTCGGATAGGTTTTCAATGTAACAGACGCGCTCCCAAAAAAAGTTTCATTCCATCGAACAAAATCCGTCATCGTGACTTGATAATCCCGCTTCCCCTGCAAGATCAACAGAGGAATATGTAATGATTGTGCTATTACTACCGGATCATATGTTGCGAGATCCACCCAATATGATTTCGGGGCACCAAGGACATCTTCGCCCAGGCTGATATTCAACATCTTCACTTTCATCACAAGTTGTTCAAGTGATGCAATCTGTTCGGATTGATTTAATCCACTGAGATTCGTAAGATACCGTGTCTGCTCCAACATAAGATCCTCAAGATGACGGGTCGGCCCTGCTAATATGATTAACCCGGCGATTCGATGATCCTGAAGTCCAATACACGGAGCTAACATTCCACCGAGACTATGCCCAAGAACAAAGATCTTTGAATGATTCACGGCAGATGATGCATTCAACACATTCACCGCAGCCAATGCATCTGCAATGGTTTCATCCTGCACCGTGAAATTTTGAATTGCTGCAGACTCCTGAGGATATTGTTTCGTTCGTTTCTCATATCGCAAAACCACAATGCCCTTCGATGCAAGACCCCAGGCTATATCCTTAAATGGTTTATTCGGACCAACACTTTCATCCCGATCATTCGGTCCAGAACCGTGTACAAGAATAACAGCTGGAAACGGACCTGCTCCTTTCGGAACCGCCAACGTCGCAGGAAGTTTCCATTGTCCAGAAGAACCAACAGATATATTCATCTCAGTAAATGCACTCAGATTAACGTACGATGGAGGTGTATATTGATACGTCCCTTGTGCAGGTACAATCAATAATCCCATGACTCCATTCTGACTATTGAAAACAATTTTCACATCGAGAACATTCTGCTTGGTAAAATTACACGTTACATAAACAACAAGATATCCTGATTCATTCGTTGACCGAGATTTTACAATTTTTGTTATATTGCCATCAGGAACGATAATTTGCTGTTCCCAGGTATTTTGAAACTGTTCAACAGTAATTTGTGTAGTAATTGAGCTATCGAAATAACTATAGACGCCGGTATAGTTTTTATCCTTCAGAAGCGAAACAATATCAACAGCCAACTCCTCAGAAGTTTTTCCGGCTGGTTTTTTTTGCTGCACACACCCAGAAAATATGGCTCCCGCAAGAATCATCAGAACAACCGACCCAATACAAAGCATTTTTCGTTTCATAACGTTCACCTTTTCGAAGATATCAATAACTCAGGACGATATCGCATGGTGTTCAATAAATTTTTCATTCAATCAAAAAAATGAATACTGTTTTTATTGAATTATAAAAACAATGAAATTTTGGTGAAAAAAAAAGTGGTTTGTTATAAAAATCAAGGAAAACATTTAAGAGTGATGAGGCTTTCAAGCCTTGATTGAAAATCATTCTCGGGGGAGAATATGAAGCTAGCCGACGTATTAGAAACAACTAAAAAAGAACCTCATTGCGGGATGTGCAAGATAGATTTTCTTGGAACTGGTGTGTGTTCTGCTGGTAAAAAGCACGGATTTCTCGCCTATTGGCCTGAGGGACGAATGGAGCTTGCGAGAGCACTAGCAGAAAACGAAGTCGAACCAACGGAGACACTTATCGACGTTGTAAATTCTTGTAATCTCTGCGGGATTTGCGATCGGCAATGTTATTTTATTACACAACGACGGCCAACGCAAGCCCAACAAGCATTGAAAGATCACGTCAAGACAATAAAACCAAATACACTCAAACACGTCCCGGAAGATGAAATTGTAAAAGACCTACACGTAATCGTGGGGAACGACTGGGCAACAAATGATCCAATCATTATTGCTTCTTATATACGATCAATTATCAAGCAAAAATCATCGGGAAAATTCTATATTGTAATGCCAAAATCAACAGAGGAAATAGCTGCAATTGTAATGCTTGCCAACAAACATAAAATCCCATACCTCCCACGAGGGAATGGCACTTTCTTTGGAGTGGCTTTGCAAACTCTCCTCGCTGAAACGTGTTCTATAGAACAGGGGATCATCATTGATCTGTGGAGGATGAAAGATATTCACATTGACGCTGAAAGCTTCATTGCAACCATCGGACCAGGAGTTACTTCTTTTGAGCTACAAAAAGCAGCGCACGCTCATAAGTTACGTGCTAATGTCGCAGAAGCTGAATCCCATGTCTGTGCGAACGCCCAGAACCTCGGTATCGTTACCACATGGAGCAATACCTACGGATGGGGAACAGACAACTTCATCGATGCGGAATTCATCGACTCAACTGGAACAATCATGCATCTGAGTGATAAGGATATACCAAACCCGTACGCCTCTGAACAGGGTCTCTTAAGTCTGTCTCTTATTCCATCGGTGATTGTCACGCAACTGACGTTAAAACTCCATCAGATTCTTGACGATGAAGAAGCAATCTTCATCCCGTTTACCAATCTTTCCGATGCCCTAGACATGGCTCATAATCTAGCAAAGAGAAATATCGGTATTTCTTTAGCGGTTCTTTCAAGGAAATATCTCACGGAGTTTATTTCTCCAACGCATGAAATTGCAGAAGATTTCAACTACATCGCAGAAAAATATCTGAAACTCAATTACATTGTTGATGTCATCTGCGATAAATATCACAAGAAAATTATCGAAGAGCTTGCAGAGGTCACATTTGGTCACTCTATGATAAAAAGCTTGATTCTTGGCTCATCGAAGCTTGCATCCATGAAAGACAGTAGCCTTCTAAAAATGATTGCAGAAGAGGAGAACCCATTAAAAGCCGTCTTTGGCGGACCGATGCGGAATCATTTCGAGAAAGGTCTTGCTGCCTCTCCACATGAACTCGTGAAGGTCTTTGATGAGGATTTACGGGATTTCTTCGAAAAGCTTTACTCAAAACCGGAATTAACCGATCCGGTCTGGCTTCATTCCTTCCGCATTCTTCCCTGTCGTATGGAAAGAAAACATATGTGGATGTATCGCGGAGGGTACATGCCAGGAGATAAGGAAACTATCTTAAAAGTGGTCGATGCATTAGAAAAACCTGCTGAGAAATACCATATCGAAGGAGCTTTCGGGTTCCTCAGTTACCTCGAACGGGGAAAATTAGCTCATCTGGAGTATGATTACTACTACGACCATGCCGACCCAGATGCACGTAAAAGACTGAACAAAGCTATCGTCGAATCCTGGAGAAGACAATTCGCGATTAAAGGAGTCACTCCGCTCGAGTTTATATGCAGTAAAGGACTCCATAGGAAAGAGCATATCCTCTATCCGGTCCCAAAGGGACTATCAGAAGAGGATCTCGGGCATTTCGAAGAACTAATAGAAACTCTCTTCGGAGGTGAAGACGCATGGTAAAATATCTCTCAAAAGAATGGGCTGAACAAGCCAAGAAAAAAGTCTTAGAAGACCTTGACAGGACAAAAGATTTGAAAAATATGAACGCATCGTTGTTAAATGTCGTTCAAAATGTCCCACCAGACCAAAAAACAGTGTATTTCTACATCAAATTTACCGATGGGAAATTAGAAGAGCTATTGACCGGCTCAGATGAATCGATAAAAGAGAAAAACGCTGAATTTACCGTAACAGGAGACTATACGACGTTCGTTCAGATTAGCAGCGGACAAATGAGTTCGGCCATGGCGTTACTGAAGAACCGGGTGAAGATGTCAGGAAATAAAATGAAGGCTTTTACCATCACAAAACCAATTGATACTTTTAATATGTGTATAAAAAAGATTGAAACTGAATATTAGGAATTAACATTGTGAGAAAATGACTCCAACAATCGGAAGCGGGGATTACATGCAAAGATTAGAAAAATTTATACCACCGAAGGAGGAATGGACACACGTTGACACAGCGTTGCATTCCCCCAAGACTTTTTTTATTGATTACAAAAAGGCACACGAGTTAGTGTTTCCTGCTATCCAACATGCCTTCAAACACCACTATGAAAACAACTTCCTGTATCATCGAGTCTGCGAGGTAAACGGGGTAACCCCTGATGTAGTTAAATCAGAAAAAGATTTGAAGAAAATACCATTACTTCCTGATGCTTTTTTTAAGGATTATCCTGAAGGAAAAGGTTTTTTGAACTGGTTAAAAACAATTTTTACAGGCTCACTTCCAAAGCCAGTCTTTAAAAATGATAACCCTTCCCATGATGAGATTATCGAGGAGTTCAACAAAAAAGGCACCAGTATTATGTTTACGAGCGGTACCAGTGGTCGTTTCAGTTTCATTCCTCGCGATACCCGCTCGTGGAATCGCGTGAAATATAGTGCAATGAAATCGGTTATAGAGTTAATGGATTATGACCTAAATGATACAGTAATTTTATTGATCCCTGACCCTCGTCAAACAAACCTGACGATCGCAAGTCTTTTTGGCATCGCCTATGATTTGTACAACCCGGCGAATATCCATGTTGCACTGGACCT
>Ga0315275_10006678_pt1 | contig 11069 bp, 13 predicted proteins | sample YL17G03_0_MG_FD_205557 | JGI IMG/M metagenome (GOLD analysis project Ga0315275, IMG submission 205557) | Sediment microbial communities from Yellowstone Lake, YNP, Wyoming, USA - YL17G03_0 | ecosystem: Environmental > Aquatic > Freshwater > Lake > Sediment | place: USA: Wyoming | collected...
GACCACGGCGAGCAACAGCAGCACCGGCAGCTCGTTGAACCAGCGGTACCACACGTGGCTGCGGCGGTTGCGCTCGCGCTTGAAGTCCTCCAGCAGCTTGCCGCACCACAGGTGGTAGCCGATGAGCATCGCGACCAGCGCCAGCTTCGCGTACAGCCATCCGCGCGCGTCGGGGAACCAGCCAAGCCACAGCCACACGCCGAACACGATGGTGAGCACGGCACCCGGTGTCATGATGCCGAAATAGAGCTTGCGCTCCATCACCTTGAAGCGCTCGATGCCCTCAACATCGCGCACTGGGGCGCCCCCTACTGACGCGTCCTGGGCCATGGCGTGATAGACGAACAGCCGCGGCAAGTAGAACAGCCCGGCGAACCAGGTGACCATGAACACGATGTGCAGCGATTTGACCCAGAGCATAAGCCGCGAGCTTACTTGAGCAGGCGCCGGCGCGTGAGCACCAGCGCGGCATAGAACCCGACCACCGCGTAGGCCAGCAGCACCGCGAGGTGCTGGGCCACGTGCTGCGGCACCCGGCCATTGATGAGTGGCCGTACCAGATCGATGGCGTGCGTCAGCGGCAACACACTGGATACGAGCTGCAGCACGCCGGGGAGCTGCGTCACCGGGAAGAACACCCCGCACAACAGCACCATCGGTGTGATCCACAGGGTGAAGTAGTACATGAAGAAATCGTAGTTCGGCGCGATCGCCGTCATGGTCAAGCCGAGTGCACCGAAGGTCAAGCCGATCAGCAGGGTGAGCGGCACGATCCACAGCGTGAGCGGTGCGTGCGACAGGCCCAGCACCCAGATGATCGTGAGAATCGCAATGCCGGACAGGAAGCTCTTCGAGGCCGCCCACAACACCTCGGCCAGCACGATATCGTCCAGGTTCACCGGCGCGTTCATGATCGCGTCCCAGGTGCGCTGCACGTGCATGCGCGAAAAGCCGGAGTAGAGCGCCTCGAAAGTGGCGCTGTTCATGGTGCTGTAGCACACTGTGCCGGCGGCGAGGAAGGTGATGTAAGGGATGCCCTCTACCTGCGGCATCAGTGCGCCCAGGCCATAGCCCAGGCCCAGCATATACAGCATCGGGTCGGCCAGGTTACCGAGCATGGACGGAATGGCGAGCTTGCGCCACACCAGAAAGTTGCGCCGCCACACCTGTACAAAGCGCGGCGAGAAGCGCGGCGGCGCGAAGTGCTTGGCGCGCATCAGTCGCGCAGATCGCGCCCGGTGAGCTTGAGGAAGACATCCTCGAGATTGGCGCGCCGGTGCAGGAAGCGCACGTCCTGCCGGGCTTCCAGCGTGCCCAGCGCCGGCTCTGCGTCGCCGGCATAGCAGAATACGGTCTCGCCGGCGCGCTCCCAGCGCTGGCACAGGCGCTCGCCGTCCTCGTTCGCCCAGTGCGCTGCGCCCTCGCCATACACCTCGATCACCTGCGGCTCGATGTTGCGCGCGATCAGCTCCTGCGGCGTGCCGGTGCTGATGAGTCGGCCGCGGTCCATCACGCTGACCCGATCGCACAGGCGTTCGGCCTCGTCCATGAAATGCGTGGTGAGCAGGATCGTCTTGCCCTGGGCGACCAGTTGCTTGAGCCGGTCCCAGATCAGGTGTCGCGCCTGCGGGTCGAGGCCGGTGCTCGGCTCATCGAGCAAGAGCAGATCGGGGTCGTTTACCAGCGCGCGCGCCAGCGACAGACGGCGCTTCATTCCACCCGACAGGGTCTGAATGCGCGAGTGCGCGCGTGTCTCCAGGCCGGCGAACTCAAGCAGATGCGGAATGCGCGCCCGGACGGTTTGGTCTCGCAGCCCGAAGTAGCGGCCGTAGACGAGGAGGTTCTCGGCGACGGTGAAGTCCGGGTCGAGGTTGTCAATCTGCGGCACTACGCCCAGGCGCAGGCGCGCTTCGCGCGCGCGCCGCGGAATCGGCTCGCCCAGGAGCGTGATCTGTCCCGCGTCGGGATCGGTCAGGCCGAGCGCCAGACGCAGCGTGGTGGTCTTGCCAGCGCCGTTAGGACCGAGCAGCCCGTAGCACTCGCCCGGCCGCAACTCGAGATCGACGCCGCAGACCACTTCCTGCGCGCCATACGACTTGCGCACGCCGGTCAGGCTCAGCATCAGCAGGCGCAGCTATGGTTGACGATGCGGGCGAGTTCGACCAGCTTGCCATGGAAGAGGTGTCCCGCCCCTGGGATGACCACGACTGGCAGACTCTGCGGGCGCGCCCAGTCGAGCACCTCGCGCAAAGGCACCACGTCATCCTCCTCACCGTGTATCACCAGCGTGCCGGTGGCCACCGGCTCGACGCTGAAGCGATTGACCGCCGGCCCGACCAGCACGAGTCGCTGCGGTGTGAGCTGGCGTGCGACCCGTGTCTGCACGAACGCGCCGAAGGAGAACCCGGCCAGCACCAGCGGCAGCGCGCCGAAGCGCCCGCGCATGCTGTGCGCAACCTGCAGCCAGTCCTCGGTTTCGCCGTTGCCCTCGTCGAACGTGCCCTCGCTGAGGCCGACGCCGCGGAAGTTCATGCGCACCGCGACATGACCCTGGGCGTGGAAGCAGCGCGCCAGCGTCTGCACCACCTTGTTGTCGAGCGTGCCGCCGTATAGTGGGTGAGGATGGGCGATCAGCGCCAGGCCGCGGCGCTCGCCGCCGGGGTCGGCTACGACGGTGTCCAGATTCCCGGCCGGCCCCGTCAGCAACAGGCGCTCGTCGCGGGCCGACCTCAAAGCCGCAGCCGCTCAACGATGCGGCCGTGCCGCAGGTGCTCCTCGATGATTTCGTCTACGTCGTGACGATCGACGTAGGTATACCAGACTTCTTCCGGGTAAACGACGATCACCGGACCTTCCTCGCAGCGATCGAGGCAGCCTGCCTGGTTCACGCGCACCTGAGCGGGTCCGGCCAGGCCCAGCTCCTTGACGCGCTGCTTGGCGTAGTCGCGCATCTCCTGCGAGCCGTGGTTGTTGCAGCAAGCCTTGCCGGCCTCGCGCTGGTTGCAGCAGAAGAAGATGTGGTGGCGATAGTAGCTCATGGCGCGCAATTATACGCACGGCAAGACAACCTCACCGCAAAGGCGCAAAGACGCAAAGGCTACGCAAAGGAGAACAAGGATCGAACCACACGCTGGGCGCGCGCTTCCCGGAGCCCGGGACCGCTTTGCCTTGCGGCCCCTTTGCGCCTTCGCGCCTTTGCGGTGAAGCGGGTAGCGGGGAACTACGCGGCGGCTTTGGGGTCGCCGGTGGCGATCCGTTGCGCATTGGCGGCGTCGAGCTGCTCGAGCCGATAGCCGTAGCGATACACGGCGGCTAAGCGCCAGCCGTATTCGGGTGTGAGACCGAGCTTGTTGCGGATGCGGCTGACGTGCGTGTCGAGCGTGCGGGAAGTGACCACCGCATTGGCACCCCACACGGTTTCACGAATATGGCCGCGCGAGAGCAAGCGCCCGACGTTGCGCAGGAACAGCACCGAGAGGTCGAAGTCCTTCGCGGTGAGATCCACCTGCTTGCCGTTGCGATGGACGATGCGTGTCTGGCAGTCCACCTTGAACGCATCCAGTTCGATGATTTCGGCCTGCTCCTGAGCGTGGCGGCCGCGGCGCGACAGCGCCTCCAGACGCGCGAGCAGTTCCAGGCGGCGCACCGGCTTGATCATGTAGTCGTCCGCGCCTTCGCGCAGCGCGGTGACCACGTCGTCCTCGCGGTTGCGGCCGGTCACGAACAACACCGGCACCGAAGAGTGCAGGCGCTGGCGCACGCGCTTGAGGACCTCTACGCCGCTCAGGTCCGGTACGTTCCAGTCCAGCAGCAGGGCATCGAAGCTCTCCCGCTCGAGCGCCCGCAGCAGGTTGGCGCCTTGCTCGAAGGAGTGGGCGTGATGGCCGGCGAGCTGGAGCCAGTGGGAGAGCAGCTCGGTCTGGGAGACATCGTCTTCCAGAATCGCGATACGCATGTGCTGTTCGGGCGCGTCGAGGGGCATCTGTGTATGTGTTCCTGTGCCGAAATGTCAGTCGAAGCGTACCTGCAAGCGTTTCAGGTAACGTTCCATGGTGGCGATGTGTACGGCGATCAACTCGGCGTCGGCGACCTTGGCGGCCAGCTCGAATTTGGCGCCGAGGATCGACAGCTCCGGAAAGCCGAAGCCTTCGCCCGCACCCTTCAAATCGTGGCCCAGCCTGCGAATGGTTTCGAAGTCGGCGTTCGACACCGCCTCGCGCAGGCGGGCGAGCTCGCCTTCCTTACGCTGCAAGAAGCGCGTGACCAGCTGCTCGAGGTCCTTCTCGAGCCAAACTACGCGCGGCTGCAGGCTGTCGTTCATGCCTTCGTTGCCATTCATGCGTCCGGGCGTGCTCATCGCACCGCTCCCGGCTGCGCCAGCACGCTCTGCACGTGCGCGCGCAGGACCTCGCTGCGGATCGGCTTGGTGAGCAGCGCGTTGCATCCGCTTAACAGGGCACGCTTGGCTTCCGGGCCTTCGCCGTGGCCGGTGAGTGCATAGATCGGCTTGGTGTAGCCGCGCAGCCGCAGCTCTGCCACCGCCTCGAATCCAGTCATTACCGGCATGTCCATGTCCATCAGTACCAGAGCCGGCTGGCGCGCGAGCGCCAGATCCAGCGCCGCACGGCCATTCTCCGCCTGCAGCACACTGACGCCCATGCGACGCAACTGATGGACCACGAGCTCACGGATATCCTCGTTGTCCTCAGCCACTAACACGGCCAGCGGTGCTTCGATCATGCGTTTCAACGTCGATTCTGGTTGGGTTACACGCCGGTGTCGGACTCGTTGTCCGCCGCCACCGGCCAATCGCAGGGAACTTTCGCAAGAGGCGTGCCACGCTTTCCGGCCCGGGGTACGCCTGCGCTGCTGCGGGCGTGTCCCGGGCCGGCGGAGCGTACGCAGCCCGTGGTATGCCTCGAATCCTCCCTCACCCCGCCAGTAGGCGTCAGGTTCGTCTGCGGTGGGGCTTTACAGTGAGTTGACGATTAGAGCAGCCGCCCCTGTGCGTCACACGGCAGTCCCGGCGACGCACATGAGCAGCGTCTGGCGCTCGGTGCCACGCTCCCCGGTCTGCTCGGACAGACGGGTCAGGCGGCGCAGGTGGCCGTTTATCGTTTTCCGTGCGGCGAACTCGGGAAACGCCTTGGTTACCGCATCCAGCGGTGCGTTGATCAACAGGCCGTATTGCTCGGCGCCTTGCGCCGCGCTCCGCGCGAAGTAGAAGGCGTTGATGAGCAGGCCGCGCACCGCCCCGGCACTGGGCAGCGAGATCAACACGCCGTCCCGGTTGAGCGGCACCAGAGCGTCGTAGCGCTCCATGTCCAGGCTGCACTCGCTTACCTCGCGGAAGAACTCGTCGAAGCTGGGCAATGCGGCGTGGGCCAGGCCGGCCGGGGCAAACACGAGGACCCACAAGAGTGTTAGACGTGTACAGCGCATACGCGAGCCCTCTTGACCGGGCAGCGCCCGGGACCGATCGCGCCCTCGACTGGCGCCCCTCTCCTATCGTGACTATGTTATCAGAATGTCTAAAACCTGTCGTTTTGATAGATTCTTAGGCAACATAGCATAGCTTACTCCCGCCGGCGTTCGCAGCCTATTCAGGCGCCGTGCGCAGCAGCCACAGCAGATAGATGCACGCGAGCGCAGGCCACAGCGTGGAGACCAGGCGGGTGAGGCCGCTGAAGGAGAGAAAGTGACCGTGCTGCCAGGTTTGCACGGCGGCTTCCAGGTAGGGGTTCTCGGGTGCGATGTTGACCAGGACCGCGCCAAACAGCAGCAGCAGCGCGCTGGCGCCCACCATCGCCCGCCGCGGCAGGCGCAACAGCGCCAGGAACAGCAGCAGGCCCGCCGGAATGCCCAGCATCGAGCCCGGGGTGAGCCACAGCACAGCATCGCTTGCGACGAACAGAGTCAGCGCCGCTGCGCTCTTGAGCGCCAGCGCGCTCGCCACCAGAGCGAGCAGGGGGCCGCCCACGCGTCGGCGCGTTTTCGCCAACGCGGCAATCATCAGGCAGATGGCGGTGAGATTGAATGCTGTGACCCCGCTCTCGAGCCAGCGGTAGGAGGCCGGGTTGAACTGCAGGCTGGGCGATACGGGTGCCAGCCAGCGCAGGTCGCCGTTGCCGAACAACCACACCTCGGGGTTGAACTGAGTGAACAGCCACATCAGCAGCACGAAAAACCCGAAGTCGATCACCGCGCCGTGCAGGAACACGCGCTGGCGCATGCGGTAGAGGTGCCCGTTCAGGATCCAGCGCTCGCCCCCGGTTATCGCCAGCAGCGCCCCGATCAGGCTGCCCAGGCCATTGGCGAGCACATCCAGGTTCGAGGCCACGCGCTCGGGCAGGAACTGCTGGGTGGTTTCAAGGCCCAGGCAGAGCAGCGTTCCGCCCAGAGTGGCCCACACGACTGCGGAGCGCCTCGAGACCATCGGCAGCAGCGCCAGGGTCAGCAGAAAGCCCAGTGGCACGTAGCCCAGCACGTTGAGCAGCACGTCGCTGAGTGTGTAGTAGCGTGGCCAGGGCGCCAACACGAAGCCGAGCGGCGGATCGCCAAGCGCACGCCAGCCGTGGAAAGGGTAGAGAGTGGCATAGGCGACCAGCAGCGTGTAGCCTACGGCCAGGTAACGCACCAGGCGCGAGCGGCGCGCCGAGCCGGCTCTGGGCGGAAGGTCAACCTGGGCAGACGGACGGGTCATCGCCCCTTTGCGCGCTATTTCACCAGACCACGCGAGGTGCGTCGACCCCGCGCGCACGGTCAAGGGCGGGCATGAGCGACTACGATTTGTTCAATGGAGACGCCGACGGACTGTGCGCGCTGCGCCAGCTGCGGCTGCACGAGCCGCGCGCCTCAGAGCTTGTGACGGGCGTCAAGCGCGAGATCTCCTTGTTGCGCCGCGTCGCGCCCGCGGCGGGAGATCGGCTCACCGTGCTGGACGTTTCGCTGGACGCCAACCGCGAGGCGCTGCTGCGCGCATTGGATGTCGGTGCGCACTGCGTTTATTTCGACCACCACACCCCTGGCGAGGTGCCGCGCCACCCCGCACTGGAGACGCATATCGACTGCGCGCCCGGCATTTGTACCAGCCTGATCGTGGACCAGTACTTGGGCGGTCGCTATCGTGCCTGGGCGGTCGTCGCCGCCTTCGGGGATAATCTGCGCGCCGCTGCGCTGGCTGCATCCGCGTCGCTGCAACTGTCGCGCCAAGACCTGGATCTGCTGCGCCGGATGGGCGAGTGTCTCAACTATAACGCCTACGGCGATGCGGTAGCCGATCTGCACTTTCATCCCGAGGCTTTGTACCTGCGGCTTGCGCAATACGGCGACCCGCTCGAGTTTGCCGCGCAGGACGTCGCCTTCGACATCCTGCAGCGTGGATACGAGGCGGACATGGCGCGCGCTGCGCAAGTTTCCCCCGTACTCGTCACGCCAGATCACCTCGCTGTCGTATTGCCAGATGAGCCATGGGCCCGCCGTGTGAGCGGGTCCTGGGCGAACAACCTGGCAACGGCCGCCGCGCAGCGTGCCCATGCGGTCATCGTGCGCAAAGGCCAGACATTGACCGTCAGCCTGCGTGCGCCGCTGGCGCGACCCGGCGGCGCCGATGTGCTCGCGCGGCAGTTTCCGAGCGGCGGTGGACGGCCGGGGGCAGCCGGCATCAATGCCTTGCCCGAGGCCGAGCTGCCGCGGTTGCTGCGCGCATTCGAACTGCACTTCCGCAGCACCGGGCACTGACACGCGCTTGGAGCTGGCCACTGGCAGATCCAGCGCAGCCGCTTCTCACCCGGCCTTGATCTGTCTCACCCGGCCTTGATCTCGGTCCAGAGCTGGTTGAGCTGCCGGCGCTGGTCGGCGTCCATGGGCTTGAGCATCTCCAGCTTCTTGGCCGTCTCGGCGTCGGGGAACACCGCCGCCATCGACTTGATTTCCGGCTTGATAAACGCCATCGCCGCGCTGTTGGGGTTGCCCGAGCCGAGCATGTTGGTCAGGTCGGCCGAGTTCTGCCCCTCCAGCATGAAGTCGACGAACTTGTGCGCCAGCTCCGGATGGGGCGCATCCTTGGCGATGACCATGGCATCGAGCGCCAGCACCGCGCCCTCCTTGGGCATGGCGTGCTTGATGCGGAACGACTTCTTCGCCTGCTGCGCGCCGAGATCGGCGCCGTAGATGTCGTTCGAGTAGCCGTGCGCGACCCAGATGTCGCCCGCGGCGAGCAGCTCGATGTAGCCCGAGGCCTTGAACGCGGCCCAGTAGGGCTTGGCCTTCAGAATGACTTGCTTGGCCTGCTCCAGCTTGGCCGGGTCGCGCTCGTTGGCCGAGTAGCCGAGGTAGAGCAGCGCCGCGGCGGTCAGCTCATCGGGGCTGTCGAGGACGGTCACGCGGCCCTTGAGTTTCTCCAGGATCTTGGGATCGAAGATCAGGGCCCAGGAGTCGACCGGGATGCCGAGTTCCTTGATCTTCTCGTCGTTGTAGCCGAGCATCGTGATGGTGTAGGCGTACGGCACGGAGTACTGATTGCCCTGATCGAACTCCGTGTTGAGATAGGCTGGCATGATGTTTTTCAAGTTCGCCACCTTGGCCTTGTCGATCGGCCGCAGGTAGCCGCCCTTGGCGAGGTCGGACACATAGTTCGACGTGGGCACCAGCACGTCGTAGCCCTTGGCTCCCCCGGTAATCTTGGCCATCAGCTCCGAGTTGTCGGAATAGAAGGACTGCTGCACTTTGCAGCCGCAAGCCTTCTCGAAGCGTTCAACCGTCTCCGGAGCGATGTACTGGTTCCAGTTATACAGGCTCAGAACGTCCTCTTTCTTGGCGCACGCGCCCAGGGCGAGGACTGCGCCCAGCACCAGCAGCAGCTTCGTAGCGTTCATCCCGATGTCTCCATTGCGGTTTATGGCAGATTCTGCGAAGGATACGGCAAACGCCCCCGCATCGCCTGCAAGGCTCGCCTCAGCGGCCGCGCATCGCGCCAGGGGAAAGCTTCGATGCCACCACGATCAGCACCAGCGTGAGCAGCATGAGCAGCGTGGACACCGCGTTAACCTCCGGGGTTACGGTAATCTTCACCATGGTGTAGATCGCCAGCGGCAAGGTTCTGGAATCGGGTCCAGCCGTGAAGAAGGTGATCACGAAGTCATCGATGGACAGGGTGAATGCCATGAGCGCGCCGGCGACCACGCCGGGCATGATGAGCGGCAGCGTGACCAGCTTGAAGGCCTGCCATGGCGTGGCACCCAGGTCGCGGGCCGCCTCGACCAGGCTCTCGTCCAGCCCCGCCAGCCGCGCGCGCACGACAATGGCTACGAAGCCGATGCAAAACGCAATGTGCGCCAGAGTGATGGAGAGCATGCCCAGGGTCAAATTGATCATCACGAAGAACAGCAGCAGGCTCACGCCCATCAGGATCTCGGGGATCGCGATCGGCGCCAGCACCAGGAGCGGCAGCAGCCGCAGGCGGTAGCGGTAGATGGCATACCCGGCCATGGTGCCCAGCACGGTGGAAACCGCGCTCGCGACCAGTCCGATGACAAGCGAATTGCGCGCGGCGGTGAGCATGTCCGCGTTGCGGAACAGTTTGCGGTACCAGTCCAGCGTGAATCCCACCCATTGGGCATTCATGCTGGAGTCGTTGAACGAATAAGCCACCACGATCGCCAGTGGCGCATACAGGAACACGTAGCCGGCGATTGCTGCCGCCGCCAGCCAGCCCGATCGTCTCACTGGCGCACCCTTCTTGCGAACCACGCCGCGACGCCGGCGAGCCCGATAGCCACAACCGTCAGCACGATCGACAGCACACTGCCGAACGGCCAGTCGCGGCTGTCGAGGAATTGCTGCTTGATGATATTGCCGATCATGGCGCCACCGGTCCCGCCGAGGAGGTCGGGGATGGCGAAGATGCCGAAGGCCGGGATGAAGACCAGAGCGGCGCCGGCATACACGCCCGGCAGCGACAGCGGGAATGTCACCCGCCAGAAGCGCTGCCAGGCCCCCGCGCCCAGGTCCTGGGCGGCGTCGAGCAGCGCGGGGTCGTGCTTTTCCAGGTTGGCGTACAAGGGCAGGACCATGAAGGGCAGGTGCACGTAGATGAGCCCGATGACCACCGCCGCCGGTGTATAGAGCAGGCGCACCGGTCCCAGGCCGAACAGCCCGATGCTCCAGTTGAAGGCGCCGACGAACACGGACTGCGGGCCAAGGATGATGATCCAGGCATACACCCGGATCAGGAAGTTGCTCCAGAATGGCAGGATCACCAGCAGTACGAGCAAATCGCGTTGGCTCTTTGGGCTGCGCGCGATGAGCAGGGCGAGCGGGTAGGCGAGCAGCAGGCAGCCGGCGGTGGTGATCAGCGCATACCAGAGCGATTTGAGGAAAAGCTCCGTGTACAGAAAGTTGGTGAAGAACCGCGCGTAGTTCTCGGCGGTCAAGGCCACGCCCGCACTGCCCTGCGCGCCGCTCAGCAGTGGCGCAAGCCCGCCGTACGGCCCAGGCTGGCGGAAGGAGGCCACCACCATGATCAACGTGGGGATGGCGAAGAAGATCAGGAGATAGGCCAGCGGCGGGCCGCTGATCACCCACTTGTGGAAGCGTCCGGATTGCACGGTCGCGCGGCTCAGTCAGCGAGAAAGCGACCGGCGTCGTAGCGCCAGCTGATCTGCACCGCGTCACCCGGCTCGAAGAACTTGGCGCGACCCGGGGCGGAGTTGGGCAGCATGGCCTCGATGCGAGTGCCGTTGGCCAGCTCGACCACATACAGCGTGACATCGCCGAGGTAGAGGAAGTCGAACACGCGCCCGGCGAAGTGATTCTCGTCCGGGCCCGGCGCAAGCTGAGTGCCGATCACGACCTGTTCGGGCCGCAGCGCCAGCACGCCGCGCTGCCCGGGCCGGGTCGCTTCGCCGGCCAGCGCGTCGACTTCACCGAGCTCGGCGATGTTGAGGCGCGTGCGCTGGCCTGCTTCGCGCACGACTTCGGCCTCCAGGATGTTACAGGTGCCGATAAAATCGGCGACGAAGCGATTCCTGGGGAAGCCGTAGAGTTTGGAGGGCTCGTCGAGCTGTTCG
>Ga0315275_10006679_pt1 | contig 11069 bp, 11 predicted proteins | sample YL17G03_0_MG_FD_205557 | JGI IMG/M metagenome (GOLD analysis project Ga0315275, IMG submission 205557) | Sediment microbial communities from Yellowstone Lake, YNP, Wyoming, USA - YL17G03_0 | ecosystem: Environmental > Aquatic > Freshwater > Lake > Sediment | place: USA: Wyoming | collected...
GCGTTGCCTATGGGATAAGCCTTATACTCCAAAATCCTAGACGAATAGTCGGAAGCCTTCTCCTTGGGCTTAGGCTGGCTGTCGTTGACGCCGATATAGATGCCAGAGAAAAGCATAATGGCGGAAATCAGGTATATCATGAGCCTCCTGTTCCTCTTGGCCCGATCCTGCTTGCCACCCCTCCTCTCCTCCATTGTGCTATAAAATAAAAACTTACTGTTTATTAAATCCCTTAGGAAAGAGCCGGAGCAAACGCGGCAAAAACCATGGGGATTTCACCCGCACGCCAAAAATCCCTCCGAAAAGTTTATTTTTATTGTCATCTGCTTTAAATGATTAGACCTAAATCGGCGTATTTTGGAAAATGGATTTCATAAAAATCTCATACACGGGGCGTTTGAAGGACGGCAAGATATTCGACACCACGGAAGAGGACGTGGCAAGGAAGGAGAATATTCACGATTCAAAGAGGATTTACAAGCCGATTCCCGTCGTCGGGGAAGGCCAGGTTGTGGCCGGCCTCGAGGATGCCCTAAAGGCGATGAAGGTCGGGGACAGGAGGACTGTGGAGGTTCCTCCCGAGAAGGGTTACGGCCAGAGGAGTCCGGCCCTGATACAGCTCGTCCCCATGAAGTTCTTCAAGGACCAGAGGATTAATCCCATTCCGGGCCTGCCTGTGGAGATTGACGGTAGGCCGGGCAGGGTCCAGACAGTCGCCGGCGGCAGGGTTCGGGTTGACTTCAACAGCGACCTTGCGGGTAAAACGCTCGTCTTCGACGTTCAGGTCAAGGAGAAGGCTGGCTCAGACGAGGAGAAGGTCAGGTACCTAATCGAAAGGAGTTTCAACGACTCGCAGGGTTTTGACATAAAGGTTGCAGGCAAGAAGGCTACGGTGTCCATACCAGAGGTTGCTCAGCACGACAGGAACCTGCTGCTAAGGAAAGCGTCGTTCTCGGCCGAGGCGTTCAAGTTCCTGGGTCTTGATGAAGTCAAGTTCGAGGAAGTCTGGAAGAATCCCGAAGCTGAAAAAAAGGCCGAGCAGAAGGACGAGAAGGCTGAAAAGGCCGACAAATCCGAGAAACCCGACAAGAAAAAGAGGTAGGTTGCGCACTTAGCGCGCATCTCATTATTTTTATGGAACCGGGTATAGCTTAGCGGTAATCTTTTTAGGTTTTTATGTTCTTCCCGCCGCTATCCTCCCTCAATGCTCTTTTTTCCGGTTCCTGCATTCACCGTACTTCCAGTAGTCGCACTTGCTACATCCGCCGTCCCTGCTCCTGCACTTCTCGTGGTGTTTGCAGTACTCGCAGCACAGATAGCAGTATTTGGTCATCTACTTGCCCTCCCTCAGTATGTCCTCAATCCTCGCCTCCCTTACTACGCCGTTGTTTTTCATCGCGTCCACAGTCTCTTCGACCTTGTCGAGGGGTGTTCCGACCCAGTGGGCCAGTTCGGCGTGTGTCATCGGCCGTTCGAAGGTGTTTAAGACTTCCAAGAGCACTTCCTCCAGGAAGACATCCCTTTTTTTAGTCATTTTCATCACCTCACGACAATTTTTTCTATACTTTCTTATCATTTAGCTATTTGTTGCTTGGTATAAATACATTTCGATAATTCACAAAAATGTACATACTTATTAAACATAATGTTAAAATATTTTTATAAATAAAAACAATATGCTATATAATATGCATATAAAACATAATTTTTCAAATAAAGATATATAAATTTTGTTCAAAAAAGATATAAAATAAAAACAAAAAATAACATAAACCAAACAAAAAATCCACATATGAAAAAAATAAATCAAATTAATGGCGTAAAATACTAAAAATACAAATTAAAATAACAAAATGACATAAAAACAGTATTTAAACACAAAAAATGCATAATTAACAATGATAAAGCTAACTGACAAGGACAAAACAGTCTTCTACTCCATAATCCGCTGGCCACACCTGAACGACACCGAACTTTCAAAAAAAACCAACATAAAAAGGTCCACCATAACAGCCATAAGAAACAAACTAGAAAAAAACAAGTTATACACCACAATAAAAGCCCCAGACCTCGAAAGGCTAGGCTGCGAGCTCCTGACAGTCCGCTACGGAGGATTCAACCCGCTAGCATCCTACAAAGTCAGGGAAAAATACACGTCAACCCAAAAATTCCCAGAAGTCTTCTTCAAGAGGTCCACAGACCGTCAGCGCATGGCCCTGAGCGCGGCAGAAAACTTCACCGAAGTGAAAAAATACATAGACTACTCCAACAGGGTCTACGGAGAGCACGACTTCCTCACCGACGAAGGCATAATACACGTCTTCTTCCCCTATAAGGTATCCCGGATATTCCGGTTCTTCGACTACGCCCCCCTGCTGCGCCAGCACTTCAATTTGGACTTTGGGGGGGAGCAAGAGGTCGTGGATACGAACTTCCTCGAAAAGGAGAAGGCAGAACTCTCCGAGAACGAAAAACAGGTGCTTTACGCTCTGGTCAAATATCCACAGCAAAACGACAACAAGGTGGCAAGGAAGGTTTCCATGACACGCCAGTCCGTCAGCGCGATACGCAAAAAGCTCGAGAAGGAGGGGTTTGTGAAGCGCATCAACATACCCAACCTTGAGGCCCTAGACTTTCAGATTCTCGCTCTTACCCACATCATGGTAAACCCGAAGTCCACCCTTGTGACACGCAAACACGGCGTCCAGGAGGTATTAAACCAGGGAGTCCACATATTCTACATATCCGGCAACCTCGAGTTCGTTTTGATATCCGCTTACAAGGACTACCCTGAATACAACAAGGAATACGACCGGATAATCAGCTACTACAAAGAGCACGATCTCCTGCTGAAGGACCCGGTAACCAAGATATTCATCACAAGCGACCTGAGGCTTTCCGTGGACGGCAGGTTCGCGCTGCTGGTCAAGAAGATAATGGGCATTAAAGCCGAGGTATGACCTCCATTCTTTTTATGGCAAACCCTTTAATTTAACATGAAGGTTGTTCACGTTCCATGCTCTTCTGTTTCAGACCCACTGCCCGCGCCTGAGGAGCTTCTTCCGAAGCTTGTGCCCCATAGGTCAATTTGCCTTGTCGCGACAGCCCAGCACTTGAACCGGTTGCGCGAGGTCGCGGCTTTCCTTGAGGCTGCCGGCAAAAAAGTTTATTTCGGCGGGCAGATTCTCGGGTGCAACCAGAGGAAGGCCCTCAAAGCGCAAGGCAAGGTCGACTGCTTCCTTTACATAGGCTCCGGGAGGTTTCACCCCCTCGGTCTGGCTTTGAAGACCGGGAGGCCTGTGTTCCTTTTTAACCCCATCTCCGGGGTTCTGGATCAGATAAGTGTCGCCGAGAAAAAATCCTGGATGAGGAAGGCGAAGGGGAGGCTGATGAAAGCCGCAGCGGCCGAAACCTTCGGAATCTTGGTCTCGACAAAAGACGGCCAATTCAACCTTAGGTGGGCGGAAGACCTGCGGCGCAAGCTTGCGGCCGCGGGGAAGAGGGCGTTCATCTTCGCCGGCGAGGAGCTTTCTCCAGGCAACCTACTCCCCTTCAAGGTTGACGCATGGGTTAATACCGCATGCCCCAGAATAGTTGACGACGAGCATGAGCGGCCTGTCCTCAACCCGGATGAGCTTGAGGTTCTGCTGTCCTGAAGCCCTTTTATATTCTGCCTCAACCCATATCTTACCATGCGTTTAGTCCGTTTTTTGGCGGCGTTCGCCGTGATGCTCTCTATTCTGGGGGTTGCTTCCTTGGATTTGCGTTCGTTTGGCTATGCATGCGATGACGAACCGACTCAACATGAGAATGATATGTGTTACCGCCGTGCCGCCCGGGATATAGGGGAGCTGTGGATATGCGACCGGATAAGCAACGAGTCCATAAAGTCGGACTGCTACGCCTACAATGCTATCGAGTCTGGCAATCCGATTATTTGCGGTAACGTATCTGATGTCTACCAAAAGGACTATTGTTATTACAGTCTGGCTGCAAAGCTCGACAACTCGTCCCTGTGCAGGAACGTGAAGTCCATCTTCAACAGGGACCGCTGTTACCTCGATTTGGCCAAGAAGTCGGGCAACACGTCCTCGTGCGAGAACATGGCCGGGCGTTCCGACCGCGAGTCATGCTACCGGATGAACGAGTCCACCACGTCCACGGCTCCGTCCACTCTACCCCATGTTAGTCTCAACACCACCCTCAGGCCCCCGCCTCCGAAAACCCCCAAGGCCGGTCAGGCTACGACCACTTCGCTTGAGCCAGCAATACCTCCTTCAAAGCTTGAAAGGCAGATACCCGCGCTGTATTTTGTCGTGGCTGCTCTTGTTATTCTAATAGCTGTGGTATTCGCTTATCGTAGGAGGGGCATGGGCAAGGAAAAGAGATTCTTCGAGTGAATGCGCTTGCTTTAGAGCTTCTGCTTCTGCCACATGCTGTGGAAAAGCCCTTTTTTGCCTATAAGCTCATCAAAGGCACCTTCTTCCACGACGGTTCCGTTGTCCAGGACCAGTATCGTGTCCATCTCCTTTATCGTGGAGAGGCGGTGGGCTATCACTACCGCCGTCACCTCCTTGAAGACTTTTTTTAGGGAGTCCTGTATCTTTAGTTCGGAGTTCGCGTCAAGCTGGGAGGTGGGTTCATCGAGGAAAAGTATTCCAGGGCATTTGTGGAACGCCCTGGCTATGGAGAGCCTTTGTTTTTCCCCGCCGGAGAGCTTCACGCCTTTCTCTCCGATGATGGTGTTTTCGCCTGCGGGGAGCCTTTCCACGAGCTCCTTCAAGTTTGCCATTTCAATGGCATTTTCAATTTTTTGGCCGCAAGGACCTGTTATCTCGACGTTTTCCTTGAGTGTGGCGTTGAATACTTCTGTTTCCTGCGGGACGACAGCTATTTTTCTTATGTAGGAGCTTCTGCTTATCTCTCGCAGGGGGGTCTGGTCAATCATTATGTCTCCTGCGTATGTTTCGTCTAGCTTTAGCATGAGCTTGAAGATGGTGGATTTGCCTGCGCCCGTGGGGCCGACTATGCCGAGTTTTTCGCCCCGGCGAACCGTAAAGCTGATGTCCTTTATTGTGGGTTTTCCTGAGTACGAGAAGGAAACGTTCCTTACGGTTATCTCTTTCCAGTCGTCAGGCATCTGTTTTGTCCCCGAGAACTCGACTGTCGGCTTCTCATCCATCAGCTCCTTGAGCCTGCTTACCGACACCTTCTCCTCGATTATGCTGTCTGTGACCCTTGACATGCCCGCCGTCGCGCGCATCACCTGGTCGAAGTACGCGTAGAACATTACGAACACCCCCACCTGCAGCTGCCCGCGGTAGATGCCGTAGCCTATGTAGACGAGTATCGCGAACTTGAGGAGGACCGCGTAGGTTGAGGTGATGGCTTCCCTCGTGCGGAAGGCGCTTATGAGCTTGACGGTTTCGTCGGTGAGGCCTTGGTTGGCTTTTTCCAGCCTCTCAAGCACCGGCTTTGTCAAGTCCATGGATTTTATCAGGGATATGTTCGTCATTGACTCGAAGTTTATCCCGCCGGAGTCCTCCCTCCTCTTTTGCACTATTCGAAGTTGCTTGGTCGCGCGCCTGATGAGCGCGAATGATATGACGTAGTATGTGGCCGAAAAGAGGAAGAGCGTAAGACCCAGCTCCCAGTCAAGGGAGAACATTATCAAAGCGGTTCCGAGGATGCTGATGGTTGTTCCGATGAGGTCTGTGAAGAGGAGCCGAATCAGGGTGTTCATGCCCTGCGCGCCGGTTAGTATCCTTTGCATCTTGCTCCCGGCGTAGTCCTTCTCGTGCCAGCCGAGGTCGAGGCTGAAGGCGTGCTGGAGGGAGACCATCTTTGCGTCCAGGGACATTTTTTCGCCGGCTTGGAAGCCCTTGAGGTCCGCAAGCCTTCCAGCGAGGCTGCGGTAGATGCTTGTCATCAGCCAGAGCGCCATGATTAGCATGAAGTAAGTGAGCGGTTCGCCTGGCTTGTATGTTGTGAAGAATGTGGTCATCATGCCCAGAGCGTATGCCGGGTAGAGGGCTGCTATCTCGCTTGTGGATTTCAGCAATACTGCAAAGGCGAACTCGAGCCTGTATTTTCTCGCGTAAGTCCAGATGTGGGATATCAGCTCCCATAGACTGTAGTCTGGCAGAGGCTTTTCGGGTTCCACAATATCGTATGAGTCAGGAGCCGATAAATACGTTGATTATTATCGGCAGTGTGTGTCAGGATTAGATCTTTGTTTGATTTGATGCGGCTGCCGAGATTTGAACTCGGGTCCCAAGATTGGCAATCTCGAGTGATAGACCAGACTACACTACAGCCGCGTTTTTTGTTGTTTGGTTGTTATTTTATGTTGGCTTTTATGTAGAATCCTTTTCCGCGAGCGCTTTTGTGAGCGTTAGCGAACAAAAGGGCTCCTACACTACAGCCGCTTTGCGTAATTAGGTTTTCCGTTTAAGGAGTAATATATAGGTTCTTTTTTATTTAATAAGTTAGTTGAGATGAACTTTCGGGGTTTGGGTTGGGATGGCGTTTCACTGGTTTTGCTTTCCGTCTTTTTCGTGTATTTCCTCTGGCATTCCCTTGCCGTTGTCTTATACCCCGTATGGCTTGATGAGTCTGAGGGGTATATGCTTAATTCGGCGGTGCAGTTCTTGGAGGGGGGCATTCTTTATAGTGATGTTAATCTGCCTGGAAGCCTTCCAAATCCCTATCCCCCCTTGTTTACTGTTTTCTCCGCGTTTCTGATGTTACTCCGGGGCAAGGGCTTGCTTGCCGGCAGGCTGCTTTCCCTGTTTGCCTCCCTTCTTTGCGGGTTTCTTCTTTTTAGGATAATGCGCCTTTTGAGGGTGGGTTTTGTTCGTGCGCTGGTTTTTTCCCTGCTGTTCTATACCTCCCGGTTCATTTTTTTGTGGAGCCCTTTGTTCCGGGTTGATATGTTAGCTTTATTTTTCAGCCTGTGCGGTATTTACTTCGTGCTTTGGCGGGGGGGTGGGCTGGTTTCATCCGTTTTCTTTTTTGTTTTGGCGTTTTATACCAAGCAATCCTTTATCGCAGCGCCTCTGGCAGTCTTCCTTTATTGCCTTCTTCATAACCGCAGGTTGGGCTTAAAATTTTTCCTGATTTTTTTGTTCTCGTGTATGGCGGTGTTTATTTTGATTAATCAGATGACTTCGGGGCAGTTCTTTTTGAATATTGTTTCCTACAATCTCAATCGTTTCAGCTGGGAGGTTGCTTTGTTATGGTTGTCATTCTCCCTCTTGCTGCATCTCCCGCTTGTACTGGGCTCAATTTCGGGCTTGGTAAGAGGCGGCGTTTCGGTCGTTTCGTTTTATCTCATCCTCTCCCTCCTGTCCTCCTTCTCCGTTGGGAAATACGGTGCCTACTTCAATTATTTTATTGAGCCATTTGCTGTTATGATAGTCGTTTCTTCGTTGGGTTTTGCCAATAAAGGATTTCAACAGGTCTTGCTTGTGGTCTCCTGTATCTTGTTTTTTTCCGTATCCGCCAGTCTTGATTATGTTGTGGATATGTCTGATGCTAGAGTTACGGGGTTTGATAATCTTGCTGGTGTGATGAGGGGCGTAGGGGGTGATGTTCTGTCAGAGGATCCGCAGCTTGCAATCTCGGCAGGAAAGAAAGTCGCGTTCCATCCCCAATGGTTTAGTGAGCTGGAATCTGCCGGATTGTGGAACTCTTCCGGGATTACCCGGGCTTGCAGGAATCACGAGTTCTCCCTGGTCGTCCTGCTTGAAGGGGATTCGAAGTTTAAGCGTTTTCCTGAACTGCTCAAATGCGTCCATTCCGTATATAACAAAACGTCTTTAGTTGATGTTTCCGGGGTTAAATATGGGGTATACCAATAATATTCTACTCTTCGGGGTGGTGGGATGATTGGTTTGTTTTTGGTTTTGCTGGTTTCGTTTCTCGTGACTTACCTTAGCATACCTTGGTTCTTGCCGAGGCTTCGGAATGCCGGTATCGTTGGCATGGACATGAACAAGGAGGGGCGTCCCGAAGTTCCTGAGATGGGGGGCCTTGCGATTATCGGCGGTTTTATCTTGGGCGTGCTTTCGGCTATTGCTCTGACAACGTTCCATCTTGTGGATTTCCGGGTTGACCTTACTTTGGTCTTGGCTTCTCTTTCGACTGTTTTGATTATGGCGGTCATCGGCCTTGTTGATGACCTTCTTTTGCTTAAGCAGCATATCAAGGCTCTGCTTCCTTTGTTCGCTTCGCTTCCTTTGGTTGCGGTGAGGGCTGGCGTGACTTATATGGACTTGCCTTTTGTCGGAGTCGTGGAGTTCCGCTTTTTGTATCCTCTCCTTCTCGTCCCACTTGCGATTACGGGCGCAAGCAATGCGACGAACATGCTTGCGGGCTTTAACGGGCTTGAAGCGGGGCTGGGTGTTGTGATGTGCGCTACTGTTGGCGTTATCGCCTATCTTAACGGGAGTACTGAGGCTGTTATCCTTTCTTTTGCGATGCTGGGTGCGCTTCTCGCCTTCCTTCGGTACAATTGGTTTCCGGCCAGGATTTTGATGGGGGATATTGGAACGCTGACTATCGGTGCGGTGGTTGCCGCGTCGGTCATAACCGGGAACATCGAGCGCGTGGGGATAATCCTCATCATACCGTTCTTTTTCGAGCTTTTACTGAAGTTTCGCGGCCGTTTTAAGGAGCAGTCCTGGTGTGGCCTGCGCGCAGGAAAGCTTGTGTGCGACAAGAAAGGGCAGGTTTACGGCTTGGGGCGGCTTGTCATGCATTACAGCGGCGGCATAGGCGAGAGGAATCTTGTGCTGTGCCTGGTTTCGATTGAAGTCGTTTTCGCTCTAATCGCGTTCGCGAGCATGGTGTTTCACCTGTTTTGAAGATGAAAGTTTGCGTTGTGTCTAAGCATTATTACCCCTTTGCGGGCGGTCTTGAGTCTCGGGTGGTGAGCCTTTCCGAGTGGCTGGTCGGGAATGGGCACAGCGTTTCTGTCTTGACTTCCCTTGAGCCGAACACAAAGGCCGAGGATATTGTTAAGGGCGTTGTCGTCCACCGCTCAAAATCCCTCTTCAGTTTGTTTAACGCGCCTTTCATGCCGCAGGTTTTTTCCCGGTTGTTCTCTCTTGACTATGATTTGATTGACGTTAATATGCCTGACCCTGTGAACAGCATCTTCGTTTATCTGGCCTGCGTCCTGAGGGGGAAGCCGTTTACCGTTACTTATCATGCGGACATCATCAAGGAGGAATGGTATCACGCCCCGTTCCGGGTGTTGTACGGGGGTTTTCTGTATTTGGTTCTCGGGCGGGCGGGCAGGATTTTCGTGACTTCCCCTAATTATGCGGAGTCTTCCGGTGTTTTGAAGCGGTTTAGGGATAAGATTGTGGTGGCTCCGAGTTTTGTTGATGTCCAGAGGCTGAAGCCGGGGTTGGACGGCTCTAATGTGATGGTCAAGTACGGGCTTGAGGGGAAAAAGGTCGTCTTGTTTGTGGGGCGGCTTGTTGCGTACAAGGGCTTGGATTACTTGATTGATGCGTTCGGTTCTTTATCCAAGGATTTTGATGCGGCCTTGATTATAGTTGGTGACGGCCCTCTTGAGGCGGAGCTGAAGGATAAGGTGAGGAAGCTCGGCCTTTCTAACGTGTTTCTCTCCGGAGTTGTTTCCGAAAACGTCTTGCCGCAGTATTATGCGGCTTGCGATGTCTTCGTGCTTCCTTCGGTGACCCGGGCCGAGGCGTTCGGGCTTGTCTTGGTGGAGGCGCTATCCTGCGGGAAGCCTGTCGTGTCTACGAATTTTTCCGGCATGCCTTACGTTGTGGGTGACGCAGGTATACTGGTGCCTCCGAGGGACGTTTCCGCCCTCAGAAACGCGATTGGCAGGATTCTTTCAGACGGTAAACTCGCGTCAGAGCTTGGCGCGAAAGGCAGGAAAAGGGTCGCGGAGCTTTTCAGCAGGGACGTTGTCTGCAGGCGTATTCTGGACGTTTATAAGCAGGTTTCGAATAGAATTAACTAAGGATGGACATAAGGAGCAGGGCGCCTGTAAGGCTTAGTTTTGCTGGCGGCGGGACTGATGTTTCGCCTTACTGCGAGGAGCATGGCGGTTGTGTCGTCAGCGCGACTTTGAGCAAGTACGCGTGGGGTTCCCTCTCCCTTCGACGTGACAAGAGCATTCTGCTTGATGACATCCGCTTCGGGTCGCTTAAGCTCAATTCCCTGCGGGACATTAGGTATGACGGGAATCTTGACCTTCTGAAGGCGGTGTTGAATCATTTTAAGCCCGAGTCCGGTGTCGGCCTTTTTCTGAGGAACGACGTCCAGCCTAGGAGCGGTTTGGGTTCGTCGGCTTCGGCGTTCCTGTCCATCATCGGCCTTTTCAACCACCTTAAGGGGGAGATGAAGCTGACTGACTATGAGATTGCGGAGCTCGCCTACGACCTTGAGAGGAATGAGCTTGGTAACCGTGGCGGCAGGCAGGACCAGTACGCGTCGGTCTTCGGTGGTCTGAACTACATCGAGTTCAAGGGCGATGATTTCGTTCGGGTGAATCCTATCCGGATTAAGAAGGACTATATCCTTGAATTGGAGAAGAACCTTATCCTGGTGTATGCGATGGACAGGAGCGTTTCGGGGGACGTGATTGACGACCAGACCAAGTCTTATGTGAAGAATAAGAGGGATGTTGTCGAGGCGCTCCACCAGTCTAAGGCGCTGGCCATGGAGGTGAACTACGCCCTAAGGAAGGGCGATTTCAACAGGTTCGGCGAGCTTCTTCACGAGGGATGGGAGGCGAAAAAGAAATTCTCGCCTCTGATTTCCAACAGCCACATCGACAGGCTTTACGAGATTGCAAGGAAGAACGGGGCGATGGGGGGGAAGATTACGGGCGCTGGCGGCGGCGGCCACATGTTCTTCTATTGCGAGCCGAACAAGGAGGACCATGTCGCCCAGAAGCTGTCGGAGGCTGGCGCAAGGGTTGTGAATTTCAGTTTCGACTTTGAGGGGCTGCAGTCTTGGGAGATTTGAGGATGAAGCTTGCTTATGTCTCCCAGTATTTTACCACGACCTTTCGTGGCCCTGTG
>Ga0315275_10006680_pt1 | contig 11068 bp, 11 predicted proteins | sample YL17G03_0_MG_FD_205557 | JGI IMG/M metagenome (GOLD analysis project Ga0315275, IMG submission 205557) | Sediment microbial communities from Yellowstone Lake, YNP, Wyoming, USA - YL17G03_0 | ecosystem: Environmental > Aquatic > Freshwater > Lake > Sediment | place: USA: Wyoming | collected...
CTTACTGATGATTGTCTTACAGCCTGCCTCCACTACCCCTGAGCCTACAAACAGTCCCTGTTTTCGGTACTCTCCATAGCGCATCCTTGAGGCATTGCCTTTGAAGTATGCTATTTCTTTCAGTACGCGAATATGATGAATTTTGTATTCTAACTTCAATAAGTTATTGAAGTACTGTCGCCCCCCGCGCGGGGGCGTGGATTGAAACATTATTCTTCAGATAATTTCCCCCATAAAAAATTAGTCGCCCACACCGAAGCAGAACTAGCCCGCCGTGAAGGGCGCTCATACGAATCTGCTTTAGAACTCTTGGCACGAATTAGACTTAATAAATCAACAGACCAAAGAAAAAAAACAAGAAAATAAAAATATACTTTGGTATAATAAAAATAATTAACAAGAGGAGTATAAGTGGCCGAATATCCGATCTTACCGAAGGCACCTATTACGGAGGCACTTATTGATATCCGTATCAAGATAAAAGAAGATTATAAGGTTGAGCAATTGCTCCCACTGTATGATTTAATATCCGGTCAATATCCTGAAAAAAAGTCACGACACAAATGGGAAGGCAAATTAGAGTTCAAGAAAGATGAACTACCGACTTCTTCTGGTATTCATGCTATTGATGGATATATTTTCACTTCTATCGATAAGAAACAAATTTTCCAAGCGAGGGTAGACGGATTCACGTTTAATAAATTAAAACCGTATGATAGGTGGGATACTTTCCGTGATGAAGCATTGCGGTTGTGGAAACTGTATAGGGACGTAACTGCTCCTGAAATAATGAGAGTAGCATTGCGATTCATTAATAAATTTGACATCCCTCTTCCCATCCAGGATTTTAACGAATACCTCACGGCTGCACCAATTGTACCAGAGGGACTACCGCAAGGTGTCAACAGTTTCTTAACACGTATTGTGATACATGAACCGGAAATAGACGCTACCGCTATAATTACCCAGGTTTTTGAACAGATTGTACATCCGAGTTACTTGCCAATTATATTGGATATAGATGTTTTCAAACAAAAATCAAAGGGCATAACTGAAGAAGAAGCCTGGCAGTCTCTCGAAAAGTTTAGACATTTTAAAAACAAAATATTTTTTAAAAGTATTTCAGAAAAAGCAAAGGAGTTATTCCAATGAGTGTAGCGGTTCCATGTACAGGAATTGATTGCCCGAGCTTTCGGGTCTCACGTGGTGAAGGCTTGGACCAGGATTCATCCCAAAAAGTTGTAGATTCAGTCCTGGAAGTAATTGCAAAGATGTGGGATTCAGAAACCATAACTTTTGGACATACCCTGAATGAAGCGCTTCTATCGCTTTTAGAAGTCTATAAAGATTGTTCACAAGAGAACTGGGATGGATATGGTGCTTTAGCAATTCCTTATGGTGCGTATGAGGAAGCAGGAAAATTAATTAAATTACTTCCATCATCCATTCAAATACCCGAGATAACTGCTGAGCCGACTGGTGAGATTGGGTTTGAATGGCGTAGAGGAAAAGGGCAGGTCTTTGTGATCAGTGTCAGAGGCAAAAATAGAATTAACTATGCCGGGATATTTGGTGATAACAAGACGCACGGATCAGAATATTTTGAAGAAACAATCCCATCCGAAATTATTAGAAACTTGAGGCGATTGTATTCATAATACATTGGAACAGGTAAATCTGGCAGAAAATTTAGCCCGCTATATCTTCCAAAAAAATCATTTTAGCTCCCAAAATAATACTGTGAAGTATGCCGCTTTCATGCCGCCGCCTTCTAACCGTTTATCCGTATTCCGCATTTTAGGACTTGCAGAAAATGAGATCTGGAGAATTGGATATGAGGTTGGGGAGAAGAGTGTCCGATCACTTTTAGGTCGTGCTGATATTAAAGCCCTTTCTGTTATAGAAGCCGAGTTACATATTGATGCAGATGACATCCCACGTCATGCTGATATCATTGGTTGGCCTGAAGAGGCTTCGGCAATAAAATTGAAGGCAATCGAATTGGCAGAAAAAGCTCAACTGCGATTGAAAGAAGGAGGTTAGTTCTGACATAAGAACAAGGAAAATTGGGGTCGCGTCTTGTTTCTTGCACTTTGAAAATGGTATCTGCTCATCTTTAAGCGATGACCTCTCACCATAAGAACTCTCATTGTAATTGGAGATTTCGATTTCATCTTAAACCTATTAAATTTGCTGTTTGAAGTCAACGGGAATTTGAGGGATTAGTGAGTTAGCCCTGCTTTTTATCACCTTTTATCATTGCCGAGGGAAACCAGTGTCCCTTCCCCTATTTCATTTCACCCCGGCCACTCCTGAACATTCTCCCTTGTAGAGAATAGATACACCGTTGGAGTAGGCCTCGCACTGGTTGCCGTAGGTCTTCATGTCACAACCGCACACCGGGGAATAAATCTCAATGCAGACGTCGGGCTTCGGGGTACAGCTTCCGGGACCGGAACATTGCCCTTCGGGAAAGAGACAGAACTCATTCTCTCCGCACTGAAGATTATCCGTGCAGGTCATGCCTCCGGGCTGGTGATCGAAGATGACGGACCTGCTCGATGCAACTTTTACGATGTGGTAGGGGTTCGTGATCACATCCAGAGGCCCTGGTTCCCTGTTCTCCGCTATTATTGCCCTCAGGCCCTTTACGTTCGCCTTGCCGGCTGCACCTGCCGTTACCTCCTCAATTGACTGTATTTCGATGGACGGCCCTCCGCCGGAAGTGTTGTACCCGAGCAGAACTGCGAGGATAGTCTCCCTTGAAAAGTGTACGTTCGGCAGAGGAGGGGCAGGTTCAATCCCCTGCGTATGCAGGAACCAGAACCATTGCCAGGTTTTCTGATCCCTGATGACCATCTCAGCGCCTGAGAAGTCAGAATCACTGTACCGGTAGTAGGAGATATCGCCTCTGCCTATGGTCTCGAAGGGGACTGTCTGAGTGCAGGCAGGGCCGGCGGAGAGGAAGAACATCAGGAAAGACATGATAAGCTGGATGAACATGATCTTTTTTTTCATGGTACCCTCCCGGCTATCTAACGTATTATTAGGGTCGTTTCACATAACACCCTTGACCTTTTATCCTAACACAGGGAAACTGGTAATGACAATGACAGGTCAGCAGTAAAAAAGGAGTATCCTGATACCGTGGCGATCGACTATAACCAGATCCTCCCCAACCTTTTCATCGGCACTTTTCCTCAGGGCTTCGATGATATCCAGCATCTCAAGGACTACTGCTGGGTTACAGCCGTGCTCAGTCTCCAGACAGATGATGACCTTCTTTTCAGAGGAATCGACTGGGAGGGTATGGGGATTTTTTATCGGAACCTGGGCATTGAGACCTGCCGCATACCCATGCAGGACTTCGATCACGAGGATCAACGGAAACGCCTGCCTGATGCGGTGAGTGTTTTGGCCGGTCTGCTCTCATCCGGTCATATCGTTTATCTGCACTGTACTGCCGGGGTTGGCAGGTCGCCGGTCGTTGCCATGGCCTATCTTTACTGGTGTCTCAACATGAGATGTGAAGATGCGATAAAGCATGTCAGGGATCGCCGCCTCTGCTGGCCCTTTGCGGATCTTCTTGAAGTAAGCCGGAGCGAGAAACCAATATGATGAGCGGATAAGATCTCACATAAAAAAAGTTATTGATTCCCCCCGCAGGAAATTGCTATATATAACTGACCGTGGTTATAAAGAAATGTTTGGAATGTATGCCGTCTCGCATAACGGCCCACCAGGTTACCGGGCAATATACATGAACAAAGCAGCCGGTGCAGTCACCTTGGAAACACTGGTGAGCTCCGCCATCCTGTTTCTGCTGGTCGTTATTGGCAGTGCCATCCTTCTGAAGCAGTCCCGTTACGATGCGCAATTGTTCACAGTCACTGCCAGCCAGACAGGTACTACCGTTTCTTCTGAAGGTGAAAAGGCCGGCGGGACAGGAGTATCTGCCCCGGCATCCCGAATAACGGGGGAGTTTGGTCTTCCCTCGTATGCACCCGAAGGTTTCCAGCCTGCGGGAACACAGGAGGTGTTCGGTCCGGATGCCCTCTCCAACAAGATCGATGGAAAGGCCGAACTCTACCTCGAATGCGGCTTTGTGAACCTCACCACCCAGCGGTTTGCCAGCAGGAAGAATTCCAGGGATTGGTTCGAGGTCTCTGTATTTGACATGGGGAATCCCCGGAATGCATTTGCCATGTACGGAGTGCAGAGGCGGGCCGATACCACCGACGCCTCTTTTGCCGACTTTGCCTACAGTACCGGAAATGCCCTTTTTTTTCTGCACGGCAAATATTACGTGGAGGTGATCTCTTCCCGGGAGGACCGGGGTCTCTTCGAAGCCATGACGGTGCTTTCGAAGCGATTCGTTAAATCTGCCCCGGGAGGCGCAGTGGAAATGAAGGAGATCACGGTACTGCCCCGGGAAGGACTGAACAGGGGTACGATCAAGTTCTTTCTCACCAATGCCTTCAGCTATGACAAGTTTGACCACTTGCTGGCCGCTCAATACAGCACCGGGGCGGCAACCACCACTGTCTTCGTGACTGTGCGCGACAGCGCAGCGGAGGCCGCAACCCTTGCCGATGGATATTATAACTTCCTCATGGGGATCGGTAGTTAGCAGTTGCATCTGGCAGAAGGGGTAATCCCGAACGTGCGATCGCTCGATTTCATCGGGGATTGCGAAGTGATCTTCTCCTGCGGCCCCGTTGTCGCCGGGATTCATGCCGGCCGTGATAGAGTCGCCTCGGCCGAGATGGCGCAAAAACTTTACAACCATTTGTCCGGGATTCAGTGAGCATGACGGACTCGCCGACAGATACTGGCAAGAAGGGGAATTTCATTTCATCACTGCCTGTGAGCCGGAGGGAGTTCATCAAGCGCGCGATCAAGGCGGGCATCTCGGTTGCTGCAGCGGGGTCCCTGGCCTACCTGCTCTACGACGAAAAGGGACCGTCAGGAGAGACGGGTAGTGGTGGTCTCGTTTCTTTCAAGGACCATTCGCTGCACGACGCCGGCGCTGCAATGGCGGTTGTGAGGGGCCGGGACCGGCGTGAAACGGTACGCGCGGCATTTGAAAGGCTTGGAGGTGCGGCACGGTTCATCCGGAAGGGTGACGTGGTGATGCTGAAGCCGAACGCAGCCTTTGCCACACCTGCCAATCTTTCCGCTACCACCCACCCGGACCTGATCAGCGAGGTGATCTCTATCTGCCGGCAGGCGGGCGCAGCCGAAGTACGGGTAACCGACAACCCGATCAATAACCCGGCCAGTTGCTTCACTCTGACCGGTATCGCAGATGCCGTCCAGGCGGCGGGAGGGAAACTTATCAGTCCGCATGAAACCTATTTCAGACCCACTACGCTCAAAGGCGGTACGCTCATTGTTAACTGGCCCGTACTCTTCGAGCCATTTGCAGGCGTCACAAAGCTGATCGGGATTACCCCTGTGAAGGACCACCATCGGAGCGGGGCATCGATGACGATGAAGAACTGGTACGGCCTTCTGGGAGGGCGCCGCAACATCTTCCACCAGGATATCAACACGATCATCCGGGAACTGGCCATGATGGTGCGCCCGACCCTCATGATCCTGGATGGCACCACCACCATGGTAACCAACGGCCCTACCGGCGGGGCCCTGTCGGACCTGAAACAGACCGATACCATGATTGTCAGTACCGACCAGGTGGCTGCCGACTCATACGGGTGCTCGCTTCTCGGACGCACGGTCCAGGAACTGCCGTTCATTTCAATGGCCGAGGTTTCAGGCGCCGGGACGTCGGATTACAGGAAACTCAACCCAATCATCGTATGATCTGCGGGATCTATGAACACGAATGCCCGGTGAGCGGCCAGAGGGCTGTCCGTATTTCCGCCGAGAATGAATCCCGCAGCACCTCTCGTTCCCTTCTCCTGAAACGGACTGGAATTTAGGTCTCGAAGTGTGGTATATGGAAACAAAGTTTTGCAGGCTGTCCCGGTTGGGCAGTCTTTGGAGGTTACGTTAAGAATATTCAGGGAGGGGAGAGAGAATGGCTAAGAAGGATTTCACGAAAAAAGACAAGACCGAGAACAACGCTGTGGATAGCGATGCCGGGCGCCGGGACTTCCTGAAAAAGGCGTTCATAGGGGGGGCGGGGATGCTTCTTACGTATTCCTCGAAAGCGCTCGCCCAGTCGCAACAGGGCGGCATCCCTAAGCCGGCCGGGCAGGCTCCTTCAGCCGCACCCAAATCCTTCCCCACCCGCATCTACGGTAAAACAGGCGTTCCCGTCACCACACTCGCTCTGGGCGGCATCTTTGATTTTGTCTCAAACCAGATACTGCTCAAACGGGCCCTGGATCTGGGCATCAACTACTGGGACACAGCCAATTCGTATACCAACGGTAACAGCGAACTAGGTATCGGGCAGTTCTTCGAAAAATTTCCCGACGCACGGAAGAAGATATTCTTGGTGAGCGAGTCCCATCAATTCCCACATTCAAGGTCGAAGTGCAACAAAAGCAGAAGCGACCTCAAGCGGTGTTTTGTAGCCCAGGCATTTTCTGGGCCTGTTGTTAATCAGTGATTCGACCTTTGCCACCTGTACATCCGTTATCTTACTAAAGTCAGTACCCTTTGGGAAGTACCGCCTGACCAGACCATTGACGCTTTCGTTGGTTCCCCTCTGCCATGAAGCATAGGGACGGGCGAAATAACACTGCATGCCTATGGCATCTGTGATCGCCTCATGCTGTGCATTCTCGGTCCCATTGTCCAGCGTCAGCGTGCGTCTGGCTTTCTCAGGCAACCCCTGAAGTCTCTGCAGCACAGCATCCTTGGTCAACTCTGCCGACTTCCTCTCAAGTCTACTCAGAAACAGTAGCCTGCTCTTGCGCTCTACCAGTGAGTTCAGAGCCGCAAGGCTCTTCCTTGATACCAGCGAGTCACCCTCCCAATGACCAAACCGACTGCGGCTCTCTACCGAGACAGGCCTCTCCTCTATCGGGATGCGGTTGGGAATCTTGGTTTTACGCTCCTTTCTGCCTATCCCTTTTGATTTGCGTTTGCGGTGTCCCCGCACAAGACATCCTATCAGTTCAGCCCTCCCTTCTGTCTTCGGATGGTAGATGTACTGGTAGATGGCCTCATGGCTTATTTCGAGCCCTTAATGTTCCAGTCCTATTCTACCCGCTATGAGCTCGGGGGACATTCCCTGCTCAAGCTTGTTCCGAACATACGTGACAATCTGCTCATTCTTGAGCCTCGGTCGGATGCCCGCTTCTTGTTTTCTCGTGATAGCACGCTCGTGAGCCCTGTGTGACAGGTATACTTTGTATGCAGGCGTGGCGTTCCTCCTCAACTCCCTCGACAGGGTGCTCTTTGAGCGCCCTAACGTCTCTGCTATCTCTGTCACCGTATGCCCCAACGACTTCATCTCCGCTATCCTGTCCCTCTCTTCAAGACTGATGTGCTTGTATCCTTTTCCCATATCCACCCAGAGTACCAGCCATAAGGCCATTTCTCCAAGTGTTGCACTTCCTCATTGAACTGGGGGACTCAATCAATGGGGAACTGGGTAAAAAACTCATCAAGATACTGCAGGATTAATTCCCTGCCTGCATCATTTTCCTCACCGGGCGTGACAAGACCTGAGTGGTCAAGCAGAATATTATTCTTAATACCATCCTGCTTCGGCCCTTCATACAGCCCGTAGTTATACAAAGTCCCATCCCGTACACCGCAGTCCTCCCCATTGCACAGATGCGGCTCCCATGGATCATCTGACAAATCTATTTGTGTAATAAATCCATCCACCGGCGGAATCCAGTCGCACTCTGGATCAAAGTCAGGGCAGGGCAAAGTATACGGGGGTTTGGTAAATCGCTGGACGTGAAGGGCCATCCCGCGCTTCTTCGGAGACGCATTGAGCAGATCATAGGTGTCTATGGTATCAATGAGGAAGCCGGGCCAGTATGGCTGATAGCCAAAAACCGAAGAGAGAATACAGAGCCGTGCAATGCGGTAATCCTGCACAGCAGTTTTCTGGGCTACATACCCGCCAAACGAATGTCCGATGACCGTCACCTTCTCAGTATCAACAAGTCTTCTAATTCCCCGGAATGAATGTCGGAGATAGTCGATAGTCTGGCTTGCCTGCATCGCATAAATGTCAGAGGCAATCTCGAAAAACGGGATGTCAGTGAATCCTGCATCATTCCCGATAAAAACCGGGATGGCAACAATGTAGCCTCGCTGTGCATAGTAGTTTCCAAGCCAGTCCATAGCATTATAGTAGATGGGGTCGGAGCCGCCTGCGCCGATGCAGAATATTATAATATGATATGGCGTTCCTTCCGGCGGAAGTTTTCCAGGGCTGGAGCCGGGATGGAATATCTTTAGCTGCCATGAATATCCGGGTGATGGGCGTTCAGGGTCATCATAGGGATCAACAAACTGGTTGAATGCTTTGACCTGGCTAAAAATCATTTTTACCATGAAGTCATAATTGATTGGTGCACCGACTTCTCCGAGGTCTTCATCCTGGTTGATCAGAAACGGTTCATGAAGGGTTCTGTTATGGGCAAGTTTTGGCAATAAACGATGCGAGGCAATGCAATGATTAAGATACAGCACGGGAGGTTTAAAGCCCGGAGTCTTTCCTGTCTCAACAACAGAGACCGGATAATCCTGTGCTGATGACAGGGCGGGGACAGAGAGGATGGCAAAGTTCCCTGTTATAATGAGTATAAGAGTGACCTTTTGCAATACATAAAAAAGGAAATGCTTCAGCGCTGCCATAGGGCCTCCTTGATTGAGTGAAATATAAAACACCCCTCAGTGCTGATGAAGATACTTGTCCTGCCTGGGCAATTAAAATCTTCGTCACACAAGCACAACGCAGGCCCACACATAGCGTAGTCCGTGTCTGTGCAGATTACCCGCTTCAAAGAAACTCGCCTTTTTCAGACCAAATAGTCTCTGTCTGATATGAAGCCCCTTTAGGATGGTGCAACTATATGCAGGAGACGATTGTATGTCAATAAAAAGTTCACCACAATATGTGGAAACGGGGGTTGTGGACAAAAAACAGCGATGAGTTTAAAAGGTTGTGGCTGGTCGCAATGTCTAATATTTAACCGGAAAGGCTCTTTTGCTCCATAAGTATTTATTTAATTTTCATGGTGCCGAGGCGCAGAATCGAACTGCGGACACACGGATTTGAAGCCCAAAAACTTCTCAAAGGCGATTTTTCACCATTTCCAACTATTTAAAAATCAAGTACTTACAGAGCGCAAGTTGGAATCTGTTTGCAAATTTTGGATTATTTTCGGTTCTGATGCTTACAATTTAGTTACAGTCTTAGGATTGGATCAAGCCTATTCTGCAAAGAAAATGTCTTGTAAGTGCCCTACCCTCTCATCTCTTCGGATCGTCAGGAAAGTGTTCTACTGACATTTTCACTGGGCAGTTACTGTGAATCTTCAGTAATGACTAACTATATCTTCCCTTGGTGCCGAAAAATAATTATGGAAAGGAGGCGAACCTATGGTTTGTAAAAAAGCTAAACCGAAAGCTAAGAAAGCTGGGAAAGGAAAGAAGTAAACGCGGATCATGCGCTTCTAAAAATAGGTGCCTGATTCAGACAGGCTCGGGGTGAGTTTAGTTTATGGGTTTACATGCGACCCTTATTGACCCATTCCGAGCCTGTCCATCGATTGGACTATTCACCAATTCATCCACAAAATTCTTGTTTTCAAATTCTTGTTTTCTGCTTGCAATCCCTCCTCAAAGTGCTATAAGGGCTTATAGTCGTAAAAATTTGACAAGGCTTATACGAAATAAAGCTTTGTGAGAAAGGAGATATTCTTGTTTCAAAAAGAAAAGTGAGTATCATTTGCAGGGAGTAAAGATAAGCTTTTATCAGCATAGTGACTGGTGGGGGATTTTTGTTGTCACGATAACCACAGGGGGGGACATGAAATGAGAAAATTGTATCAGCTATCAACTTTAAACAACCAGAATGGAGTAACCGCTGTTGTTATTGCAATCCTGATAGTCTTCTTCCTCGGTCTGGTGGCCCTTGCAATTGACATTGGTTATAACATGGTGGTCAGGAATGAACTTCAGAATGTGAGCGATGCAGCCGCTTTGGCAGCAGTCCGGCAACTTGGTGAAATATGCGAAACTCCCTGCCCACTGTCTGACGAGCAGGCAGATGCCATCAAGAAAGCTGCCATTCATATAGCGAAGCAGAATCAAGCCGGCGGAAAACCAACTAATATTCATGAGAGTGATATCCTCATTGGGCAATGGCACCCTGATTCTGCAGAATTGATCGAAACCCTGTGCAGGCCCAACGCAGTTATGGTTCGCGCCCGGAGGGATGATACTGCAGCGGGTAGCCCCAACGGCCCTATAACGACCTTCTTTGGCCGAATATTAGGCATTCCTACTATGAATCTTCGGAAGGACGCCACCGCTGCCCTGGGAGGCATCTGTATTGCAAGACCCGCTATTCCCGTCGGGATTTCGCGACACTGGTTTGAGAAACCGGAGTACTGCAACCAACGGATCAAACTCCATCCTACCAACGATCCAGAGAGTTGTGCGGGTTGGAATACCTATGATGAGAAACCAGCAAACGCAGAAACACTGAGGAAAATATTAACGGGGTTGACGGAACAATCCATCAAGATCCCGGAACCCGTGGCTGGCAAAGACCGGTTTCAATTTATCGGAGGCGATGTTGCAAGTGACTTCGACCACATGGCGGCACTTTTCAATGCCATGAAAGGATTAGATGACAACAAATTAGATTTCGATAACGATCCGAATACCTGGACAACGTATGTTCCGGTGTATGAGTGGGCAGACTGCAGCAATCCACGAGGAGACTTATTGATCGTAGGTTTTGCCATGGTCACGATCACCAGCGTTGTCCCTCCACCAGATAAGATAATATGGGCAACAGTGGTGTGCGATACATTATGCGACAATTCATCTCCTGAACGGGCGGCATGCAATGATTTTGGGATTAGGAGCAGGATCCCGCATCTGGTTAAATAAACCTCAC
>Ga0315275_10006681_pt1 | contig 11068 bp, 10 predicted proteins | sample YL17G03_0_MG_FD_205557 | JGI IMG/M metagenome (GOLD analysis project Ga0315275, IMG submission 205557) | Sediment microbial communities from Yellowstone Lake, YNP, Wyoming, USA - YL17G03_0 | ecosystem: Environmental > Aquatic > Freshwater > Lake > Sediment | place: USA: Wyoming | collected...
CGACTCTGCCCGGTGTTTCAGGACGGCGCCAGCGCGTAGCTGGTCCCTCCGGTGCACCACGCGAACCCGGGTGGCGAACTTGGTGAGGAACAGCCCTTCTTCCAGCGCGCTATCTCCGCCTCCGACGACCACGATCTCCTTCCCTCGGAAGAAGAATCCGTCACAGGTAGCGCAGTAGCTGACGCCATGTCCGGTCAGTTGCTCTTCTCCGGGAACGCCGAGTTTGCGCGGCGAAGCGCCGGTAGCGATGATCAACGCTTGTGCCCGGTAGCTTTTACCGCCCGCCGTCGCCACTCCGAACGGGGGGCCGTTCACGTCAATCTCGGTAACGTAGTCAATCTCCACCGCGGCGCCGAATTTCTCGGCCTGCGCCCGCATCTTTTCGACCAGCTCTGGGCCCGTCAGGCCCTCCGGGAAACCCGGATAGTTTTCCACCTCGGTGGTAATCGCCACCTGTCCGCCCAGCTCGTTCCCCGTAATCAGCAGCGGCTGCAGGTCCGCGCGTGCCGCGTAGATCGCGGCTGACCAACCTGCCGGGCCGCTGCCCACGATGATCACCTTCTCCACCTCCGGGCGCGACATCGCTCCTGAGTTTCGCGCCGCCGCATCTGGCTCTGCGCCGCCGCCCAACCCGATACCCAGATTCAATCCATCGAACATATCGTCAGACCCCCCTGTCTTACAGGCCCTGCGCCCCTTCCCCACCTGGCTTCCCAAATTCCAGTTTCCGGCGCCCGCTTGCAGCTCCCAACCCCTACATCTCGCCGGCTTCATACAAGATCGCGGCGGCCGCCACGACGCCTGCTGTCTCGGCCCTCAAGATGCGCGGTCCCAACGAAACCCTCCGCGCACCCCACTGCACGGCCAGGCCCACTTCGGTGGCCGTGAACCCCCCTTCCGGCCCGACCAGGACTTCGATGCTTGCCGCCATGGCGAAGTTACACCCGGTCAATGCCTGCCGCAGCGTGGTCGCGCCCTCTTCTTCCCACAGCATCAGCCGCAGAGGCCCGGACGCGGTCGAACCCGGTGAGACCACCTGCACCACCGTCTCAAAGGTTCGCGCCGGCGCCAACACCGGCAGCCGGGCTCGCCCACTCTGCTCGGCGGCCTCCTGAATGATCCGTTCCCAGCGGTCTCGCTTCTGCTCCGCCGCGCTCAAGTCGTCCACTACGTTGCGCTCGCAGACTACGGGCACGAACCGGCTGACCCCAACCTCCGTGCCCTTCTGCAGCGCCCAACCGAACCTCTCGCCCTTCAGCACCGCCTGGTACAAGGTGATATGGATGCGTGGCTCACCCGTGGCTGCCCAGCGACGGACGATCTCGAATCGCGCGTCCGAGTCCCCGTACGATACCAGGCATGCTTCGTAAGCCCACCCTCGATTGTCCAGCAGCGTCGCTCGTTCCCCGGGACGCATCCGCAAGACCCGGCGAATCTGGTGAGCCTGCTCCCCACTCAGCACAATGGGTCGGCGCTCAAGCACGTCGGGCGCTACGAAGAAGCGATGCATCGCGCCTCAGCCAATTGCCTCTCGCCCGGGCCGAATCGGCTCCCTCCGCAGGCCATCCCACAAGTGCAAGACCGTCATGATCGGATGCCGCCAGAGCATCCGCGGGCCCGAATGGCGCATCACGACTCTCATTTGCTGGCGCAGGGCGGGCCGGTAACAATGAATCGGGCATTTCGCGCAGGTCGTTTTCCCTTCCTGGAACGGGCACTTGTCGAGGCGCCCATGCGCGTACTCAACCAACTCCCTGCATCCTTCACAAAACCCATTCCGCGTGCCGTGTAGATCATGGCAGTACATCGCTACCATCACCTGCATCGTTCTCGCTTCTCGGGTGATTCGCGGGTGCAACTCTGGCATCGTGTGTCTCTCTCGCTAGCTCGCTGCAATCAATGCTACCCAGTCCTCTTGGATCAGGCGCTTCTCAACCTTCAAATCGCATTCGACCAGGTCCGCTGCCACATCCGGCTCGCGCTCCTGGATAATCCCGGCCAGCACCATGCGCCCACCGGGCGCCAGGTGCTCGTGCAGCCCCTTTTCCAGCAACGAAGCGATGACGTGGGGCAGGATATTGACGAGGATGATATCCCATGTCCGCCGCGCGCCGTCACACTCCATCCACGCCTCGCCATCTCCAGGGCCGTCGCTGACGAATACGTGGATGGGGGTCGCGAGGTTGTTGAGCGCCAGGTTCTCCCTGCTTGCCCCCATGGCAATCGGATCGACGTCGAAGGCATCCACCGAGGCCGCACCCATCAGGGCCGCGCCGATGGTCAGGATCCCGGAGCCACAGCCCGCGTCGAGCACGCGCTGTCCCGGCTCAATCAAGTCCTCCATCGCGAGCAGACAAAGCTGCGTGCTGGGGTGAAGGCCACTCCCGAAGGCCATCCCGGGGTCCAGGACAATGGGCAAATCTTCTGGCCCGAGGGACACCTGATCTCGCCGCCAGGCCGGGATCACGAGAAAGCGCCGGCCGATACGGAACGGGTGATAGCTGGCCTTCCAGGCGTTGGCCCAATCCGTCTCTGCCAGCGCCCGGACCTGCGGTTCGCCCAGCGCGTGGATGCGACCCAGGAACCATAGCCCTTTCTCGATCTGCCTCCGGCGCTGCGGCGTGTCGGGACTGTCTGCCGGCAGGTAAGTCCGTACGGTGATGACGGGCTGGTGGTCCTCGCCCACCGGATCGAATCCGCTCACCTCGGTCACCGCGCCGCCCGCGCCGTCGGGACGCGCATTCAGCCGGTTGAACAACTCGCTGACGGCCTCGGCTGCTTCTCCGTCAGCTTCCACGCTGATCTCGATCCAATCCACAACACGATTTCCGATTTCCGATTTCGGATTGGTCTCTGCAATCCGCAATCACCCAAAGACGTTCCCCACGCCGTCCAGGAACTTCTCAAACAGGCTCCGGTTGTCCTTGCTGAGCGCCTCTAGTCCCAGCGACTCGCCGAGCTCTTGCAGGAGCTTGCGCTGCTTGTCGTTCAGTCTGTCCGGCACCACGACCCTGACGGTCACTACCTGGTCTCCTCGTTTGCTGCTTCGCAAGAGCGGCGCACCCTTACCCCGCAACCGGAAAACTGCCCCGTGCTGGGTGCCGGCGGGGATTGTCAGCACGGCGGGACCGTCCATGGTCGGTACTTTCACCTCGGCGCCCAACGCGGCCTGCACGATGTTGACGGGGTACTCCAATAGGATGTCGCTTTCCTGGCGCTGGAACAAAGGATGCTGCTTGACGCGCAACACGACGTAGAGACTCCCGGGGGGGCCACCGCGGTCGCCGGCTTGCCCCTCGCCCGACAGGCGGATTCGCATGCCATCGTCGACTCCCGCCGGAATCGTGACCGACAGTTTGCGCGTTCGATTCACGCGCTTCTGCCCACGGCACACGGTGCACGGGGTTGTCACAATCTCCCTCTCGCCGTGGCAGCGAGGACAGGTTGTCACGCTGACGAACTGGCCCAGGATCGTCTGCTGGGCGCGACGGACCTCACCCGTCCCGTTGCACTGGGGGCAGCGAATCGGTTTCGTGCCCGGTTCGGCTCCGCTACCCTGGCACTGCGGGCAGGTCTCGAGCCGGGGGATCTCGATCTCCTTCTCAGCGCCGAAAACCGCCTCCTGGAAGGTGATCTCCAGGTCGTAACGGAGGTCGTTGCCCCGGGCCGGACCGCGCTGCGCCGGCCGTGCTCCCGCAAACCCGCCGAAGAACTCCTCGAAGATTTCGCCGAAACCACTGAACCCCCCGAAGCCGGCACCGGCATCCCCAAAGCCGCCCTGGGGCGCCGCGTGGCCGAAACGGTCGTACGCCTGCCGCTTGTCGGCATCGCCCAGCACCTCGTAGGCTTCATTGATCTCCTTGAGGTGTTCCTCGGAGTCGGTGTCCTTGTTCACGTCCGGGTGATATTGCCGGGCGAGCTTGCGATATGCGCTCTTAATGGTGTTGGCGTCGGCATCCCGCGGGACACCCAACACCTCATAGTAATCTCGTTTGGCCATCAGGGATCACATTCCTACGATTCCGATTTGTCGTCTTCCCAACTGACAATCCAGACACACAGCCCGGCCAGGCCGATGGTGGCCAGGATCAGAGCGGCCCATTGGCCGGCGTTGAATCCGACATTGCGAGCCGCAATCAGCACAATGACCACCATCCCGATCGCCAGAACCAGCCAGGAGATCAGGTTCGGGTGCGTGTTCCACGCCTTTCGAATCGGATTCATACAGCCTCCCCCCTGCGGGTGTTCATTCCAGAAACATCTCGAACAGCAGCACATCCACATAGCGGTCCGCTACCCGCACCTGGCGCGCCAGGCGGCCGCAAGGCAGGAAGCCTAACCGTATGCAGAATCCGTTTGCAGCGGGATTATCGGCGCGGACCTGAGCCACGAGCTTCACGTAGCCCGCCGCGCGAGCCTGCTTGAACGTCTCTTCGCTGAGGCGCCGCCCCAGGCCGGTGCCGCGCACGGACGCCGCCACGTACGTTCCCAACGTTGCCACGTGGTCCATGGCCGCCGTGTACGCACGCTTCGCGTAAGGCTCGATAATTTGAAAACCCGCGAGGACCTTGCCGACCTCCGCGACCGTCAGGCGAGCTCGTTCCGGCAATCCGCGCAGGAAGGCGCGCTCCTGGGCGGGCGTAAAGGTCCGATCGATGACGCTGAGGCCGCCCTCGCGCACCACGGCATTCAGGACGGCGGCCATGCCACCCGCATCGTCGAGCACCGCCGGCCGTATCCGTGGCTCAGGGAGCGGCAATCCCAGCTCGACCCAGGCCCGCAGCACGACTAACCGCGTTGCCGCAATGGTACCACCGGTGTCAATCACACGATCGGCCTGCGCAGCCATTTCGCGTGCGGGCATCTGCGCAGCCAGCCGGCGCCGCACCTGCTCGGGCAGCATGCCCCTGCTGGCCGCCAAACGCGCGAACTGCTGGCGCCGCGAACAGGTCGTGACCCACACCGGATCGCACAGCGTGCGGCCCAGCCCTGCCTCCAGCAGCTTGATCGCCTCGATCACTACCATTGGCGCCGTCGAGGCCGCCGCCTGCACCCGCAGAACCTCGGCGACTGCCGGATGGATGATGCCCTCCAGCCGCCTGAGCGCTCCCTCCTCGCCGAAAACGCGGGCGCCTAGCCGCTGCCGGTCGATCTGCCCATCCGGCCCAAGAATGTCCGGCCCAAAAGCCGCCACGACAGGCTCATAGGCTGGCCCGCCGGTCTCCATCACCTGGTGTGCCACGCGGTCGGCGTCGATCCCGTGTGCGCCCAGCGACACCAGGGTTTGCAGCACGTTGCTCTTGCCCGTGCCGATCGCGCCGGTCAGCCCGATCACGATCGGTCTCTTATGCGTTTTCACGTTTCACGCCAGCTCCGCCCACGTGCTCAGCATCTGCCCTAGTGCAGCATCGGTCGACTGGTACTGCATGCCCAACGCCTGGACGCTCGCCACATCCCCGGCCAGGCTGGCGGCTTCCAGATCGGCGCTTAACCGTGCGAGCGTTTCCTCCAGTGCCCTGATTCCCGACTCCAGCGCTGCTGCCTGCTCTGCCTGTCTTTCGGCGGCTTTGCGCAATCTCCGCTCCTCGCGAGTGCGCTCACGATCCCCGTTCCGGTTGTCGATCCTTTCGGCGGACGGCAGCGGCGACCCCAGGCCGGCCCCCCCTTCGGCGGACGTCTGTTCGGCCGCGCGCTGCCGCAGGTACTCCTCGTAGTTGCCCTTATAGGCACGCAATTCGTCGCCAGCCACTCGCCAGACGTGCGTCGCCAGCGCCTGCACCAGGTAGCGATCGTGGCTGACCAGCAGCACCGTGCCCGGAAACCGCCTCAATACGTCCTCCAGGATCTCCTGCGAGGCCAGGTCCAGGTGATTGGTCGGCTCGTCCAGCAGTAGGAAGTTGGCGCCCTGCAGAGTCAGACGCGCCAGCGCCACCCGGCTGCGCTGGCCCCCGCTCAGAGTGCCGATCGGGCGGAACACATCCTCGCCGGAGAACAGGAACTGGCCCAGGAAGTTGCGCGCCTCGGTGACCGGCAGGTTGCGCACTTCAAGGATGGCATCCAAGACCGGCTGTTCCGGGCGTAAGCCTGCCTGGGCTTGCGCCAGGTACCCCACCTCCACGCTTGCGCCGAATCGGATCTTCCCGCCCAGCGGAGGCGCCACGCCCAGGATCGCCTTCAAGAACGTGGTTTTGCCGGCGCCATTGGGCCCGATCAGCGCTACCCGGTCGCCGCGCCGGACCTCCAGATCGGGGCTGTGAAAGAGCGGTTGGTCATAGCCCACCACCAGGTCCTTGGTCGCGAGCACCAAGTCGCCAGACCGGACCTGCGTTGTCAGGCCCAGGCGTATTTGCCGCTGTTCGCGGGGTCGTTCGATCGCTTCATCGCGCAGAAATCGTTCCAACCGTGTCCGACGACCCTGTGCCTCCTTTGTGCGCTGGCCGGCCAGGTTCCGCTGGATGAAATCCTCTGTCTTGTCGACGAATTCCCGCTGCGCCTCCCACTCCCTGAGCTGGCGCACCTGGCGCGCCGCCCGTTGTTCGTGGTAGGCGGTGTAGTTGCCCCGGTAGACCTCAAGCCGTCCGAACTCCATGTCCCAAATTCGAGTGGCTACTTTGTCGAGGAAATACCGGTCATGCGCCACGACTACCAGCGCGCCGTGCCAGTGCAGCAGCGTCTCCTCCAGCCACTCCACCGCCTCCAGGTCAAGGTGGTTGGTGGGCTCATCCAGCAGCAGCAGGTCGGGTTCTTGGAGGAGCAGTTGCGCAAGCAAAGCGCGGGTTTGCTCGCCGCCGCTGAGATGCGCCAGGCGCTTCTCGTGCGCATCCTCGTTGAACCCGAGACCGCCTAACACCTGGGCGATGCGCGTGTCGAAAGTGTAGCCGCCAGCCACCTCATACTCGACCTGGGCCTGCCCGTAGGCTGCCAGCAACTCACGATAGCGTTCGGCATCTTCAGCCGAGCTGTTCTGCGTCCTTGCCGCTGCCGAAAGCTCGTGTTCCAGGACAGCCAAGGCGGCGCCTTGGGCCTTCAGACCTGCGAAGACGCTCACCATCGCGCCGCGCAGCGTGGCCTCGCCGGGCGGAGGCGGGTCTTGCGGAAGGTATCCGACGGTCAGCCCGCGCTTGCGATGGATCGCGCCCGCGCTGGGAGCTTCCACCCCAGCCAGGATACGCAAGAGAGTCGTTTTTCCCGCACCGTTCGAGCCGACAAAACCGATCCGGTCCCCGGCTTCGACGCGCAGGTCAACACCCTCGAAGACATCCAGCGCGCCGTAGGCTTTGCCGAGTTGTGTCGCAACCAATAAGGACATCGCTTCGCAATCACTCCGAACAATGCAGGGATTATACCACCGCGCGAACTCCGGACGCCAATGACCAGATGCAACCCACTTCGTGTCTTCACGGTGTATCGAAAGATCTTGTATCCATTCTGCTATTAGGGCGTTGCCGATGGGATGAAGTATAATGCGCTTCAACTTCACGTCGGGAGGATCTTCTGAATGAAAAGACTTCGCACCCGAGGCCCTGCAGGGGTCCTCGGCTTGGCGGCGTTACTTCTCTTCGTCGCCCTGGCAATTGGAGCCTGCGCCAAGCCGGCGCCCGCGGCTCCCACGGCTACGACTGCGCCCACGACCGCGCCCACGCAGGCCGCGCCTGCGACCAGCGCACCGGCACTGACCCCAGCTTCGTCGAAGCCCGTTGCGAAGAGCAATCTTCCAGCGGGCGTGGACGGTGAGGGGAACTTCTATCGAGGTGACCCCAAGGCGACGGTGAAGCTGGTTGAGTTCTCGGACTTCCAGTGACCGTACTGCGCCCGCCATGCAGCCACGGTGGGCCCGCTTCTGGATGAAGCGTACGTAGCATCTGGCAAAGTCCTCCACGTTTTCCGCAATTTCCCGTTGGACTTCCATCCCAACGCGATGCCGGCCGCCCTGGCCGCCTTCTGCGCTGGCAAGCAAGACCCCAAATGGTTCTGGGAGATGCATGACTGGATCTTCGCGAACCAGGAAGGGTGGTCGAGCGCCCAGGACGCCGCCAAGCAGTTCCGCGACCAGGCGCTGGCGGTCGGCGTTGACGGGACCAAGTACGACGCCTGCGTGAGCGCGCCCGACACGGCAGCCGCCATCCAGCGCGACCTCCAGGCGGGCGCCGGGAGGGGTGTTCAAGGCACACCTGCCTTCTTCATAAACGACTGGTTCCTCGGCGGCGCCTATCCGATCGAGGAGTTCAAGGCCACGATCGAGAAGGCCCAACAGGGACTGCACCCCCCGCCAACCCCGACTCCCTTGCCGGAAGGCGTTGCACCCTACGACGCCGATCCGGCACGACCCGGCTTGACGTACGACGGGAGCCCTACGAGAGGTAAGACGGACGCGAACCTGGTGCTTGTCGGCTTCAACGATTTCAGGTGCCCCGAATGCGTCAGGTTCTTCAAGGATGTGGAGCCGGCGGTGAAGACGAAGTACCTGGACACCGGTCAGATGCGAGAGGCATTCAAGTTCTTCCCGGTCTCCGCGCCGAATGCCGCCGTCGCGTCCCTGTGCGCCGCGAATCAGGGCAAGTTCTGGGAATTCCACGATCTTCTCTACAACAATGCAGAGAAGTGGAAGGACGAGGACAACGCCGCCATGATCGGTTTCGCCAAGAGCCTGGGCCTGGACGAGGCCAAATTCAGCCAGTGCTTGAAAGACGCGCCAGGAAAGGCACAGTTGGCCGCAGACGCGGAGCTCGCCGGACAGCTTGGTTTTGCCCAGCCGCCGGTGTTCATTCTGATCGACCTCAAGTCCCAGAACGGTCTCCCCATTCCGGGCAACGTCACAGCAGAGCAGTTCGACCAGGCCGTGCAGTCGCTGATCAATCCGCCGACGCCCGCGCCGGCAGCCGCGCCGCCGACACCGGCGCCGTCGACACCCGCGCCGACGGCGACGCCGTAAGCAGTTGAAGAATGAAACGTGAAACGTGAAGGATTGAATTCTCTCACGTTTCACGTTTCACGTTTTACGTTTCATTCCCCATGCGCATCGAGCCCTTTGCGCTAGAACGCTACTTCGCGGCCCACGAGTTCACCGCGCGCTATCTCCTGAGCGCCTCGGACTGTGAGAGCTTGAGCCAACGCGAGCTGCTAGCTCTCGCCGATCCGGAAACGCTGCGCTTGTGGGAGGAGCTTGGCCTGGGCTACACCGAGTCGCAAGGCCATCCTCTGCTCCGGGAGGAGATCGCCGGCCTCTACGGCAACGCCGGCCCGGACGACATCCTGGTCGCCGCGCCGGAAGAGGCCATCTTCATCGCGATGAACGCGCTTCTCGGCCCCGGGGATCACGTGATCGTGATCTCGCCCGCCTACCAGTCGTTATACGAGGTCGCCACGGCCCTAGGCTGCCGCGTCAGCCGCTGGCCCGTCGAGCCCCACGGGGACACGTGGCGCCTGGACCCGGATCGCCTCGGAGATCTCTGCCGCCCCGACACCCGGCTGATCGTGATCAACTTCCCGCACAATCCGACGGGATACCTGCCGCAGCGAGACCTGCTGGACCAAATCGTCGAGCAGGCAGCCAAACGCGGCATCCCTGTCTTTTCGGATGAGATGTACCGGCTGCTGGAGTACGACGAAGGGCGAAGGTTGCCTTCGCTGATTGACCTGTGTGACGGCGCGGTGGTGCTTTCGGGCCTCTCCAAGGCCTTTTCCCTGCCTGGGCTTCGTATCGGCTGGCTGGCGACGAAGGACCGGGAGCTCCTTAATCGGTTCGCCGGCTTCAAGGACTACACCACCATTTGCAGCAGCGCCCCGAGCGAGATTCTGGGCGTCATCGCCCTCAGGGCCGCAGACACAATTGTAAAGCGCAACCTGCGCATCATCGCCGGCAACCTGACGTCGGCAGAGGATTTCTATGCCCGGCGCCCCGGCCTGTTTGCCTGGATTCCGCCGCAGGCGGGCTCGGTAGCCTTCCCCCGGCTCCTGGCGGACCTGCCCATCCGACGTTTCTGCGAGGATGTACTGCTCAACCGAAACGTGATGATCGTTCCGGGTGATGTGTTCGGCTCGGAGGGGAACCACTTCCGTGTCGGCCTGGGGAGGGTCAGCTTACCCCAGGCGCTGGAACAAGTAGACGCTTATATCGCAGACACCGGCCTCCGCGTTTGACACCGCGCCGTCCACGGAACGTTTCACCTCTTACGGTTCACGTTTCACGTCTCACGATTCACGTTTCTCTTTCTCACACGCCGGGCAGCGCTTCGGGTCCGCCAACTCCAGGACGTGTTCCGTACAGACCGCATACACGGCGACGCGGTCGAACAACCCCAACCGCCGGGCTACGGATGCCTCCAGGGCCAGGTGGCGGCAGGTTGTGCTGCGCAGAATCCCCGGCACCGGGCACGAATCGCACAGCTCGCGGCGCCAGGGGCGCGAGTTCTCGCGGTTGCGCTCGATCAGCCGGCATTTCTCGGTCTCGCGCCCGCGAACGTAATCTGCAAAGTAGTAGGGGCAATCAACGGGTTTCAACACGGATGGAGATCCCTCAGCACGCCTGGTTCATGTGCAACAAGTACACAGGCCGCACTTCGGAATCGGGCTTTAGCCGGTCTAACCGCCTGAAGGCTCCAGTCCGTTGTGTGACCTTCATAAGTATTGCCTATCAGATCAGCACGATCGCAATCCCCACCAGGGTGATCGCGATGCCGATGATCTCGTTGGGCTGCGGCACCTGGCTCAGCAGGAGCGCCCCCAACAGCACCCCACCGGTCACCTCCTGGGTCGCGATCAGGTTGACCGTCGTGGCGTGGGTTCGACGGAGTGCAGCGTTGTACATGGTGTGACCCGCGGCCATGGGAATGAGGCCGGCCGCTATCACTGCCAGCAGAGAAAGCCCCTGGTAACCGGACGGAGTAAATGCCACCACCGCGGCCGGCAGGGTCCACAAGGCAGCCAGGGCGTACACCGTTCCCGCGTAGGTGAACAATCCATAGCGCTCCCGCTGCGACCTTCCCGCCACAGAATAGAGGCCGAAGGTAATCGCCGAGCCCAGCGCGAGAAGGTCTCCGATCAGCATCCGCCGGGTCCAGTGCGCCTC
>Ga0315275_10006683_pt1 | contig 11067 bp, 7 predicted proteins | sample YL17G03_0_MG_FD_205557 | JGI IMG/M metagenome (GOLD analysis project Ga0315275, IMG submission 205557) | Sediment microbial communities from Yellowstone Lake, YNP, Wyoming, USA - YL17G03_0 | ecosystem: Environmental > Aquatic > Freshwater > Lake > Sediment | place: USA: Wyoming | collected...
TCCGGAATTGAGTTCTCTCACCCGCGCCTTTGCCTCTTCGACGGTAAAGTTACCAGTGATCTCTGCTTTTCCGCCGGAAATCTTATCGTTAACTATGGGCGCCTGGGTCAGTTGATAGTCAAGATAAACTGCCAACGGCTTTCCGATGTTGCGGCCTGTTATTTCTTCAAAAAGATTAGCTCCTTCCTCGTTAAACTGGAGCAGAATGCGGGGCTGATAGGTGGTCTGGTCAAAACCAAGATCAGCTTTTTCCAAATACTTTCCGGTTAAATCGGTTGACTGAAAAGGATCTTCGTAGGCCAATTCCCAGTTGTCAATTTTTTTAATTTCTTCTTCCGTCTTTCCCTCTATCTCTTTCTGCTTTGCCGCGATCTTATCGATTATTTCCTGGGACTTGTATTCCTTAAATTCGAGAAAAGGAGTTTTACCTATCTGATTAATGGCTTCTGCCGGATCTATCACTCCGGCAAGCTCTACGATCAGTCTTTCTCCCTGAACCTGGATCACCGGCTCTTTTACGCCGAAATAATTAACCCTTTTTTCTATAACATCCCTTAGTCCCTCCATTGATTCTGATTTATTGCCTGTTTCGATTTTGGACAAATCTGCCTGATAGATCAAATGGGTTCCTCCCTGCAGGTCTAACCCTAATTTAAAAGGAATTTCTTTCGGCCAGCTCAATTTCAAAAGCTGGGGATAAACAAGATTCCCTGCCAAGAGGGTTAAAACAAAAATTCCAAGAATGTTTAAGTAAATTTTATTCTTTGACATTTTAAATATACTAACACAATTTAAAAAAAAATAAAGGCCTTAAGTTATTTCTAACCCGCCTCTTTATTGACAAAGATTATTCTGTTGATATTATATCAATTATAATCAGGGAGGGTGATGTTATGGAGGAAAAGAAGAAAACGGCAAAGATTTTATACTGCAACGAATGCACGGAACCTTTAGAAAATACCATGGGAAAAATGGTTTGTCCGGCGTGCGGAATCGCGCCGCCTGTTCAGGACATTTACATTAAAAGAGTGTGCCGGGAATGCCATGTCCAGGTAAGAGAGTTGGCTTCTAGTAACGAGTATTTTTGCCCGATTTGCAATCAGGTCCTTACGGACTGAAACATATTAATGCCCGAATTTTCAAAATTTGGGTTTTTTATTTTCTTTAAGGAAGAAAAAGGAAGCTCTCAAACTGCCAGGGATCTTTGTGATTCCTGCTGGCCGGATTTTCCCTGAATATCACTTTGCGGTTCTTGAGCGGAGTCCAGTCAGAAGGCTTGGAAATCAGATTTCCCAGGTATGGTCTGGCGATTTTTAAAATGAAATCGTGGGGCAAATCGTCCGGAAGATTAACTCCCTTTCTGGGATTCTCAATCATCCAAAGGATCGCCGAAACGACACCGGCTGCAACCTGAAGAGTGGTGGCGTTTTCTCCGGGAACCAATCTCCTTGCCTCTTCAATGGTTAAGGAGCTTCCGGTCCACCAGGAATTAAAGTCATGGCCCATCAGAAGAGCTCCCAAGGTATCAGCGCCGCAAATAATTTCATCCTTCATTATCCTGATGCTTGATTGAATTTCGTAGTTTCTGCCGCGCAGTTCGTGAAGCGAAGAAATTGTCTCATGGCAGGGCATATATGCATAATGCACAGTCGGCCTGTAAGCTGGCTTGCTGTTTTTCCAAACCGTCAAACGGTCGGAAATTCCGAAAGCCTCGCCGTGGCGGATCACCATGCCCACTATTTCTTCGTCCGGTATCCAGGACCTGACCCAGGTGTTCATCCCCATCTGGGCGAGGAAAACCTGGTTCTTGGGCCCGTAGGGCGGTTTATGGGCTAAATAATGAAGCTTTTTTTCGTGGGTGCCCCAACCCATTTCAGCCGGAGCCATTCCTTCCTCTTTCAATCCTTCAATGCTCCAGGTCCCAACGAACTCATCAACTCCTTTCGGCTGGTTGGTGATCTGGGTATCCCTCTCGCTGCAATGAATTGTTTTAATTCTCAATTTTTGGGCCAATCGGGCGAAGTCTTTGTCTTTTATATACTGGCTTATCTTTTCTCTGTCTTTACCTGTTATTTTCTTTTCCACGATTAGGCGCTCTGCGATGTCTATCAGCCCCTTTTTAACAAAATGGGAAATCAGTCCCGGATTGGCGCCGTGATCCACAACGGCAGTAGGCCCGTCTTTCCATTTGGAAGATAATTTTTTAAGCTGCATCTGGCGCCAATAAAGGGATTTCTCAAAAGGGGTTTTGATGGTGATGCCTTTTTCAGGATCCCAAACCTCGACCGAGGTGTTGATGTATAGAACGTTATGGTCGTGACACCATTTAACAATATCGTTACAGCCGATGTTCCAGGCAAGATCGATCAATAATCCGTTTTCATCCAAGCTATTGGATAAAATCCTATCCAGGTTTTCTTTGGTGATTTTTTCACGGATAAATTTTATTCCCTGGGATGTGTATTTTTCTAAGATCTTTGCCTTGTCTTCAAAGTCAATAATGGTGACGCTTTTAAAGGGAACATCTATCTTTTCCAATAAAACAGGAAGTGTGCAATGGGAAACCGCACCGTATCCGATAATGAGGATCTTATTATTGAATTGTTTCTTCATTTTTTATTAAAAATTTATTATTATTTCCGTAACGTTTTTTGTTCTTCAAATAAAATACAAAGGTTGTTGTTCTTTTTTACCAAATCGTCTATAACAAAGATATATGCCCAAATGTACATTCAGGGGGTGCCAAAACTCTACACAATATAAAAATACTAAACAGGTTTATTGCATAATGCATCTGGCACGAATTAGACGTCATGGTTATCCTGAATTGAAAAAAAATTCATATCAATCCTTAGAGAAGCTTCCTCATAAATTTATTGATAATTTTATTAGGAAAAATTGTAAATTAATGATCGACAAGGAAATTTCTCAAATATTAAAGGAAAAAGGGTATAAAGAGGCTGACATATGGACAATTAGGTATCGCAGAAGAAAATTAGGAATTAAAAAATCGAAAATCCATACTCAAAATTAGAAAAAATATATTAACTTTAATAAAATCTTTCTATCCACATTTAGGATTACAACATTTCTTATATTTTATCGGCTTTCCAGTTGTCGGATCTTTTTTCCCGCACGGGCAGGGATCATTTCTTCCAACTCTATTATTTGATTTTAAAACAGATTGGGGCTGACTTGAGGGCTTTGGGGGCTCCTCTGAAACGCTGACCTTTAAAATCATCTCCGCAATATTTGATTCAATGGTCCCCAAGAGCTTTTGGAACATCTTATGGCCTTCTGTTTTATATTCAACCAGAGGATCCCTCTGGCCGTAAGCTCTCAGCCTGACCGAATCTCTTAAATATTCCATGTTTTCCAGATGCTCCATCCAGAAGGCGTCCAGAACCCTAAGGGAAACAAACTTTTCCACCTGGCGCATTCTTTCTGGGCCAATCTCTTTTTCTTTCTTTTCATAATCCTCTTCTTTTAGTCCTGCCTTCTTGATGATTTCCGATATGTAAGCCTTCAGGCTGTTTTGATCACCAGGGTCTAAAATTTGGGATTTTTCCAGGATTTCCCTTCTTTTTCTGTAAATCACCTCTCTATGCTTGTTCATTACATCGTCGTATTCCAAGACATGCTTTCTCAAGTCGAAATTCATTCCCTCTATTTTTGATTGGGCTGATTCAATCGCGCCGGAAACCAGGCCCGCTTCAATGGGCTGGTCTTCGGGAAGCTTTAAAGCTTCCATTAAAGATTTTATCCTGTCCCCGCCGAAAATTCTCATCAAGTCGTCTTCCAAAGAGACAAAGAATTGGGAAGAACCCGGATCACCCTGCCTGCCTGCCCTACCTCTCAGCTGGTTGTCTATTCTCCTGGCTTCGTGCCTTTCCGTTCCTATAATATGAAGGCCTCCTGACTGCCTGACGCTTTCCGCCCCTTCCTTTTCAGGCGGATTGCCCCCCAGGATTATATCCACCCCACGTCCTGCCATGTTGGTGGCAATGGTAATCTGGCCTTTCTTGCCCGCTTGGGCGATTATTTCTCCTTCTTTCTCATGGTGTTTGGCATTTAAAATCTGATGGGCCATTCCTTCTCTGTCCAACAGTTTCCCGAGATACTCGTTTTTCTCTATTGAAGTGGTCCCGACCAGAACCGGCTGGCCCTTTTCGTGCCTTTCTTTTATTTCCTTTATCAGGGCGGAATATTTTCCGCTTTCATTTTTAAAAACCTTGTCAGGCAAATCCTGGCGGACCATCGGCTTGTTGGTGGGAACAGAAACCACCTCCAGCCCGTAAACCTTATCAAACTCTTCGGCTGAGGTAAGGGCGGTTCCGGTCATCCCTCCCAGTTTTTTATACATTCTGAAATAATTCTGGAAAGTGATTGAGGCCAGGGTCAACGATTCGGGCTGGACCATCACCCCTTCTTTTGCCTCGACCGCCTGATGAAGACCTCCTGACCAGCGCCTGCCCGGCATCAGTCTACCGGTGAATTCATCGACTATAATAACCTCTCCTTCTTTCACGACATAGTGCTTGTCTCTTTTAAAAAGCACCTCTGCTTTAAGGGACTGCTCCAGATGATGAAGATATTTTATCCCTCTTTCTTCGTATATGTTGCCCATTCCCAAAATCTTCTCAATCTTGTTTATCCCGGCCTCGGTCAAAGTTGAGGTTCTCATCTTTTCGTCTATTTCATAATCGGTCTTGGAATCGAGCTTGGGGATGATCCGGGAAAATTCCTGGTACCATTTAGAGCTTTCAGTGTCCGGGGCAGAAATGATCAAAGGGGTTCTGGCCTCGTCGATCAGAATTGAATCAACCTCGTCTATGATGGCAAAATTGTGCCCCCTTTGAACCTGCTGGGCCAAATCATAGGCCATGTTGTCTTTTAAGTAATCAAAGCCGAATTCATTGTTGGTGCCGTAGGTGATATCGGCCAGATACGCTTCCTTTCTTTGGACCGGCCTTAAAAAGCTTTCGATCACCTTGAAGCTTCCCACCACGTCTCTTGTTTTATCGTTTTCTTCCTGAAACTTCGGGTCATATACGTAAGCCGTGTCGTGAACAATGCAGCCGGTCGAAAGTCCCAGGGCGTTATATATCTGTCCCATCCAGACAGCGTCTCTTTTCGCCAAATAATCATTAACGGTAATCAAATGAGCGCCCTTTCCTTCCAGGGCGTTCAAATAAATAGCCAGAGTGGCAGACAATGTTTTTCCTTCTCCCGTTCTCATCTCCGCAATCTTTCCCTGATGCAAAAAAATCCCGCCCATCAGCTGGGAATCAAAGTGCCTTTGGCTCAGGGTTCTTTTTCCCGCCTCGCGGACTAAGGCAAATGCCCTGGTTAATAAATCATCAAGTTTTTCTCCTCTTTTCAGCCTTTCTTTCAGTTCCATGCTTTCCTCTTTCAGTTTTTCATCAGAAAGAATTAATAATTCTTTCTCAAAAATATTTATCTCTTCAATCAGGGGCTTGATGTTTTTCAAGTATTTTTCATTGGCATCGCCAAAGATTTTATTAAAAATTGACATTATAAAAATAATATTACAATTAATTTCTTCTGCGCGCTATGCTTTTTAAATGCTGATGATTTCCTCTTTTAAAATTATTCCGAATTTATTCTTCACTCTTTTTTTTATTAGGACAATCAGCCCTTTGACGTCTTTTTCTTTTGCCCTTCCCAGGTTGAGAATAAAATTGGCGTGCTTTTCGGATATTTGCGCCCTTCCTATTCTTTTTCCCTTGAGGCCGCATTTCTCGATCATTTCTCCTGTTTTCATTCCCGTCTTTGGATTTACGAAAACAGAGCCGGCAGAAGGATAATTTAAGGGCTGGAATTTCTTCCTCTTTTCAAAATGTTCGCGGATTGTTTTCTTGATTTTTTCTTTTTTGCCCCTTTTCAATTTCAACTTCGCCGAGAGTATGATTAAATTTTTATTTTTTTTAAATACACTCTTGCGGTACTCGAACATGCAGTCTTCATTTTTGAATTTTCTAACGGCCATTTTCCGAATGTCCAAAACCTCCACCTCTTCAATGTTATCGCTCATCGACTCGTTAAAAGCTCCTGCGTTACCAAAAATTGCTCCTCCCACCGTGCCTGGTATGCCGGCTGCCCACTCTAATCCCTGAGCGTTTTTTTTAATTGACTCTAAAACCAGATTTGCCAAGGGCATCCCCGCTCCGCAAATAAGTTTTATCAAATTCCCCTTTCTTTTTGTTTCTAGATCTGTATTTTTAGTTTTTATTACCAGCCCGTTGTATCCTTTGTCGGAAACCAATAAATTACTTCCTCCGCCCAGGATAAAAAATCTTAATTTTAATCTTTTAGCGAGAGAAAGAGCATTGATCAAATCTTCTTTTGTTTTTGCAATAAAAAAATACTTAGCCCTTCCGCCAATTTTAAAAGTGGTATACTCTGCCAGGGAAACGTTTTTTTTAATGCTTGGCAACTCTTCAATAGTCTCCATATTATTTAATTTTAGCATAATTCTTGAATATTTTATTATAAGGATTAGAATATAACTGAGACGGACGGTAGCACTCACTAAAAACTTAGTTTTGGAGTTAACTCGTCCGTCTCTTTTTTTTGCAAAATAATCTATTAAAAAAAACAACAGACCTCGCTCGAGGGAGGCCTGATGTCAACTTAGTAGGATCCGCCTAGGGCGGACACTCACTAAAAAGATAATAGCAAATTAGAGAAAAAAGTCAAGCCTTTTAAAATCCTTAAATTCCCAAACTCTTTATAAATTCATCCACCTTGGCCTTGAGGTCTGGTCTTAATTTTGAAATGTGATCGGCCGCTTCTTTGGCTTTTTCTTTTTGGCCGATAGAGGAATATCCTTCGGTTAAACTGACCCACAGATCTACATCTTCTGGAAAGTTCTTCACCCCTTCTTCCGTAATGGACATGAAAGACGGGACATCATTGGTTGTCCTGTAAAAATCGATAACCTGCTTCAAGCTGTTCGGGTCTCCCTTCCAATTATAATTCATCTCTTCTGCCTTCTTTAATGTTTCCAGGGCCAGATCGTTTTTCTGTTGGCTCTTGTAGACCAAAAACAAATACCAATAAGATTGAGGCAGCCTTGGCTCCAGATCAATTGCTTTTTTAAAATTATCAACAGCTTCGTCATTTTTTCCTTGGTACATCAGCGTTTGCCCCAAGCTCCAATAAACCTGCTGGTTTTTCGGGCTTAATTTCATGGCTTCCCTCAAGGTTTCTGCGCTTAAATTAATGTATTCTTGATTTTGCTTAAATTGATAAAGATTCCTGTAATATTCCCCTAAAAACAAGCGGAAGCGAAAATCTAAAGGATTTTCTTTTACCCCGTTTTCAGAATACTGTTCCGCCAAAGCAAATCCTTTGTCTATAATGTCCTTATCAGTCTGGTTGGGGTTTATCCCTGCCTGGCTGGCCAAATCAACGATTCTTCTGGAAAACTGCTCGGGGATTTCAATTTTTGATGTAGGAGAAAGCTCATAAGCTGTTTGAAAATCGGTAACGGCTTCGCTGAGAGGAAGACTGATTCCGCGAACGGTCATATTTGAAGCTTTTGCCGGCTGTATATTGCCGAAATAAACAGAAAAGGCAGAAACGATTATTAAAATTACCCCAATAAGCGAAAGGAAAGGATTTCCTTTTTTGGGGTAATCCTGAATTGGCTCTTCTTTGTTGGCCAGTATTAGAAAGTTTATAAATGATAACGATAAAAAGAACATCATGTAGCTAGAAATCATGTCGAAGACAAAAAAGTCTTGGATGAAATAAGCTGCCAGAACAACAATCATTCCTAAGGGAAAAAATATATTTCTAGGATTAATTACCCTGGAAAAAAGACGGATCAGGTTAAAAGTGGCAACTATAAAAATAGCCAAATAACTTATCAGTCCCAGCGCTCCGGATGCTACGGCCGTATCAAAAATAATATTATGAGCCCTGTCATACCAGACATCAATGCCCAAAGGGAGCGACGGATCAAAATATTTTGCAAAGGGAACATTATAATTCTCCTGTCCCCAGCCCAGCCAAAATCTTTCTTTCCATCCCTCAAAGCTCATTTTCCAAATTGTCGTCCTTGTATTAGAACCGTATTGCTGCCAAATTTGGAATATTTTTCCCCTTACGGAACCGAATAAGAGCAGAACTAATATGGTAACGACTAATAAAATAATAAAAGCAAGAACTGCTTTTTTTAATGTCTTTTTGTTTGAGCTGAAAATACGGAACAATAAATAGCTAATACCCAAGATGGCCAGTCCTATTAAAAAAGCTCCTATCGCTCCTCGGCAAGGCTCTTGGGATATGAACAGTCCTAAAATTAAAACCAACAGTAATGATCCGTAAAGAATCTTCCATGCGCCATTTTTGGTGAAAAGCAAAATGATGGCAAAAAAGATGTCAAAAAGCAGATATCCGGCCAAAAAAGACGTATTCCCCACCGTCCCTCCACCGCGGGCAAAAGTTTCATCCGTGGTCCATACGTAAAAACAAAGAAAAGTTCCGACTATCATCGAAAGGGTTAAAATTCTTTCCCATTGTTTTCTTTCCCTAAAAACGCTACTTAAGACAATATAGAAAGCAAAAAGGTGTAAAAATGTTATGATTCCGGTCATTCTTTCATATACGCTCCAAAAACTTTTTTCTGGGTTTACCCCCAAAAGAGAAGTAACAATAACGATCCCCAAAAAAACTAGGATTGATATAGTCAGGCCGCTCATTCTCGGAAGATACTTGCGGTTGGACATTATCAGGAGAATATAGGCGATAAAAATAATATCAACGACTATTCTAAAGAAAATCGTTTTAGGAACGACGAAGGGAAAGAAAAATTCCCTTCTAAAAACCAAAGGAGTGAATAACGTTAGATAGGTCCCCCATTCGATGATGAACAAATAAATTTTTTCTCGGCTTTCTTTATTTAGCATAAGCAGGAATTAATTCTTTTAAAGTTTTTATTATATTAACCTTGTCCCTATTATGGGCTAAAACCGATAATTTTTCCAGCCCTGATTTTAATTTCTCCTCATTGACCCCGGAAAGCTTGGCAATGAAAATCTTTTTGTTTGAGGTGGCCATGGTACCTTCTTCTGCTGTCAAAATCTCTTCAAAAATTTTCTCTCCCGGCCGCGGCTCGGTATAGACTATAGCTATGTCTTTATCGGGTTCCAACCCGGAAAGGCGGATCAATTCTTTGGCTAATTCTTTTATCTTAACCGGCTTGCCCATGTCCAAGACGAAAACTTCTCCCCCTTGACCCATTAATGCCGCCTGCATTACCAAAAGACAGGCTTCGGAGGTGGTCATAAAATATCTCATCATTTCCGGATGGGTGACTTTGACTGGTCCGCCGTTTTTTATTTGCTCTTTGAAAATAGGTATCACGCTTCCCTGGCTGTTCAAAACGTTTCCGAATCTGACCGACACAAATCTGGTGGATTTTTTTTTGTTCAATGTCTGGCAAATCATTTCCCCGATTCTTTTGCTTGCCCCCATCACTGACTTGGGGTTTACCGCCTTGTCGGTGGAAATAAAGACAAACTTATCAACATGGTTTTCTAAGGCCAGTTCAGCAACAATTTTCGTTCCGAAAATATTGTTTTTCACCGCCTCATCGGGATGTTCTTCCATCAAGGGAACGTGCTTGTAGGCGGCAGCGTGAAAAACTATATTCGGATTAAATTCTTTGAAAATTTGGCTCATCTTAGACTTATCCTGAATATCGGCTATTATGGGGATAATTTTTAAATTGCCGAATTTTTCTTTTAGCTCTTCGGAAATATTAAAAATGGCTGTTTCGTCCTGGTCTAAAATAAGTAGCAGAGATGGCTTAAACCTGGCTGTCTGGCGGCAAAACTCAGAGCCAATTGAGCCCGCTCCGCCCGTAACCATAATTTTTTTATTCTCAACAAATGCTTCTATCGCCTTCTGATCCAGAACAACGGCATCGCGGCCCAGTAAGTCTTCCATTTGTATTTCCCTAAGGGCTCCTATTCCTATTTTTACCGCTCCGCTCATTATTTCATGTATCGAAGGAAGAATCTTAATTTTTTTCAATCCCGCTTCCCTGCCCTTTTCAGCCGCCGCTCTGATGGCCTCCCTTCCCGCTGAAGGAAGAGCTATAATCAAACCTTCTATATTTTTTTCTTTTACTATTAAAGGAATATTCTCAATTTTTCCCAAAACCTTCAGGCCGTGGATTAAAACTCCTTTTTTACTGGGACTGTCATCGACAAAACCAACGGGAAGATAAGGACCGAATTTAAAGCTTAAAATACTTCTCAATATTTGTTCTCCCGCATCGCCCGCTCCGACTATCAAAGTCCTTTCTTTTTCTTTTCCGTCTCCTTTTTGGAAAATCTGAAGATAAATCCTTTTGGAAAAACGTATGGCTCCGGAAAATAAAATAATCAGGAAATAGCTGATAAAAACAGTTGAACGGGGAAATCCAAAAAAGAAAGGCTGATCTTTTAATATAAAAATAGAAGTGGCTAAGAACAGAAAGCTTAAAAAAGCTGCCTGGATCAGAGAGATCAGCTCATCGGTGCTGACGTAGGCCCAGGAAAAAGAATAAAGCTTTAAGAAATAAAAAATCGGGAGGGAGAAAATCAGGGCCAAGAAAACCATCCCTTCAAGATTTAAAAAATGCTGAGGAGGTATGTTTCCCTCAAATCTTAAAAGAAAAGCCAGATAAATAGAAAGAACAATAAAAAAAACGTCAAAAAGCATAAATAGCAAAATCTTCCCTATTCTTCTTTTGTCTGCTAAAAATTTTTTAAATATTTTTTCCATTTAAATAAAATGTGTGAAACTTAGACGCGTGAATAAAAATCTTTTATGCAATTTATAGTATACTCAACCTCTTTATCGGTTAATTCGGGATAGGTTGGAAGCCTTACAGACTCTCCAGCTATTCTTTCGGTAATTGGCAACCTAAAGCATTCCATTCCTAATCCGTTTAATTTATGATTCGGAATTGTGTCTCTAATCAGAATTTCCACTCCTTTTTTATCCATATACTTTTTGAATTTCCACATATCTTCTACCTTGATGATATAT
>Ga0315275_10006684_pt1 | contig 11066 bp, 9 predicted proteins | sample YL17G03_0_MG_FD_205557 | JGI IMG/M metagenome (GOLD analysis project Ga0315275, IMG submission 205557) | Sediment microbial communities from Yellowstone Lake, YNP, Wyoming, USA - YL17G03_0 | ecosystem: Environmental > Aquatic > Freshwater > Lake > Sediment | place: USA: Wyoming | collected...
GATATAACCATCGAAGCCGGAAAAAGCCTTACGTTCAAGTATCGGTTCTATTTCCATAACGGCGACGCCGAGCAGGGGCAGGTTGCAAAGTATTACCGCGCATACGCGGCGACGAAATAGTTGGCCTTGCCACGGCGGGGCCGCTGGCAATGGCGAAACGTGGTTTTGAGGTATTCCTGAAAGAACCATCTGAGAAATGAAGGAGAAGTATTATGGGCAAGTTTACTCGTCGAGATTTTATGAAGACAACAATGGCGGCCGGTGCGGCAATGGTGCTGGCCGGGCCTAATTCGCGCGTCCTTGGCGCCAATGATGACCTGCGGATCGCGGTGGTGGGGGTCGGGGGCCAGGGCAGCGGCCATATCGGGTACTTCAATGAGAAGAAGGGCGTCCGCGTGGTGGCGCTCTGCGATGCCGATAAGGCCCGCGTGGAGGGCAGGGCCGCGGATTTCGAGAAGAAGTACGAGCAGAAGGTCAAAACTTACATTGACGTCCGCGAGCTGTTGGAAGATAAGAGCATCGACGCGATTACCTCGGCGACGCCGAACTTCTGGCATTCATTAGTGACTGTCTGGGCGTGCCAGGCGGGCAAGGATGTCTATATCGAGAAACCCGTCTCGCACAACATCTGGGAAGGTCGCAAGGCGGTTGAGGCGGCCCGCAAGTACGACCGGATCGTCCAAACAGGCACACAGAGGCGGTCTTCCGAGGCCTATAAGGAGGCATACAAGTACATAAATGGGGGGAACATCGGGGCGATCAAGTGGGTCCGAGGCTTCTGCTACAAGCCGCGGTTCAGTGGAAACGGGATTGTCAATGGCACGAACGGGCCGATCTCGCCTCCGGCGAGTGTTGATTACAATCTGTGGTGCGGCCCTGCGGATATGGAGCCTCTGCGGCGGACGGAGCTGCACTACCTGTGGCACTGGGTCTGGAACACGGGCAACGGCGACCTGGGCAACCAGGGCATTCACGAGATGGACCTGTCGCGGTGGGCGCTGGGCGATCCTAAGCTGGCGCCGCGTGTGATTAGTTTCGGCGGCAGATTCAAAGTGAATGACGCCGGCGAGACCGCCAATACACAGGTCGTCTTCCTCGACTACAAGCCCGCCCCGCTGATTTTTGAGGTTCGCGGGCTGCCTCGCAAGAAGGGTGACTCGGGAATGGACAACTTCCGCGGCACACAGATCGGCGTGGTGGTGCAGTGCGAGAACGGTTACTACGCGGCCGGCGAGGGCGGCGGCTGGATATATGACAACGACGGCAAGAAGGTCAAGCAGCTTACCGGCAGCGGCGGGGAACATCACCAGAACTTCATCGACGCAGTCCGCAGCCGCAAGGTCAGCGACCTGGCCGCGGATATCGAGAAGGGCCACCTCTCCAGCGCGCTGTGCCACATGGGCAATACCTCATATCGGCTGGGCAAGAAGATGCCGGTGGACGAGGTCAAGAAGGCCGTCGGCGACAACGCGGAAATGATGGATTCGCTCGAGAGAATGCTCGCACACCTGGCGGCAAACGAAGTCGATCTCAACGCCGAGCCGCTCACGCTCGGACCGATGCTCACGATGGACCCCGAGAAGGAGCAGTACGTCGGCGAATACAGCGAGTGGGCTAATATGTATTTGAAGCGCAACTATCGTGAACCCTTTGTTGTGCCGGAAAAAGTCTGATGAAGTTTGCCCTCTGTAACGAGATGTTCGAGAGCCGGCCTATGGCCGAGGTCTGCTCGACCGCAAAGCGATTAGGCTATCACGGAATTGAGATAGCACCGTTCACGCTGGCCGCCTCGGCCACTGAGGTCTCAACTGGTCGGCGAAAAGAGGTCCGGCGGACCATCGAGGGCAGCGGCTTGGAGGTCGTGGGGCTGCACTGGCTCTTTGCGGGGCCCCCGGGCCTGCATATAACCACGACGAATGATTTGATATGGGGCAGGACAAGGGATTACTTGTCCTGCCTCCTTGATCTGTGCGCCGATCTGGGCGGCAAGGTGCTGGTTTTGGGGTCGCCCAAGCAGCGAAGCCTCGTGGATGGACAGACCAAAGAAGGGGCGTGGAAACGAGCGGTTGACTTGCTCAGCGCCGTCCTGGAGAAGGCTGCGGATTTGGGCGCAACAATCTGTCTTGAGCCGCTCTCACCCGTGGAGACGGATTTCATCAATACGGCGGCCGAGGGGATGAGAATGGTGCGCGAGATCAACCATCCGAATCTCAAGATTCATCTTGACGTCAAGGCGATGTGCTCGGAAGGGATACCCGTTGCTGATATTATCCGCTCTGTGCGGGCCGAGGACATCGGGCACTTCCACGTCAACGACCCGAATCTTTACGGTCCGGGGATGGGAAATGTGGATTACGGCCCCATCGCCGAGGCGATAAATGATATCGGGTGGGACAAGTGGCTGAGCGTAGAGGTGTTCAAGTACGACCCGGACCCGCAGACCATAGCTAAGAAAAGCATCGAGTACCTGCGGAAATTCTGGCCTTGATGATTAACCAAGCTGTGTCGAAAAGATGCTGCGACAATCCGAATGTTTGGTAAATTGAGATTGCCGCGTCGCTTCGCTCCTCGCAATGACGTTACACCTTGCATAGTCCATGATTTTGGTGGATTGCGGGTCCTGTGAAGTGCGATGCGGCGAAAGGAGGTAATAGCATGGGAGATAAGTTTACATCGCGGAAAGGCTGGCGTGAGAAGTTGGAGAATCCGCCGGCGGGTTTGCCCAAGGTTGTCAGCGGGCCGGCGAGCTGGGAGAAAAGGTTCGGGGGCAGGAGGGTGCTTGTGCCGACGCCGTTGCTCGTCGATGCGGAGGTCCGCAGGGTCCGCAAGGGTAAGCTCATCACGGTGAACCAGATAAGGGAGAAGCTCGCCAAAGACTTCAAGGCGGAGTCAACCTGCCCGCTCACGACGGGGATATTTCTGTGGATCATCTCAGGGGCGGCGGAAGAGGACCGCCGGGCCGGCAGGAAGCGTATCACGCCGTATTGGCGGGTGCTTAAAGCCGACGGCAGCTTGAATCCCAAGTTCCCCGGAGGTGTCAAGGCCCAGGGCGCGCGTCTGAAAGAAGAAGGGCATAAGATTATGCCGGCCAAAGGCAAAAAACCGCCAAAGGTGCAGGATTTTGAGAAGGCGCTTGTGTAGGGGGCGGATAACAATGCTGCTGTGGCGTGCTACATGGCGCTAACAGCAAATTATCTGTTCTTCTTCTCCCGCTTTGCCTGTCTTTTCTCTTCAGCCGTTTTCTGGGGCGTTTTCTTTTTTTCTTTTCTTGTATCTCTTGGTTTTGACATACGGTTTATCTCCTGCAGACTTACATAACAGCGATCAATTACACTTAGCAAGCAAACCTTCCAATTCTACGATAATATCAAAACCTTCCTCGCATTACAACCAACTGAATTCCCTTTTTAGAAATCTTGCAGCCGGAGTCGCCCAATATACACAGACTGCCGCATCACGACTTTCTTGCGCGGATCAGGGAGTTCATAGCTTCATCGCGGTGAACGAGGGTAACATCGGTGAAACCGGCGTAATTCAGGTCTTCGGTGTATTCGTCGAGGCTGTATGTCCCGCCGGCGGAGGTCCCTACAAGCATATTGACTGCGAAAAGAGCGCCTGCCGCGGGGGCGGTATGCGAGGGCTCCATAACAACGTCGCGTATGACGATAGCGCCGTTCTTTCTCAGGGCGGCGTGGACTTTGGCAAAAAGGTTGCGGTTTTGCTCTCGTGAATTCTGGTGCGCGATTGCGCCGAGCCATGCCAAATCCGCGCCGGCGGGCAGGTCGTTTTCGTAGAAGTCGCCTGCAACAAGGCGGACGCGGTCGGTCAATCCGGCTTCAGCGATGCGTTTCTTGGCCATTGGTATTACGCCCGGCAGGTCAAAGATAGTAGCGTTGGCTCGTGGGGCGATTTTGAGAAATGCAATTGTCCACGTTCCTGATGCGCCGCCAACGTCGAGCAGGTGGGTGAAGTTCAGGGGTTGTAAACGGCCGACGATCTCGGCGGCTATCGGACGGGAGATATTGTCCATAGCGCCGATGAAGGCGGCTGTTTCGCCTGCCTCGCTGAGGATACCGGGGATGCGCTCGGCAGGCCGGCCGAACCTGACTACTTTGGCCAGTTGTGCCCAGCGCCGCAGGTAAACGCCAATATGGCGGAGCATCGGCAAGACGTTCTTGGGGCTTGTTTCGCTGAGCAGCTCGGCTGCGTCCGCGGCGACGCTGTAATTGTCGTCCTGCTTGGTCAGGAGCTCCAGCGAAGTCAGGGCGTCGAGCAGGATGGCAGTTGCTCGGGGGTCGGCGCCAAGGACGGGAGCCAAAGCCGCGGCGGTCATCGGGCCGTTGCACAATGCGGTGAATACGTCAAGCTCCGCCGCTGCGGTGATAACGCAACCCGGCTGAAAAGCCCGGGCCGTACCAAGAATCTCGTCCACAGTCCATTTCTTTGTCATTGGTGCGCTCCTTTCGTGCGAACCGGCTCTTATGAGACAACAACAGTATATTTGCCGAAACGACCCGGTGTTAGGCAAATTTCAGGAAAAGCCGGTCGATTCCACAACATATCTTTGGGGTGGAGCATTTTTGGATGTTTGTCCTTGACGGCTCACTAAGATAATTGATAATTGACTCCTGAGTAATCGGGATTTGAGTTTAGCCGGGATATTGATATTTGGGTTTGAAAGGAGGCCATTATGGCAAGGGTAATTCTTACGGCGGTGCTGATAGTCCTGTTGAACGTGTTGGTCGGGTGTGGCGGGGCTGATAAGGGGCGCGGGCAGCTCAAGGCGCCGCGGGGCGGGACGGCGCCGATGCTCAATGTTCGCAGCACTGTCGAGGTTGATCTCATCGAGCAGGTGGCGATTAACCGGCAGGCGTATCAGCGCGCGCTCGAAACTTTAATGGCGCATTACACGCAGACCGGCAATAATATCAAGCTCCAGTGGGCACAGAAGGAGCTGGATGCGCTGAACACCATGCCGCAATATGACTACATAGTCGATGCGACTGTGGCGGGTCCGGATCTCAAGGCCGGCGCGTCCATACCCCAGGCGGATGAATTGTATGACGAGGCGGTGAAGCTTCACAAAGAGGCCACCACGCTGCTCCTCTTCAAGGACAACAGCCTGCTGAGGCTCGCGCTGGATAAGTACAACGAAGTGATACGCAAGCATCCGACCAGCGATAAGATCGACGATGCGGCGTTCAAAGCGGGCGAGATATTTGAGCACTTCAACGACTACTCGATAGCGCTTGTTTACTTCCAGAGGGCATTTCAGTGGGATGCCGCGACTCCCTACCCTGCGAGATTCAAGGCGGCATACATTCTGGACCGTCAGCTTCACAATAGAGGCGAGGCGCTCGATCTTTACAAGCAGGCCGTCGAGACCGAAGGTAAACAAGCTAAGTACAGTGTCTGGAAAGAGTTTGCGGAAGAGCGAATAGAGGAGCTGACTAAGAGCGGTGAGCCGGGACAGCATTAGACGGGGACTCATAGTCATTCTGAGCGATAGCGAAGAATCTCGGCGGGCCTGGCTAAAAATCAGGCCCGTTTTTTTATGTAGTGGCGACAGATGCTTTGCGGATTTGAGAAGAAGGTCGGCAGTTTCATAGAGGCGAACGGACTGTTCGGCGCGGCGCAGAGGATTTTGCTGGCCGTTTCGGGCGGCGCCGATTCGACGGCGCTTCTATATACAATGCAAGCCCTGAAGTCTGGGGGTATTGTCGCAGCCGAGCTGCTGTGTACGCACATAAACCATCGGCTGCGAGGGTCGGCGGCGGATGAGGATGAAGGGTTTGTCGTCAATCAGGCGGCGAAACTGAGTTTGGAGATTAGGGTCAGGCGGGTGGACGTGCGGGCCTTTGCGCGTCGCAACAAGCTGTCGATTGAGACGGCGGCGAGGGAGCTGCGAATTGAGAGTCTGGTTGAGATTGCGAAGGAGTGTAATTGCAGTGTGATAGCAACGGCGCACCAGAAGGACGACAACGCCGAGACGGTTGTCCATCGGATGCTCAGGGGCACAGGGATTCGCGGGCTTGGCGGTATTTGGCCGATGCGGGTCTTTGGCAATGGGTCTAAGTTTGCCAGGCCGATGCTGTGCGTGGGAAGGCGGGAGATTCTCGAATATCTCAGGCAACGCGGCCTGAAATGGCGCGAGGACCATACCAACGCCGAGTGCGCATACATGCGAAATTACATTCGGCATCGGCTGCTGCCGGCACTGCAGGCCGACTGCACCGGATCGATTGTCGAGCAACTGTCCGAACTCTCACAATCGGCACGCAAGTATTATGATCTGGTTTGCAGTCGCGCAGAGGCAGCGTGGTCGGGCTCGGTGCATTCCTCCGCTGGGAGTCCCAAGCGGGACATCGAGGAAAGGATTGTGCTCGACTTGGAGATGTTTCGTGATGAAATCGAGCCAGTGCAGGTTGAGCTTGTACGGCGGGTGCTGGCGGCGGTCGGGTGTGGTGAAAGAGAGATGACCCGGAAACATTACGAAAGAATACTGCAATTGGGCAAACGGAACGTCGGCGGCAAGAAGGTCGAGCTGCCGGGCGGGTTTGAAGCTCGGCGGGAATACGGCAGGCTGGTGTTTGAGATGGCACCAGGGGGGCGCGAGGAAACGACGGACACAGCGGTTGAGCTTGAGATTCCGGGGCGGACGGTGTTTCGGCAATACCTGATTGAGGCGCGTGTTGGCGAGGCGCGAGAGAATACAGAGAAGGAAACAGCCACAAAGACACTAAGGCACGAAGAAGGTGAAGTGGATTCGCACTTGCGCAGGAATGACACCGGAGTAACCAAGTTCGGTGAGCGGTTTGATTTGGATAAGGTCAGGCCGCCGGTGGTGGTTCGCTTTCGACGCAATGGCGACAGGTTCGCCCCTTTGGGGTTGGGGGCTATGAAAAAGGTGGGCAAGTTCCTGAGCGACGCGCGCGTTTCGCAAGATGTGCGGAGGAAAATACTTGTCGTTGCGGACAGTGAGAAAGTAATATGGGTCTGGCCGATCCGGATGAGTGAGCAGGCCAAGGTCACGGGCCGGACGCAGAAGGTCCTTCGGCTGCAGATAGCCGACATGTCCGGTCGGCTGAAGGAGCCAGAAAATCTGAACAAACGCCAATCAGACGTGACTCTGTTTGACGAGATCCGTCCCGACGGGACCGATACTCCGGTTTGACTGCACTGTTTGGCTGGTGTCGGGGAAAGGCAGCGCGAATATGATAGGCAGAAGGCAATTATTGGAGCACGCCAAGTCTCAGCAGGCCACCGACATACACATTTGCGCCGGCGCGCCGATTCTATTCAGGGTCGGGGGGAAACTCGTTCCCATTACAAAAGAGAAGCTGACGCCCGAACAAAGCAAAGATATATCGCTTGAGCTGCTGACGGCGGATCAGGCGGCCCAGCTTGAGAAAAATCTGGATTACGATCTGATGCTTGCCGACGAAAGCGGCAGATACCGCATAAACGTCGGCTATTTCGACGGCCAGGTCGGGGCCACAATCAGGATTCTGCCTACTGCGCCCAGGACTATCGAGCAGTTATTCCTGCCCGATGTCGTCAGGGACCTGGCGCGCAGGAGAAAGGGGCTGGTGCTGATAACCGGAAGCACGAGTCAGGGCAAGACCACGACGATGGCGGCAATGATAGATGAGATTAACACGACCAGCAACAAGCACGTAATCACTATCGAAGACCCCATCGAATACGTGCACACAAATAAGGCCGGCGTGGTAAGACAGCGGGAGGTCGGCAGGGACACGCAGACGTTCTACACGGGCTTGAGGGCGGCGCTGCGACAGGACCCCGACGTCATTGCGATCGGCGAGATGAGAGACTATGAGACCATCAAGATTGCTTTGACGGCGGCGGAGACGGGCGTTATGGTCCTCTCCACGCTCCACGTCATATCCATCGACAAGATTATGGAAAGGCTGATAAGCTATGCCCCTGCTACGGACGAGGGCCAGTTGCGGTTTCTCCTGGCCGAGTCGCTCCAGGGCGTGATTCATCAGGAGCTCGTCCCAACCGTTGACGGCGGGCGCAGGGTGGCGTGTGAAACGCTGGTGGTTACCGGAGCCGCCAAGAACATAATCAGAAGAAAAGGCGGATACTTCCTGAGGAGCGTGATCGAAACCGGCAAGAAGCACGGTATGATTACGATGGTCGAATCGATAGAAGCCCTGGTCAAGCAGAAGCTGATAACCGAAGGCGTCGCGGAGAGCATCTTAGTCAACTATAAATGAATCGACGTGAGTTCTTCAGAGCACTTGGCATCGGCGCCGCATCTTTGGGCTTATCGGGTTGTGCGTCTGCCCCCGCCCCCCTGGGGGCGAGTCGGGGCGGCGGCAAGGCGTTGAAGGGGCGGCCGAATATCCTTTTCTGTATCGCCGATGACTGGTCGTGGCCGTATGCGAGCATCGCGGGGGACAAGGTTGTCAAGACGCCGACTTTTGACCGAGTGGCGCGCGAGGGTGTGCTGTTCGAGCACGCCTTTGTCTCTGCGCCCTCCTGCACCCCGTCGCGCGGCGCGATACTGACGGGTCAATGGCACTGGCGGCTGGAGGAAGGGGGGAATCTCTGGAGCACGCTGCCGGCGAAATTTGAGGTATATCCGGACCTGCTGGAGCAGGCCGGCTATCATATCGGCTTTACGCGCAAGGGCTGGGGGCCGGGTAACGAAGAACAGGGCGGCCGGAAGCGGAATCCAGCAGGGCCAAAGTACAAGGATTTTGCCGAGTTCCTGGGGGCCAGGCCGGAGGGAGCGCCATTCTGTTTCTGGTTTGGCAGCCAGGACCCGCACAGGCCGTACCAGTGGCGGTCGGGTGTGGAAAGCGGGATGAAGATAGAGGACGTGAAGGTACCGGCGTGTCTGCCGGACTGCGAGCAGGTCAGGATAGACATCTGCGACTACTTCTGGGAGGTGCAGAGATTCGACAGGGAAGTCGGAGAGCTGCTGAAGGTTTTGGAGGAAAAGGGCGAGCTTGATAATACTCAGGTGGTTATGACAGGCGACAACGGCCTGCCGTTTCCGAGGTGTAAAAGCAACCTTTATGACACCGGGACTAATGTTCCGCTTGCGGTTCGGTGGCCGGCGCAGGTAAAGGGCGGTCGCGTGGTTGAGGACTTCATCAGCCTGTCGGACCTGGCCCCGACGTTTTTGGATATATGCGGGTTGAAGCCGGCCGGAGATATGACAGGCAGAAGCTTCTTGGATGTGCTGATTTCGGGCAAGTCGGGGCGTGTCGATCCGAAGCGCGATAAGGTCTTTACGGGGATGGAGCGCCACACGGATCGGCGGGCCGGGGGCGTAGGCTATCCGATGCGGGCGATACGGACGCACGATTATCTCTACATTCGGAACTTCAAGCCGGACCGCTGGCCCGCCGGCGACCCTGAGGGTTACGGCGACATCGACGGCTCGCCGTCCAAGACGTATATGATGGAGCGCCGCGATGAGCCGGGGGTCAAGAGACTGTTCGAGCTGGCCTTTGGCAAGCGACCTGCGGAAGAGCTTTACGATTTGCGCAAAGACCCGGATCAGCTCAATAACGTGGCGGACGGTCCCGGGTACGCCAAGTCGAAAGAGAAGCTTGCAGGAGCCTTGATGGCCGAGTTGAAAGCGACCAAAGACCCTCGGGCGCTCGGCAACGGAGATATATTCGATAAGTATCCCTACTACGGCGCAGGAGCACCGAAGAAGAGCCGTTAGTCTCGTTGACAAAGCCCGTCTCGTGAGCGAAGCCGACACCGGGACTCTTGCGACCCTCGCCGTGGACAGGGAGAACATGCTTCTCGTACATCAGAAGAGAGCGCTTGGGTCGTAGCGCGTTCTCGTGAATCGTTTCTTTCGTTTGCTCGCGCCTATCCGGCTCACCGGCGGCCTGAGCCGGGACTCCAGGGACGTGGACTCCCGGGCGAGGTCACGACGTTCACTTTCTCGCGGAATTGTCCGAGGTTGAGTGTGCCCTTCGAAAAGCTGTCGATATCCGACTTCTTGGCGCGCAAGACCAGCATCTTCGGCGCTCCGCCCTGATCTCCAGGTCCACAAACCACGGTAATGACCCACTCGTCGGGCGCCAGGCACCGTGTGTTTGCCGCGTGCTTGAACGTCTTGAGCAGATTTGTCTGGAAGTCGCTAACCTTTGCGGCATCATAAATCGTCTCGGGATCATCCCGTTTCTCAAGTGCATCCGGCTGCCCGTACAATTCCTGCTCCGCCTGACGCCAGATTACGTCGGCAGGCTCGTTAGGCTCGGCTTCTTTCTTTTCGTCGCTGGGTCCCGGTGCGAGCGGAAAGCTCACGCTCATCAGGAACACCGCTGCGTAGCCCTGTAAATACATGCACGACGTGTTGCGGCCGCCTCCTCCGAGAGCGTAAGTGAGCAGATCGAGTTCTTTGCCTGGGACACCGCGAAAATAGACGGGACCAAAGTGCGAACCGCCCGATCTCGCGCCTGCAAGTTTAAGCTCTTTATCAAAGACCCGGCACATAACGTTCAGGTCTTTACTTGCCGTTAAGACGAACTCATTACTGTCCACGGCCGGTATTACCAGAACGGCCCCGGCATCTTCGGATGCTGTATTGGCGAGGAAGCCCAACTGCCGAGACCCAATCTCGACCGCCCGCGTGTCCGTTGCCACCGGCCGACGAGCGTTGAACGCGACCGGCTGTCCCACTCTAACCGTCTGCGTGCCCGTCTCCACCGGCCGAGGACCGTTGAGCGCGACCGCCTGTTCCATTCCATAAGTAGGCGCCGCCAAACCGAGAACCACAACAATGATAGAGGTTAGCTTAATGGTCTTCATCTTTTTGCTCCTTTGCTATTGGGGTTGCTGATGTTCTTGCGCATCGGGAAATGCTCCATCGGGTGAAACAACGCTATAAAGCTGCGCCAAGCCTTGCTTTGTTCTTGTCAGCTCGCCGCGTGTTTGTTCAGCCAGACTGACCAGGCCGGTGTTCAATCGCGTTGTGTCCTTGATTCGATTCGATTCAATGTGTCGCATCGCGATGGTGACCCACTGACGGTCTTGCTCCTGTGCGGAGGCGATGGCCTGCACAAGATCGT
>Ga0315275_10006685_pt1 | contig 11066 bp, 17 predicted proteins | sample YL17G03_0_MG_FD_205557 | JGI IMG/M metagenome (GOLD analysis project Ga0315275, IMG submission 205557) | Sediment microbial communities from Yellowstone Lake, YNP, Wyoming, USA - YL17G03_0 | ecosystem: Environmental > Aquatic > Freshwater > Lake > Sediment | place: USA: Wyoming | collected...
AAACTTCGCCCACACCATATCGTTGTGACCGTGTCCGGCTGCTAAGGTGTCTACCACGTTCGTGGAATTGGTAGATACCGTTAGCGCCTGCGCGTCACTTAGAATCAAATAATCATCAATATACATCTGTGCTTCCTCCTTATTGGTTAGAACTTGTTTAAGAGATTAACCCTTCTGTATTGGTAATCTCGTCTATACGACGCACAGGCACTCCCATAAAGTTCAGGGTAGGTCTGCTGATGCTTGGGCCTTGAAGGTTCTCGAGGGTGATGAACGCATTAGATTTGCTCAACATCTTGACGCGGAGCATAGATCTAACGAGCTGGTTGCAATAGAACACTGGCCTGACAGTTCCGTTCGGCGGAAGCTTATCAAGAGCTTGTGACATATACTTGATAATATTGGCCGAGGTATCAGACGTATCGCCAGCGGTCTGTAGGGCAGTGGTGTTGATATTCGCAACGCGGACTACGAAGCGCCAGTCCTTTACTGCGATACCGGCTTTCCACTGGAAGTGCGTTCTGTATGCTTGGAAAGGATAACCGGAGGCATCATAAACCGTCTGTTCGCCCAGATCCTGGACTGAGAGGCCGGCTTTTGAACCCTTCGGGAATATCCCTTGAACCGTCGCCTCGCTCCAGCCAACGAGCCAGATTGAAGTGTTCAGGGTCGTGCTAACACCGGCGCTGATGATGTTGCCGCCAGTTACTGCTGTGGTGAGGTAATACCTGGGAGTTAATCCGACAAACTGTTCCGGGTTAACTGAGGTATCGCCGTATATCAGGGCCGTTGAGAGAGCCTGGTTCATACCTTCGATATGGGCCAAATCTTCGGTGAAGCGGTATTCTGAAGTATTACCGTTGAGCATAGCGAGGTCTTTGTCGATCTCGGAGTATGCTTCCATAATACCGCAGGTTTCTACGATCTGGTTCGTAGTGGATTTGGTCTGCTGCACACCTTTGTTTAGTAATCTCCAGGTCGGTGTGGGTAGAGATGAGCGGGTGGTAATCTTGGTTCCTGTCGGAAGGTTGCCTTCTACAAACGGGATATCGTCGAGTATCTCGTTATAGTGGTTTAACGTTTCTGCGATCTTGGCGATCTTTCCGTCAGGATCGAGCCTACGCGCCACATCTAACAAGGTACTTCTGTTAGTTGCTAGAGTTGCCATCTTTATTTCTCCTTAGTTTAGGATCTATTTTTTTCCTAGATCCGGATACATTACTTCCGCCGCAGATTTATCTGCATTGGGTACTTCTCTCTTGCCTTCGATTAACCTATCCTCGCTGATGAGCTTGCCTAACTTTATTAGGTCTTTAATCAGGTTCACGTCATTGGCGAGTCCTACGGCATTAAGTGTTTCTACGGTTTCCGGCGACAGGAAGCGATCCCTGACCTTTGCCGCATACGCAAGCTCCTGCTTATAGTTTGCGCCAAGAGCCTTTATTGTTTCGGTCTTTGCGTTGTCTATAAATGCCTTGAATGCATCGGCCTGCTTCTGCTGTATTTCCCCGAGTGTCGCTGCGTAGAAGTTAGCAAGCTTCTGCGCGCCCTCATTACTGAGCTTAAGTTCCTTGAAGAGTGGAGCGGCCTTTTCCATCATAGCCTGATCCAGCTGCATTCCCTCCGGTGGCTTAATCTCATACTTCTCTGGTACAGCTGCGGCTGCTGCTTTTGCGGCATCTGCTAGCTTTGTTTCCTCCTGGGCCTTGACCAGCTCTACCTTCTTCGAGCGCTCGTCTGGAGATAGATCCCTGTCGTCGGCTTCCAGTATTCTCTTCTCTTCCGCTAGTTGTGCAGCCTTCTCTTCCGCGCCGGCCTGATCGAGGAGTGTTCCATCCTCGCTCGTAGCTTTAGCATCTGCTGCGCCTAGTAAAGTTTCTTCTGTGGGTTTAATCGCCTCTGCGCCTGCTGTGTTTGGGTTTGCAGCAGTATTAGGTTCCGTCATTTAGATCCTCCTTGAGTTCGTTCTTGTTCTTGTTTACTTCAGACATATACTCGCTCTGAAGTTGCGCGAATGCTCCGACATCCGCCTCGTTTAAGTCTATCAATAAATCCAGGCCCATACTGCGCTTGCCGAGATTGTAGCCAGTCTGGTTGGAGTTAAGTGAGAAACTATCGTGGAATATCCCTGCCTTGCCGAGCTGGCTCCAGATGAACCGGCGGCCTTCGGGTAGCTTGAGGATCCTGCGCAGATCTGAGATTTCTCTTTGTCTGATGCGCTTGCCTTCCGCTGATAGCTTGTCATTGCGTTTTAATATCTCCGTGTCGTAGAAGTTTTCTATGTTATCGGGCATTAGTTATCCTTATAACCTGTTCTCTTTTGTTCGTCTACCCACCTTACGGCTACTTTTATACATAAAAAAGTTGATAAAATAATCACTGCTAATATCATTGCTCCGGTGCCTTGTTTGCGTTGGGATCTTTGCCTGTAAGTGGCGCAAGCAGCTCGTCTAGGGCGCTTCCCTGGCCCATTGGCGATTGTGCCATATCCTTTGTCGCTTTGGCACCTTTGGCTGCCAAGTCTGTGGCTACTGCCATATTCTGCGCCTGCGCCATTGCCGCTTGTTTCTTGGCCCGGATGTTGCGTATCTTGGCTATCTGCTCCGGTGTGTTTACTATCTTTGCCGGAACGCCTAGCATATCCGCGGACTCCTGCGATACCATATCGAAGTTGATGTTGTCTAGTATCTCCGGGCTTGCTTGCGCCAGGCTTGCTGTGCTGCCTACCCACTGGCTCATTCCGTTTATGCCTTGCATTTTCTGTGCCTGCGCTAAGATAGATATGTATTGTATCTTTATTTCCTGGCCGGCCATCTCTTGCGGTGGTTTGGGTATCAGGTTATTACGCAGCATTATCGCAAAGGTTCTTTCAATAAGCGGTGAGAGCAGTTCTCCCTCCAGGCGCTCTAGCACCGGGCCTAGCATAGAGAGTTTCTCTGACTGGCGCTCTGTTACCTCTGTCGCTGTTATCGGTGTGCCGGAGCGCTCTGCGTCTATCATCATCAGAAATAGGTCGGTAAAGAAATACTTTCCTATGCCCTGCCTGGTCTTTTCTATAGATAGTTCTATTGCATTCAGATCCGGCCTGACTTCGTATGCCGCCTTTACTCCTGCGTTGGGTAGCATAGCCGAGAATTTAGTTACTCCGCCGGGTAGCATATTAGCCTCGCCCTGGACAGACGCGTCTACTTGAATTGGCGGATTGATTACTTTGTCTAGCGCTATCAGCTTCTGCTTCTGTAGCTTCTGTAGCATCTTGACGTCGCCTAGCGCCTTCCATCCCGGCCCTCTACCGTATGCGTCTGCGGTGGTTACCACATCCCAACGTGGTGCCAGAATCGGGAACTCTTCGTAGCCGCCTAGCCTTAGATAGCTGTTGGGCATTGCGCCATCTTCCCAGTAGCAGGATCTGAATTCCATATTCCTGTAGTCTTTTAAGAATGGTATTCTGTCATCGTTTACTTCAATCAGGTGGTTGACTACCCGCCATACGTCAGGTGTGTTGTTCTTCCAGGCTGTTTGCACTGCCGGGCAGCAGTTCTCCAGGCCGAATTCTTCGACAAGCTGGCCAACCGTCATCCAAAATCTGCGGTAGAAGGCATTGATCTTGCCGTCTGGCCCTGCGCCTAGGTAGTATTCGCCGGCGGTGTAGTTCCTGCCTCTTATTACTTTGTTGTAATCATCTTCTAGGTAGCAGCAGGCTGTTCCAAAGGTGCCTATCTCTGCGTATATGGAGTTGAGTATTCCGTATATGTTGCTCTTTTGGAATATCCCGAGCATTGATTGCTGAACGTCATCTAGCCAATACTTCACTGCGGCTAGGGTCATCAGCTGCGTATTCTCTAGTCCTAGCTTGAACCAGGGCCGGCTTGGGGATGTCAGCCCGCTGGTCATTCCGCTTGCCAGGGTGTCCACGGATTGCGTTGCGTAGCCGTCAATAACGGTCTTGTGATCTATTTCATAGCCCTGATTTGGCCTCTGCTCGTAGAAGAAACCTTTGGTTGGATAGATATACTTGGATAAATCCTTCCAGGCCGAATACCATAGCTGGCCTTCGTTCTTCAGCGCCAGGCCTCGGCGCACGAAGTTCCAGCGATCCAACTTGGTGTTCTGATATTCTCCCTTACCTTCTGTGGTTATGGAGAAGGCTGCGTTGTTCTTGGCCTGGGTAGAATTAGATATCTGCGGCATATTAACTCCCTAGGGTCTTTTTGGTTCCTGCTGTTGCCTGCGGTGTGGTAGTCTGTAGCTCTGAACCGCCTCCGGTAAGCCCGGTTCCGCCTGATTTCATTGTGGATAGCATACCATAGCGCAGTGCCTCTACCTTCTTGCGCTTGCGATCCGCTGTTTCTAGCCCGGCTGTTTCCGTTGGCATAGGTTGTGGCTGCGGATTAGGTGCTGCCGCTGCCGTTGTTGATACCTGTTGTGTTTCTGTTGAACCTCCACCGCCGCCTCCCCAAAAGCACATAGTTTCCTCCTTAAGCGAATAGGTTGTATTCCTGCTTTACGAATTCCTGGCTACCTTGCTGTAATACTATTACGTCTGAATTATTGCCGTATCTGTTTCTTGGCATTACTGGATAAGCAAAAGTAAGCGCTAGGCAGTCAGCTCTGTTCGGTGATTTGATGCCGCGCTTCTTCATATCTTCCTTTGACTCTAGGAATATCTTGCCTGCGCTTGGGCCTATAGGCTTGATGTAGTATTCTGGAGCGGTAAGCTCGGCGCATATGATTGGATCGTCTTGAATAGAGCCTCCGTCACGCAGCCATTCTTTCATTAAACCCCACATTTCAGCCCGTTTGTTTAAGTAGCCGGGATCGTTTGAGGCGCTGCCGAAGGGAACAAGAGTCCAGTTCCTTTTAAGCTGCTTGCCTGCGCTCTGTATGCCTGTGCCATATCCGAAGTCTATGAATACTGCGTCTGCTTTCTCTATGTCCTCAAACTTGCCGACGTAGCCGGCCATTATGAAGTCATCGTCATTCTTGGCAAACTTGGCTAGCATTTTGTAGCTGTTGCCTTGTCGCAGGCCTATTACTATTTCATCTCCGCCTGTCCAGGCTGGTTCTACTGATAATATCTTGGCTGCAAAGTTGTATTGTGTTTCTATTAAGTGCCGGCCTCTTGCCTGTTGAACGTAGCTGTTAGGAATAAACTGCCTGTCGCTTACGTTAGGAAATACTCCACGTACGTGGATCCTTACGAAGTCGCTGTCCTCTCCGTAGTCTTGGATCCACTGCTCTATCTCTTTCTTGTTGGTCAGCCGGGATATCCGGCTATCTATCTGTTTAGTAGTCCAGCGGTGGCTTGCCTCATTGAAGCAACCGTGAAACCTTCCGTCGTTGCGTGTCGGGTTACCGCAGACTACCCAGATTATCTCTGTCTTTTCGTCTGTTAGCGCGCCTTCTGTTACGCTCCATATTGCGTCTGGTATGGCAGAAGCCTCGTCAAAGATGATTAATATGCGTTTGCCTTTATTATGTAAGCCCGCAAAGGCCTCAGGATTGGTTTCATTCCAGGGTACCTGGTCAATGCGCCAGGTCTTTTCGTGCGTAGGTTCTATTGAGTAGAGTGCTGTTGCTGTGAATATAAACCAATGCCTGGCTATAAATAGATTATACCATTTGGCTAGTTCCGGCCAGCTCTTGGTCTTTAGCTGCGTATCTGTGTTTGATGTGATTACTCCCTTTGTGTCCGGGAAGGTTGCCATCGCCCATAGTATGAGCCAGGCTACGAAAGCTGATTTACCCGGGCCGTTGCCGCTAGCTATGGCAATCCTTATCGCTTGCTCTGCAGTCAGTAGTCCATCTCTTATCTTGCATAGCATTTCTTCTTGCCATATATCCGGGCCGGTGAATCCTTCTAGATCCCCTGTTCCCCAGGGAAAAGAAAACACCACGAAGCTTAGCGGATCGTGGCGGAATGAGGACATTACTTTTACTAGCTCTATTTCCTCGTTAGTTTTTTGTAGACAGGTTGGCATAGTTTTCTAGCCTGGTGTGGCCTTCTTTTAAGGCCTCGGCTAAATTAATGTTTATGTTCATTGAGTGATCTACTTGTTCCCGGAGTGCGCCGCGCAGCTTAAGCGATATCTCTAGCGCTTTTGTCTGCGTTGCGTTATCATCGCAGTCTTTCTGACTTATTACCTGGCCTCCGTGTGCAAAGAATTTAGTCATCTTCGCTTTACGCAGGCGCTTTAAATCTTTTACATCCTCTTCAATACTCAGGCCCATTTTGTCCATCAGTTCGGGCATAGTAATACCAATCTTTACCAACATCCGAGAGCCCAATACATTAGCCACGTGATTATTCTTACAATCAAAAGCAATACTTGCTGCTTTCGTTGCATTTCCTGTCCTAATTAATTGTCTTATGAATTTTGCTTGTTTCGGTGTGGTTGGTTTATTCACGCAGTTTCCTTGCGATTTATGCCCTCAAACAGCCTCAACGTTGCGTTATCTCCGTCGCTGCCGGGCATTATCCCTACTGATTTAAGCGGGGAGCAAAGAAAGCATTTCTGTATAGACAGAATTATATTGTGTCTTTCAGCTCCCCTCAGTTATAAGTATAATCTACTTTTTACTTTTGTATAGTTTTATTTTAAAGAGGGAAGGCCGGGTGTTTCAGTCCGGCCCTCTTTGGGTAGGTTTAGCTGCGGCTAGATAGCGCAGGAAGTGGCTTTTTACATATAATACATTTACCATATTCCTCTACCCAACCACTTTTAGTTAGCCTGACATCCCGTATTGGCTCATCACACTTACACTCGCCATAGAGGGATGAAGGTGGAGCTGTTTCCTCCTGTGGGTTGTGGTTTGCGATCGCCTGGATTAGGCAGGGTGTACAGATGTCTACCTGCTGCCCTCCGTGGCTTACGTCAATTCGGATCTTGAGTGTCCGGTCGTTCTCTCCTTGTGTCAGCACTGAGCGCCCGCCCTGGTCTAGCACGTGCTTCAGTTCTACCCCGCATACGTCACAATAGTGTCTAATCATTGTTACGGCTCCTTTCGTTGCCTGCCCAGGTGGTTACGTTCTTGTAGCGCTGCACTACCGCCTTGCAAGGCCGGCATATGGTTACGATTATCTGTGCGTCTATGCGTAGCTGTGCCTCCGCGCGCTTGGTCTTGAGGATCTTGTCGCAGAACATACAACGAACGAGTACTCTATGTCTGCCCATTATTTGCCTGCCTTTCTGCCCTTGCGCTGCTTCTTGGTTGACTCCGGCTGTGCTTCCTGGGCCTGCTCCTCTGCGATCTCTTGGATTACGGTTGGCGCGGTGGGTGTGGTTCTCTTGGTTCCGGTTCCCCATCCGGCTCTCCATTTAGTCTTGGCTGCCTCAATCAGCTCTGCCTGGCGCTCTTTGGTGGTGGCCGCCATAAATATCTCGGTCAAGGCCTCCCGGCTGAGTATACGGAAGTAGGGTATTCCTCTCTTTTTGGCCTCTTCCATCAGTTGTGCGCGGGTTTCAAGCTTGGGTTCTAGGCTGTGTTCCGGCTTTCCTGTAGTGGCGCTTGCCTCTGCCTGGGCCTTGATCTGTGCTTCCTTGAGCTTCTTTACTCTGCCTCTTGCCTGGATAAGCGCACTTTCTGTCTTGTAGCTGGTGGTGGCGAGTTCCTTCTCTGCTACTGCTACGGCTGTCTGCTCTGCTGGTTCCGAGGTTGTTTCTATTGCTTTTGCCTTGCGGGTGATCTTTTTCTGTAATCTCATTTTGTTCTCCTTGTGGTTGTGCTGTGGTTTAAGATGATTGGTAACAGGATCCTGGCCATTCGCTTGGCCCATAACTTTCTTTGTAGCCTTTGTATCATTGCCTTTGGTATGCGGATTGTTTCCTCCTTTCGGTTAGCCGATGGTTTGTTTCTTGCTCCTTGTAAAGTTTGATGGCAAATTTTTTTCATCCCTTTTCTCCTGCGTATCGGTAGATCTCTTCTTTGTCGAAGAATTTGTATTTTCCCTTGATGTTTTCAATAGGTTTTATCCTGCCTTTGCCGACGAGGTAAGCGAATCCCTGCCGGGTTATCCCTAGGATCTTTGCCGCTTGTTCCGTGGTTAGGATTACTGTCTGTTTGTCCATTGGCTTAAGCTTATCACAATGATTGCTACTTGTCAAGTGTTTTTAATCTTATTTTTTTGTAGGCTGATTCCATAACTTGATTCACCGCGGATCGTGAAATCCTTTTGCCATCGTGTTTAGCAATTTCTTCTGCCGTCATTTTACTATGAAATCTCCATAGCAAATATTTTATCTCCCGCTCTGTCAGGTGGGCATTGAAGTCCACGATGCAGAATAGGAGCTTGAAGAATTCCTGGTTGCGTTCTATGTAGTCATTCTCTATCATAAAAAGACAAACCCGGCGCGGGCCGGGATCTGCCTGGTTGGTTTGGTTAGGCTACTTCATCCAAAGAGTTGTTGCTGTTAATCCGCCTGCCATAATCCAATATGCTGCTCTGATCCTATCTCCGCTGAATCCGTACACGGCTGCAGCGCATAGGTCTAGTACTATGAGGATCGCGGGAAATAGGTAGGTAGGCATTATTTCAGTTCCTCTATAAATTTGGTGTATTGTGCCTGGTTGAATACTCCTACCGACCGCAGTTCTGTCATTGAAAATATCTGGTGTACCACGAATGTCGTGTCTGCGTAGCCTTCCTGCTCCGGTGCTAGGTCTATGATCGCTACTAGGTAGGCCGGGATGCCGAGTTTCTTGGCCAGAGTTGAGTATACGTCTGCCTGGAAGCCGTTGTTTAGGGTCTTGAAATGCTCTAGGATCTTGGGCGCGGTGGTCAGGGTTCCTATGTTGCGCCGGGTTTCAATGAGCGCTACGGGCCTGCCGTGCCGCCATTCAAGCCAGTCTAGATCTGTGGTGTAGCAGCCGCGGCTTAATCCGTTCCTGCGCCAGCGGGAATACTTTAGATCCCTGTCGTATCCTTGATCTTCGTGCGGCATAGGTTTGCTCCTTTGTAAGAAATCGTATTGTTTATCAGCGATCCATTCTGTAATAGCCATTTCTTAATCCTCCTTGTAGGTGGGAGAATCGTAAGGCTCTCTTTAATCAGACTGTGCAGTCTGAACCTCCACCGATCCTCCCACTCTACTATATCTCCACAAATATTTCTTCTGGGGTGGCTCCCAATATTCTTGCTATATCTACTTTCTGATCCCAGGATGGTTCGCTTCTCCCTGTTTCCCATTTAGAAATTAATTGTTCGGTGACGCCTAATTTCTGGCCTAAATCAAATTGTCTTAATCTTGCTTGTTTACGATATACTATTAGTTTTGTCATCTTTTCCTTTCTTTATTAGTTTCATTACTTCCTCGACTACCTGATCCGGTTTCGGAAAGGCCTTCGGATTAAATTCTTCCACCTCCCAAATATCAAACTGCCGTGGCTTCAGCCATCCCCGGCTTATCAGGATGTTGGTGTTCTGTGGGTAGCCGAATATCAGCGGATCTGATAGCGCCCAGATTACTACTCCTGGCTTGCTTGTTATGAGATGCTGTAGGAAATTGTCTACCGCTATCCAGGTGTCGCTCTTGTCTATCAGCCGCTCTAGTTCTTCTAGTGGAGAGTCGGTTATCATTTCGCCTACTCCTTCAATAATTTTCTCCCCTGCCCGGCCTATCTGGATTATGTGGATGTCCTGCTTCTTTAGTTTCTCTACTACCGCTTTCCAATAAGGATAATTCTTTGGATTTGCTTTGCCATTGCGCATTGTCCTGGCCCACGGGCTGATCACTATTTGCATTTTTCCTCCCCATTAACCACCCTGTCATTGCCAATTTCAAGAATATCTTTCTTAACTGTAATTTTTGCTTTTTCTATCTCGTTCATACAATCTCGCATATCATACTTATGAACATTAGGGTCACACATCATCATAATATAATCTGTAAAATTCTTTATTACTATATCAAGTTTGTCCATTCCCCACCCTGTCATTGCGGTCTTGGATTAGTTCGTCAATCTTATCTGCTAACGCACAAAAGGCATAATGCACTTGTTCAAGATTATCTGGTGGAATAGTTCTAAATAGATTAGTTGGCTCTATCCTCTTTGGGGTTTCTTTGATTTGATTTTCTTTCCCCGAATTCTTGACAAACCACTTACATTCGCTTGGCTTAACACAATCATCTAAATCTATTTCACAATGTCCTTTACCCTTTCTCGGTTCTTTCTCTGGGAGTGGATTATTTATTTTCTCCTCTTTTGTTTCTTTGCATTTTTCACATTTATAAAACTTAAAATACCACTCCTTATTCCCACCTCCCCCACCTGAACATTTCCAGTTATGTTCACATTCCTTTCTCGGCTCTTTCTCTGGGAGTGCCGAACCACTTTTGCAAATCTTACCGCAAGTGCAACAGATATTGCTTGGAGTTAAATATGATACTTTACATACACACTTCTCGGACTTTGGCTCATACATCTTGTTTGTTAATTCCATTATCTGTAAATCCCTAATTCTACACGCTTCATTCATTTCGTGTTGGGTGAACACCTTTTCTTCTTCTGTTTCACACGAACACTCGGACTTTGGCTCAATCTTTCCTGCTTTTTTCATCTTAATACCTCCCGATATTCCTGCTCTGTTTTTACGCCCTTATTACGATTGCATTTTATACAAGATACCCCTAAATTATCATACTCATTAGTTCCACCTCTGCTTAGGGGAGTTTTATGTTCTAAGTGGTCATTTCTAAATATAATTGACTCAAGACATAAATAGCAAGTCAGGGTTCCGTAGTGTTTAATGTTATCCTCATAAACTTGTTGAATACGCTTGATAGGTAATTCACCACCAGCACGCCTTAGCGAAAGTTTCCTTTGACTGTGTAGTTTCATTTTATCTGGATTATTCACTCGGTAATTCCTACTACTTATTTTTCTTTGTAATTTATGAGTTACATCATATTGCTTATTATATTCTTTAAGCCTATCTTTGTTTTTGGCATAATACTCTTTTTTATAATTTGGGTTTTTATCTCGCCATTTCTTTTGTGCTAATTGCCTACTTGTCATCTCAATCTTTCTGCGAGGGCGTGGGCGATAGTTTGACATTGATAATAGAA
>Ga0315275_10006686_pt1 | contig 11065 bp, 10 predicted proteins | sample YL17G03_0_MG_FD_205557 | JGI IMG/M metagenome (GOLD analysis project Ga0315275, IMG submission 205557) | Sediment microbial communities from Yellowstone Lake, YNP, Wyoming, USA - YL17G03_0 | ecosystem: Environmental > Aquatic > Freshwater > Lake > Sediment | place: USA: Wyoming | collected...
CTTCGACAGGACCGCTGACAGGGTCCAGAGCTTTGATCAGTTTTCCTTTCGACATATCGGAAACCCGGGCATGGAAGCTCAGGGTTTTTCCCTGCAGGAAATACGCGCCGGAGACGAGTGTCCCGGCGCCGGCCTCTCTGGCCGCGGCCCGGATGCGCTCAGCTTCTTGTGGGGTGCCCGGAGCTGTCTTCCCGGGTGGAGCGTCAACAACTTCGGCGATACCCGCTCTCGACAATCCTTGGGTTATCCAGTCCGAGGCGATCCTTCCCACGGGCTCCTGGGACTTGTCCCCGGTCTGGTTCTCGAACGTGGCGACGATGATCCTTTTGGGATCGTAATGAGGTCCACGGCTCTTGAAGAAGACGGCCAGGGCGGCGGCGAGGGCCAAGAGGCCGAGCGCCGCAGGAATAAAAAGCTTCTTCAAACTGAACTTAACGGTGATTTCCCGCGACGCTGAAGGCTCCTTCCGGAGCATCTCTTCCTTCCACCGCTCGAGCTCGTCGGCGTAAGCAAAGACATGGGCCCTGGGTGAGCCGTCCAACCGGTGGACGGGAAGCTTCAATTCTTTTTCCCAATTCCGGCAGGTTTTCCCCGTCCGGCCGAGATAGGCGGCGATCTCCTTCCAGTTGTCGAGAACCCGCCGGTCTGCCATTAGAAGCCCCCGCTAAATTTTAAGATTAGTCAATTTTTTCGAGGAAATCAAGCCTGCGCCGAATCGGGGATGTGAAACGAATGAGGTCACTAATGGAAATAAATGGAAATCAGTGGAAATAAATTCCGCCCCTGGCGGCTTCCTATTGACATCAAAAAGACCCCCATTTAAGTGTCGAAGTGGAGGCCAAAGGTGGGACAAATCGCCGGCCGACGAATCGGTAGAGGGGAAGGGGCCATCAACGGCACCAAAAGTTTCAATCCCAGCCGCCGGGGGGCAGCCGGCGAATCAGGCAGGGCTCGTGTTTCGCGCGCAATTTGGGGTTTCGGGATAGGCCTTCTATTCTTTACTGCAACCTTTTTACCCTCCCTCCACGGGGCCGGCAAATCCAAGCCGGCCCCGCCTGAGGGAGAACAGAATCGCACCGTTACCTTTAAGGTCGCCCTGGCCGAGCCTTTCGGCATCGGCATCGACGGGAAAAGGGAGGTCAGAAAGCTCAACGCCACGGCCTCCGACATCTTCTCGCGCACCTTCGGGATCGAGTTTAAGATCATCAAATGGGAAACATGGAAAGTCGATAAAACCCGGAAAACGTTGCGAGGCATGCTCGATGACCTCAAAAAAAAGGTCGACCCCGGCGAAGCCGACGTGCTGATCGGGGTCCTCGGCCCATCGGGCCCCAGCGAGTCACCCACGGGGATCGCCGATTATCTCACAGGCGCCCTTTTGCTCCGGCTGGGCCAGCCGGGCTCGGCGGTCCCCATAGCCATCCATGAACTCGGACATATATTCGGGGCGGTGGACCTCGAGGAAAGGAATACCGCCATGAATCCCCGGGATCCCGGCTCCAAGTTCGACGCCTTCTCCGCCCGCGTGATCAGCCTGAACAGGAACCGCGCCTTCCATACTCAGATATTTCCGTTTCCGGCGGGGTTGATCAAGGAGGTCATCGCCGAATACGAGGACCGCGCCGCGCTCGGACGCGCCGAGCCCGAGATAGGTCTCTTCCTGGCATATCTCTATATCCAGACCGGCGACACCGCCTCGGCCACGAAGGCCTGCCTCGAGGTCCTGCGGACAAATTCGGAGCTGACCGAGATCCACAACCTTCTCGGGAGCCTCTATCTCGCCCAGCGAAAAACCGACGAGGCGATTGCCGAATACCGCCAGGTGCTGGAAAGGAGCCCGGAGCATCCGGTCGCCCACTTCAACCTCGGTTTGGCCTTCCTGCAAACTGGAAATGAGGCTGGCGCCACCGTCGAATTCCGCGAGGCCGTCCGGCTCAACCCCAACTATGCCGAAGCCCATGCCAGTCTGGGTCAGCAGCTTCTGAAAAGGGGCGAAGTGGATGCCGCGCTGGGCCACGCCCGGACGGCCCTGAGAATCTTCCCGGACTTTCCGGAGGGTCTGTGCATCCTGGCAGAAGCCCTGGCACTCAAGGGGGGTGAAACCCTGCTCGAAGAAGCCGCCTCAAGCTGCCGGAAGGCCGCGGCCCTCAAGCCCGGTCTTCCCGAAGCTCATTCGATCCTGGGAGTCGCTTATGGATTCTTGGGGAAAGACGTCGAAGCGGAAGCGGAGCTCCTGAAGACCCTGGAGTTCAAACCGGATTCTCTTGAGGCCCACTTGAACCTGGCCGTTTTATTCAGGAAAACAGGCCGGCACAAGAAAGCTGCCTATCATCTCGGCAGGGCGACCGAGATCGACCCGGGCTTTGCGCGCGGTCAGGGGATTCTCGGTGCGGACAAAATCGGACAGCTCGGATACACCGTCCTGGCGGGCCAATCCGGCCACTAATAAGGGAACCCTGCGCCCTCACTTCTCCAGCCCGATGCGGCGCAGCAGATCGGCAAAGCGGGGATCGGAGCGGAGGGGGTCGGCAAGCGGGTGGACTTTGAGGGCCTGAAGCTGACCGGTTCGCTCTCGATAGGCCCTTTCCAGCCAAAAGAAGGCCTCATCCTTCTCCCCCAGGGCCGCATGGATCCACGCATACATGTGATAAGGGAAATATTCGTCTCTATTCCTGGCTTTAAGATTGGCCAGGATCTCCCGTGCCCGGGCCGCGTTGCCGGTGCGGGCGTAGACCATCGCATTCCACGGCTCGAAGTCATCCGGCTGCGAGCTGGCGCCATGGATCTCTCTCCTGCGCTGATTTGCCGCCCTGGCGTCTTCATATCGCCCCATGGCCAAATATATCTGAACAAGCCCAACATAGTTCCCCGCGTCATGAGGGTCCAACTCGACCGCTTCCTTATATCGCTCAAGAGCCAGATCGTACTTGCGCGCCAAAAAATATAACCACCCCTGACCGCCGGCCTTTTTATCCCAGAGCGGATCCAGGCGGATCGCGAGTTCGAGCTCCGCCAGACCTTCCTCAAACCGTGCCAGCGCCACCAGCAAATATGCATATGAGCCATGAAACAGGGGATTCCGCGGATTATCCCGAATGGCCTTCCTGATGTCATTTTCCGCCCCCAGAAAATCCCAGTCATAGGTAAACTTGATGGCACTGAGAATGCTGAGAGCATAGGGATTGCGGCTGTCTATCCCCAGCGCTTTTAAGGCAGCCGTCCTGGCCTTCGGGCTCGCTTCAGCAGGAGGCAGCAATCCGTTTATCCCCAAATAATGATAAGCTATAGCGATCCCGGCATAGGGCTCCGCATAATTGGGGTCTTTCTCGAGGGCTTTTTCGAAGTATTCAATAGCCTGTTTATTAAAGAATACCCCCTTTTCCAAATAGAACTGACCGGTCAGATAGAGGTTGTACGCTTCGAGATTCGCAGTCCCAGGCTTAACGATCGGAGCTCCCGTGTCCCCGTTTATCTTAACTTTCAGGTTATCCACAACCCGGCGCGCGATTTCGTCCTCGACGGCAAATATATCTGCCGGATTTCGGTCGTACCTTTCTGTCCAAAGCTGGTAGCCATCGGCAACGCTGAGAAGGCTGGCGACAACGCGCAGCTTGTTTTCGTAAACCTGGACGCTGCCCTCCAGAATCCACTCCACCTTCAGCTTGCGGCCGATCTCCTGGGGAGTGGCCTTGACCCCCTTGAAATAGAACGCCGAGGTCCGGGCCGGGGTCCGCAGACCCTCGATCCCGTTCAGGGCGTTGATCAGGATGTCGGCGATCCCGTCGCCAAGGTGTTCCTGATCTTTATCGGGGCTCAGATCAACAAAGGGCAGGACAGCGACGCTCTTGACGGTTTGGGAGGTCGAAGCTCGACCCCCTCGCCTGGCTGTCTTCGCCAGGAACCCGATGACTGCGAGAACGGCCACCGCGGAAGCCGCGATGAGCCAGATCCTGGCATTCGGGCTCAGCCGGGACGGACTTCGGGCTTCCCGGCCGTTCTCTGTTTTTAGCTTTTCTTCCTTCCAGCGGTCGATCTCGTCAGCATAAGCGAAAACATGAGCTTTGGGTGAGTCATCGAGTCGGTGGATGGGGAGCCCAAGCTCATGCTCCCACTTCCGGCAGGTCTTCTCGGTGCGGCCGAGGTAGGCCGCGATGGCCTTCCAACTCTCGAGAACACGGCGTCCTTCCGTCCCGCCCATTTTTGGTCGTTCCCTCTGCTTAGGATTGTATAACTGGATGCTCGCCGGGTCAAGGAATCAAACAACTCGCCCAAAAACCGGTCTCGCCCCGGAGTGGATTTCTCCGTGCGCTGATTAATAGATCGGTATTAGACGGGAATATAAGGGAATAGACGTACCGCTCTCCGACTTCTCATTGACAAGGGCAAACCCGGACCTAATGCTGTGGATGGAGGCGCAAAACAGGGACCAGATGGCCAACTTGAGATCAAGATCTCAAGGGATGGCCGATCCGGCCTGTGGGAGGACCGCCGCGGCCGAGGGGGCAAGGAGGTGATGCCACTTGGGCCACTGATCATGGCTTATTGGCGAACGCGAGGTTTCGGCGTTCGGAGTTTTGTTTTAGGGTAATTCTGATAGAGGAGGGAATCTTATGAAAGCTTCATTAAAAGCTCTTTTGATCGGCCTTTTAGTTTTGGGTTTCTTGGGGACGATCGGGGCGGCGGCGAGCCTGGGCGATCCTCAGGCTGCCCAACAGAAATACCCCGCGGGGACAGTGTTCAGCATGACCGGGGTCTCGATCTATCGGACCTGGGAGATCGGAAACGGTGAAGTCGTTCAGAATGTTGTTTGGCCTTGCCACGCTACCCTTGAATTTTTCGAGGATAACATTTTCCGGTATACATTTGCCGAAGACAGACCTAACGGAAATGCGGCCAGCTTCTATGGAAAAATGGCGGCTTCCGGTACTTTAAAGTTTGAGTTCCCGTCACCTCTTTTTGTTGATCCCGTGACTGGCCCCTTTTACATCACGGATATAATAAGGATGCACGGCTGCGCAACCATCTGGGGTCCCGGTATTAACGAAGGCACTTTAAAATTCATCGGCAAGTTTGACGGAACCAGGTTTTCTGCCACGGGAAGTTTCATGGCCACAGTTGCGTCTCCGTGTCCCACCAACGACATGTTCGATCCCGCGCTGCACCCAGGCCCTCTGCATTGGATATTTAGTTATGACTTGGTGGTGCAATAGACTTAGAACCTTGATTGTTACGACTTCAAGGTCCTTCGTGCTGGGCCGAGGTCTCAACGGTGATGTTCTTACGGCCCGGCACGCCAAGGGAATTCGGGGAACACCGAGATTCAATGCGGCAACAAGAGAAAATTCTTGGGCGACCCCACGCCCACCCGGCATGATGGCCAGGTGACTCCACGGGGACGTCACCTGGCCAAGTCCGGTGCCGCTTACTTCTCCAACCCCATGCGGCGGAGGAGGTCGGTGAAAACAGACCTTATTCCGTTCTCCATTAACAAAGATCTCCCCAGGGAGACCGCCGGGAGTTGGGAAATTGATATCGTGTCCCGAATTTGTCTTTATAGGGCTGAGTCGAGCGGCCGGCCGGGGAGGAGTTGCAACAGAAAGTCCTCGCACGGCAGGCACAGGATGCCGTGCCGGTAGATGCGTTCTTTCCCGCGGTAGAGAAAAAGCGGCCGGCTCTCGGGAAACTCTTTGTGAAAAGTCCGGAGCGACCGCAGGTCTTCGTCGCGGACTCTCGGGGCGCTTTTGACCTCAACGGCCCAAAATCCTTTATCGCCATAGACGACGAAATCCACTTCGACTCCGGAGCGTGTCCGCCAGAAGAAAAGCTCATGCGTCCCGCCGCCGTAGGCAATCCAGGCCCGCAGATGCTGGGCCACTAGTCCTTCGAGCGCGCTGCCGCCGATTTCCTGGGGTCTGTCAAGAGGACCGCGCGGTCTTAATGAGCGATATACTCCGGGATCGAAGAAATAGAATTTGGGGTGCTCACTCACCTGTCTCTGGGCTCTCTTTTTAAACACGGGAAGCCTGAAAGCGATCAACAGGTCCTCGAGAATCCCGACGTATCCCTCGACAGTCTTGCGCTCGATTTCAGCCTCCCTGGCGATATTACTGATATTCAGGACGGCGGCGTGAGAAAAGCTCGCCACCTCAAGAAACCTGGCAAAGTGACCGATCTTCCTGACAAACCCCTCCAGTTGGACCTCTTCCTTGAGATAGAGCGCAGTGTAACTTCTCAGGGATTCCTCCCGATTCGAAGACCCCAGTATGACCGGCAATAGCCCTGTTTCAAGGGCTTCATTCAGGTCGAACCTCGGACCCAGCTCAGCGGCCATAAAAGGATGCATGGTTTTTAGGACGGCCCGACCGGCTAAAAGGTCGCTGCCTGAGCGCTTGAGTTTCCGCGCGCTCGAGCCCGTCAGGACAAACTGCCAGCCGCCCTTTTCTTCCATGAGGTGATGAACGACGTCAAGGAGATCCGGAGCCTTTTGAACTTCGTCGATGATTATGATTCGCGGTGCTGTCTGAGCTCGGACGAGCTCAAGTAATGTCTCCGGCCGCGCGGCAAAACGGCGAAAGATATCCGGTTCGAGCAAATTGAACGTCAGTGCATCTGGATATGCCAGGGCTATCCAGGTTGACTTGCCGGTCCCCCGTGGCCCAAAAAGGAAAAAACTATTCTCGGTCTTTGCAATAAATCGACTTATTAATTCCATTATGGGTCCGAATATGGAGTCATTATACCCAATTTTTATATAATTTCAAGCGTCAACAGATCTGCTGTACCCGTGTCCTTCAGACCTAAAAAGACGTTTTTTATAAGGGGATTTCTCACTACTCCAGCCCGATGCGGAGGACGAGGTCCCTAAACCGGGGGTCGGAGCGGAGCGCTCATACAAGGCGTCGACTCTTGGCAAAGTCAATATCGTTACATTTTTTGAGAGAAAGATCCGCCCCAGACCGTCATTAATTATATTGACCGAGAAAAATCTAGAGCCGCTGCACTATTGAAGTTTCACATAATTATGTGATATACACTATTATGTGAAAAGGCTTAAGAACAAAGAAATGAAGCGCAACATCACTTTATCCCTTCCTCGCTCTCTCCTTTCAAGAGCTAAACTGGCGGCAGTCTGTCAGGAAAAATCACTCAGCGAGTTCGCGCGGGAGGCGCTCGATCAGAAAATCGAAGAAAGCTCGCGCTATACAAAGGCAAAAAAGAGACAATTCGACATGCTCAGCGAAGGGCTTGACCTGGGGACAGAGGGCCGCATCTCTGTCGCCCGAGAGGAGCTTCATGAGCGCCGGTAGCGTCTTCGTCGACACCAATATCCTCGTTTACGCCTACGACTCATCGGCCGGAGATAAGCACGAAATCGCCAAAAAGGAGATCGCCGCGCTCTGGGATTCGGGTCAGGGCCATATCAGCACGCAAGTTCTCCAAGAGCTCTATGTTACCCTGACGAAGAAAGTTCCCAAGCCGATAAGCCCCGATCTCGCCAAGCCGATCATCCAGGATTTTCTTAAATGGAAGGTCGTCATCAACGACGGGATATCCATCTTGGAGGCGATCGAAATCCAAAAACAATACCGCTTCGGTTTTTGGGATGCGCTCATTGTTCAAGCCGCGGTCAAAGGCGGGGCCGGCGTCCTGCTGACCGAAGACTTCGAGTCCGGCCGCCTCATCGACGGCGTCAGGATCCAAAACCCGTTTCTGCCGCGCTGATCCTCGAGCCCGATGAGGCTCAGGCGCTGTGCTGGAAGTCGGGGACGGGGGATTTACTCGGGTAGCCAGGCAGTATGCTAAACTACTTGTATAAGCCCTCTCTCAGGCCGAAAGAGAAGAGGATAATCACGTCCTTTTCCCATCTGTAAATCAGCCGCCGGGGCTGGACCTCGACAGTGTAGGGAAATGACCTCAGGAGAGCGAATTCTCCTTTCAGCCTTTTCCCGGTATTCGGGTCTTTCTCTATTTCGGCTAACGCGTTCTTCAGGGCGCTTCTCTCGACTTCGCCTCCGATTCTTTTTCGCAGTTTCCGAAATTTCGAGGTCTCGAGGATCTTCATTCAGATATCTTCGGGATTGATTACCGTAACCCTGCCCGTCTGATAGTCGACCTGAGCTTCGATGATATCTTTGATTTCATCTGCGGTGAGGTCGGGATTTTCGAGCGCCAGCAGGCCGATTTTCAGGGCATACCGCAGAGCGCTGGAGAAGTCCCTCTCCTCGCTTTTGGCGAAATGATCGAGTTCCTTGGCGAGATTTTCATCCATGGCGACTGTTTTTCTTACCATTTCATACTCCCGCATACTTTATGCCCTCCTTTCATATATTTTTCAAGGGCTCTTTATTTATCCTCTAGGAGCCTGGACTCGACAGAGCTTTTTCGCCATAAAGGACGCCGCGCCCAGGCTCGAATTCTCATCACCGGACGCGGCGAGCCCAAGTTGCACCATAATTCCTGTCTGGAGATAGCCTGCCCCTTGAGGAAAGCGGATGTATATATGTAAACGGAAACCGGAAGTAATCGTGTTGGCCTGACAAATTCGGAAATTGATATTGTGTCCCGAATTTCAATATTATATAGGCGGTTATGGGGCCGGCTCGCGGCGCGGCCGCTCCCGGAGAGGAGGACAGAAGATGATCGAAGGCCAGGAATCTTTCGGCAAGGCGACACGGCTGACCTACGGCATGATCGGCGGCGGCCTGGGCGCGTTCATCGGCGATGTCCACCGCAAGGCCATCGCCATGGACGGCATGGCCCGGCTCACGGCCGGCTGCTTCTCGCAGTCTTTTGAGAACACGAAAAAAACCGGCGAGGCGTGGGGCGTCGACAGCTCGCGTCTCTACATGACGCCTGCCGATATGCTCACCGCGGAAGCCAAGCGCCCCGACAAGCTCGACTTCGTCCTCATCGTCGCGCCGAACGACATCCACTACCCGATCGCCCGGCAGGCCGTCGAGAGCGGCCTCCATGTCGTCTGCGACAAACCGCTGACCACGAGCTGCCGGGACGCCGAGGAGCTCGGCCGTCTGGTCAAGGCCAAGGGCAACCTTTTCTGCGTCACGTATACCTACACCGGCTATCCGATCGTCAAGCACATGCGGGACATGGTGAAAAACGGCGAGATCGGCGATATCCGGTTCGTCACCGGCGAATATGCTCAAGAGTGGCTGGCGACGCTCCTCGAATTGACCGGCCAGAAGCAGGCCGCCTGGCGGACCGACCCCAAGCGCGCCGGCGTCTCGAACTGCGTCGGCGACATCGGGAGCCACATCGAGAACATGATCTCCTATATAACGGGGCTCGAAATCGAGTCGCTCCTCGCCCGCCTCGACCACTTCGGCGCCGGCCGGGTCCTCGACGACAACGCCTCGATCCTCCTCAACTACAAGGGCGGCGCCCGAGGGGTGTATTGGAGCTCGCAGATCGCCGTCGGCCAGGACAACGGCTTTCGCATCCGCGTCTACGGCACCAAGGCGGGCCTCGAATGGCACCAGGAAAATCCCAATTACGTCCGCGTCTCCTACATCGATAAGCCGACCGAGACGATCTCGCGGGGACGCGACAAGCTCTACCCCAGAGCGCAATCGTTGAGCCGGATCCCGGCCGGCCACCCGGAGGGTTATTTCGAGGCCTTCGCCAACATCTACTCGACTTTCCTGACGACGCTTAACAAGGTGAAGAATAAAGAGCCCCTGACGGCCGACGACGCGGATTACCCTGGCGTCGAGGACGGCATCCGGGGTGTGCGCTTTATCGAGAAATGCGTGGAGAGCTCCGAGAAGGGAGCGGTGTGGGTAAACTTCTAGGGTGTCATGATTCCGGAAACACTAACCTTAGTTCATGGGACTGATTTTGGGGACACGGATTTGGGCGACACGTACCGAATTCAGGAGAATTCGGAACATGTCCCCCAAATCACGGGCGCCGAAATAACATGAGGAGGGAAAAATGGCAAGACCTGTAACACTCTGCACAGGACAATGGGCGGACCTGCCTTTCGAGGAGGTCTGCAAGAAGGCCAGCGCCTGGGGCTACGACGGCCTCGAGATCGCCTGCTGGGGCGACCACCTGAACGTCCGCAAGGCGGCCGCGAACCCGGACTATGTCAAGGAGAAATGGCTGATTCTCGAAAAATACAACCTGAAGTGCTGGTCGATCAGCGCCCACTTGGCCGGCCAGTGCGTCGGCGACCTGTATGACGGGCGCCTGAACGCCTTTGTTCCCGCCGCGGTCAAGGGGAAACCCGAAAAGCTCCGCAAATGGGCCATCAATGAGATGATGGCGTCCGCGCGCGCGGCCAAAGCCATGGGGGTCGGCGTCGTCAACGGGTTCATGGGCTCGCCCATCTGGAAGGCCTGGTACTCTTTTCCGCCGACACCCGAAGAGATGATCGAGGCCGGGTTCACCAAGATTTTCAAGCTCTGGACGCCCATCTTCGACGAGTTCGACCGCCGGGGCGTGAAGTTCGCCCTCGAGGTCCACCCGACGGAGATCGCCTTCGACCTCTACACCGCCGACCGGCTGCTCACCAAGTTCAACCGGCGGGCGACGCTCGGGTTCAATTTCGACCCCAGCCATCTTGTCTGGCAGGGCATCGAGCCGCACCTCTTCATCCGCGAGTTCGCCGACAGGATCTACCACGTCCACATGAAGGACGCCGCGTTGACGCTCGACGGCAAGGCGGGCATCCTAGGATCACATCTCCCCTTCGGCGACCTGCGGCGGGGCTGGAATTTCCGCTCCTTGGGCCATGGCGACGTCTCGTTCGAGGAGATCATCCGCGAGCTGAACGCCGCCGGTTACGAAGGCCCGCTTTCGGTCGAGTGGGAGGATATGGGCATGGACCGCGAATACGGCGCCAAGGAAGCCTGCGACTTCGTGCGGTCGATCAATTTTTCGCCGTCGGCCACCGCCTTCGATAAAGATTTCAAGGGATAGGAAGGTACGGGTGTCATGGCGCCAGTCCCTGTGCGCCCGGAGCGACGGGGACCCCTCTCCCCTTGGAGTGCGCGAACCATCGTTGACGGGTGAGGCGCGAGGACGCACAGGGACGCGCCATGAC
>Ga0315275_10006688_pt1 | contig 11064 bp, 5 predicted proteins | sample YL17G03_0_MG_FD_205557 | JGI IMG/M metagenome (GOLD analysis project Ga0315275, IMG submission 205557) | Sediment microbial communities from Yellowstone Lake, YNP, Wyoming, USA - YL17G03_0 | ecosystem: Environmental > Aquatic > Freshwater > Lake > Sediment | place: USA: Wyoming | collected...
CGCGAGGCTCGTTTGAAGGCCGCGACATCGTCAAGATCGCCCCGGAGGGATTGGCCCTGCTGGCCGAACAGGCCTTCACGGACGTCGCTTTTCTCCTCCGCCCTTCCCATCTCAAACAGCTGCGGGAGATCCTCGACGACCCGGAGAGCTCGGCCAACGATAAATACGTCGCCACCGAGCTCCTGCGGAACGCCGCGATCTCGGCCGAGCGCGTCCTCCCGATGTGCCAGGACACGGGAACGGCGATCATCAACGCCAAGAAAGGCCAGGCCGTCTGGACGGGCGGCGGCGACGAAGAAGCGCTGTCCCGGGGCGTGTTCAACGCCTACACCAAAAACTATTTCCGATACTCCCAGAACGCCGCGCTGACCATGTACGATGAGAAGAACACCGGCTCCAACCTTCCGGCCCAGATCGACATCACCGCCGCGGACGGCGACGAGTACAAGTTCCTGTTTATCGCCAAGGGAGGCGGCTCAGCCAATAAGAGCTACCTCTTTCAAGAGACCAAGGCCGTCCTCAATCCCGAGTCCCTGCTCGCCTTTTTGATCAATAAGATCAAAAATATCGGCACGGCGGCCTGCCCGCCCTATCATCTCGCGGTCGTCGTCGGCGGGACGTCGGCCGAGATGGTCCTTAAAACCGTTAAGCTCGCCTCGGCCCGCTATCTCGATAATCTGCCGACGAAGGGCGATCTCTCCGGCCGAGCTTTCCGCGACCTGGAACTCGAAGCGAAACTCCTCGACGCGACCCGGAAACTCGGCCTCGGGGCCGGGTTCGGCGGCAAATACTTCGCCCTCGACGTCCGCGTCATCCGCTTGCCCCGCCACGGCGCCTCCTGTCCCATCGGCCTGGGCGTGAGCTGCAACGCCGACCGGAACATCACGGCCAAGATCAACCGCGACGGAATCTTCTTGGAGAAGCTCGAAACCGAACCGGCTAAATACCTCCCCCGCGATCTCAAACTGAGCGGGACGGTGGTCCCGATTGACCTCAACCGGCCCATGGCCGAGATCCGGGCCGCGCTCAGCCAATATCCCGTGGCCACGATCCTCTCGCTCAACGGCCCGATCATCGTGGGGCGCGATATCGCCCACGCCAAGCTCAAGGAGCGGCTCGACCGCGGCGAGGACCTGCCTCAGTATTTCAAGGACCACATCATCTACTACGCCGGCCCGGCCAAGACCCCGCCGGGATACGCCTCCGGCTCGTTCGGACCGACCACGGCCGGCCGCATGGACGACTACGTCCCGATTTTCCAGGCCCGGGGCGGCTCGCTGGTCATGCTGGCCAAGGGGAACCGGTCCAAGGGCGTGACGGAATCCTGCAAGAAATACGGCGGGTTCTATCTCGGCTCGATAGGAGGCCCGGCGGCCCGGCTGGCCAAGGACTGCATCACCAAGCAGGAGGTCCTCGAGTATCCGGAGCTCGGGATGGAAGCCATCTTCAAGATCACGGTCAAGGACTTCCCGGCCTTCATCCTCGTCGACGATAAAGGGAACGACTTCTACGCCGGGATCCTGAAAGGAGCCCTAATATGAATCTTCTCGAAAGCTTCAAGGACAAAGCCCGCAAAAATCCCAAACGGATCGTCCTGCCCGAGGGCGACGAGCCCCGCACGGTCAAGGCGGCGAGCATCATCACCCAGGAGAAGCTGGCCCTGGTGACGCTCATCGGCAACCACGAAAAGATCGAGGCCGTGGCCAAGGAGCAAGGTGTGGACGTGAAGTCCGTCCCGTCGGTCGATCCCGAAACGGCCAAGGAGTTCGACGATTACGCCAACGCTTACTACGAGCTGCGCAAGGCCAAGGGCATGACGCCCGAAGAGGCCCGCAAGATCATGAAGGACACCGTCTTCTATGGGACGATGATGGTCCACAAGAGCGCGGCGGACGGCCTCGTCTCCGGCGCCCGTCATTCGACGGCGGACACGGTCCGGCCCGCTCTCCAGTTCATCAAGACCAAGCCGGGCATCAGCATCGTCTCGAGCTCGTTCATCATGATCGTCCCCGACTGCGAGTACGGCGACCAGGGCATGTTCATTTTCGCCGACTGCGCCGTCATGCCCAATCCGACGGACAAGGAGCTGGCCGAGATCGCCATCGCCTCGGCCGAGACCGGCCGCGTCCTCTGCGGGATGGAGCCGCGCGTGGCGCTGCTCTCGTTCTCGACCTACGGCAGCGCCAAGCACGAGCTCATCGACAAGGTCAAGAGCGCCCTGGCCATCGCCAAGGAAAAAGCTCCCGGCCTCAAGATCGACGGCGAACTGCAGGCCGACGCGGCCATCATCCCCCGGATCGGAAAATCCAAAGCGCCGGGAAGTCCCATCGCCGGGCAGGCTAATGTCCTTATCTTCCCCGACCTTCAATCCGGCAACATCGCTTACAAGCTCGTCGAGCGGCTGGCCAAGGCCCAGGCCGTCGGCCCCATCCTCCAGGGATTGAACAAGCCGGTCAACGACCTGTCCCGCGGCTGCTCGGTCGAGGATATCGTCCACGTCGTGACGATCACTTCGCTCCAAGCGTAAAAAAGGGAGAAAAAGATCCGGAAACAGCCTCGCTCCCGACTTTGGTCGACGCGGCGACAGGGCTATCCCCCGGCCCCCTTGGGAACCAGTCCCGTCGGTTCCCCCCATCGCAAGCGATGGGACCCCCCTCCGCTATGGGGGCCTTGGGGACAGCCCTGCCGTCGCGTCTTTGAATCATCCCTCAAAAAATTAGAGCACCAAAGGTCGGTTTTCATTACTGTCGCTTCGGATGCTTCCGGATCTTTTTCTTTGAAGTGAGGATGTGTCCCCAATTAAAGCCGTCGTTCTCATCGGAGTCGGGCGGGTCGAGGTCCGCGACGTCCCCAAACCCAAAATCAAAGCGCCCGACGACGTTCTGCTGAAAACCACCGTCGCCGGGCTCTGCGGGAGCGACCTGCACTATTTCGTCGCCGACCGCGTCGGCGGCGAAACGGTGGCCTATCCCGCCATCGTCGGCCATGAGTGTTCGGCCGTCGTCGAAGCTGTCGGCCCGGCCGCGGCCGGCCTCAAGCCGGGCGACCGCGTGGCCGTGGAACCGGCCATCTCCTGCGGAACGTGCGACCAGTGCCGCTCCGGCCGGCCCCATACCTGCCGCAACCTCGGCTTTCTCGGCCACCCCGGCGAAAAGGACGGCTGTCTGGCCGAATATTTCGTCATGCCCGCCCGGAATTGTATCCCGCTGCCGGCGGCGATGACGATGACCGAGGCGATGCTGGCTGAACCTCTCTCGATCGCCCTGCACGCGTTTCGCTTTTGGGCGGGGAGCGAGGGCCAGGCGATGGCTGTCTTGGGGTCCGGACCGATCGGGCTCTGCGTCATGATGACGGCATGTCACAATGGAGTTCGAGAAATCTATGCGACTGATAAGGTGAATGAAAGAGTGGACGCGGCCAGACAAGCCGGATCGGTCTGGTCCGGAAATCCCGACCGCGAAGATATCGTCCGGAACATCCTGTCCCTACAGCCGCTCGGGCTCGACGCTGTCTTCGAATGCTGCGGAGACCAGGCCGCCCTCGACCAAGCTGTTGAACTGCTCAAGCCGGGCGGAACGCTGGTTTTCGTCGGAATCCCCCTCACCGAGCGCGTCTCCTTCCCCAGCGGCCGCATCCGACGCAAGGAGATCAGGATCCAGAACGTCCGCCGGCAGAACCGCTGCCTCGAACATGCTCTTGAGCTCGTCGGCGCCGGCCAGATCGATCTGAACTTCCTCGCCACTCATACGTTCGGGGTGGAGGCCGCCCAAAAGGCGTTCGAAACCGCGGCCTATCGCCTGGACGGCGCGCTCAAAGTCTCGATCGCTTTCGAGGAGCCCGATTCTTAGCCGGAACCTTGACAAGCTCTCCGTTCACCATTTAATATGGCGGCTTGAACGCTCATTCCGCCGCGCCGCGAGAGAAGCGGCGTCCTATCCCTCGGACTTTTCAACCGGACGAGTCTGACGTCCGGAAAGGAGCCCCCATGAACGATCGTATCTCGAAGTCCATGTCCTCCGGCCTCCGGATCATGACTTTGATCCTCGTCCTGGCGGTCGCATTGGCCGCGGTCCCCGCCTTTTCGCAGGCGCCGCCCGCCGCCAAGAAGGCCATGACCGTCGATGATTACGCCAAGTGGCGCAACATCGCCAGTCAGGCGATCTCGAGAGACGGCAAGTGGGTCGCCTACGTCCTCCAGTTGACCAACACCATCCCGGCCGAGGCGAAGCCGGTCCTGCACCTCCTGAATCTCGAAACCAATGTCGAGGTGTCGGTGAACGATGCGTCCGACGCGGTGTTCTCTCCGGACTCGAAGTGGATCGCCTATCAGGTGGACCCCGGGGCGGCCCAGAGAGCGCGCGCCGCCAGGAGCGGTTCGGGAGCAGCGCCCTCGACGTCGCCGGCCACGCCTCCGGTGACGCCCCCCGCGCCCGCCCCGTCCGAAGCCGCCGGCGCCCAACCGGGTCAGAGCCAAGCCGGCCGCGGCGCGGCGCCGGCCGCGATCCCCCCGAGGCGCGTTGATCTGCGCAACCTCGAGACCGGAACGGTCCGCTCATGGCAGGACATCGGAACGTTCACCTTCGCCCCGACGTCCACGCATCTCGTCCTCCGCCGTCGCGGCGCCGAGACGGCCGGCCCTACCGGGACAAGAGGAGGAGGCCCGGGCGCTCCCGCGGCGGGCGCTGCCGCAGCCACGGCCTCGGGGACGGGTCCGCGCGGCCTCGACGCCATCCTGCTGGATTTGAGGACCGGAGGCTACCAGCTTCTCGGAAGCCTGGGCGATTTCGCCTTCAACCGCCCCGGCGATCTTCTCGCCTTCACCGTGGACGCCGCCGTGAAGGACGGCAACGGCGTCTTCGTCTTTGACGCGCGCAATGGACGCGTCACGCCGCTCGACAACGACGCCAAGAGCTACAACCGGCTCGCCTGGAACGAGGACGGCACGGCCGTCGCCGTGCTCAAGGGAAGCGAGGTCGAGAAGATGCGCGAGCGGAACAACGTCCTCATCGCCTTTCCGGACATCACCGACGCGTTGAAAGACGGCGCCTCCGCGCCCGCGCCGGTCATCCTCGACCCGGCGAAGACGGACGGCTTTCCGAAGGGCTGGGTCGTCAGCGACCGGGCCGCCCTCGCCTGGAGCGAAGACAACAAGCGGGTGTTCTTCGGGATCAAAGAGCAGGTGCCGGCGCCCGACACGGCCCGCAAGTCGACGGACGAGGCGGCCGACGTCGACGTCTGGAACACGGGCGACGAGCGGGTCCAGTCGGCTCAGATGGTCCGCGCCGAACAGGACCGGAACTTCACCTTCCGCCAGGCGTTCGACGTCTCGGCGAAGCGGTTCGTCAAGCTGGCCGACGAGACGATGCGGGAGCTCGACGTCGCCCCGGACGGCGCGTGGGCCGTCGGATTCGATGCGCGCGCCTATATCCGCAATGAAAAAATCCTTCCGACCGCGGACATCTACCGCGTGAACACGTCCACCGGCGAGCGGACGCTCGTCGCCAAGGGCCAGCTGACCGGCCGCCACACGTTCGGCATCACCCCCCAAGGCCGGCATTTCCTCTTCTGGAAGGACAACAAGATCCAGGCCTATGACTTCGAAGCGGGGGCGACGAAGGTCCTCGGCGCCGGCAAGGTGAGCTTCGTCGACCTGGAGTACGACCACCCGGGGACGAAGCCGTCCTACGGCATCGCCGGCTACACCAGCGATGGAAGAGCGGTTATCGCTCAGCATCGCTACGACCTGTGGCTCGTTCCGCTCGACGGTTCCGCAACGAAGAACCTGACCAACGGCGTCGGGGCAAAGAACGAGATCCGCTTCCGCGTCCTCCGCCCGGTGCCGGCGGACCCGACCCTCCCTCGCTCGGTCGGACCCCGCGGGACCATCGATCTCGCGAAGCCGTTCACCTTGTCCGCCTACGGCGAGTGGACGAAGAAATCCGGATATTATGAGCTGTCGGGCGGGCAGTTGAAGGAGCTTATTTACGAAGACGCTTCGTTCGGCAATCCGGTCCGGGCGATGAAAGCGGACAAGTTCCTCTTCACCCGCCAGACGTTCGTCGAATTTCCGGACCTCCGCGTCTCCGGCCCGGGCTTCGGGGAATCCAAGAAGATCTCCGACGCCAACCCGCAGCAGAAGGAGTTCCTCTGGGGCCGCCGCCTGCTCTTCGACTATAAGAACAAGGACGGCGTGCGGCTGCAGGGCATCCTGGCCATCCCGGACGACTACAAGCCGGGCGAAAAGCGGCCCATGCTCGTGATTTTCTACGAAAAGAACTCGCAGAACATGCACATTTACAGCGCCCCGGCCTACCTCCCCAGCATGGGACGGATGCCGGTCCAGGCGACGAGCGACGGCTACCTGGCCATGCTCCCGGACATCCACTTCCGCACCGGCTCCTCGCACACCGATATGCTGGAATGCGTCGAGGCTGCCACGCGCAAGGTCATCGAGATGGGCTACGCCGATCCGAAGCGGATCGGAGTCTCCGGCCACAGCTACAGCGGCGAGGGCGCGGCCTTCATCGGGACGATGTCCAAGATGTTCGCCGCCGTCGGCATGGGGGCCGGCGTCGTCGACTTGTACAACGACTTCAGCATGCCCTGGGGCTGGGGATACGGCTATCAGGGCGGGAGCGGCGATACCGCGTTCAACTACTACCTCTACGACCAGGGCCGCTGGGGCTTCTCGCCCTGGGACCGGCCCGACAAATACCATTTCGAGTCGGCCCTGACCCATGCCCCGAACGTGACCGCGCCGTTCCTCATCATGCACGGGACGGCCGATCCGACGGTCGGCTTCATCAACGGGCTCGCTTTCTACAACGCCCTGCGCTATAACGGCAAGAAAGCCGTGTTGCTGGCCTATCCGAACGAGGGCCACGGGCTGCGCGGGTTGGCGAACCGGAGGGACCTGACGGTCCGCTTCTTCGAGTTCTTCGATCACTACCTGAAGGGAGCGCCGGCGCCGAAGTGGCTGACCGAGGGCGTGCCCTATTTGAAGAAGGAGGCGGGCCGGGAGCCAGGGAAGTAGAAGGAAGCGTCCCGCATAAGAATTGAATTTTTCGGTTGCACGCACGGAAGCGTGGATCGCCGTCCGATATTCTTCACCGATGGCCGGCGGACGATCCGGCCAGGTCCTGCTCTGTCCTTGACTTCCTCCGAACCGCCGTTTATATTTGTATCAGCGCCGATAAGAGAAATCGATTTACGGTTGTCCCCAAGGCTCGGCCCGCCGAAAAGAACCTATTTCTCTCCGAAAAAGGAGAAAAACATGAGAAAGTTCGGAGCGGTCTTTTTCACGCTTGCCGCTACGATCGCTCCTCTTGCCGCGGGAGCCGGCGATGAGAGGGCGGAACAGGCGGTCTACCGGGGACGGTTGTTCCTAGGGGGCGTAGCAGCCAGCCCGGGCGTAATTGATGTCCAGATCACGATTGATCATTTGAGCACAAACGAGGAGCTTGCCGAGCTAGCGCCGCTCATGGCGGCGGGCGAAACGAATCGGCTCTTCGTTAAAGCCAAAGCTTTTAGGACAGGCGCGCTCCAGTACTTAAGGACGAGCGGCCTCAGGATCGACTTCCACCTCGCGTTCGAGAAAAAGACGGAGACAGGGAAAAGAATCTTTCTCGTCGCGGAAAACCAGTCGGCCGATCCGTCTTCAAGTTTGAAAATTATCGGCGAGGAGCAGTTCAAACGCGACCTCTTCCTCGTTGTTGCCCTCGACTTGAACGAGGAAGATAAAGGTGAGGGGAAGATCTATCAGGAGGCGCGGGTCAAATTCTCGGCGGGAGGCGATTTCGAGCTCGTGAGCTATAGGACGACGCCTCTCCTGATCGTCAACGTCGTTCGCAAGTGATCACCGTTTGCCGAGATCAGGCAATCCCCTGTCGCTAAAGGAAAAGGCCGGATCTGGATCCCTGACTTAACAATAGAAACCGATCTTGCTCGTCTCTTTCACAAGATATATAAAATCACGAAATAGACAGCCATCACGACAAATCCGATCGGCAGGCCGATCTTGGCCCAATCCTTCATGCTGATCTTGAGCCGGCCGGCCGCCACGATATTGGGGATGTTGCCCGGGATGAGCATTCCTCCGGCGATGGACAAGCCCATGACGATCCCGATGATCTGAGGGAGCGAGAGCGCCGGTCCGATCTCGACCGCGGTCAGCGTGGCGTTGTCGAGAACGGCCGAGATCGTATTGAACCAGTAGAGCGCTTCGCCGGGGATCTTCTGGAAATACCAGACGATCAGGGGCTTGAAGCCCTCGCCGAGTAAAACCAGAGCCGCCACGAAGAGATACACCTTGAGGGCCCGGATGAAGACGGCCTTCACCGTTTCCTTGTGGTGAGCGACATGGCTTTCCCGGTGAGCTTTCACTCTCGGACCGAGCCAAAACGCCCCGAACAGCGCCACGGCGAAAACGCCGGGGATCATGTAGATCCCGAAATGCTTGAAGGGGAATCCAAATCCCGCGTAATACGGAGGGCCGTTCAGTTTGGCCACCAGGAGCGTCGATAAAGGCTCGCCGAGAGGCGTCAGGACCGCTCCAAGCCCGACCGCGAAACACGCGACGACGATCAGCTCGATCTTCACTTTCTTGGTGATCGGCAGAGCGGCGGCGATCTCTGACAGAAGGACGGCGGTCAGGATGACCGAAATGACGCTCGAGAGAAGGCCGAAGAAAGCGATGAGAAGGAAGAGGAAGAGGCGATGGCCCAGCTTGTGCTCGAGGCGGAGAACGGCGTTGCAGAACGGATCGTTGAAATAGTGGATCAGGAAACCGATGACGAGAACGACCTGGAAGATGCCGATCGGCATCTTGCCGATCATCACCGGCGCCTTGAGGGCATCGAGAACCAGATCCCCGCTCCAGAGGTCGGAGATGGTCACCGCGGCGACTCCCATGAACAGGAAAAAGGGCTCGAGATTCTCCTCGATCTTTTTGACCAGGAACGGCATCATGAGGACGAGGAGAGCGACCGCGGCCAGACCCAAGGTGATATAAGGGATGGGGACGGGAGAAATATGGGTCATGGTGTTCACTTTCGGAAGCCAGAGAATACCATATTTTGGAAGCGGGATGCGAGAGAAATCCCATCTTTCCTCTTAAAAGGGGGGAGAGCTATTAAAATTCCCGGTGTTCCGTCCGGCGGATGATCTCGTTCTGGAGCTCCGTGCCGCAGTCCAAGAAGTAATCGCTGTAGCCGGCGACCCGCACGATCAGGTCCCTGTTTTTGTCCGGATGCTTCTGAGCCTCGCGCAAGGTCTCGGCCGTGACCACGTTGAACTGGATATGGTGGCCGTCCATCTTGAAATAGGACCGGACGAGGTGGCCGAGGTTGTGGATGCCTTCCTCGTCGGCGAGCAGGGCAGGCGTGAACTTCTGGTTGAGGAGCGTTCCCCCGGTCCGGACGTGGTCCATTTTGCCGGCGGACTTGAGCACCGCCGTAGGACCTTTGCGGTCGGCTCCCTGCACCGGCGAGACGCCTTCCGACAGAGGCTCGCCGGCCGGCCGGCCGTCCGGCGTCGCTCCGGTGACCTTCCCGAAATAAACGTGGACGGTCGTCGGCAGGAGGTTGATCCGGTAGCGGCCGCCCTTGGTGTTGGGCCGGCCGTCGATGGCTTCGAAATACGCCTCGAAGATGGATTTCATGACGTCGTCGGCGTAGTCGTCGTCGTTGCCGAACTTCGGCGTCTTGTTCAGAAGGCGCCGCCGCAGGTTCTCCTCGTTTTTGAAGTTCGCCTCGAGCGCGGCAAGGAGCGTCTTCATCGTCAACGTCTTCTTGTCGAAGACGTTGTATTTGACCGAGGTCAGCATGTCGGTCATCGAGCCCAGGCCGACGCCCTGGATATAGTTGGTGTTGTAGCGCGCGCCGCCGGCGTGGTAGTCCTTGCCCTTGGCGATGCAATCGCTGATGAGGATGGACAGGAACGGCGCCGGCAGATAGGCGGCATAGAGCCGTTCGATGATGTTGTTGCCCAGAATCTTGATATCGACGAAATGCTTGAGCTGCGTCCGGAAGGCGGCGAACAGCTCGGCGAACGTCCTGAACTTGGCCGGGTCGCCCGTCCTGATCCCGATCCGTTTTCCGGTACGGGGGTCGAGGCCGTCGTGGAGCGCGATCTCGAAAACCTTGGGCATATTGAAGTAGCCGGTCAGAGTGTAGTTCTCCTTGCCGAAGGCGCCCGTCTCGACGCAGCCGCTGGCCCCGCCGTCGCGGGCGTCCTCGAGGGATTTGCCCTGCCGGACCATCTCTTTGACGATCGCGTCCGTGTTGAAGATCGACGGCTGGCCGAACCCGGTCTTGACGATCTTGAGGGCCCGCCAAAGGAACGTGTCCGGTCCTTTGCTCGAGATCTGGACCATGGAGCTCGGCTGGAGGATGCGCATCTCCTCGATGACGTCGAGGAGGAGGAAAGACAGGTCGTTGACGGCGTCCGATCCGTCGGCCTTCAAGCCGCCGACGTTGATCAAGGCGAAATCGGTGTAGGTCCCGCTTTCTTCGGCCGTGACGCCCACTTTCGGGGGCGCCGGCTGGTTGTTGAACTTAACCCAGAAGCACTCAAGGAGCTCCCGGGCGCTCTCTTCGGTCAGTTCTCCCGTCTTCAAGCCTTTCTCGTAGAACGGCCACAAGTGCTGGTCGAGCCGGCCGGGATTGAACGAATCCCAAGTATTGTATTCGATGATGACCCCGAGATGGACGAACCAGTAGTTCTGGAGGGCTTCCCGGAAATCGCGCGGAGCGTGCGCGGGGACCCAAGAACACACCTCGGCGACGCGCTCGAGCTCCTTTTTCCGAGCCTTGTTTTTTTCTTTCCCAGCCAGTTCCCGCGCTTTCGCGGCGTGCCGCCGGGCGTAGGTGATCAGCGCCTCGGCCGCGACGCGCATCGCCCGCAGCTCCTCGCGCCTGTCGAACGCTTCGGGATCGTTGATGAAATCGAGTTTGGCCACGGCGGCGTCGATATCCGCGATGAAGTCGAGCATGCCCTTCTTGTAGATCTTGTCGTCGAGGACGGTGTGGCCGGGGGCGCGCTGCTCCATGAACTCGGTGAAGATTC
>Ga0315275_10006689_pt1 | contig 11063 bp, 13 predicted proteins | sample YL17G03_0_MG_FD_205557 | JGI IMG/M metagenome (GOLD analysis project Ga0315275, IMG submission 205557) | Sediment microbial communities from Yellowstone Lake, YNP, Wyoming, USA - YL17G03_0 | ecosystem: Environmental > Aquatic > Freshwater > Lake > Sediment | place: USA: Wyoming | collected...
AGATAGAAGCGATCGGCTCTGGAACGGAAGGTAAACGATTTAATGTTGTCGCCGAAGAGATAAGACGGCTTGCAACTACTTCAATGGAAACCGTCAAGCAGATAAGGAATGTGATAAATTCAATAACAAAATCTACCCACGATGCGGTCGAATCCGCCCGGAAAGGCTTGGCTCTAGTTGGGAGAGGTACCGAATTGGCCGATTCGGTTGCATCTACCTTGAATAGCATTGAACAGCAGGCATCTGTAACGGAATTAGCCGCACGCAAAATCTCAACTATCACCAGCCAGCAAAAATCGGCGACTCAACAAATGGCTGAATCAATTTCCGATGTCAACGCGAGCTCGCAGCAAATTAAATCCGGCGCAGAGGAAGTATTAAAAGCTATGAGGATACTTGCGGACACAGCCGAAAAGCTCGGCGATGAATTTAAAGAACGCGTCTAATAAGCAGTCTAAGCAAGGACGTGCCAGCCATCCGAGCTTTTTGTATTTTCGTTACACATGAGTCCCACCTTTTTTCGATTTCATCCGCCGCAATATGCCCACCACAATTCCCCGGATGAGGACTCGGTCGGGGGATAAAATTATCGGTTTCATTTTGGGGTTGCGGGGTTCGAGGCGGACGGCGTTTTCGTCTTTGTGGAATCGTTTGATGGTGGCTTCGAGACCGTCAATCAGCGCCACTACGGTGTCGCCGTTATCCGCCGTGTCGCGCCGTTCGACTATCACATAATCCCCGTCGAGTATATGATCGCCCATCATCGAGTCGCCTCGGACGCGCAGTACGAATGTTTCGCCTTGCCCGACAAGCTCCGGCGGGAGGGATATGGTTTCGGGGTTTTCGACGGCCTCAATGGGTTTGCCGGCGGACACCAATCCCAGTAGCGGCGCTTCCGTCAAATTAGCGCGGGAAGGAACAACCACCGGCTCGACGCTTCGAGCTCTTCCCGGGGATGCCTTCAGCACACCCTTGTCTCTCAGGTTCCGTAAATGCACGTGAACCGTAGCCTTGGAATTTAATCCCACGCCGCGAGCGATTTCCTCGACGGAGGGGGAATACCCGCGCCGTTGGATAAATTCATTCACAAAATCGTATACTTTCTTTTGCTGTCTGGTCAGTGCAGCCATTATAAGCCCTCGTCACTATGTGGTGGTTCGATTATGGTTTTGCAAAAAATAAAAAACCATATTGGGTGCCACGGACAAGCGAATCTTTGAAGCTTGTCCGTGCCCGCCCAATACAGGCAACAGGCACGGACAAACAAGTTTGTCCGTGGCACCCCGTTTTGGATTTTTAAATTTTGCAAAACCATCAATGCCGCTTTCGTTCGGGCAATTCATTGCCCGATAGGTAATTTAGCGATAAATCGCCGGAGCTACAGCGGTGATAAATCACCGCACTCCATAACCGGATGTGTTTTCGAAATTCCGAGTTGCAAAATATGGAGCGGCAACGGCGCTAAAAAAGGGCCTTGATCGCCTTTTCGATCCTATCGAGGCCTTTCTTTATCTGTTCCATGCCGGTCGCATAGCTGAGTCGAAGATAGCCGGGCGCTCCGAAAGCGCTCCCGGGCACAACCGCCACTAAAGACTCCGACAACAGATATTCGGTGAGATCGAGGTCGTTTTTTATCTTTATCTGCGCCCCGTCCTTTGTGTACGATTTCCCGATGTAGGCATTGAAGTTCGGCAGCACATAGAACGCGCCTTGCGGAAGGTTGCAGGTTATTTTCGGCATTTCGTTCAGGCGCTTGACTATATACAGGCGCCGCTCGTCAAAAGCTCTGCGCATTTTCTCGACGTCATCCTGCGTCGCGTTCAAGGCTTCCAGCGCGCCCTTCTGCGCGAAACTGGTCGGGTTGGAGGTGCTCTGTCCCTGAATTTTGGCGCATGCGGCTATGATATCCTTCGGTCCGGCGGCATACCCGATACGCCACCCGGTCATCGAATATGTCTTGCTGACCCCGTTCACTATAACGGTGCGCTTGTAAGCGTCCTTCGATAGTTGCGCGATGCTCACAAACTTGAACCCATCATAAATGATCTTTTCATATATTTCGTCCGAAACAATAAGGAGATCGTGCTTTTTTGCCAGCGATGCGAACTTCTTCAACTCGGCTTCCGTATAAGCCGCCCCCGATGGGTTCGAGGGGCTGTTGACGATAAGCATCTTGGTTTTGGCGGTGACCGCCTTTTCGATATCGGAGGCTTTTGCGGCGAAATTGTTCTTTTCGCTCCCGTTGACGATAACGGGTTTTGCGCCGGTGAGCAGGGCCATGTCCACGTAACTTACCCAGTAAGGCGCAAGAATAATGACCTCGTCGCCGGGGTTCAAGACCGCCTGAAACAGGTTGAAAAGGCAATGCTTGCCGCCCACGCTTATGATGCTCTGAGCCCTTTCGTAATGCAGCCCCATTTCACGCTTGAACTTCGCGCAAACGGCGTCCCGCAGCTCGTCAATGCCCGCCTCCGGGGTGTATTTCGTGAATCCCGCTTCGAGCGCCCGGATCGCCGCCTGCTTGATATGACCCGGAGTGTCGAAATCCGGCTCGCCCGCTCCGAACCCGACCACATCAATGCCTTTGGCTTTCATGGCCTTGGCTCGAGCGCTTACTGCCAAGGTTGGGGACGGTTTGATTTTATTGGCGCGTCGGCTTATAAAGTCTCTCATTTTACCCCTCCCAATTTCTTGCGCATTCTTTTCTCGACGCTTGCCGGCACCATGCCCTTTCCCGAACCGCCAAGCTGGATTATCTCCCGGAGTATTGTGGAGCTGATGTGGCTATAGGAGCTTTCGGTCATCATGAAGAAAGTCTCGATATCCGGTTCCATCTGCTTGTTGGCAAGCGCCATCTGGAACTCGAACTCGAAATCGCTCACGGTACGCAGTCCTCGCAGAATAACCCGAATCCCGCGCTGGCGACAGTAGTTAATGAGAAGTCCCTCGAAAGTATCCACTTCCACCTTCGACTCGTTTTTGAAAACCTCTTTTATCATTTCCACGCGTTCCCGGACCGAGAACAGAGTCCTTTTGGAAATGTTATGCGCAACGGACACCACTACCTTGTCGAATATCGCCAGCCCTCTCCGAATGATGTTTATATGCCCGTCGGTCAACGGATCGAAACTTCCGGGATAAATAACCAGTTTGCTGCAAAAAATGTCTCTAACCTGTTTTTTGCTTTTGACCATCTTTTATATTTTCCCTTTCATAAATTGATACTGCGGTTGATCCGTATCTTTTCATCCGTATTTTTACCAAATCCGCCGTCTCTTCCGGCGTTTCTTCCCTTGCCGAGTGCTCGATCACCACCCGTCCCCCGGGGGCAACTCCCGAGCCGCGTATAAGCACATCAAGAGTCTTTTCCGCAAGGCCTTTTTCGTAAGGCGGATCAATGAAAACGATATCGAACGGCCCCTCCATTTTTAGAACGCGCATCAACGCTTGCGGCAATCGGCCCACCATAACTTTTGCCCGGTCATCTAAATTGCACGCTCTTATATTAGCTTTTATAACAGCCGAAACAACCCGGCTGGACTCGATAAATACCGCGCGAATCGCCCCTCGACTCAACGCCTCGATTCCCATCGCGCCTGAGCCGGCAAAAAGGTCCAGCGCTTTCAACCCTTCCAGCCGGTGGGGGAGCATGTCGAATATCGCTTCCCTTACCTTGTCGGACGTAGGGCGCGTGCGATATCCCGACGGGGCCTTCAGGATTCTGCCCCGAGATTCGCCCCCTATAACCCGCACCGGATCGCCCCGGTCTCTCGATATCCCCGTGAATGTCCACGGTGATCACTTTTTATGTCACATGTTATTTCCATGCGGATTCCCGGTGCCGCTCGATAATAAAGAAGCTCGAGAAAACCATCATCCCAGCCACTTCGATATACGCCTTGCCGATATACAGGTCCGCATTGTCCTTGTACGGCTGAATCACATAATCGCGCAACATGGCGCCCTCGAAAATGCCGTTTTTCCCATCGGCGTAGTTCAACAGCAGCGCCTGCGGCTCTTTGCTCGAAAGCGGAGACGTTCCCGGCGGGTTTAGGCTGTAAAATCCGAACCGCTTCGGATTATCGTCGGACGGCTTGCATATCCATGGGCCGTCGAGACCGTTCTGCCGGACGGGGATATTATATCCGAACGGTTTTCCATCCTTTGTGTAAAAGCCTTTCTTGAACTTCTGAATGCCGATAAGCTTTGCAAAGGCGGGGGTGTTAAATCCCCGGAATTCGTATCCGAGAAGTTTTTTTATGTCGGGAGTTGCGCCCTGCTTGAATATTTCCACGAGCCGCGCATTGCTAAGCCTCGCAAGCTGTTCATAGGTGTCCTCGACCCGCATGGTTTCCTCCGGTTTTTTTTAACTCTCTACCGACTAAAGCGGAATTTGTTTTAATTTCCCTTGTAACCCGGTTTACGCCACGTGCCGCCGGAATTGATATAAGTCTTCACGTTGTTCAGGCTTTGCGGCAGATCTCTCTTGATAAGGAATTCCTGCACAAAATTGGGGATCCCGATACCTATTTCAACCCATGTCCCGTATCGCGCCAGGGTGTGTGTTTCGTCTATCCAATAGAATCTCCAGAATCCTTTCAGGGTCTTGAGTTTATTGGGGTAATTTGGATCCAAATCCCAATGGAAATAGTATTTATCTTTCTCGCCAATATGATCCACACGGTAATCCATGCCGACGCCGACGATGGTGAGGCGGAAATCCACTATGTAATGGTTGCCTTTTTTCGCCGATAAGTCGCTTTTTTCAAGGTATGGAAGGAATCTCTTCTGGTCCGCCACCTGGTCAACTATCAGCTCCCATACTTTGTCTATATTCTGGTTGAATATCACCGCCGCTTCGATCATCCCGGAAATACTCTCCCCACGGGCGAGATCCTTGACGATGAGCACTTCGCCGGTCTTTATTTTGGCTATGCCTTCCTGAGTGAGCCCTTTGTAGGCCGCCGGGTCGGCGTCGGTTGGCACCCCCGGCGGAGCCGCCGCCATAAGCGCCACGCTCAACATAAATAAAATCAGGATTGCGCTTGTTAAAACGTATCGGTGCATCGCGTCCTCCTTATAAACCGTTAATGGCTTATTTTACACAAAAACACTTAATAATCCACTAACCGACAAACCCTTCCATGCGCGATAACGATATCAGCCGCTTGATGTTGCGTGCAAGCGCCGACTTTACTTTCATCAGATCAATCGCCTTTATCGCGCTGCCGGGTCGCCGGTCGAAACCGTTAAGGATAGATTGAAGCTCCTCGTTCAAATTTTCCGCCAATTCGAGATTTTCCCCCACCAGACTGACCACTTCGTTTCTTGGGAGGCACTCTTTCGCCTGTTTATACTCTTCCGTGATCTTGTGGCTAAGCACTATAGCCTGCTGGATAACTTCATATAAACGCCGTTCCTCGCCCATCGCATCCAGATCCACAATGAAAACGCTTCTCTCCCATGGATCCATTTTCGCCAGATCGAGGTTCAATTCCGGTATGATGAATTTACCGCCCCGGACTTCATCCATGCTCAGGAGCGCCCTGAAAATCTCGTTGATAAGCGTCTGGGTTGTTTTCCTTTGAAAAACCGGCTTGCCGTGCGACGCGGTCGGGTCGCGTATCTCCTTTATTCGTTCCATGGACTCCGAGATGGCCTTGCGCTGTTTTGCCGCCTCGACTATGAGGTCGAGATTATATCCGGTCTGTTCCCGCTTTTTGCTGAAACCTCGACGAATATCCTCGACCTTGTCCAGAATCGCCTTTATGGGCTCTTTGTCCCTCGATTTGCTTCGATCCAGTTCCGTCTTGACTCTTTCGACCCATCCGGTGCTGGAATCTATGCCGCCGGATTCCTTCTCAAACAACTCGACCAGCTTGTTATTAAGGGTGACGTTATAAACCGCCATGGACTTGAGTATCCTCGGGTTGGCCAGATGCTCTCGAATCTCCTTTTTGAAATCGCGCATTGTCTTTATGACATCACTCTTCAGCACCGTATCCACGTCCTCAATGTTCTGAATGCGCCGCACCGCCTGTTTAAACTCATCTATGATGGGAGCTTCATATTCAGACTGAGGCACGGCAGATTCAAACAGCCCCTCCAAAACCTCATTGACATCAAAAACGTTTCTCAAAACGCGCTTATGTCCCACCCGAGTGGCGCTCAGCTCCGTCGCCAGAAAATCAACTTTGTCAATATCGTCGTCGGAAAGCGGATTGCGCGCCAGATAGAACTTCAAAAGCTCTTCTATCTCGATGTCGCGGGTATCGTGAGTTTTTTCGCAGAATTTCCTTATATCCAGCGGCGTGAGTGTAGAATCCACCCGATCCAGCAGCTCTTTAAACACTCGCAGCTCAATATCCAACGCATCCATCTGTTTCTGTGCGCCCTCGATCTTGTGTTCCTTGAGCGCATGTTCGACGGTCACCAGCCTCTTTTGCAGCTCCCGGACACGCTGTTTGGCCAGATCAATGTCGTTTCCGCCCTTCGGATGCATCACCACCATCGCGCGAAGCAAACACCACACGGAACGAAACGCACGCACCAGACGATTATAGGACTCGACGAGCCTCTTCCATTCACTTGTGTCTGAGTTCATATTTTTCTCGGATATTTTTTATTCAACGCAACTGCGCCGACGCATAAGGCGCCATGTATCTGATTATAGCACCCTTATGCGCTGATGAAACGCGGGATGTATCTAACTTCCTATTAGGCCGTTTTTTCTTTTAATTCATAGGATATGGCGGTAGGTTCGTTGATGGTTTTGGACGCATCGAGGATTTCAACCGAAACGACCCGCCCTTTTTTGTTATAATCAATAATAACCCCATCTTTCAGTTCATCGCTCTCCGCAACCTGCTCATCGCTCAGAATGAGAGAAAGAGTGTCTGTGTCTCTGTCGTAGATTACTTTCATCTTAATTACGCTCGGTTAGCTTCAGGATAACCTTTGATTTGAAAAGATACAAGATTATAGGCCGCTGGATGGCCCATTTTTGATATCTAGGATGCTTTTACAAGATGTTCGGCTTCATTATAGAAACTTCTGAATCCGAGAGGCTATACCAATGTCATCCTGCGCCTCTCGGCGCCCCCTGGGGGCCACACGCCTTTTAAAAACCCGGGGTGGAACCCAAATATCTTTTGGTGGAAAATCCACAGGATATTTTTAGTGACAGCCCGGATTCTTGGGCAAATCGTAAATATCATACTTCATTTCAATCAATGCCTTGCGACACTTCTCATCCGGGGGATTCTTAAAAATCGCCGCCACCAATAATCTTACATTATTTTTCTTATCCATGTCCTCGATCTTTTTTTTAACTTTTATAAATAACGGCGATTCTTCCACCGCTTTTTCGAATTCAACGCCATGTTCATAATAATCGTTTATGTGCGCGAAAGCCAATGTGGGCAATCCGATGCCGAGAGCAACTTTTGCAATTTCCGATTTAGAAATAGAATAAACGTAATTGCCGCTTTCCTCGAACACTGCTTTATAAAATTCCGCAGAAGTGTTCTTAACTTTTCTCAATCTTCTGATAAAATTCAATAAATGAGTTTTTCTTAACAGCGCTCTGATAATAACCCTGAAATCAATGTCACCGTTTTGGAATTCGCCCCACATGGCTACTGCAGACCCAACAATAGTGTCATGAGGCTCGATTAAAATCACCGAGTGCCTTGCCACACGAAGCATCTCATATAAAGCTATCATAGGTCTTGGAAAATGGTGATAAGATTCCTTGCAGAGCACAAAATCAAAGGAATTGTTCTCAAATGATAGTTTCTCTGCATTTTCGATGGAGTATTTTTCGATAAGACCCTTTTCCTTTGCCTGCTTCAATAACTCATCCGAAATATCGGATGCCGTTACGTTCTTTACTTTTTCTCTGATGTATCTGGCATCGCTGGCGAATCTCCCATCTCCTATTGTCAACCATGATGCGTAAGGAAAACAGCTTAGAAATGGGTCAAGGAATCTGTACATTCGTTGATGCCGCCAGTAATCTACGGTGTCTTTCCGAAGCCAGGATTGGGCATGTTTTATTCTTGCAGGATCTAGAGCATCTTTATCTCGGTGTTCTTTTTGCGCCTTGTAGTGTTTATTCGCCTCATTCACAATTTTCCCCATCCTTTCATTAAAAGTAAATTGACTTTTCTATCTTCCTTTCCAAATATAACATTGTCCTTTTCACAAACTATGATACCGACTGCTTCAGCGGCTCGATGCCCATGCGTTCGATGGTTTTTCCGAGGCGTTCGCCGTGCTTTGCGTTCTTTTTGAAGAACTCGATCACTTTCGCCACCGAGTCGAGCGCTTGCTGATCATCAAGATCACGGAGCAACTCCTGGGCAATCCTCGGATTGGCCCCAACGTTTCCGCCGACCACCAACACCCACCCTTTCGGCTTGGCGAATAACCCGATATCGCGTACCCACGATTCCGCGCAGTTCAGCGTGCAGCCGGAAACGGCCATTTTCAGCTTTCCCGGCAATTCCATCCCATGATAAATTTCGTCCAGTTTTAGACCCATCGCCAGGCTGTCCCGCTGGCCCATCCTGCAGAATTGAGTGCCGGGACAGGCGCGGACGCTGCGCACGCACAGCCCGACGGCCGCGCCGGGCTTTAATCCCAACTCCTCCCAGATTTTATCAATATCCTCTTCGCGTATGCCGACGATGGCTATTCGAGTCGCCCCCGTGATTTTCACGGCCTGCGCATTATATTTTTCAGACACATCGGCAATTTTCCGAAGCAGCGCCGGGGTTACCACTCCGCACGGGATGTGCGGCGCAATCGCGTAAGTCTGCTTATCTCGCTGAAGTATCGTTCCTTTTTCTCCGTCTTTAAGCATCTGGTTTATCCTCCCTCATTTTTTCAAATTTTTATACTTCCCGAAAACTATTTCCCCGCCGATGTATCCCGCAACTCCGGCGGCTCGGCGCCCGAGTGGATATATCCGCAAACCGTGCATTTCCACTTTTTCATCTTGACCCCCACTCCTTTCTTCGATTCAAACAACACGGTATAGATTCTTTAAAAATACATTTATAAACCACAACTTGTTTTGAAAGTAAGGTATAAAAAATCCATAGATCGTGCAATGTCATCAAAATATTGTTAGAATAATAAAAGCGCAGGATTGAGAGGAGGGAAAAGAAAATGAGCTCGCGAAACGTTAAAGTGTACGCTTTGTCCACTTGCGGCTGGTGTCACAAGACCCTGAAATGGATGGAAGACAACTCCGTGGCATGCGATACCGTATATGTGGACAAACTCGAGGGGCGCAAAAAAGAGGAAATTATGGATGAGGTGAGAAAATACAATCCCAACCGGTCGTTCCCGACGGTGGTCATTGATGGCGGGCGGACGGTGATAGTGGGGTTCAAGCCGGAGCAACTCGAGGAGGAGATACTGGGATGAACGGCGCCGATCCGGATGCGCGCGCCCGCGATTTGATGAATCGTCTCATAAAGGATGCGCAATCCGGCGGGTATCACATAAACCCGGACGTTGAAATGACGCTCGACCTGTGCCGAGGCCTCCTCCAGAACCAGGGTCGGTATGGGTATTTGAGTTGCCCGTGCCGGTTGGCGGATGGGGTTAAAGCTGCCGATCTTGATATAATCTGCCCGTGCGATTATCGCGACGCGGATATAGAGGAATTCGGCGCGTGTTATTGCGCCCTTTATGTTAACGATAAAATCTACCGCGGGGAAGCTCAAGCTCAGTCAATACCGGAGCGCAGACCCCCGCCGGAATCGAGACAAAAACCCGCCGAGCAGAAGGAAACCGGAAAGATGCAGGTGTGGCGATGCCGCGTGTGCGGGTATCTTTGCGCGCGAGAATCCCCGCCGGGAGTATGCCCGGTCTGCAAAGCCAAAAAGGACCGCTTCGAGCCGTTCGAGTTTCATTGACCCTATATCCCATTTACTGTGCCACTCTTAAATCTTTGATAATACATTCACAGGGCGCTCCGCCGAGCTCGATTGTTGACTCGACTTCCAAGGCGCATTAACCTATCAAGCCATGCATCCGATATTATTTCGCATCGGGAACTTTCCGGTCTATAACTACGGCGTAACCATGGCGCTCGCTTTTCTGGTGGCCTTCGGGTGGGTGTTTTATCAGGCGAAGAAGCTTGGCGAAAACATGGACGATTATTACAATATCTGCCTGATCGCGCTGGTGGGCGGTATAGTCGGCGCGCGGATTGTGTACGTGATTGTCACGTGGCGATATTTTGCACAAAGGCCCTTGGCGATTTTCAATCTCCGGGCCGGTGGACTGGTGTGGTACGGCGGGGTGATACTGGCGGCGGCGCTGATACTCGCTTACGCGAAATGGAAAGGATTGAGTTTCTATCACATTGCGGATATCATGTCGCCACCGATGGCGGTCGGGCTGGCTATCGGGAGAATCGGGTGCCTTATGAGCGGCTGCTGCTACGGCAAACCGTGCGACCTGCCGTGGGCTATCACATATCCTCCGGATTCGTTTCTGCCGCCTCAAATCGCTGGAATGCGCGTGCATCCGACGCCGATTTACGAGATGATCGCCTGTTTGATAATCGCCGGAATACTTATTTACATTAAGCGACGCGAGAAGCGCGCGGGACAGGTGTTCTGGAGCTTCTTCGTGCTTTACGGCCTCGCCCGATTTGTCCTGGAAATATGGCGCGGAGACGTCGAAAGAGGGTTTATAATCTCCGGCGCGATCAGCGTTTCGCAGGGAATAAGCATTGTCATGGTGTTATTAGCAGCGGTGATGTTGCTGCGCCATCCCAGATCAGAGAAATTATCAGACTAATAAGGATGACGATAAAAAATATCGGTCGGCCCTGAAGGGGCCTGACAATGTTATACAACCTACGGACTTTCCGGGATTTTGTTTTGCACCTCGCCGGTCATCGGGACGAACCGGACGGGTAGACTTTTTACGGTGTCGTAACCGGTCTGGGTGCGAGTGACAACAATCAACTCTTGAAATGTTTCTCCCACCGGCAAGACCAGCCGGCCTCCGACGCGAATCTGATCTTTTAACGGCTGCGG
>Ga0315275_10006692_pt1 | contig 11062 bp, 7 predicted proteins | sample YL17G03_0_MG_FD_205557 | JGI IMG/M metagenome (GOLD analysis project Ga0315275, IMG submission 205557) | Sediment microbial communities from Yellowstone Lake, YNP, Wyoming, USA - YL17G03_0 | ecosystem: Environmental > Aquatic > Freshwater > Lake > Sediment | place: USA: Wyoming | collected...
CGTCGGCGCCGCCGGGGCGGTGACGGCCATGGTCCCGGCTTCGATCCTCGTCCTGTTCGCCTCGACCCTGCTGGCCAAGAACGTCTATCAGGCGGTTTTCGATCCCGGCGCGAGCGAGGAGAAGGTCATGCGCTTGTCGCGGGCCATGGTCGTCGTCATCACCGCGGCCGCTCTCGTCCTGGCCCTCTTCTTCCCGAACGCCTTGGTCAACCTGCTTCTGATCGGTTACGATGGAGTGTCCCAGTTCTTCCCCGGCGTGGTGCTGGGCCTGTTCTGGAAGAAGGTGAGCCGGGCGGGCGTCTTCGCCGGCCTGGCGGCCGGGATCTCCGTCGCGGCGGTCCTCGTCTTCGGGGGGATCGATCCCTTCCTGGGGCTGAACGCGGGTTTTGTCGCCCTGGCGGTCAACTCCGTTATCGCCGTCGGTTTGAGCCTGATCATCTCGCGCCGGCGGAAAGCCATCGGCGCCATCGGTTAGAGAAGGAGAATGGACATGTGGGATGACCTGAGGAAGGATATCGGGAATTTAAGCGGGCGGCTCATAGCCTGGCGCCGGGAATTGCACCGGCACCCCGAGGTGGCCCTGAAAGAAGAATGGACCTCAGCCTTTTTACTCGAACATTTTAAAAAACTGGGCCTGCCCGCCAAAAAGATGGCCGGCACGGGGCTTCGGGCCGTCTTGAAAGGCCGGCCCGGCGGGAAGACCGTCGCTCTGCGGACCGACATCGACGCCCTGCCGCTCCAGGAAGAAGGGGACAAGGCCTACCGCTCGCTGAATCCGGGCGCCGCGCACGCCTGCGCCCATGACGGGCACATGGCCGTCATGATGGGTGTCGCTGAGCTCCTGGCGAAGCGCAAAGGCGCTTTCAAAGGGACCGTCGTCTTCCTCTGCCAGCCCGCCGAAGAGCATCCTCCCGGCGGAGCCCGGCGGATGATCGAGAAGGGCGCGCTCAAGGGCGTCGAAGCCATCTTCGGCCTCCATCTCTGGCAGGGGATGCCGACCGGCACGCTCGGCATCGTCAAGGGGCCGATGATGGCCCAATCCGACAACCTCTGGATCACGGTCAAAGGCCGGGGCGGCCACGGGGCGCTCCCCCACACCACCGTCGATCCTGTCCTCGCCGCGGCCCAGCTTGTGGTCAATCTGCAGAGCGTCGTCAGCCGGAACGTCGATCCGCTCAAACCGGCCGTGCTCTCGTTCGGGGCGGTCCACGGCGGGACGGCCAACAACATCATCCCGGGCGAGGTGAAGCTGTCCGGCACGGTCCGGACGCTCGATCCGAAGGTCCAGGCGCTGATGAAAAAGCGGATCCGGGAAGTCATCGACGGGACATGCGCGGCCTTCGGCGCTTCGGCCGAATTCGTCTACGAGGACGGCTATCCGGCGCTCGTCAACGACCCCGCCTCGGTCGATCTGGTGCTCGACGTGGCCAAGCGGGCCCTGGGCGAGGAGAACATCCTGGCCATCGATCCCGTCATGGGGGGGGAGGATTTCGCCCGCTATCTCCAGGAGATCCCCGGCGCGTTCCTGTTCTTCGGGGCGGGCGACGGGACGAAATATCCGCACCATCACCCGGCCTTCGATTTCGACGAGAAGGCCCTTCCGCCGGCTGCCTTCCTGATGACGGCCCTGGCCCTGGAATATCTCAAATGAACATCCTGTTCATTCTGGGCGTCGCCTTGGCCTTGGCCATGGACGCCTTCGCTGTGGCGGTCGGACTCAGCCTGGCCGGGGACGGCCTCCGCGGGGCTCAATCCCTCCGGCTGGCCTTCCACTTCGGCCTGTTCCAGTTCATGATGCCGATCGCCGGGTGGGCGGCCGGTCAGACGGTCATCAAGCTCATTGCCGCTTACGACCATTGGATCGCGGCGGGCCTGCTCGTTTTCGTCGGGGGGAAGATGATCCTCGAATCTTTTCACAAGGAGGAGAGGATCGAGCGGAAACCGCCCGACGTGACCCGAGGCTTTTCCCTCATCCTTCTCTCCGTCGCCACCAGCCTCGACGCGCTCGCGGTCGGATTGAGCTTCGGCGCGCTCCGTGTGCCGATCCTCCTGCCCGCGGCGGTCATCGGTGTCGTCTGCTTCACGGTGACGTTGGCCGGGACCAAGATCGGGCCGTGGCTCGGGAAGCTGGCCGGGAAATGGGCGGAGATCGCCGGCGGCATCGTCCTTCTTTTTATTGCCGTCAAGATCCTGGTCGATCACCTGTAATCTCATCCTGAGCGAAGCGAAGGATCTCCTCCGCTCTCGGCTTGGATGTTGGTCCTCGATCCGCTCGTCAATTCAACGGCGGCCGGGGCCCCGGGCTTTGCAGTCCTCATTCGCGAAGCGAATGTGGGCGGGCATTGCCCGGGGGTCCACTTCCGCCGTACTCGCCCGTGGCATACAAGCCACGGGCGAGTGGCGAGCCTAAGGCTCGTCCCTTGACAGGCCGATCTTGAATCCTCCGTAGACGGAAAAGCCCGGCGTCCCATAGCCGAAGACCGTTTCGTATTTCGCATCAAGGATGTTCTCGAGGCGCAGAAACAGCCGCGTCTTCGAAAAAACGGCGTATGAAAGGGCCGCGTCCAAACGCCAGCAGCCCGGAAGAACGACGTCGCGCGCGACCGGGGCCGAGAAATCCTTGTCCGTCCTTCGCCCCGTATAGACCGCCGAGAGATCGGCGGTCCAGTCGCGAAGGAAGGTCCCGTCAACCTGGGCCGTGAACTTGTCGTGCGGCCGCCGCAGCAGCTCGGCGCCGGAATCCAGGTCCCGGGCCTCGAGTCGCGTGTATGAAGTCCGGAAGCGCAGGTTCTCGGAGGACCGGACCTCGCCGGAGATTTCCAGGCCGCGGGTCCGGGCCCTTCCGATGTTGATATAACCCTGACTGAAATCGAAATCGATGAGGTTCCGGAAGTCGTTGCGGAAATACGTGATCCCCGCCAGAATGGTCCCGTTCAGGAAATATTGTTCGATTCCGGCGTCCCAACCGCGGCTCTGCTCCGGTTTGAGCCGCTCGTTCCCGATCGGCCCCCAAAACGTCCCCGGCGCGTAAATCTGATAGAGCGAAGGGGATTTGAAGCCGGTGCCCAGCGTGGCTTTGAACTTGGTCTGCGTCGCCGCCAGAAAGTAGGCCGGTGCCAGGCGGTAGGTGAGGGCCGTCCCGGCCCGGCTGTGATGGTCGAGGCGCGCTCCGGCCGTGGCGAAAAACCGCTCGGCGATCTTCCATTGGTCTTGAACGTACAAGCCCGCCGTGTCGGCCGTCCGCCGCGGGAAATCGCTCTCATATGGACCCCAAACGCTGAACGATGTGTACGCCGACTCGCCTTGTTCCCGGGCGAGGTCGGCCCCGAAGGTGAGCGTGTTGGAGGGATGGAGGAAGACGTTGTTCTGCCAGTCGAGCTTCAGCAGGCCGCCTTTAAACATTCCCTTTTCCGAGTCGAACGGATGTTCGGTGTCGACGGGATTGTTATGGTCGCGGCGCGAGGTGATGAAAGAGAAGCCGAGCTTCTGTTCCCAGCGATTCCGGAGGAAGAGGCCGCGGACCTGGCCGCGGAGGAAAACAGACCGGTAATCCTGGACGCTGTTGGGGTCGTCGCCGCCGGGTCCTCCATAATTGTCGAGATCCGTCCGGGCCGCCACCGAGCGAACGATGAGGACGGCTTCGAAATCGCGGCTGAGGGCGACGCCGATCCTTCCCGAAAGACCGAGATTCCGGTAACCGTCCTTTTCCGAGTTCCCGGGATAAGCGCTCGAGGCCGCCGAGATCCCCGCCGCCGAGAACTGCGACAGGCCGAAAGCATAATTCAGCCGGCCGCTCGAACCTCCGAGGTCCACGGCGTTGGCCAATGTCTTGGAGGATCCCCCCTGAGACGAGAACGTCAGCCGCGGCCGGCCCTGCCCTTTCCTGGTCAGGATGTTGATCACGCCGCCGAGGGCGTCCGAACCGTAGAGGGTGCTCTGCGGGCCGCGCAGGATCTCGATCCGCTCGACGTTGTCGACGGAGAGGTGGGCGAAGTCGTACGACCGGGACGGGTTGATGGGGTCGTTGACCTCAACGCCGTCGAGGAGGACCAGAACGTGCTCGGAATTAGCTCCCCGGAGAAAGGCCGACGAGGATGATCCCGGCCCGCCGTTCTGAATGACCGCGAGTCCCGCGACGTCCCGCAGAGCTTCGAGAACCGTCGGCCGATTCGTTCTTTCCAGGTCCGTCCGGGTGATCACCGTCACGCAACTGGCCAACTCCCGGACCGGCGTCTCGATCCGGGTGGCGGTGACGACGATCTCGTGTTGAAAGGACGGCGGAGGGGCCGTCTGGCCCTTTTTGTCCTCCCCTCCGTACTGCGGCGGGACCAGAGCAAGAGAGAAAACGAAAATAATGGCGATGTTGCCCATGTTCGTTGGACCTCCTCCGTTGACCCCCGCTTTTTTAAGCAAAAAAAAACGCCCTGCCTTCCCCACGAAGGCGGGTAACGAGGCTTAAAGCAGGTCTCCTGACTCTCGGATCATCCTCGTCCCGGGCCTTCCTATCCTCGGCTGAGGAAAGTGGCGTCGTCCGGGATTCGTCCCCGATCACAGTAGCGGGGGCTGCGTCCGTCTTTCACGGACTTCCCTGGCCTTTAAGCCTTAAGAAATATTTATAGACCAATGGATTCACTCTGTCAATGGCCGAGATCGGGGACACGTACCTTGGGGACATATGCCAGGGATATGTCCCCAAGGTACATGTCCCCATTTAATTGATAAAAAAACAGGCCGCCTCCTCCGGATTGGGGAGGAAACGGCCTGTTAAGGGAAAAAGATTAGGGGAGAATAACGAAATCTATCGTAAACTCCCATATTGAGGAGGAGGGAAAAAGGAGGCGCTTGTTCTTCATCTCGACTGCCGTCCGCTTCAGCTTGCTCATCTCATTCATATATACGGAGCGAAAGGCGGAAAAGTTGCAAATAATTGAATCGGGAATCCGGAAAGCGTCGGGAGAATAGAAAAAATTTTTTCGATTTCTTAAATTTTTGCTTTTCCCGCTAACTGACTTTCTAATATTATACCATACATATTCGGTCCAATGCAACAATTATTTTAAAATATTTAATATTTTCCGGCGGGGCGGTCCCAAAGACCGTTTTCCCCGAGAAAATGAGGGCTTTTTGACGGAATTCCGGGGCGAACGATCGAAAATGGAGGGTTGACGAGGGCCTTTTGACTCGAAACCGGCCCTGGACTAGAATAAAAGCCGAGCGGACGAGAGTTTAATCCCCCTTAGCCCGCCTTTATAAAAGGGAGAGAAACAGGCTAAAAGAACTTTCCGAGGAGAAAGACCATGGACAACGAGCTTTTCCGGCGGCACGGCCACGAATTCGTCGACTGGCTCGCCGATTATATGGAAAACGTCGAACAACTGCCGGTTATGTCCCGGCTGAATCCTGGCGAGATCAAGGCTCAGATCCCCTCCGAAGCGCCCCAGCGGGGCGAATCCATGGACCAAATCTTCGATGATTTCAAGACCATCATTCTGCCCGGCATGACCCATTGGCAGCACCCCGGCTGGCACGCCTACTTTCCGGCCAACAACAGCCCGGCCTCGGTCCTGGCCGAGATGCTGACGGCCGGGCTCGGCGCCCAGGGCATGGTCTGGCAGACGTCGCCGGCGGCCGCCGAGCTAGAAGACGCGGTCCTGGAGTGGCTGGGCAAGATGCTGGGACTGCCGGCGGGCATGGCCGGCGTCATCCAGGATACCGCTTCGACGGCGACGCTCTGCGCCCTGCTCTCGGCCCGGGAGAAAGCGACGGATTTTGAAGCCAATGAAAAAGGTCTGAGGCGGGGACTCACGGTCTACGCCTCCGAGCAAACGCACTCGAGCATCGAAAAAGGAGTCAAGATCGCCGGCTTCGGGAGAGCCAACCTTCGACTGATCCCCACGGACGCGGAGTTCGCCATGATCCCCGGAAAGCTGGAGGAGGCCATTCTCTTAGATAAAGAGCGGGGACTCCAGCCGGCCTGCGTCGTGGCCACACTCGGGACGACGTCGTCCACGGCCGTTGATCCTCTGCGGGCGATCGGCGGGATCGCCCGACGCCACGGCGCCTGGCTCCACGTGGACGCCGCCTACGCCGGGACGGCGGCCGTCCTGCCCGAGATGGGCTGGATGCTGGACGGCGCGGAATTTATGGATTCGTTCGTTTTCAACCCTCATAAATGGATGCTGACCAATTTCGACTGCTCGGCCTATTACGTCAAGGATCCCGGCTGGCTCCTCCGGACGTTCGAGATTCATCCTGAATACCTGAAGACCGGCGTCGATCCCTACGTCAAGAACTACCGCGACTGGGGCATCCAGCTCGGCCGGCGGTTCCGGGCGCTGAAACTCTGGTTCGTCATCCGCTCGTACGGCGTCGAGGGGCTGCAGGCCTTCGTCCGGGAACATCTCCGGTTGGCCCGGCTCTTCAAAAGCTGGGTCGAGGCGGAGCCGAAATTCGAGCTCATGGCCCCGGTCCGCTTCGGCTTGGTCTGCTTCCGGCTGAACGACGGCCGGGACGTCGGAACGCTGAACAGGCTCAACAAAGAGCTTCTCGACCGGCTGAACGCGACGGGCAAGGTTTACCTATCGCATACGGTACTGAACGGAAAATTCACCCTGCGGATGGTCATCGGCCAGCGGACGACCGCCGAGCGCCATGTCCGGGCCGCCTGGGAACTCATCCGCTCGATCTCTTCTGAACTTCTCCCAAACAATTAGCCGGAAAGGCGGCTATGTCTTCGGCTTGAACAGCCCGGCCGTGTCCGCTCCCATCAGGCCCGCCTTGACCAGGTCAGGGTCGGTGAGCTGCAGATCGCGGACCATGGCCGGCGTCATGACCTTGTAATGACGCGCCCGGTCCAGGGCGTCCCCGATATAGCTCACGTCCTCTTCCGTCGTCATCCAATCGTCCTCGTCAAAGCGGGCCAGGTCGAACGGAACGGAATACGCGCGCAGGGTCTTCTCGCCGATCGAATTGAAGTAAACGTCGAAATAGGACATCATCAGCTCCCGGATGGAGCGATAGACCGGCTCGCGGAAGCGAAGCACGGTGAAATTGGATTTGGCCACGCAGCCCCAGGCCCCTTTCCCGCGGAACACGGCCAGGACGTGGTCGTCGTCGTTGTGCGAGCGCATGTCGACGAGGAGGGGCGGATGGCCGATATAACGCAGGGCCGCGGCGGCGAACAGCGCGCCTTCGAAACAATTGGCTTTCCGCTCCCGGATGACCAGGCGCGGCGAAGCCGTCCCCGGCCCGGGATCGTAGGCCGTCCTGTTGAGAAATTGCTGGATCTTGATCGGGGCGTCGAGCTTGGCCAGGACGGACTTTTCCAAGGCGGTCCAGGGATTTGTCGTCTTATTCATGGATCTCCCCATGAAGACAAAAGGGGACGTGTACCTTGGGGACACATGCCAAAATTAGAATTATGTGATATGTCCCCAAAGCATATGCCCCATCTTATTAGTTGCGGGACGTGTCCCCAAAGTATGTGTCCCCAAGGTACATGTCCCCATTTTATTTATTTTCCCGGCAAGCCCGCTCTCTGGAAGAACTCCGCGGCCGGGGCGGTCCTGATCTTTTCCAGCTTGACGGGGAGCGGGTATTCCTGGATCACCGTGTCCTCGTCAAGGACCGCCCTGGGCATGTCCGGATTGGCGTACTTGACCGGCGAGGGCGTGTTGGAGACGAGGTCGTTCTTGAGCCCCTCCGCGTCCTGGGTGATCACGGCCAGGCGGATGTTTTCGAAGTTCAGGTATTTCTTGATCGCCCGGTTGACGTCGTCCCGCGTCAGGCGGGGCAGGACGGACTGGGCTTCGGCCAGGAAGTCCTGATACCCGTAATAACGCGAATCCATCCGCCAGCCGAGCCGTTCGCCGAGCGTCTGGGCGTAGAGCTTCGTGTAATTGAGCAAATATGTCCGGACGAGCTGAAAACGGTCCTCGGAGATCCCTTCGTCGACGAGCCTCTTCAGCTCCCGCAGGGCCTGGCGAATGACGAAATGGCGATTGGCGTTGGCCAGCGGCCGGATCCAGATCGAAAAATACTGCTGCTGGCGGGCGTGGTTGGGCGCCGGGAATTTGTCGCGGCCCTGGACGAAGTGCTCGATATACGCGTAATCGCCGTAGTTCTGCCCGCGCTCCTCGCGGATCTTCTGGTAGAGGCGCGAGACCGACTGGCGGTGCTCACCGAAATGCGAGCCGGCGATCCAGAGGGCGAAGAAGTCCTTATCGGCCTTGGTCAAGGTGACGGGAAAGCCCAAAGAGATCGCCGTGGCCGGCGACGGCTTGTCCGCGATCACGACCTCGATCCCCCGGGGCGGGGGGGCCGGCGGAAGGCTCAAGCGCGGGGTGAAGCTCTCCGGCAGCCGTTTGAAATCGGCCTCGATTCTGGCCGGGAGATCGGCGGGATATCCGCCCGCCAGCCCGATGATGATATTGCCCTGAACGAATTGCTCCTTGTAAAAAGCCTGGACGTCCTCGAGCGTCAGGCCTTTCACCGATTCGACCGTCCCGGCCTCGTGATGGCCGTAAGGGTGGCCGTCGTAGAGCATCAGATTCAGAATCTCCTTGCCGAACGGCTCATCCATATTGGACGTCAGAGACTTTTCGATGAAGTTGAGCTGATTGGTCCTGAGGCGGTTGAAGTCGTCCTCTCTGAATCCGGGATCGAGAAGCATGTCCTTGAAAATGGCGTAGTATTTGTCCAGGTTGTCCTTGTGGACCGTCCCGGAGAAGACGGCCATCTCCTTGTCCATGCTCACCGAAACGCCCGCCGCCATCGGGTAGAACTTCTCCGTAATCTCCTTGATGGCCATCAGGCGGGTCCCGCCGTCGGCCAGCATGTTCCAGGCGAGCTGGCAGAGGCCCGCCTTGCCGGAGGGATCGTTGGCCGAGCCGATCTTGATCAGCACGCGGAAATGGACCAGGGGATTGTCGGTGACGGGGAGAAGCTCCGTTGTCAGCTCGTTCGGATCGACCTTGCTTCCGCAGGAGGTCAATAGGAAAGAGGCCCCGATCAGCAGAAGACAGAAAAGACCGATTTTCGCGTCCATGATGCCTCTCATTTCGCCTGGCCTCCCGCCAAGGTGACGATCGTGCAATTGGCCGGTTTGAAATATTTTTTGGCGATGTCCAAAATGTCCCGGGGCGTAACTCTGTCGTAAAGCCCGAAGAGCTTGTTGACGGTCCCGGGGTCGGCGGCCAGATTGATATAGAAGGCCAGCGTCCCGGCGACCCCGTCGGTGGTCCCGAGCGCGCCGGCCAGCGCGTATTTCGTGTTGGATTTGATGTCGGCCAGCTTTTGGGCGGACGCGGGCTCGGTCTTGATTTTCTCCAGTTCCTTGAGAATTTCCCCTTCGACATAGGGCAGATCCTCTTCGTTCTTCAGAACGGCGTTGAATATCAACAGGGACGGGTCGCGCGTGTCGTTGAAGCCCGCGCCGAGCGAGAGGCATTTCTGCTCTTCGTTGACCAGCCGCTGATAAAGGGGCGACGAGGGCGAGAACGAGACCTTGGCCAGCAGGTCGAGGGCGGCCTTGTCGATCGCCTCGTCCGAGTAGGCCGGGCCGTGAAAGGCGACGGCCAGCCGGGGCATGGTCTTGGCCGGCCACGGATAATGGGCCCGCTTGAGCTGGGTCTGCGGCGGTTCGACCGGCGTCTGGAGGGAGTAATTCGATTTCTCCCAGCCGCTGTAGTACTTTTTGACAAGGGTCAGGAGCTGGGCGGGATCGAAATCGCCGGCGACGAGAAGGATCGAATTGTCCGGGGCGTAGAAGCGTTTTTTATAGAGAAGGCTGTATTCGTACTGGTTGGGCATGTCCTGGATATCTTTGAGAAAGCCGAGAGTGGTGTGCTTGTAGGAGTGTTTTTCGAAGGCCGTATCGCGGAGGAGCTCGGACAGGCGCCGGTCGGGATTGGAGACGCTGGCGTAGTACTCGCCTTCGATGACGGGCGCTTCGGTCTTGATCACGTCCTCGGAGTAGACCAGGTTGATGAACCGGTCGGCCTCGGTCCGGACGACCTTCTCCAGGTTCTCCCGGCCGGCGAAGACGACGAAGTAGCAGGTGTAGTCGTCCGAGGTGAAACCGTTGGTGCCCGCCCCGAGCCTGGATAGGAAATCGTCGTAGGCGGCCTTGGGAACCTGTTTGGTGCCCTTGAACATCATGTGCTCGAAGAAATGGGCGAAGCCCGATTTCCCCGGCTCCACTTCGTTGCGCGAGCCCGAACGGACGATGGTGTAGTACGAGATGATATTCGGGTTGCTCAGCGGCACGGAGACGACCTTGAGCCCGTTCTCCAGTTCCTCGATCCTGTAATCGAAGGGAAAAACCTTCGTCGTCTGGGATTTCAGCGGAAGGGAGAAGAGCAGGACGGCGGACAAGACCAGGGCAAAGATTTTCGCCATGTCGGAAGCCTCCTTCTTTTCAGTCCGGAGAATGAGGCCGGGGCGCGGCATTCAGGCGAATGACGGTCCCTCCTCCTTCTTTGAGGGCGAGCCGGCGCCCCCGTTCGGCTTGACCTTGGTGTCAGTGCCTTATCGCCAACGGCGAGTCACAGATCCCTTGTTTCGCTGTTCGTCACCAATCCCCGCCGAAGTCCTTCTTGAAGGCGTCGCACAGTTTCCGGCTCCAATGATCGAGAGCGTCGAGCTTGCCCAGGAAGAACCTGAGGACGGGCGGTTCGGAGACGAACTTCAAGCCCTTGATCAGCTCGCGATTCTTATGGAGCCACTGGAGCCGGTCGATGATATATTCGATATGGGAGATCGTGTAGACCCTTCTCGGAATGGCGATCCTAGCCAGCTCCAGATCGGCGAAGACGTCGTTCCCGTCCTTGTCGCGGTCCATGGAAATAGTGCCCCGTTCCATCGCCCGGACGCCCGAGACGAGATAGAGGGCGGCCACCACGGCCCCCGCGATATAGCCCTCTTTGGGGAGATTGGGCGCGAATTTTCGGGCGTCGATATGGCAGGCCAATCCTCCGGGAGGGGTCACGACGGGGATCCCCATCCCGTCGAGCTTTTCGACGAAATATTTGATCTGTTCGCAGGAACTGCCGGCGACGGCGGG
>Ga0315275_10006694_pt1 | contig 11059 bp, 9 predicted proteins | sample YL17G03_0_MG_FD_205557 | JGI IMG/M metagenome (GOLD analysis project Ga0315275, IMG submission 205557) | Sediment microbial communities from Yellowstone Lake, YNP, Wyoming, USA - YL17G03_0 | ecosystem: Environmental > Aquatic > Freshwater > Lake > Sediment | place: USA: Wyoming | collected...
CACCCATGGCCCGGGAACGTCCGGGAGCTGGAGAACGCGATCGAACGCGCCGCGGTGATGTGCGACGACGGCCGAATCCGCGTGGAGCATCTGCCTCCGAGCATACTCGAACCCGATAGGCTCAGAAACGCTGAGGCGGGGGGCACCAAGCGTACTCTGGCCGAGGTGGAGAGGGACTATGTGTTTACAGTCCTGAAGTCCGTCGACGGAAACCGGACGCACGCCGCGAAGACCCTCGGGATCGGCGCGACGACGCTGTGGCGAAAGCTCAAGGAGTGGGGTGAGGCGTCGTGATGAGACTCTCCGTCGTCAAGAACCAACAGGACAAGAACCGGCGGAAGCGCGACGTGGCCGCCCGGATCATCTCGTCGTATTCCGGCGTCATCAGGATTTACACGTTCGTTCGGTTCAAGATCATCCACCTCCGGTTCCTCGAGGAGATCGAGCAGTACCTCCCCAACGAGGGGACCATCCTCGATCTGGGATGCGGTTTCGGGCTCTTCTCGTTGTACATGGCCGCCTGCAAACCCGGCGCGCAAGTGGTCGGTCTGGACATCAACGACAAGCGGCTCGAGGTCGCCAGGGCCGCGGCAAAAAGACTCGGGATCAAGAACGTCTCCTACGAGCGGCGCGATCTCCGGGATTGGCGCCCCGACCGTACGATCGCCGGAGCGTACGCGCTCGATGTTTTCCACCACATCCCCGTCGAGAGCGGCGATCAGCTGATCCGGGATCTCTCCGCGCACCTGAAACCGGGGGGAATATTTCTGCTGAAGGACATCGACACGATGCCTCGTCCGATGCTGTGGTTCACCTACCTGCTCGATGCGCTGGTATCCCCGCGGGATGATTTCTCGTACCGGTCGGCGAACGAGTGGCAACGCCAGCTCGCCGCCGGGGGGTTCGAGCCGATCCGTCTGCACTACCTCTGGGACATGCTCCCGTATCCCCACATTCTCCTCATCTGCCACAAACCCGCAAGGGACGACAGAACGTCCGCCGGTCCGTGACCGTCCTCTCGCGTCCGAGCCGGCCCCTTCCGGGACGGCGGCGCGAATTGAGTGGCGATTCCGCGCGTAACTGAATAAAATAAACAGTCACGTCATGGCTCGCCAAAAGCGCCGGCCAGGTGTTCGCTCATTGGGGAGGAGATACTTGAGGGAGGAGATACCTGCCATGGGGAAAACTGTTGTCGCCCTGCTCGTTCTCGTCGGAGTCTCTCTTGTGGCGTTCAATCCCGCCGCCGGGGAAGACTCTCACCCGCTTTCGGTCCACGACATGGTCGCGATGGACCGGATCAGCGATCCGCAGGTGTCGCCTGACGGAAAAACGATCGCTTTCGTCATTCGCGTAACCGATCTCGAAGCGAACAAGGGGAGGATGGACCTCTGGGTCGTCGGCACCGACGGCTCGGGTCTCAAGCGGCTCACCACCGATCCGGCGAACGATTGGAACCCCCGGTGGTCTACGGACGGAAAGCATCTCTATTTCGTCTCGACGCGCTCCGGCTCGTCGCAGATCTGGCGTCTTCGCCTCGACGGCGGCGAGGCGCAGCAAGTGACGGACGAGCCGCTCGACGTCGATAACCTCGTCGTCTCGCCCGACGGCACGCGGCTCGCGTTCAGCATGGAAGTGTTTCCGGACTGCGACGGCGCGGACTGCACAAAGAAACGGCTCGATGAACGCGACAAGGCCAAGGGCTCGGGAATCGTTTTCGAACGGCTGTTCGTTCGTCATTGGGATACGTGGAAAGACGGACGCCGGTCGCACGTTTTCGTCGCGCCCGCGGAAGGCAAGGACGCCGTCGACATCATGAAGGGGATGGACGCTGATTCTCCGTCCAAACCGTTTGGCGGCGCCGAAGAGATCTCGTTCACCCCCGACGGCCGCGCGGTCGTTTTCACCGCCCGTGACGTGGGGAGAGAAGAAGCGTGGTCAACCGACTTCGATCTCTATCTCGCGCCGATCGATGGATCGAAAACGCCGGAGTGCATCACCAAGACCAACGAGGCGTGGGACACACAACCGGTCTTCTCGCCCGACGGAAAGACGCTTGCGTATCTTGCCATGCAACGTCCCCGCTACGAGGCGGATCGCTTCCGTATCGTTTTGCGGGATTGGCCGGCCGGAAAAGAACGCGTGCTCACAGAGGCATGGGATCGGTCGCCGGGTGGAATCGTGTGGGCGAGCGATAGCAAGCGGATCTTCACCACGGCGGCGAACACCGGTCAGGAATCGCTCTTCGGCGTCGACGTGAAGACGGGAAAAGTGACGACGCTCGTCGAGAAAGGGACCGTGCGTTCGCCCGCGATAGCCGGCGACAGGATCGTGTTCGGCATGGATCATTTAAAGTCGCCCGTCGAGCTCTACACGGCGAAGACGAACGGCACGGATATCCGCGCGGTCACCAAGATCAACGCGGCCAGGTTGGCGGCCGTCCGTTTGGGCGACCCCGAGCAGTACAGCTTCAAAGGCTGGAACGACGAGGTTGTGTACGGTTACATCGTGAAACCCGCCGATTTCGACGCTGCGAAGAAGTATCCCGTGGCGTTTTTGATCCACGGCGGGCCTCAAGGATCGTTCGGGAACGATTTCCACTACCGGTGGAACCCGCAGGCCTACGCCGGTGCGGGGTACGCCGTCGTGATGGTGGATTTCCACGGATCGACCGGATACGGGCAAGAGTTCTGCGACGCGATTCGCGGGGATTGGGGCGGGAAGCCGCTCGAAGACCTCCAGAAAGGCCTTGCCGCCGCGCTCGAGAAATACCCCTGGATGGACTCGAACCGCATCGGCGCGCTGGGCGCTTCGTACGGCGGGTACATGATCAACTGGATCGCCGGGATGTGGCCCGACCGTTTCAAGTGTCTCGTGGTTCACGACGGGAACATCGACGAGCGTTTCGCCTACTACGACACCGAGGAGCTGTGGTTCCCCGAATGGGACCACGAAGGCACGCCGTGGGACAACCCGCAAGGCTATGAGGAACAGAACCCGGCCAGTCTCGTCGCGAAGTGGAAGACACCGACCCTCGTCGTCCACGGGGGGATGGACTTCCGCGTGGTCGCGACTCAGGGGATCGGGACGTTCACCGCTCTTCAGCGCCTCGGCGTCCCGAGCAAGTTCCTCTATTTCCCAGATGAGAACCACTGGGTTCTGAAGCCGCACAACAGCATCCAGTGGCACGAAACGGTGATCGGCTGGCTCGACCAGTGGCTGAAATAGCGGGGTGGTCGGCGTGGGTTTGATGCGGGTCCCGGGCCCAGCGCGCCACTTCGCTCGGCTTCCCGCCTGCGGGTGGCGCGGATGGGGCCCCCGCGCCGCGCTTGAGCCTGCGAGCACGGGCGGGGTAATACGCGACAGGACCCGCGGCGGGTGACCCTCGCTCGTTCCCGCAAAGGGCCCGTGACAGCCCTCAAACCCACCGAAGACGCGCGGGATCGCCGCGGTCGTGCTAACAGATCCGGGGGAGTTGTTCGCCGCTGATCATGTCGATGATCGACTGCGTGCCGATCTTCGTTCGTAGAGTGACCATGCCTGAATGACCGCTCGACACGACGCCGATCCGCTCGGCGAGCGACCCCAACGGATGCGAACGAAGAATCTGCAGCGCCCGTTCGGCGTCATCCGGCGCGACGAACGCGATGAAACGTCCCTCGTTGGCCACGTAGATCGGGTCGAGACCGAGAAACTCGCAGGCGGCCCGCACCGGCTCCGCGATGGGGATCGCGTTTTCATCGAGATCGATACGAACCCCCGCGCTCTCCGCGATTTCCACCACCGCGCTTGCTAGACCCCCTCGCGTGAGGTCGCGAAGACAGCGCACGTCGATCCCCGCCGCGATAAGCGAGAGGACAACGTCGGCGAGGGGGGCACAGTCGCTCTCGATCGTCGTCTCGAACTCGAGCCCCTCGCGCCGGGCCATGACCGCCATCCCGTGACGGCCGATGTCCCCGTTGAGCAAGATCACGTCGCCGGTCCGGACGTTTTTCGGCGCGATCGGCCGGGGGGTTTCGATGATCCCGACGCCCGAGGTGTTGATAAAGATCCGATCGCCCTTTCCTCTATCGACGACCTTGGTGTCGCCGGTCACGATGGTCACGCCGGCGGCGTCGGCGGCTTGTTTCATCGATTGGATGATCCGCCAGAGGTCATTCATCGCGAGCCCCTCTTCGAGGATGAGCCCGGCGCTCATATAGAGCGGGCGTGCTCCGCACATCGCGAGGTCGTTCACGGTGCCGTTGACCGCGAGCGATCCGATGTCTCCGCCCGGGAAAAAGACCGGACGAACTACGTACGAGTCGGTCGTGAACGCGAGCTTTGCTCCGGGCGATTCGAAAACGGCGCCGTCGTGGAGCTCTGCGAGAAGCGGATTTCCAAAGACGGGGACGAACATCTTCTCGATGAGCGAGCGGGTGAGCGTGCCTCCTCCGCCGTGACCCATGACGATATACGGATACTCGGAGATCGGTATCGGGCACGAGAGCGTGAAGTCCTTTTGTTCGTCGGTCACGGCTTAAGTCTCCTTGATCGAGAACCGGCGGTACCGGTAGTAAGCGGCGCACGCCCCTTCGGATGACACCATGGTGGCGCCAAGCGGACGGTCGGGTGTGCACCGGGCCCCGAAAGCGGGGCATTCGTGCGGCTTTTTTACACCCTGGAGAATCAACCCACTGATGCATTCCGACGGCTCTTCCGGGGCGTCTCCCGCCACGCCGAAACGGAGCTCCGCGTCGAACTCCTCGTATTCCTTCCGCAGCCCCAGACCGCTCAACGGGATCTCGCCGATCCCGCGCCACTTGCGGTGCACGACCCGGAAGACGTCGCCGATGAGCTCTCGGGCCTTCGTGTTGCCCTCGCGCCGGACGGCGCGCGTATAGGCGTTCTCCACCTCCGCGCGGCCGGTTTCGAGCTGCGCGACGCACATGTGGACCCCTTGCAATATATCGAGCGGCTCGAACCCGGTGACCACGATGGGCACCTTGTACTTCTCCGCGATGGGGCGGTACTCCTCGTAACCCATCACGGTGCACACGTGTCCCGCGGCGAGAAAACCTTGTACCCGGTTCGCGGGAGAAGAGAGGATCGCCTCGATCGCCGGGGGCACGAGAACGTGCGACACGAGGAGGGAAAAGTTCTTCACGTTGCCTAGACGCGCCTGGTAGACGGCCATCGCGTTTGCCGGCGCGGTCGTCTCGAACCCCACGGCGAAAAACACCACTTGTTTTTCCGGGTTCGAGGCGGCGAGCCTCAAGGCGTCGAGCGGGGAGTAGACGACACGGACGTCTCCGCCCCTGGCCTTGACCGAGAAAAGATTCTCTTTCGTGCCCGGGACGCGGATCATGTCTCCGAACGAGCAGAAGATCACGTTCGGTTCGGCCGCGATCGCGATAGCCTTGTCGATGAGCTCCGCGGGCGTGACGCAGACGGGGCACCCCGGTCCGTGGACGAGCGTGATTGTTTTTGGGAGAAGCTCGTCGATGCCGAACCGGACGATCGCGTGCGTCTGGCCGCCGCAGACTTCCATGATCGTCCAAGGCCGGGTCGCGGCGCGTGTGATCTGAGAGGCGAGCGAGCGAGCAGAGGCGGCGTCACGGTATTCGTCGATAAACTTCACGGGGCGTCTTTCTCCATCTCCCCGAGCTCGCCCATTTCCCGCAAGTATTCGAAGACCTGAGACGCCTCTTTCTCGTCGATCGTGTTGAGGGCGAAACCGGCGTGGACAAGGACGTAGTCACCTATCTTCGCCTCGGGGACGAACGAGAGGTTGATCTCCTTGAGCACTCCGCCGAAATCCACGGCGCCCATCCGCGTCACCGGGTCGTTATCCCGGACTTCGACGATCTTTCCCGGCACTGCGAGACACATCAGTTTTCATCTCCCATCGATTCGAAATACTCGGCCGCGACGACCTGCCCCAGGGCGATGCCGCCGTCGTTCGGCGGTATCCGCTGGTGCCAGTACGGACGGAGCCCCGCGCGCTCGAGACGCGACACCGTCTTTTCGGTGAGGTAGCGGTTCTGAAAACACCCGCCGGTGAGAACGACGCGGCTTTCTCCTAGCTCGATGGCCATCTTCGCGATGACGCTGGCAAGCGTATTGTGGAACTTCGCGGAGATCTCGCTAACCGCCCGGCCATCCTCGATATTGCCGAGAATCGTCCGGACCATCGGTTCCCAGTCGACCACGGCCGGACCGCTCGTCCGCGTGATCGCGAAGGAATATTCGTCGTTCGTCTCCACGCCGGCAAGCGCAAACTCGAGCTCCATCGCCGCTTGTCCTTCGTGGTTCGCGATCTGGCGGATCCCCAGAAGAGAGGCCACCGCGTCGAACAAACGCCCGGCGCTCGATGTTCTTGGGGTGTTGATCCCGTTCCGGAGCACGGCGAGGAGGATCCCACGGTCCTTCTCAGAAAATGCAAGGATTGGGGCGGCGTTGTCCAATCGAAAAGCCGCTTCGCCAAAGATCTCGTAGAGGACCCCCGCCGCGGCGCGCCGGGGCTCGCGGACGGCCTGTTCTCCCCCGGGGAGGAGGAAAGTCCTCAGGTGCCCCGCCCGCTCGATCGAATGACTGGCCACGCGAAAAAACTCTCCTCCCCACACAGTGCCGTCCGTCCCGTAACCGGTCCCGTCCCAGGCGACCCCAAGAACGGGAGGGTCGATTTCGTTTTCCGCCATGCAGGAGAAGACGTGCGCCACGTGGTGCTGGATTCTCCGGGGGGGAGTCGAGAGCGTCTCCGCGAACCTCGTTGTCCGGTAGTCCGGGTGGGCGTCGCAGGCGATTCGGTCCGGAACGGCGTCGTAGAGATTCTCGAAATCGCTGACGATCTTCTCGAACGCCCCGAACGCGGCCTCCGTCGACATGTCGCCGATGTGCTGGCTTACGAAAACGTGGCGGTCGATCGCGAGAGCGACGGTGTTCTTGAGGTGCGCCCCCACGGCGAGAGTCGTCCGTTTAGGCCCGCTCCTCCCGAGGATGACCGGAAGCGGCGCGTAACCGCGCGCGCGGCGGAGCACGAGCATCCGTCCGGCGACGACGCGAACCACCGAATCGTCGACGTGCCGGGCGATCGGGCGGTCGTGTACGAGGAAGACATCCGCGATCGAGCCGAGACGCTCCAGTACCTCGGTCTCGCTCGTGCAGATCGGCTCTTCGGAGAGGTTCCCGCTCGTCGCCACGACGGGGAACCCCAGATCCTTCATCAATAGATGATGTAGGGGTGTATAGGGGAGCATCGCGCCGATATACGGATTTCCCGGGGCGACCGAGGGCGCGACCGCCCCGCCGTGCCGGTTCTCCAGAAGGACGATTGGCGACTCGGGCGACGAGAGAAGCCTCTCTTCGGCGCTCGAGACAACGCAATCCTCCGCCAATCGACCGAGAGAGGGGTACATGAGGGCGAGCGGTTTCTCGTCGCGGTGCTTGCGGTCACGGAGCCTTCTCACGGCGTTGTCGTCACGCGCGTCGACGATGAGGTGAAAACCACCCAACCCCTTGAGGGCGAGGATCGCTCCGTCGCGAACGGCCTTCGCTGCTCCGCGAAGCGCTTCATCGCGCGATGCGAGCGCGGAACCCGCGGCGTCCCACAGCTCCACGTGGGGCCCGCACTCGGGGCAGGCGTTCGGCTGCGCGTGGAACCGGCGGTCCCTGGGATCTTCGTATTCGCGGCGGCACACGGGGCACATCTCGAAAGCCCTCATCGTCGTATTGGGCCTGTCGTAGGGGAGGGTTTCGATGATGCTGAAGCGCGGACCGCAATTCGTGCAGTTCGTGAAAGGATAACCGTGGCGCCGGTCGTTCTCATCGAAGATCTCGCGGACGCAAGCGGCGCAAGCGGCGATGTCGGGGACAACGGTGACGGTCTTTACGCCCGCGTCGTCGCTCTTCCGTATTTCGAATGACGCGTAACCGACCGGGTCGAGGATCGATTGTTCGAGGCTCTGTATCGAGGCTCGAGGGGGCGCCTCGGCGCGAAGCCGCCCGAGAAAAGACTCGAGACCCCGCGCGTCTCCCTCCACTTCGATGAAAACGCCCTGCGCGGTGTTGACCACCCAGCCGTTGAGCCCCATCTCTTCGGCGAGCCTGAAGACGAACGGTCTAAAACCCACCCCTTGCACGGCGCCCCGGATAACGAGGCGGAGCCGCCGCCGGTCGGACCGCGGCTCGTCGTTCTCGCGAGAAGAGATACGGGGAGAGTCGGTCATGCGGTCACGTCCTGGTTGGTAAGACGAGCTCTTCGATTTTATTCAACACGGTCTGAACCGTTTGCGGGATCGCCCCGACGACTTCCTGACACATTTCCTGCGACGCCCCGAAATTCGTCCCCTCGATCCCGTATATCCAGAGGGCGCGCGGGAGCCTCCCAAGCGAACGGGCGAGCTCAACCGCCTCGGCGACACCGAGGGAGTGGGTCGAGTGCCGGAACAAGTCCCGGTTCAACCGGGTTTTCGATGCGTCGATTGCGTGAACGGTGCCCGGCGGAGAGCCGGATGAGACGGCGTCGATGAGGACCACGACATCGGCTCCCTCCCACGCATTGATGAGCGCGGCGGGTTCGCCGTCCTGCTCGACGACGGCAACGCCGCGGGGCGCCTGGTCGCGGAGCGACCGGGCGACGATGAGTCCCACGCCGTCATCGCCCCGGTAGGGGTTGCCTATACCGATTATAATCGAACGGCCCACCTTCGTGGGCCGTTCTCTCTTTCGTCTTGGCGTCATCGTGCCCTATGACCGATCGACTTGCAGCTTCAAGAAGTGGCAAGAGCAGGAGATGCACGGATCGTAGTTCCGTATCAGCTGTTCGCATTGCCACTGGAGCTTGCTGTCGGGGAGAGACAAGTTCTTTTCCACGAACTCTTGGAGATCCGATTCCATGATCGGCTGGTTTTGCGCGGTCGGGGGACAGATACGGGCGTCGAGAATCGCGCCCTCCCGGTCGATCTGGTAACGGTGGTAGAGGGCGCCGCGCGGTGCTTCGGTGCATCCGTGACCCACGCCGGGTCCCTTGCCGGGGTCGACTTCCACGCAAGGCTTGTCGGGTCTCTCGTAGTGCTCGATGATGCGTATGGCCTCTTCATAGGCGCAGAGAGTTTCGATCGCGCGGATCACGATGCTCTTGAACTGGTTGTTGCAGGTCCGCCCGAGCCCGGCCTCCTTGGCCATCTCCTTGCAGCGTGGAGTGAGCTTGTCGTAGTTGAGGTTGTACCGGGCGTTGGGTCCGACGAGGTAGATGCGGTCGCCGTTTATCTTCGAATGGAGCGACGTCGAGTGGGGCACTTGCTCTTCTTTGAAGTGGTCGAGGAACTCCTTGACGTCGATGTCAAGGCCCTTGTTCGACTTGATGCGACCTTCATTGAACGGATATTCGTCGGGATGGACGACGGAGACGGACTCGTAATCGGGCTCGAGATCGGGGAACTCGAGCGTGGCGACCAGGCGTATCGTGTCGATGCAGTCCGCTATTCCTTTCTTGAGGCGGTCGGCGAGGGGAGCGAGTTCCTCTTTCGTGGGCGCGCGGTAGAACCCACCGACCCGGACATTGATCGGGTGGGTAGCCCGGCCCGCGACGACCTCGATGAGATCGTTCCCCAATTTCTTCATGCGGAGAGCCCGGTTGACTTCGTTGGGAAAATCGGGCGCGAGGTGTATGACGCTCTCGCGCCCGAGAAAGTCGGGAAGATGGAGCATGTACACGTGGAGCACGTGGCTCTCGATCCACTCGCCGCAATAGATGAGCCTCCGGAGCTCGCGGAGCTGCCCGCCGACCTTCACCCCGCACGCCATCTCCATCGCGTGACAAGCGCTCATCATATAGGCGATGGGGCATATCCCACAGATCCTGGCGGTGATATCCGGCGCCTCGGTGAATCGCCTTCCCCGGAGGAACGCCTCGAAGAACCTCGGCGGCTCGTAGATCCGGAACTTGGCCTCGGTGACCTTGTCCCCCTGGATCTTTATGTACATGGCGCCCTCGCCCTCGACACGAGTCAGGGCGTCCACCTTGATCTTCCGCGTCTTTGACTTCGTGTTGGTGCTTTTCTTCGTCTGCTTATCGCTCATGAGTCTCACTCTCCACGCGGAACGCTTCGGCGTACGCGTTGAAGCTTCGGAATGCGCGCACGAGGTCCTCTCGTTGCACGCCGAGTTTCTCGTTCCACCAGCCGCTAAGCGCCGACGTGTTGGGATTCTCGGACGGGCCGAAGCACGCGTAGCAGCCCCGGTTGAAGGAGGGGCAGATCGCGCCGCACCCGGCCTGAGTGACCGGTCCCAGACAGGGGATCCCCTTGGAAACCATGACGCACGGGGTTCCGCGCCGCTTGCACTCGATGCACGTGTTGTATTTCGGAACGTTCGGTTTGCGGCCGGTGAGAAAGGCGTTGATGACCTCGAGAAGCTGGTATTTGTTGATCGGACACCCGCGAAGCTCGAAATCCACGTAGACGTGGTTCGCTATCGGGGTCGACGTCTCCAGCGACTCGATGTACTGGGGCTGGGCGTAGACGATCGAGATGAACTCGTCGACGTTCTTGAAGTTCTTAAGAGCCTGTATCCCGCCCGCCGTGGCGCAGGCGCCGATCGTGATGAGATAACGGGAATCCTGGCGGACTTTGTGGATTCGTTCGATGTCGTGCTCGGTCGTGATCGACCCCTCGACGAGCGATATATCGTATGGGCCGTCCACCGTCGCCGTCGACGCCTCTAGAAAGTACGAGACCTCGACGCGGCCCACCACGGGGAGGAGCTCGTCTTCGCAGTTGAGCAACGAGAGCTGACAACCGTCGCACGATGCGAACTTCCAAACAGCGAGCTTTGGTTTCCTTGTCTTGGCCATCACAGTTCCCTTACTTTTAAGTACCGCTCGACCCGTGAGAACGGGAACACGGGGCCGTCCTTGCAAATGAATTCGGGTCCGCACTGGCAGTGTCCGCAGAGCCCGATCCCGCACTTCATGTTCCGCTCGAGCGATACGTAGATGTTCTCGGGGGCCACCCCGCGGTCGCGGAGCGCGATCACGGTAAAGCGGATCATCACCTCGGGGCCGCAGATGAGCGCGACCGTT
>Ga0315275_10006695_pt1 | contig 11059 bp, 12 predicted proteins | sample YL17G03_0_MG_FD_205557 | JGI IMG/M metagenome (GOLD analysis project Ga0315275, IMG submission 205557) | Sediment microbial communities from Yellowstone Lake, YNP, Wyoming, USA - YL17G03_0 | ecosystem: Environmental > Aquatic > Freshwater > Lake > Sediment | place: USA: Wyoming | collected...
CTTAAGGATGTTTTCGGCACTTACCAGATTGCTTTCGCAGTCAGCGCTGCGGTTGTGGCCGTGTCTTGCCTGATCATCGGGATCACGAAAGCGCCCGCAAAGAAATCGGAGTGAGCGGCCACGGTTGAGCCACGACGGAGGCTCTGCCTGGGCCAGGTGTATGGCTAGCGCTTCTTGGCCCTCAGGGCGTCGAGGGTCTGCTTGGGCTCCGGGGCCATCTCCTGGAAGCTCTTGAGCTTGTCGCAGGCGTAATCTGAGCAGTCCGCGCAGGTGTCCACGCTGCGGCCGCTGGCGCATTTTCTGATTTCGCACATGTTTTCGCAGTAGTTGAACTTGACGCCATCACTCTTGCACCCTGTGCAGTTGATCGTCTCCGGGGCGATATCTGCGCCGAAGGCCTTGGACCACTCGGCGGAGGTCTTGGCGCGCAGGGCATCGTCATTGGCAGCGGTGGCCATCAAGGCCCCGCACTTGCTGCAATCGATTCCGCAGTAAGATGTCATCGTATCCTCCTCGTTTAGGCCTGCGTTCGTTCGACTATTCTGCCAGAGAAAGAGCCGGTTGACAAGGGTGGTGATTGCGGTTGACGACGCAGTTTGGCAAGCCATAAACTATCCGGCGTGGAGAGTAGCGCTGGCGGGAGAGGTTGCCTGGTTGCCGGAGCGGGCTGGAGTTTAAGGCCGGCATCGACAAGGAGATCGGTATGGCATACAGGTCGAAGATCGCGTTCCTCGGACTCCCGATTGTGGATGTTGCAATTGGGACAGCGGTTGACGGGAAATACAAACGCAGGATCGCCCGGGGCTGGATCGCCATCGGCGATGTCTCTTTTGGCGTCCTTGTCTCGATCGGAGGGGTGGCCTTCGGGTGCATTGCGCTCGGCGGGATGTCGGTAGGTCTCCTGGCCTTCGCCGGGCTTGCCATAGGGGCCGGCGCTCTGGGGGGAGCTGCCGTCGGGGTCTGGGCTATCGGGGGAGGCGCTTATGCCTTGCATGCTGCTGTCGGCGGCCAAGCGATAGCCATCGCATATGCCAAGGGTGGGCAGGCCATTGCGAAGCACACCACCGACCTGGCCGCGCAGGAGTTCTTCTCGCAGAGCCTCTTCTTCCGGATGGGCCAAGCCGTCATGGAGCACTCGCAGTGGTTCCTGCTGCTGCTGGTGGTGCCTGTGATGGTCGTGTTGATGCAGCAGAGACGCGCCGAGAACCGATAGAGTCACGAAGAGCCGGCCCTGCGAAAGGGGTCAGAGATGAAGATACCGCTCTACCAGGTCGATGCTTTCACCAGCGAGGTCTTCAAAGGGAATCCGGCGGCCGTCTGTATGCTGGACCGATGGCCTGAGGATTCACTGCTTCAGGCCATTGGCATGGAGAACAACCTCTCGGAGACCGCATTCTTAGTCCGGAACGACATTGGCTTCGACCTGCGCTGGTTCACACCTGATACCGAGGTCGCCTTGTGCGGCCATGCCACCCTCGCGAGCGCACATGTCCTGTTCACTTGCTTGAATTGGCCCGCCAAGACCATCCGTTTCACTACACGCCAGAGTGGTGAACTCACTGTTGGGCGGCGGGGTGATCTGCTCGAGATGGATTTCCCATCCCGGCCCCCGGCGTCCCGGGAGCTGCCTCCTGGCCTGGCTGAGGCGCTTGGCGTGCGCCCGGCAGCGGTTATGGGGTCCGCGGAAGACGTGCTCGTGGTGCTCACGAGTGAACGCGAGGTCGCCGAGCTCACGCCCGATATTGCGGGCCTTGTCAGGATCGACTGCCGGGGGATAATCGTGACCGCCAAAGGGGACGAGTGCGACTTCGTCTCGCGTTTCTTCGCTCCCGGGGTGGGAGTTGCTGAAGACCCGGTGACGGGCTCCGCGCATTGCGTGCTGGTGCCCTACTGGGCGGGCGTGCTGGGTAAACAGGACCTGTATGCCCGGCAGGTGTCCCGGCGAGGCGGCGAGCTCTTCTGTGGTAATAGGGGTTCCCGCGTCAGCATCGCCGGAAGGGCCGTGCTCTACCTCGAAGGCACGGTATCGATCTGACCGCAGCCGAAGCAGGGCTGCTCAAATAGCGCAGGCTACGCAGGAGGTTAAAGGTCATGCTGCCCCAGCCAGTGTCTCTTGAGAGTAGCCGCTCCAGCGACAGCGGTGTTCGGCTCGTTCTTCGGGCTCTTGCCCTTGCGCTTGCCGGTCTTCTCTGTTTTGTCTCCTGCTCGAACGATGGGGGCGACAAGGATCTGGGCCCCGTCGTGGTCGATATGGCCGGTTACCTGGACTTCCCCGACCCTGACGGGGTCAACCTCGGGGAGATTGCGGTCGGCTTCGGGGATTACGAGGCCGCCCCGGATAGCCAAGGGCTGTTCATCATTAGGGGGAACCAGGCGGTGCCTGGGCTCGCGATCGCCTTTTCCGAGGACAGCATCCCTTTGCTGATGGGGATTGTTCCCGATCCACAGGGTGACCTGATGTTTGGGCTTAACGTCACGTCCACCGCGGTAGCACTTTCCTATCTCAACCCCTTCGTTTGTGTGGATAATCCGGACGACGCCCAGGAGGTAATGGACGTGCTTGCGGGGTTCCCGGAACTGACGGACCTGGAGTCGCTGCTCGAGGAGAAGCTCGCCGCCGATCCCGAAGCCCTCGGCAAGGACGACCCCGAGATCGGTGAGGCGGTCTCCGCCGTGGTTCTGGCCTACATCAACTCCTATCCGGCCGCGATGGCGAGGAACTACCCGGCCGCGCATATGTATGTGGGGGGGCCGCCGGCGGCTGGCAGCAATGCGTCACTAGCCCCTGCGGCCGTCCCTGAGGTCGTGGTGGACCCGGGCTACCCGGTGAGCGGCCATCACCTCACGCACGTCAAGGACGACCGCTTCAACATCACCAACGCCCGCGGCCGCTGGGCCTACTGCGTGACCCCGGTGGACTCCTTCTACCTCTTCCCCAACGGCACGCTGCTCGATGCCCTCAAGGGCTCGCTCTGGGCGCCTTCCAATCGCCAGTTCAACCTGTCGCTTACGCCCAACGGCGACACCCTCGAGGTCAATGTCTACGGCGCGGGCTTCTCGTCCGATGCCGGGAACAGCTTCGCCGCGCTCGGCTCCCGAGAGCAGTATAACGTGATCTTCGCGGGCGAGGCCACGGCCCTCTTCGAGTTCCTGCCGCGGATGGTCAGCGTGATCACCAATGGCACCAAGTACACGCCGTGGGCGGACGTCGGCCGCGGCACGTTCATGGATGTGCTCTCATATATGCAGGTGCCACAGGTTGCCGACCGTATGCTGGAGTACTACCGGGCCGGGGACTGGCTGGGATCGACCTGGTTCCTCATCAAGACGGGGACTTCCCTCATCGTCAACAGCGACGAGTTCCGCGAGAAGTTCCTCCGCCTGGTCGGACTCGAGCTGAGCGGAGAAGCCCTCAAGCGGCTGGCAATATGGGTTCTCGCCCCGGTCAAGGTGGTGATCCTGGGCGACAACGTCACGTCCATAATGAAGACCACCTACGGCTTCACCTCAACCCGCTTCAAGACCACATTTCACACGTGGTCAGAGATGATCGTGGTCGAGATCGGCAACATCAGCGGGAGCGTCCACGACAAGGAAGGTGGCGCGCCGATTGCAGGCGCCGTCGTCGACGTGGAGGGCGACGGCCAGAATCCGCTCAACCCGTCACATCAAGACATCACCGGTGAGACAGGGGCCTTCTACTTCGACAACATAATGACGGGGGAGAAGACCCTGAGGGTGACCAAGACCGGCTACAAGACCAAGGCCGTGGCCGTCACCGTGCTCAAGGACCAGACAATCGATGTGGCCATCGAGATAGAAAAGGAGACCGGCGCAACCACTGGCAACATCATTGACGAGATACTACTGGAGCACAGTGTCGCGGACCCCAGGTTCAAGAAAGACTGCTCCCTCACCGCGCGCGAGGTCGGCGGCGAGCAGAGGGTCTTCTCCTACACCATAAGCGATGGGGATTACCGGCTGAACATACCGCCCGGCCACTACCGCATCGTCGCTGAGCACGAGGACTACTTCCCCGACTCGGTTGAGGTGGTGGTCACGGCCGACAGCGGCACCCCGGCCCCGCGGGACCTCCTGATGAAACCCAAGGCCTCAATGTCCGGAGATATCTACCTGGATATGGACAACAACGGCAACTTCGAGACCCACTATGCGATCAGCTTCACCAGCGCCGGCATCGGCTGGGAGACCCCGGCGGGTGATTGCCCCGGAGCTGGCTCGCCGTTTTCCGTCATAATAGGCGCCGGGACAAGGTCTGGAGGGACGCAGGACATCCTCCAGGTCGTCATCAACCCCAACATGGTCGACGGCCCGGGCTACTTCGCCCTGGGAAGCGGGATAGAGGCCACCTGTCCCGGCTACAACGTCGCCGGCGGCGTTTTCTACCAGACAACCCGGGTAGTCTGCACCTATGACTACTCCACTTATCCTATGGACTTCATGATAGTCGACCGCAGCGACCCGGCGTGCAACTGTGGCATCACCAACTTCGGCAGCCTGGTGTTGGAGGAGTACGGCGAGGCCCTCACCGACGTGGTCCGCGGCGGGATCGTCTCCGACCTGGCCGGCTGGAATGGGTGCGAGTGCTGGTGCTGCGCCGACGTGGACGGGGATGGCGAAGAGGACGACACCGTGGTCAGCTGCGCCAGGGCCCACGTCGACGTGGACTTTAAGTTCCTGGTCGGCAGCCTTTACAAAGTGACGCCGGGCGCGGCCCGTCTCCTTACGGCCGAGCGGCGACAGATATTGACAGGAGCCGCACAATAGCCCAGGATTAGGGAAACGCCGCGACACGCACCCGCAGGCCAACTGGAGGGAGAGATGAGGGAGTATCCACGATTGACCACGGGCCGGCTTACCCTGCGAGCGTTTGCTCCAACCGATGCCGGCGATGTTGAGCGGCTCGCGGGTGACCATGCGATTGCCGACACCACCCTGGAGATTCCGCATCCCTATGAAAAGGGCATGGCCGAGCAGTGGTTCGCGAACCACAAGCCCAAGTTTGATGCCGGTGAACAGGTCAACCTGGCAATAACGGCCGGCGGCTCAGGCGAGCTCATCGGGGCAGTGGGGCTGGCCATCTCGCAGCGTTTCGATCGCGCCGAGATCGGTTATTGGATAGGGAAGCCCTACTGGGGCCAGGGATACTGCACGGAGGCCTCACAGGCGGTCATGGCATACGGCTTCACGGAGGTCAGCCTCAATCGCATATACGCAGTCCACTTCAAGCGCAACCCCGCCTCGGGCCGCGTGATGCAGAAGCTCGGCATGAAGCAAGAGGGGCTCCTGCGGCAGCATATCAAGAAGTGGGACCGCTACGAAGATATGGTGGTATACGGAATCTTGAGGAGTGAGTGGGCGGTGCCCTCGAAAGCCTAGCGGAGTGATCACTATGCTGCTTGCACTTCAGAAGGACATCGTCTACGGGCCGGTGAGATCGCGGCGGCTGGGCTTCTCGCTGGGAATCAACATCCTGCCCGCTGGGACCAAGGTTTGCACCTTCAATTGCCTCTACTGCCAGTACGGCTGGACGGATTTCAAGATGCTCGAGAACCCGGCGGCGCAAGGCCTGCCCACGAAAGAGCAGGTCGTCACGGCGCTGGAGAATGCGCTCCGGCGCACTCCAGCCCAGCCCGCCTTCATCACCTTTTCGGGTAACGGGGAGCCCACCATCCATCCCGACTTCGCCTCGATTGTCGAGGGTGTCGTAAGCGTGCGCGATGCGCTGGCGCCTTCAGCGCGAACGGCGATTCTATCGAACTCGGCCACCGTGGCGAGCAGTGAGGTTCGCAAGGCGCTGGGCAGGCTCGATGTCAGGATCATGAAGTTGGACGCCGGTACGGCCGAGAGGCTTCGAGGCTACAACCAGCCGGCGCCCGGGATCGATCTCGGCTCCATCATGGAAGGCCTGCGTGCCCTGCCGGATGTGACTGTCCAGGCCCTTTTCACGGGCGGGGCTCGGGGCAACGCATCGGAGAGCGATGTCGAAGCCTGGGTCGATCGGGTGAAGTTGTTGTCGCCTCGGGCGGTCCAGATCTACTCGCTCGCGCGGGGGTATCCATCGCGAGAGATCTCGGCCATAGGAAGGGGCGAGTTGGATGCCATCAAGCAGCGGCTAGATAAGGCGGGTATCTTGAGCGAGGTCTTCTGATGGCGGCGGACGGAAGCGCCACAGATTTCCGGAACGTATATGACGATGCCAAGCGCGCCGAGACCTACGCCAAGTTGGAGTTTCCGGGGACCTACTACCTCGCGTATCGTGACCTGCCCCAGATAATCAGGAGCCACGTCAAAGGCAGAAGGGCGGCGGATTTCGGTTGCGGTGCGGGCCGCTCGACCCGCTTCCTGAAGCAGTTGGGTTTCGAGGCCATGGGCGTGGACGTTGCCGAAGACATGATCCGAATAGCGCGAGAGCGCGACCCCGGCGGGGATTACCGGCTGATACGCGACGGCGACTTAGGGGATCTCGAGGCCGAAGCCTACGACCTTGTGATGTCCGCGTTCACCTTCGATAGCATCGCCGGCATGGAGAACAAAGTCAGAGTATTCCGAGGACTGCACCGGCTCCTGGCAGACGAGGGCTGCATCGTCAATGTCGTATCAGCTCCGGAGATCTACCTCTACGAGTGGGCCTCGTTCTCCACGAAGGACTATCCCGAGAACCGGCAGGCCAAGAGCGGCGACCGGGTGAGAATCATCATAACTGCCACCGAGGATGCGCGGCCGGTCGAGGACATCGTCTGGTCGGACGAGGCCTACCGCGAGACCTATAAGGCTGCCGATCTGGAGCTGGCCGCGACCTTCAAACCCCTGGCAAGTGATGCCGAGCCGTACCCGTGGGTGAATGAGACCCAGATTGCCCCGTGGGTCATATACGTGTTGAAGAAGCCGGGCTGTGCGGCCCGTGATTGAGGCGTGATCATGGAGAAACATCCGTTTGGTCAGAACCGCGATTTCCTGAAGGACAGCATCCGCAAGGGCCTTGACTTCTCACACACCGACCAGAACCTGGGGGCGCCGATTCCGCCCATTGAAAAGCCCTACGCGGCGGACGCTCTGCGAATCGACCTGGCGCGGCCGGACGGCCTGAAGGGCAAGCACGCGGTCGATCTCGCCTCGGCAATCGCAAACCGGCGAAGCCGCCGCTCCTATCGGAGAGAACCCCTCAGTCTGGACGAGCTCTCCTTCTTGCTTTGGGCGACGCAGGGCGTGCGGGGGAAGGTTACGGAGGGCCACGCCTACCGCACCGTGCCCTCGGCCGGGTGCCGGCATGCCCTCGAGACCTACCTGGCGGTGGTCAAGGTCGATGGCCTGGACGAAGGGGTGTATAGGTACTTGCCTCTGAGCCACCAGCTGTTGCTGGAGTTTGCGGAAGAGGATCTGGGCGCCAAACTGGTTGCGGCCACGCTGGGCCAAGCCTTTGTCGCACGGGCGGCGATCACCTTTATCTGGACTGCGATCCCCTACCGGATGGAGTGGCGATACGGCCTGGCCGCGCACAAGGTGATCGCGATCGATGCCGGGCATGTCTGCCAGAACCTGTACCTGGCGTGCGAAGCCATCGGTGCCGGCACCTGCGCCATCGCTGCCTACGATCAGGAGGCCGTTGACCGCCTGCTGCGCCTGGATGGCGACGACGAGTTTGTTATATACCTTGCGCCAGTGGGCAAGGTCACCCTTATTTGATGAGGACAACCTCGGTCTTCATCTGCTGCTTCATCGGGATCGACATGCCCTGAGCGCCGCCGACGGCGACCGTACCCGACATGGAGATATCGGAGGTCAGCTTGGCCAGGAGCCCACGGTCGGGGGCGAAGAACCAGATGTCGGCGCCATCGAGCTGAGTGTCCAGAATGACCTTCATCCCCTGCTGCTCGCCCTCGCCCTTCACGGTGCCCTTTGAGGCCGTGGTGATCCGGGCGCACTTCGTGCCGTCCAGGTCCTCGAAGCCGACGAAGGTGTTGAGATTGTCGGTGATGATCTTGAGGATCATCCCGGCCTCATCCACGTCGACCGTGTCAGTGGTCGTCCAGGTGTCCCCCACCTTCAGGGGCCTGCCGGCCAGGTCGGGGAACATAGCCTGGAAGTCGGGGCTGATGCTCCGCGTCCCTGCCTGTCCCATGCTGTATTGGATGAGGTCGGCTCCGGACATGTCGAGCTCCTCGCCCATAGTTGTCAGAGCCATGTCGAAGCTCTTACCGATCGCCTGACCTGCGTCGGCGGAGAAGTCGCCCTGGGGTGTCGTTATCGAAGCTGACAACGAGTCAACTGTGATGGTGAGGGACTGCTTGTTGTCCTTCATCGCGCCGGGCGCCATCGTGAAAACGACAGCCTTCTTCGTATCGGTGTTTATGTACTGGTTCATCACTTCCATGGTCTGGGTCGACGTCTGGGTGCTCTTGTACGTAACCGGTGTCCCGGGCGGCAGACGATACTCGAGGGTGGCTGCGCCGCTGGGCCCGCCCGGCGCCCCCTTCTTGGCTGCGCAACCCGGCAGCAGACTAAGGGCAAGTGCCGCGACCAAACAGAAACCACACGCAACTGCGAACTGCTTCCGGGTCATCTTGATCCTCCTTTGGGGACTCTTTTGCGAACCGGGCTCGATCTTCTCACAAGTCGGCCAGCCTGTCCAGAGCTCTGTGGAGGGCGCAGGTGCCGTGCTGGTCAGCCACGCCGTGGATGCAATCTAAACCCCTGGCCCAGGACATTATGCGGAAACCGCCTAACAGCGGCCTCAGTTCCGCTCAAGGCATAGAAGCCGTTGCAATAAGGATAGTTTGGTGGTACGATGGCCCGGATGCGACGCCGATGCGCCAGTGTGCGGAATGCGGGCCAATTGGCGTTGCACCGGAACAGCATGAGCAGTAGTTCGGCAGGCTGAATGGGAACGTGTCCGGTCCGGGACGCGATGCAGATAGCCTCGGAGGCACCCGTGAGGTGCCTTGGGAGAAGGGAGAGGTGATGAGTGCATTGAAATGGCTCTGCCAGTCGACAGCTGTGGTGATCAGTGTAGCGTTGGTCGCCGGGTGCAGCAATCCGACGAGTCCGGGCGTCCAACCCGAGATCACCAACGTGACGGACAATTTCCAGTACCAGGTGACCAAGATCCAGAACTACACGCACGAGGCCACCCACATCTGGCAGAACACGGGAGCGAGAGCGAACGTGAACCAGGCGACGGCGGTCACCGGCGGTAGCGCGACGCTCGTCCTCCTCGATTCCGAAGGCGCGGTAGTCTACTCGCGTTCTCTGGCGGAGAACGGGACTTTCATCAGCGCGGTGGGCGTACCTGGGTCGTGGACGATCCGGGTGACATACTCGGCTGCCAGTGCGACGGTGAACTTCCGAGTTCAGAAGGCGACCTGAGCCGAAGGTCGTTTTCGTGGAGGCTGCCGAACAGGTGGCTCGAGCGGACGTGTCGTCGGCGGCATGGCTCTTGCGATGAGGGGAGAGCAACAGCCGCGCCGCGCCGCCCCGCCGGTCAGCCACACCGTTAGGCAGCTAGGCAGCCACGAGACTCTTGACAGGTATAACGGTATACGGTATAATATAACACGTGATACGATCATTCCGAGATCGCGGTACTGAGAATGTGTTTGACGGCCTTGACACAAGGGCGGCAAGGCGGGTATGCCCAGCCTCCCTGTGGGTGGTCGCCAGGAGGAAGTTAGATCAGATCAACCGGGTAAGGGAATTGCGCGAGCTCGCCGTGTCTCCGGGCAACCAGTTGGAGGCGCTGAGGGGAGCCCGGAATGGGCAATCGAGTATTCGCATAAATGCGCAGTATCGGGTCTGTTTTCGCTGGGAGAATGGAGAGGCTTATGAGGTTGAGATCGCAGACTACCACTAGGCGTGCGGGGTTATCGGGGGGCTTGGGCCGGACGAAGACGGTCACAGGGCGACGGCTACCGAGCCACCGTGCGCCGACGCATCCAGGCGAGATGCTGTTGGAGGAGTTCCTCAAGCCTATGAAGCTAAGTCAGTCGGAGTTTGCAGGGCACCTGGGAGTATCCTTCCCACGGCTGAACGAGATCATTCGCGGCAAGCGCGGGGTCACCCCCGATACAGCGCTGCGGTTGGAGCGCGTTTTGGGGATGGCGGCGGACTTCTGGCTGGGGCTGCAGCTTGATTGGGACCTCTGGCACGCTATGCGTGGAAAAGGCGCGGCCGAGATTGACCGCCTGGAACCTGTCCACGGAAACGCATGAAAGGCTGCCCAACAAGTGGCTTGAGACGGACGGCTGCTGTGGCGTCACGTCGCTTGCAGGGGCAAGCGCCGCGCCACCCCGCCGGTCAGCCACACCGTTAAGACGTTGACGTCGAGCACCAAGACATGCTTCCTTGATACTTCACTAGGGGGTCAGTTGTGATTGAGCGCCTCACTGTAATGGCGTTTCCGGTTCTATTCTTGATCGTCTTGTTTGGCGGCGGGGCGTTGCTACGACGCCGGAATATCGACCAGGACGGCAAAGCGCCGCTCAACAAAGCCCTCTTTCTCGCCAGCAAGTACTTGATCGTTGTCGTGTGGGCAGCTATGGTCCTGCATAGCTGGGGAATCGGCTTCTCTTTCATGACAACGCCACACCCCCTGAAATGGGTTGCACTGGGTCTGTGGGTCTCAGGGTTTGCACTACTGTTCATTGGGCGTTTCGGAATGGGAGAGTCATTCAGGATTGGATCTCCCACGGAGAGCACCGCCCTGAAAGCGGACGGATTGTTCAGAGTCAGCCGGAACCCTATGTACGTTGGCGTCTACGCGACGCTCCTCGCAGCAGTTCTCTACACGCTGAATCCAATACTGCTTATCGTTGCCGTGTTTGTGGTGGCCGTTCACCACAGAATAGTTCTGGCAGAGGAGGACCATCTACAAGCGGAATTCGGCGACGAGTACACGGCTTATTGCCGTCGTGTTAGGCGGTACTTGTAGGAAGCGGACTCGCAGCCTAAGAACCTACTCCTGCAACTCCTGCAACTTCTCCAGCTCCTCCATCAGGGGCTCAAGCTCCAGTTCGGCGCGCATGTATTCCTCGCCCGCCCG
>Ga0315275_10006697_pt1 | contig 11058 bp, 12 predicted proteins | sample YL17G03_0_MG_FD_205557 | JGI IMG/M metagenome (GOLD analysis project Ga0315275, IMG submission 205557) | Sediment microbial communities from Yellowstone Lake, YNP, Wyoming, USA - YL17G03_0 | ecosystem: Environmental > Aquatic > Freshwater > Lake > Sediment | place: USA: Wyoming | collected...
CCGACATGGCGTCGAAGTCGAACGAGAGGCAGACGGTCGCCGCGTTCGGCTGTTGTTCCGGCACACTCTCCATGGCGGCCTCCTCGTGACCTTCATCCCGGACCACTCCGTCCAGACCCATCATCGACCCCCGGAAGCCGTCGTGTGCTCGCGCCGCTGCGCCTCGATGGCGAGCAGGACTCTCTCCGGGGTCATGGGCACATCGACCCACACGCCGATCGCGTTGTAGACGGCCTGCGCGATGGCCGGCGTTGGGGCGGCGGTCGGCGCCTCTCCGGCCGACCTGGCGCCGAACGGGCCCACGGGTTCCGGATCCTCAGCGAAGATGACTGTGGCCTCAGGTGGGAAATCGGTGGAGCGCAGCACCTTGTAGTCGGAGAGCGTCGGGTTCATGACTCGCCCCTGCTCGTCGAAGTGAAGTTGCTCACACAAGGCGAACCCGGCACCGAACACCGCACCGCCGATGACCTGTCCCTCGAGGACCTTGGGATGGACGACGGTGCCGCTGTCCTGGGCGGCAAGGTAACGCAGCAGCCGGATCTTACCGGTCTCGACGTCCACCTCGAGATCGACGAAGTGCGCCGCGAAGTGACGCGCGAAGGCCATGGAAGGCGGCATCGGGAAGTCCGGCCGACCGGTGATGCTGTCTGTCGGCCCGAAGGTGTCCTCGCGGTCGCGCATCATCAGGTAGGGGATCGGCACTCCTCCGGCCAGCGGGCCGCCGCTGTCGGCTGCCCGCAGCGCCGCGGTCGTGTAGATCACGCCGTCGCGGATGTCGAGATCGGCGGCCGGGCAGTCGAAGACCTCGCGGCCGGCCAGCTCGAGCAGCTGCCGTTTCGCATCGAGAGCAGCGGCCCACGTCTTGAAGCCGGTGCGGAACATCGTCGTGCTGGCGATGGAGCCGCGGCTCCACGGGCAGGCGTCGGTGTCGCCGGCCTCGACCTCGATGAGATCGAGGGGGATGCCAAGCGTCTCGGCGGCGACCATCGCCTGCGTCGTGTCGGCGCAGGTCCCTTGACGTCCAATGGAGCAGAAGAGCTTGGCGCTGCCGTCTTTCATGATGCGTACGGTGGCGTCGGTGTTGCCCTCCATCTCTTCTCCGCAGCAGTGGATCCCGGTACCCACGCCGACGGCGCGGCGCACGGGGCCCTCCGCGAAGTACGGTCGGCCCCAGCCGACGAACTTCTCTCGCCAGCCGAACTCCTCGGCAGCGCTGCGCAGCATCTCGACCGTCGACCCGGAGGAGAGGCGGAAGTGCTGCGGCCAGTTCTCGCGCAGCGCCGCCGGCGCCTGACGAGTGACATCGTCGATCAGACGCTCGTAGCCTTGCTCGTCGTGACGCAGCAGATGGCCGCCCCACGCCGCGCGCAGCTCGTCGCCCGGCCTGATCTGGTTGCGGATGCGGAACTCGAGCGGGTCGAGGCCGCATCTCTCGGCCAGCTGGTCGGCGAGCCGCTCCACGACCGAGCCCATGGTGACGTCGCCGACGCCGCGCATGCAGCCGGCGGTGACCAGGTTGGTCGAGACGCCCTGGCACACGAAGCGGCCGGCTGGGACGCGCGCGCCCCAGAGGTCGAGGACGAGGTAGCCCACGTCGTCCTTGAACCCGTAGCCGCCGTTGTCGAAGAGGTGGTGCACATCGATGAACGCGATGTCGCCATCAGCCGTCGCGCCCATGCTGGCTCGGCAACGCTCCTCGTGGCGCCGCTTCACGTGCGCCATGCACTCGGTGTTGCTGAGCTCGATCTTCACGGGCCGGCGCACCTTCCTGGCCAGCAGGCAGGCGACCATCATGAAGTTGTTGCTCCAGAACGCGCCGAATGAGGTGCCCAGCGGCAGCCCCACCACGCGCACGCGGCTGCGAGGCATGCCGAACGCCTCGGCGATGGCGTCCTTGACCTCGGACGGGGTCTGCGTCCCGGTGTGGAGGGTCACGCTGCCGCCCGACCACATGGCGATGGCGGCGTTGCGGCCCATGGGCGCCATCTGCTGGCTGCCGAAGCTCACATCAGCGACGGCGACTTCGTCGGCGGCGGACCTCGCCGCCTGGAGATCGCCCCATTCGACCACGTTCGGCTCGCGGATGTTGCCGGCGGTCTGCACCTGGGGGGCCCCCGGCAGCATCGCAGCCTCCGCGTCAAACACTGCGGGCAAAGGCTCGTACTCCACGGCGATCAGGCCCAGCGCTTCGTGGGCGACTTCGGGGGTGGTGGCAGCCACGGCGCCGATCTCGTCACCGACGAATCTCGCGATGCCATCGAAGATGCGCCCGCGATAGTTGAAGAACGTCCCGTTCCACTCGAGGTCGGGCGCCTCCTCGTGCGTCACCACGCCGATCACGCCGGGCAGATCCAGGGCGCGCCGCGCATCGATGCTGAGGACGCGCGCGTGGGGGTGCTCGCTGCGCAGGATCGCGCCGTGGAGCATGCCGGCCAGTTCGAAGTCGACGGGGTAGGTCAGTGTGCCGCAGACCTTCTGCGCCGCGTCTTTCACCGGCGGGCTCGTGCCTACCACCCCGTGCCGCTTGTCAGCGCTCACCTCGAACCTCCATCTCCTCGGCTGCTCGAAGCACCGAGCGCACGATCTGTGTGTAGGCGCCGCAGCGGCAGACGTGGCCGCTCAAGGCCCCGGCCACCTCGGTCGCCGTGGGATGAGGGTTCCTGTCGAGCAGAGCCTTGCTGCTCAGGATGATCCCCGGCGTGCACACGCCGCACTGAAAGCCCTGCTCGTCGATGAACGCCTGCTGCAGTGGGTGCAGGTCGTCCTCGGTGCCGAGGTCCTCGATGGTCGTGATCTCTCTGCCCTCGGCCTGAAGGGCGAGCATCAGGCACGACGTCGCGGGCACGCCGTCGAGCAGCACGGTGCAGGAGCCGCACTCGCCCTCGCCGCAGGAGACGCGAACGCCGCGCAGGCCGAGGCGCTCGCGGAGCACCTCGGCGAGCGTCTCGTGCGGTTCGATGTCGAGCTCGTGCCTCTGCCCGTTCACGTGGAGACGTACCACCATCAGACCCCCCTCCCTGCACGCCTTGGTCGGCCGGCGACCGGGGCGGCGCCGCGCGCCAGCTCGGCCGCCGCTTCGAGCACCGCGCGACGCACGAGCACCTTGCTGACCTCCCGACGGTACTCCTCCGCACAGCGCACGTCCGAGATGGGACTGGTGGCGCGTTCCGCAAGGCGGCCGGCCTCGGCCAACGCCTTCTCGTCGGGAGCGACGAGGCTCATGCCGAGGAGCGCCCGCTCCGCCTCTTGGCTGCGCGCCGGCGTCGGGGCGCAGGCGCCGATCACCACGCGCGCGTCGGAGATGGTGTCGCCGTCATCGCTGCTCAGGCGCACGGCGGCGCTCGCCTGCGCCAGATCCACGCTCGTGCGTGAGACACGTTGGTAGGCGGCCGCAGTCGGCGCGGCGGGCAGCGGCACGCCGATCCACGTGACCATCTCGTCGTCGGCCAGCGCCGTCTGGTTGACGCCGACGAAGAAGTCGGCGGCGGCCAGGGTCCGCGCCCCGCGAGTCGCCGCGACCGCCACCACGGCGTCGAGCGCCGTGAGCAGGACCGCCATATCGGCGCAGGGAGAGGCATGGCAGACGTTGCCCCCGATCGTCGCCAGCGTGCGGAGCTGCGGCGTCGCCATGCGCGAGGCGGTCGAGGCGAGCACCCGCTTCCACCACTCATCGCCGTCGGCGGCTGCGAGCTCGCCGAGTGTCTCGGTGGCGCCAAGGCGGAGCTCAGTCGAGGTCGCGGCGCGGGCGCGCATGTCACGGACGAAGGAGAGATCGACGACATGTGACAGCGATACCGCGCCGCGCCGCCACTCCAGCATCAGGTCCGTGCCGCCGGCGATGAAGCGTGCCTTCGAGCCGAGCTCGGCCTTCATCTCGCAGGCCTCGACCACGGTGGCCGGCCGCAAGTACTCAAACGTTCGCATCACACTCCCTCCAGGGGGTGGGCGCTACGGCGACGAGCGGGCTCCCGTCTGCGACGAGCATCCCGACCAGATGTGGTCCGACGAAGCCCAGACCCCCCGTCACTATGGCCGTGCGCATCGCTACTACGCCTGCCTGCGGCCGGGACTGACGTTTGGGTAGCACGCACTCCGGCCGCCATCGACCACGTAGTTCGCCCCGGTGACGTATGAGGCCTCGTCAGAAAGCAGGAACGTGACGACCGTCGCGATCTCCTCTGGTCGTGCGAAGCGGCCGAGGACGATCTCCTGTTCGGCCTCGGTGCGCGCCTGAGCCGGGTCGGATGCGAGGGCCAGCTCGGTGGCGAGCAGCGGTGTGTCGACCGCGCCGGGCGAGACAGCGTTGACACGGATCCCGAGCGGTGCGAGCTCGGCGGCAAGCGCCGCGGTCATGCCGAGCACGCCGCCCTTGGTCGCACTGTACGCGACGTAGCCGGCCTGCCCACCGAGGGCGAGCTCGGATGCTGTATTGACGATCGCGCCGTACCTCTGCGCTGTCATGACGCGGGCCGCTTCGCGCATGACGTTGAAGCTCCCGGTCAGATTTGTTCGCACCAGGTGAGCCCACTGCGCATCGCTTGTCTCAGTCAGGGGCGCGACGATCGAGGTACCGGCGTTGTTGAATACACCACTGACCGGGCCGACCTCAGCTGCAACGGCAAAGGCCTTCTCCACCGACGCGGAATCGCCAACATCGATTCCAACGGCTCGCGCAACCGCACCAAGGGACGCGCACGCTGCCGCGACCTCCTCGAGTTCATCCGCGGGCAGGGCGACCAGGACCACCGCCGCGCTTCCCTCAGCAAGCCTGAGCGCCACGGCCCGCCCGATCCCCGAGCTTGCGCCGGTGACGACTACGACCCCCGTCTGCACACTACTCATCGCGACCTCCCGCAGGCTGGCCCAGCAGCGTCAGTACACCTCGACGGCCTTGGAGTGCGTCGACGCGATGGTCGAGTCCTCCATTCATTTCGCGACGAACGTGTGCTGCGATCTCCTCCAGTGTAGCGACGCAGACGTCGTCGCGCCTCAACAGATCATCGAGCAGACACTCGATCTCGGCCGCTCTCGAGGCGCGGGCCGACACGAAGGGATGGAAGACCGTGATCCAAAGAACCCCCATGGCCATACCGATGGGCAGCTCGATCAACTGACCGCCGCTCTCGGCCTCCAGGAGACAGGGCAGGTCATCACCCATGAGGGTCGCATCCAAAGGAAGCCCGCCGCGACCAACACGCCTGCCGTGACGTCGCTGAGTGTGTACAAGGGTCTCGTCGGCAGAATCTCGGCAGTGCTGCCGATGCGGAAGTGCTCGGCTGAACGCCCGAGAGCGTGATCGTGCTCAGTAAGCGAGGTTTGGTGCCGCCGGCCGTGATCGAACCAGCGACACCAGGCCCAGGACGCACGCGGCAGGCGTGCCGGGCTGTAGTCGCGCGTGCGCAGAAGTGCTGCACGGTCCAAGGCTCTGTGCAGGCTCCGTGCTCGACCGGTCTCGGGTCTGCCGGCCCGCGGCGATACGTCTTGCCGGCAGAAGGTCGGCGGCCTCACCGCTCCGACGCCTTACGCCGATCCACTCCAAGCGGAGAGCTGACCCGCGTCGAGGGTCGAGCCCCCGCCGGCCAGGATGCACGTCAGATGCCGAGGATCTGCGCCTTCTTGGCGGCGAGCTCCTCCTCGGTGATCACGCCTTGGTCCTTCATCACGGAGAGCTTCTGGATCTGCACAAGCTGATCGTCCAGGCCGCTCCCGGTCGGCGCTGCGGCCGGCGCCGCTGCGGCCGCCTGGGCCGCCGCCTGCTGCTGCGCGGCCTGCTGCGCCTGCAGCTGCGCGATGTCCTGGTTCTGCTCGGCCTCGGCCTGCTTCTTCGCGCCGCCGCCCATCATGTTGCTCGTAGCCTTGACGGCCACCGTCGCCGTGCCGGCGACCACGGCCGTCCTCGCCATCGTGCCCATCAGACCAGGGCCGCGGCGACCGACTCCTACTCGTCCTCTTCTCATTGGAAATGCCTCCTACACAGGTGAGTCTGATAGTTGTCAGGAGCCCGGGTGTCGGTCGGCTACTCGGCGCCGCCCTGCGCGGCCTCCATGGCCGCGTCGACGACGGCAGCCGGGATGCGGGCGTGATCCACGAGGCGGCCACCGGCGTTGACGACCGCGTCGCGTAGCCGTGTGGCCCATACGTTCTCGTAGACGATCATGGCTGCCGAGGTGTGCGGCTCGAGCTTCTCGGCCTCCAGGAAGATGTCTTCCTCGTTGACCAGGTCGTCGACCTCACCGTCGACATCATCGAATGGGGCGGCTTGCCCTCCGGGCAGGTCGGTGAGCTCCTGGTAGGACACGGCTCCCTCCTCATCCTTCCTGATGAAGAGCAGGTCGATGATGCGGATCGTGCCGTTCTGCGTCAGCTCGGCCAGCGCCGGCACGATCTCGCCCTTGAAATCGTTGCCGGGGAACTCGACGAGCAGGTAGTCAACCGGTCCCATGGCTGTGGTCCTCTCTCTCATTCACATGCGACAGGGCTAGGCGATCAGGTCGACAGACGCCACAAGACCGGCGTTTCCGAAACCCCCCACTCCCGTGGCCGGCTCGTCGCGTGCGGGGCGCCGATCTTGTTGCGGGTCTGGTCGCCGATCGAGGTGAACTGTCCGCCCGCGTAGACGGTCGAGCCCGAAACGGCGAGGGCGTAGACCGCGTCGTTCGCGGCCCACACCTGGGGATCGGGCGAAGAGCTGAGCGGAACGTCCGCCCCGGCTGCGACCGGGGCGCCCAGGAGCGTCGCAACACAGCAGGCGCACACCAGACACAGAGTGGAGAAAGACGACGCGAAGCGCTTCATCGGACATCTCCCCCTTGATGGTCGGATCGCCGCTGGCTTCGGCTCGTCTGGACGCGGCGGGCGCGTAGCGTCGAGGCGGGCCCCAGCTAGCCCCAAGGCGGTGACGGGCGGCAAGCCCGCACCTTCCGTGGCACCGATCTCACGGCCCGAACAGTACGGGGACGACGGCGAGTCGCGCCTGCCTCGACGTCGTGCGGCAGGGTCCAGGCTTCCGCCTGGCCTCGGTGATCATCTGCGATCAGCCTGAACGGCGGACGGGACGGCAGGTGCTGCGAGCCGGGCGCGGTCAGGAACGCGAGGCCCAGTAGGCGTCGGCCTCCGCTTCCAGCGTGTCGAGGCGCGAGTAGTAGTCTGGGAACTCTTTCAGATGCGCCCAGGCGATCTTGCCGGTCAGCGTAGGGTCGTCGTTCGTGACGTTGGTCTGCGGGTCCCGGGCGCCGTGCTCGAGCTCCACTTCAAGGCCGCGACGGAACTGCTGCAGATCCACCTTGGTCCAGTCTATCCCGAGCGTAGTGCCGAGCTCGCGTGCTTCCTCTGCGTCGATCTGCCGTTTGTCGGCCACGACTTGTCTCCTTCCAACAGGCTAGCAGGAACCATGTGCTGGGTTAGTGGAAATGGGCCGCGCCACCGGACGGCTTGCGTCTCAGCGGCGGCCCCTGCGTTTCACTCATCCTACCGCCGCTGGGCGGGTGCAGGTCCGCTGAACTGCCAACGCCCGGGCTATGGGCCACGCCGCACCTCAGGTCCGGTCCGACATTTGGGTGAGGACGTCATCATGGAACACCGTGCGCCTCGCCGCCACCCGACGTAGAGTTGCTGTCAGCTGATCGAGGAGATCGTGCGTGAACGCGGAGCCCCAGTGGAAGAGCAAGACCGAGCCGGAGTCGCGACGGCCGGTGTTCGCCACCGCCCTCGTGATCATCGCCGGCCAGGCGTGGATCGCGCACAGCCTGCATCTCCGTCCGTTCTGGCTGTTCCCGCTGATCTCGACGATCCTGCTGGTCGCCTCCATCGCCGTGTACGAGAGGCGGGACGAGCCCACGCTGGCGGCAAGGATCCTGTCGCACACGCTCAGCGCGGTGCTCGTCGTCGCCAATGCGGTGAGCCTGGTGATGCTCGTTCGGGGGGTCTTCCTGGGCTCGTCTCTCGGGCCGAGCGGACTCCTGTTCGCCGGCCTCGCCCTCTGGGTCGTCAACGTCGCCGTCTTCGCGCTGCTCTACTGGGAACTCGACGGAGGAGGGCCCGAGGCGCGCGCCGACGGCTACCGGGGTCACTACCCGGACCTCGTCTTCCCGCAGCAGCAGGCCGACCAGCAAGGGCTCGCGCCGGCGACATGGAAGCCGAGCTTCCACGACTACGTCTACGTCTCGCTCACGAGCTCCATCGCCTTCTCCCCCACGGACGCGATGCCGTACTCGAAGTGGGCGAAGCTCGCGATGGGCACCGAGAACGTGCTTTCGATCGCGACCCTGGCCGTGGTCGTCGCGCGCGCGGTCAACATCGCCCACGGGTGAGATGCCCCTCGAGGAGATGCCCCTTGCACCGATCACGCTCGTGGACTGCAAAGAGCCAGGTGGGCTCCGCTCAGGTCTCGACGGGGCGCGTCTTCAGCAGACGGTCGAGCAACCGGCTTCTCCACATGGTCCGCACGAGCAGCGCCCACACCGCGGCGGCGAGGACGATCATCCCCCACTCCCAGACCGGGAGCTTCGAGAGCTCGAACAGGTGACGTGAGAAGGGCACCGCCGCCAGACCTGCAAAGAGCGCGAGCAGAGCTACCGCCATCCACGTGGGGCGCCAGTCGCCGCGCAACGGGGAGCCGCCGGCAAACCACCGCGTGGGCGGCGCGACGAACGGGATCAGGAGCAGGCTGCAGAGGATGAGGAAGGTGATGGTCGCCGTCTGCGCGATGGGCAAGGCGTGGGTCAGCGCGTCCGCCGACGGCACGCCCGGATGCGCCGCCGAGTAGGCCACCTCGGCGCGCCAACGTGCGATGAGGTTGACGGCGACGGCGGTCGGGATCATCACGGCCAGCGGAGGCACCGAGAAGCGCGCCAGCGGTCGGAAGATGCTGCCCTTGAGCGGCGGCCGTGCCTGCGCCCACGCGGTCAGGCCGATCGCGGGCACGCCGGCGCCGAGAAAAGAGAGCAGTGAGGAGTTGCGCGGGGCGAACGGGAAGCCGGTGAAGGGCAGCATGGCGGCGATGACAAGAGCCTTGCCGAAGATGCGCACCATGAAGATCTCGAGCACGTCCTGCAGTCCGTTGCGGATGCGCTGGCCGTCGCGGAACGCCTCCGGCAGCGCGGCGAACGAGTCCTTGATGAGGATCAGCCCGGCGACGGCGCGCGCCGCCTGACTCCCGCTGTTCATCGCGACGCCCAGATTCGCCTGCTTGAGGGCGACGACGTCGTTGACGCCGTCGCCGATCATGGCGACATAGCGGCCCCGCTCGCGGAGCGCCTGCGCCAGGTGCTCCTTCTGATCCGGCGTGATGCGGCCGAACACGGAACCGTCCTGGGCCGCGTCGGCGAATTCGTCCGCGTCCATCTCGGCCAGTTGCTGGCCGGTGACGGCGGAGAGGTCGCGGCCGAGGCCGGCCTGCGTCGCGAGCGCGGCCACGGTCTGAGGGCTGTCGCCCGAGATGACCTTGACCGCGATGCCGGCCTCATCGAACTCGCGCAGCGTCTCCTGCACATGCGGCCGCAACTCGTCGCTGAAGCAGGCGAGGCCGAGTGGCATGAGGTCGCGAGGCAGCTCGGGCGGGCTGTCCTGGTCGCGGGAGAAGGCGACCGGCTCGGCAAGGCCGGCGAAGAGCAGGACGCGGTAGCCCTGGGCCGTCCACTCGCCCAGCCGGTCGCCCAGCGAGCTGCCCGCGCGCAGCGATGGCTGCAGGACCTCGGGCGCGCCGAGCACGTAGGTGCCGTGTGGGGTGCCGTCGCTGCCGGCCGCGCCCGCACGGTCGAAGGCGAGCCCGCTCCACTTGCGCTGCGAAGAGAAGGGCGCCTCTGCCGAGGCCTGCCGACGCTCGGCCGCGAAGGTGGCGGCGAGCGCCCCGGTCGTCTTGTTCAGCTCCGCAGCGCTCGCCGCGAAGACGCCGAGGAGGCGCTCGAGCTCCGCCTGCGGAAGCTCGAGCGCCTCCAGGTCGTGGTAGCGGATGGCGTTGGTCGTCAGTGTCCCCGTCTTGTCGGTGCAGAGCACGTCGACGTTGGAGAGCGACTCGACGGCGTTGGCCTGCTGCACGAGCGTCCCTTTGCCGGCCATGCGCACCGCCCCGAGAGCGTAGGCCAGGGCGATAGCGAGGATCAGACCGTTGGGCACCAACGCGACGACGACGGTCGACCGGCGCACCGTCTCGACGAACGGCACGTCGCCCAGCAGCGCCCGCACGATGACCGCCGTCTCCAGAACAGCGACGATGACCAGAAAGACGTCGATGATGATGCGCACCTGTCGTTGCAGCGGTGTGAGCACGCGGCGCGGCATCTGCGCGCGCGCCGTGATGTTGGCGGCGAAGCTCTCCTGTCCCACCTTCTCCGCCACGTAGCGGCCGGTGCCGGTGACCACGAAGCTGCCCGAGAGGACCTCGTCGCCGCGGTGCTTCACGACCGCGTCCGATTCGCCCGTGAGGAGTGATTCGTCGACCTCCATCCGAGCGCCCGAGACCAGGTGGCCGTCGACCACGAATTGGTCACCGCTGCCCACCTCCAGCAGGTCCCCCACGACGATCTCGTCGGGGTCGACCTCACGCGCCTCTCCGCCGCGCACGACCGTGGCCTTGGGTCGCGTGAGGATGGCGATGCGGTCGAGGGTCTGTTTGGCGCGGATCTCCTGGTAGAGGCTGACGAGGGTGTTGGCGAGCACGACGCCCACGGCGATGAGGGCGTCCAGGTAGCGGCCGAGGATGATGAGTGTGACGCCGAGGGCGAAGAGGATCAGGTTGATGAAGTTGAAGACGTTGTCGCGGACGATCTGCGCGTAGGTACGCCCTACGCGCAGCGGCGCGACGTTGCCTTGTCCGGCGGCACGCCGGGCGGCGGCCTCGGCGTCGCTGAGGCCGCCGGCCGGCGTGCCGAGCCGAGTCGGTGCGCTCGTCGCTTCGGTCATCTTCGTGTGCTGAGCCTCAAGGGTGCCTGGAGGAAAGCTCGGGCACAGTCTATACGGCTCGGCGCGCTCTCGGCGGGGGTGCGGATGGTTGACAGTCGACAGTCACGCCCATAGCATCCCCGACGAAGGATGCAACAGGGCCTCTCCCGTCCCCTCATC
>Ga0315275_10006698_pt1 | contig 11057 bp, 8 predicted proteins | sample YL17G03_0_MG_FD_205557 | JGI IMG/M metagenome (GOLD analysis project Ga0315275, IMG submission 205557) | Sediment microbial communities from Yellowstone Lake, YNP, Wyoming, USA - YL17G03_0 | ecosystem: Environmental > Aquatic > Freshwater > Lake > Sediment | place: USA: Wyoming | collected...
TTTGGCCACTGGCGCGCGTATTAGCTGCGCGCGGACATCAGGTGCGCATAGCCGCTTTACATTCCAACTGGCCAAAATTGACAGAGAGACGCTTCGAACGAGAAGGTGTTAGAGTAGAGTATGTGGCGCCAATGCACGTGATCAAGACTGGCAATCAAAAGCAGTATTATTCTACGGGACGCTTATTCGGTGTGGTAGTGAGCGCTACCTGGGGGCTCAGCAGGTTTGCCCTTTCTTCTCCGGTGGATATCATTCACGTGGGCAAACCACATCCCATGAACGGCATAGCTGGTTTATTAGCAGCGCGACTAAAAGGATCTACTCTTTGTGTAGATTGTGATGATTATGAAGCAGGCTCAAACCGTTTTGCTGGGGGTTGGCAGCAAGCCGTCGTTGCATTCTTTGAAAGACGAATACCCTGCAGCGCCAAATTAGTAACCACAAATACAATGGAAATGAAATCTAAGCTGATCAGTTGGGGCTGTTCTGCTGAACGAATCTTTTATTTATCGAATGGTATTGATCTACAACGTTTCAGCCCAACTGATCCTGTGAAAATCGATGTCTTGCGCACACAATTGGGATTATCTGGAAAACGCGTGGTGCTCTTCTCGGGAACCTTAAGCCTGCCCAGTCATCCTGTCGATTTGCTTCTCCAATCTTTCGTTCATGTGTTACAGATATATCCTGATGCAGCATTACTATTGGTAGGGGGTGGCGAAGATATTCAGAAGTTAATGGATCAATCTCGAGCTCTGGGGATCAACCAAGCAACACACTTCACAGGGCGTGTGTTGCCATCCGAGGTGCCGTTTTATTATGCCCTAGCTGAGTTGTCGGTCGACCCTGTTTATGATAATGATGCAGCGCGTGCGCGGTCTCCACTCAAATTATTCGAGAGCTGGGCATGCGGGGTTCCGTTTGTCACTGCTCCGGTAGGCGACCGCCCATATTTATTGAGCCAGCCACCAGCTGGGATGATGGCAAAACAAGCTGGTGACCCACTTGCGTTAGCAGAATCAATCATGCAAATTCTAGGATCGAAGAATCTAGCGCAAGAACTGCGCTATCGGGGATTAGAGAGAGTGAAACAATACACTTGGGACCGGCTAGCAGTTCAGTTGGAGCAAGCCTATCAGGAACTCTGATGAGTGATTTAGATTATATTGGTTTAAAGATAGTAATCGTCAACTGGTGTAGACCCGTCGATACGATCGATTGTGTACAGTCACTTCTACAAGCTAGTATACCTGCAGGTCACGTGCTGGTTATCGATAATGGTTCGACAGATGACTCTGTGGTTCAGATCAGTGATGCATGTCCAGGTATTGAAATACAAAGGTTAATTGAAAACCAAGGTTTTGCAGGTGGGTACAATTATGGGATTGAGCTTGCTTTAAAGTCTGGGATGGAAAAGATATTTTTATTGAATAATGATACGATCGTGGGTCCAGATACAATACCAATATTAATGGTTTCGAAGTGGGATGTATGTGTACCCAAAATCTATTATTATGATAATCCTGAAATTGTTTGGTCTGCTGGAGCTCAATGGCGGCGATTTCCACCCATGGTGATTATGCGTGCTTATCATCGACGAGATAACCTGCGTTATGATGATGAAATAGAATTGGATTACGCTACAGCTTGTGCGTTAATGGTCCGACGGGAAGTCTTTGAGCAGGCTGGAATGTTCGATCAGCAATTCGAAAATTATTTTGAAGATTATGATTTTATGTATCGTGTGCGGGAGGCAGGTTTTCGGACAGGTTATGTACCAGAAGCTAAGGTTTGGCATAAGGTATCCCAATCCTTGGGTGAGACCTCCCCTCAACGCTTGTGGTATCTAGGTCGAAACAGTGTGCTTTTCTACCGAAAAGAAAAACGCTTTCCGTCTTGGGCATTATATAGTTTCCTAATCTGGGTAGCTATACGTGAGATGTTAAAGTTTAACTTTAGGCAATTGCTTTATTTCTGGCGAGGAGTTCTAGCTGGTTTTAGATGGATTAAACATGGAACAAGTCGTTTGTGATTTATGTGGTGCCAACGACACCCGCCCTTACTTAATTACTACGGATCGTTTTACTGGATCAGTATTCAACCTTGATATTTGTAACAGGTGTCAGCTGGTATACCTAAATCCGCGACCAACTCCAGCAGAGATTCAGGAACATTATCCAGAGAATTATGAGGCTTACCGGCTCCCTGAACAACATGGCTCTTCAATAGAGAATTGGCATGCCCGACGAGCTCTCGAGAAACAGCTTGATTATGTAGAACGTCATCGACCTGATCACGGTAAGTTATTAGATGTGGGTTGTGCAACAGGGAGTTTCTTGAATTTAGCTCGAGAACATGGTTGGCAAGTTTTGGGTATAGAAATTGTAAAAAAAGCTGCTATTATTGCTCGGCAGTATTTTAATATTGATGTCATCATTCGTGATTTGAAAAGAGCAGGCCTACCTCCAGCCAGTCAGGATGTGGTGACTCTGTGGGATGTGTTAGAACATTTATCTAGCCCGCGATCTGATATGCTTCAAATCCATGAGCTCCTAAGACCAGGTGGAATGGTTTTCTTCTCCATTCCGAACCTTAATAGTTACGACCGGAAATTGTTCCAGTCAGACTGGATTGGCTGGGATGCGCCACGCCACTTTACCCTATTTGATGATAAAACTGTTATGCGTTTGTTGGATGAGACTGATTTCGAGCTCGTAGATCGACGATGCTTATTGGGTGGCAGAGGAGCCTTTTTGTTGAGCATCGACCGGTTAATTCAACAAAAACCTACCATAAATTGGCTTCGACGAAGTTACCCAATAATCAACATTATTTCCTGGCCATACCGACAATTTGCTTACCTACGGCAGCGGGGACCAATCATATATTACGCAGTCCGCAAGATAAGTGCATGATCACACAATTGCAGATTTTGAGGATAGAAAAACCCAGATTGTGGGCATGGGGGACAATGGGCATTGTGGTAATTATAGCATTGGGTATAAGACTAATCGGATTAAGTGCCGAATCAGCCTGGATAGATGAAGCTTATTCAATCACACTGGCGCGCTTCCCGGTAAGGCAGATACTCCAGGGTACAGCGGCAGACCAACACCCACCCCTCTACTATCTGATTTTACGTCTCTGGACGCTATTTGGGGATAATATCTCATATGTAAGGTTACTTTCTGCGCTGTTGGGAACGATCAATATTATCCAGGTGATGGTTTTCGGACGGAAAGTTGGTGGAGAACGCTTAGGGATTGGAGCAGCATTATTATTAGCAATTTCTCCATTCCATGTTTGGTATTCGCAGGAAGCTCGACAATATATATTGTTGGCTGTTCTAACGACTGCTGCAACGGTTGAATTATGGAATTGCTTATACGGAAAGCGGCGATGGTGGTTGTACTGTTTATTTTCCATCCTGGCGATCTATACTCAATATTTTGCGATATTTATTTTCCTTGCTCATGCAGCAATAGTGGTTTTATGGTCATACCACCAGCGAAATAAGAGGCTGATGATTTCTTGGACTGCAACCATGATTGGAGTGGGGTTGGCATTTGCACCCTGGCTGCCTACAGCTTTAAACCAATTTTTATACCACACAATGCCATGGATTAGCGAACCTGGAGCCGGGGGTGTTCGAGATATAGCGTTAAGGATGCTTCTTGGTAGCGGAGTAGTGTTGTTACCAATAACAGTGCGCTGGTTAGGCTTAGCTGCATTAATTGGCATATTGATATGGGTATATTTCAAATTCATTCTGAAGAACCCTGAGATTCGTTGGGGTTTTGGGTTTGTCAGCCTCTGGGCTCTAATTCCATTTGTGTCAATATCGATGGTTTCTATGTTCTATCCTGTCTTCCAATTCAAACAGTTTTTAATCATTCTGGCACCATTAATGTTGGCTGTTACGGTGATTGCCCTTGTCATACCTCGCCCTTGGGGAAGTATGTTATTCGCTGGGTTGGTTTTAGTGAGTGGGTTGACGATGGTATACCAACAGAGTGTACTTACTAAGGATGATTGGCGCGGGGCTGCTTACTATATTGGGACCCATAAAGAAAATGGTGACCTGGTGTTTGGAAATCCAGCAGCCAGCTCGCTGGCTTTGGATTTGTATTGGGGAAAGACTTTGGCTTACAAGGGCTACCCACCTAATTATAATATCCTGCAGGGAGGTTGGGCGGGTCAGCCCCTAACCCTTCAGTCTGCTGATGAGCATATGTCGGCTTCAACATCGGGCTACAAACGGGTTTGGCTAGTGGAATTCTATCCTAAGTTGTGGGATAAAAAAGAATACATACCATCTTGGCTTGCATCCCATGGAAACTTGCTGGATGAAAAATCATTTAGCAATATCCACCTTCGACTCTATGAACTTACCCCATAAAATAGTAGAGCGATTGAAGATATTGTGGCATTCTCTGCAAAATGCCATGCAGAATAAGCAGATCCGGCAAGTGGTATATCTGGGCATTGTGCTGATAAGTATGGCATTCATAGCTTATGCTATTAAAACCAATTGGGCACAATTAAAAAGTCAAGAATGGCACATAAACGCCATTTATGCGATCATGGCGATAATTTTATATCCATTGGGTATGTTTCCAGCGGCAGCAGCTTGGCATTGGCTTTTACGAGCATTCAACACAAAGAAACCATTTTTACTTAATCTGCGCGTGTATGCATTATCGTCACTACCCAAGCACATTCCAGGGTTGGTGTGGTATGTTACCAGTCGAACTTTACTATATGAAGAATATGGGGTGAGCGCAAATGTAGTTCTAGGGGCTACTGCCACTGAAACTGCGATGTTAGCATTGAGCGGTTTTATATCTGCTTTATTAATATTTTCTTTGCAATCAGACTTACCGAGCCAATTCTCGGTACTTCGTTACCTGTCCCCTTTATCTCTAGTTGCTCTGGTCTTGCTTTTCGTCTGGGCACCCGGAGGAACCCGTTTGCTAGATAAGCTTGTGAAACGCTTCAGGAAAGACGCGCAAACGCTCCAGTTACAGCGATCTACTTTGTTCGTGTGCCTGGGTTGGATGTTCATCGCATGGACTGGTGGCGGGACCCTTTTATGGATCCTAATTAGAGCAATTACACCAATTGGATGGGAGCTGCTACCACTGATGATAGGGATTTGGGGGGCTGCGGGGGCTGTAAGTTTATCCATTGGGATTGGTATACAAGGTCTTGGGTTACGGGAAGTAACTTTAGCGGTATTACTCAGTTTAATCATCTCGCCAATAACTGCAATAGTAGTCGCGGTGGCATTCCGGTTGGTATTAACAATAGGTGAATTTTTATGGGTGTTTTTGATTTCTATATTTATCAGAGATAAGCAAACTGTTCAAAAAAGTCAGTCAGGGTAAGGTTAAAGAACATAGTATAAATATGATATATTAAGACAGGTTTCTACCTTCCTAGATGAATTTTGATTAAATAACAGAGGAAAATTTAGTACTAAGGTAGGGACAGATCACCAATATCGACAGTAGTATCTGTTTGCGAGGCATCCAGTGTAAAGATAGCATAGCTTTTAGTACCCATATTTCGAGCTGGGATTTGTGCTCCGCCTGAGGTAATTACCACTACAGCAAATTGACCGGGTTGAATATTGGTAAACATAAACTTGCCATCGGCTTCATTCACCTCTGCTTGGGAAACCGTGCCTAACTCAAATTGAGGAATAGCTGCAATGGGATCATCAACCGGCATTGGCACCAAATAGATCGAATCTTGAGAGGCAGGAATCATAGCAGTCGGATTTAGGACGACTAATAATCCATGCACAGTAATGGTGCCTGGCTCAGATGTTTTAAAGACATAAATTTCTTGGGTGGGTGAAACAACTGTGACCTGAACCTCACCCATTACAACTTGGCGGGTGGCTTCAGGGGTATTCCCTGTACACGCAACTAGTAAAACGATAAGTATGAACAATAGGAAGTAAGAAAATAACCTGAAAGATTTAGATCTTAATTGTTGGAAGATCATATCTGCTCCAAATGTTGTGAGTTTACCAGTATCGTATTATTCTACCTCATTCTGTTAATAATATGACTCCCAGGAAACCTGGGAGTCATATATGAATGGGTATGTGTTAGTTATAGCTTTACTTATTGAAGGCGTTATAGCTCATTGACCAGTCGCCGAGTGTTGTTCCCATCTGAACTGAATTGTTGAAGTTCACGATGCAGGCAATCTCGGATCCAGGAGTGTTAGCTGTAACCGTTGCGCCTCCTTGATAACCAGCCGGCAGGAATGCTTCAGCAGGCTGGAAAATTTCTTTAGTAGCGCTTGGTAGCAGAGAAGCAGTATCATAAGCACCCGTAACATAGCCTTCATAAACTATATGCAGGCTGGTTGTGGTTGTGCCAACGTTCTGGCAAGTGAAAGATGTGTTCCAATTGTAATATGACTTCATTACACTGGGAACACCGACTGATAGGCCTCCAACAACTACACCGTTGTAGGTTTGAGCTTGAGAGCCGTTGGCAGCATTCGAAATTACCATGAGGGGAAGGCTGGCATTAATCGTGGCTCCGAAGTAACCCTTGGTGGGGTGTTCTGTAGGCATGTACAATAAGCAGGCTGGGACAGCGTCAGTTAAGGCACAAGTTGAGCTGCCGCCATCACTGTAAGTAACTGTGGCAGTGGTATTACCAGCACCAAGTTTTTGGATGTTCAGTGAAGCGTTCCACCCGTAGTAACCGGTGTATAGTGCAGGAAGAAATACATCAGTACTACCAGAGGAGACACCACTATAGGATTGGGTATTTCCAGCTGCTGGGACGCTCTGATTATCCGTGACCACAATATCATTTGATGAGGTGATAACAGCTGAGCCATTGCATTTGGTGCTCGCTGTAAAGCCAACCGGTGTATCAGTTTTTAGAACAAAGTGATGCGATGCGTATGGTGCTACAGCAGTTGCTTGAAGGGTACCTACGGTGCCATTGGCGCAAGTGATCGTCAAGGTAATATCTGCTGCAGTACTACCAACATTCTGGGCTGAGATCAATGAGTACCAACCGTAGTAATTGAAAACAACACCTGGAAGGTAGAAGGTAGTTGCTGAATCACTAAAGCCGGAGTAACTACCATTGAAGTTTACATCCCCTGTCCCAAGCAGGTTAGCGATTGTCGCGACCCGAACATCGGATTGGATTACGACACTGTAGCGACCATTGGGTAGCTGGGCTAAAGGAATTCCAGGAACATAAATCTCCCAAGACTCGCCTGGAGCAAGCGTGAAGGGATTTGGTTTGGCTCCATTGAGTACGGTTGGAGTAAATTGAGTGCCAGCGTCATTATAAAACATGACCGTGACGGTTGCAACGCTGCTGTCAACGTTCTGGATTGTGAACGAAGAGACATCAGTTTGACCTAATTGTGCGAAGGCTGGGCTGACAGTTGCAAACAGCATTGCGATAAGTATAAATATGGAAATGTGAATATATTTTTTCATTTGTATTCTCCTTTTGAATTATTGTTGTGTCCTTCAATATAATTGTTGACCATATAATATTCGATAATCGCCAATCATACAATAATACCTTTGGAGTAAATTATGTGTAGTTTAAATTAGATGATGGATATTTAGATGATAGTCGGTAAAAATATTAACCTATTTGGGTTAATAAGGATCGTATTATTTACATGGTGGACTATGTTTGTGTAGATACCTTGATACTTAACAATCAGGTCTTGTTGGATAGCTTTTTATCCCCTACCTTTACGTTGTTTATGCATAATGAGAGCATTCTCATAACTTAAAATTCATTTTAGGTAGAAGAAGGAATGTAATCCATTTATAAATGACAGGTTATTGTTCTAGTTTATGTTAAGGCTGCTCGAACATGTTTATAGAAATCCAAGCTATAGATGTTGATGAGAATATCCTTTTTATTCCAATGCACCTTGTGGAATTATCCTTCTTAAAGTATCATTTATCCTAATTCACTATCCTTGGAGATTAATTTATGCGATATATCAAAAGAATTTCTGTGATGTGCATAATTCTCTTTATTATCACCGGGTGTGGTTTACAAATCCCATCTGTAACCTCAAATAACGATAATGTTGTTCAAACTACAACACCGGGTGCAGACTCAAACCCAATTGAGCAAATTACCCAACAAACGAGTAATCGCGCATATCCTGAACCACTCGGTGACAGTGGGAATGCTGAAAACAATTCGGCGACAGGTAATCCGGTTACTCAATTGGTAGTTCCTACACCAAACAATGGAAAGGCTGTGGTATTTGGAGAAGTAAAGATTAATGGTGATACTGGTGGACTTAATATCTCTAACCTTTTTTTGTCACCTATCACATCAGGAAACGCTTCTGAGGATCTATCCTCAGTCACCTTTTCGGAGGGATCAAATCCAATCGCAACTCAGGATATCGGAAGTGGTCAGTTTGTATTTGTAGACGTAAATCCTGGACAATATGCCCTAATGATCTGGACATCTATGAGAGCTTACCCAATAGGGGATAATCTTGGAAAAACTATACTTTTTACTGTAAATCCTGGTGATACCAAGGATCTAGGTATTATCTCTATTCACTAAATCAATATAAATATTTATTTCATCGGATGATTGGCAATGTTATTGTGAAAATTGCTTGATAACTCCACATTTGAGAGTAAAATCCAGCTTCGGTTTTCCCCCCAAGCGCGTACAAGTGTGTACCAACAGTCACTGCTCCGAGAAAGGACCATCCTTGTTGGAGAGGAGTTACCAATTTCCTCCAGTCAATATTCTCTTGTGACAAGGAAATCATGGTCAGATCATCCTCTGGACCTGTTCCACCTATAATAAAAATAATATCTGCCAGGTTGGTAATACCCATCCCAAATCGGCCAGACGGTAGTAAGGGACCGTTTGTCCATTGAGATTCTATGCTAGAAGAATCGGGCATATATATTTCGTCAGACGTTAATGCTTTTTGACCATCCCACCCGCCAATAACATAAATTTTTCTACCTACGACGACTGCGCCAGGAAATGACCGGGCAGTTGGCATGGGGGATATCTCTGTCCATGTATTTTTTTGCGATTCATATACATATGCATTATTTACAATCCTGTTTCCATCCCAACCACCAAAAATATATATCCGTCCCTCAGACACAGTTAAACCGTATGCAGCTAAAGGTTTTGGCAAGGAAGCACCTAACGACCACTGATTAGATTTTGGATCATATATCTCAGTGATATCTGTAGGTTCTCCATTTACTTGTCGCCCGCCAGGTACATAAATAAGTCCACCGATCACTCCTGCAAGAATATCTTTAACGGGTGTGGGTTTTGAGGCAAGTACTGTCCAAGTATTCGTCTGAGGGTTATACATTTCAACGGTATTGCAAATTCCTTGGGCACTTTCTCCTCCGATGGCAAATATTTGATTCTCATAGCTGCTGACAGCCAATCCACTGCGAGGAGTTGGCAGGCCTGGTAATTCAAACCATTGTACCCGTGCAGTTGGGGTGGGCGGGATCATTGCTTCGGTTGGGACAATCTTACGTTGTAAGTAAACAACCCCCAGTATTGTTAGGAATAAAAATATTACCCCGAATAATCCAATATATCGGACAAATAGCATTTTGTAATTAATCTTATTATCCTGGGTATGGATCGGTGGTTTGGCTGAATCAATTGGCAAACCAGAATTACCCGAATTTTGAAGTGAAGCATTTTGTGAAAATATCTGTACCATTTCGGTTTCAACCAAGCCAGTATGGACCGCATACATGGCGGCTTCGGTTCGGGAAGTAACTCCAATTTTGGCGAAAATATTCCGTAAATGGACTTTAACAGTATTCGAACTTATGAATAATTTTTGTGCGATTTCTTTATTACTCGCCCCTGTGGCAACGAGCTTTAGTATCCCAAGCTCGCGTTCGCTAAGTTCATTGGGTTCCTGGTTTGGCATAACTTCAAAATTATAACACTATGATTATCTGTTCCTGTTAGGAAAAGTTGAAAAGTGAACTCCTATAAAGTTGAAAAGTGACCCATTGATCCTTACCGACTGAATTAAAGTTCAAAAGTGAACTCGCAAATCCTGTAAGGGATAGACTACAGAATGGACCATTTTCTGTGCCCACCAGATACGACATTCTATGGTTTGTCTAATCAGATCCGGTACCAGATGGAGCTCGACATCTTCTCGTAGGGGCACTTTGGGTACTTCAATACTTTTATTGAACACAGAAATTCGTCGATATCCATTGACGATGCGCGTATCCCGCAAGCAGAAGACATCTTTGAGCGAGGTATATGGCTTAGGGAGCACAAAGGGGCGAAACAGGCTATTACCAAGCTGTTTGGCCTTTGCAAAACGAATGGCAGGAATTTCGCCCGTGGTTGAATGAACCTGGTAGTTATTATAACGATCGATTTCGTCCTTCAAGACGCTGCGGACATCCTCCAGGCTGGCTAGCTTCTCCAGGGCACAGGTGCGTACAATGCGGTCCTGTAACCAGCGATAAGGTCTTTCTACCTTGCCTTTGGCCTGTGGAGAAAGAGCATAAATAACCTTAACACCCATTAGGTGCATGATCTGTCGCCACTGTGGGTCGACGTCATCGGTTTCCAGAATATGATTACGCCAAAAGCTATCCCGCTTCTGGATAAAACGAAAAACCCGCAGGTTATCCACATAATAACTCAGGGGAATTCCATAGGTCTGCATGAGGTTTTGAGCTGCTTGAATATGGCTCCAAGAAGTCTCTTGCTGGAAGAAGTCGGCAAATAGCAGCTTGCGGCTGTAATCATCGATGGAAGTGATCAAGGTCCATTTCTCCTGAGCATAAGGTGACCACAGGTGCAAGGAGGCATCGTGTTGAACCAGAGCCCCAATAGCTGTGGTCACCACTTCCCGGTCGTGGATCTTTGCCTTATGTCGAGGCTTATAACAATCGAACCGTTTGGCTCGCTCGATGATGGTCGGTACGGATACCCGGATGTCCTTCTTGCGCAGCCGATCGCGTAATGCGGAGTAGTTATACTCGTCGATGGGCAGTCTGG
>Ga0315275_10006699_pt1 | contig 11056 bp, 1 predicted proteins | sample YL17G03_0_MG_FD_205557 | JGI IMG/M metagenome (GOLD analysis project Ga0315275, IMG submission 205557) | Sediment microbial communities from Yellowstone Lake, YNP, Wyoming, USA - YL17G03_0 | ecosystem: Environmental > Aquatic > Freshwater > Lake > Sediment | place: USA: Wyoming | collected...
ATTCATTTCAAGAGTGCTACAAACGGCGTTGCTTCCGACAATGATGTTTCTGCCGCATATACCGGGATCACGGTCGAAGGTTGGTACTCCCCGTTGTCTAGCAATAACACTATCCGCAGAAACACCATTCATGATGTAGATAATGCAGGAACTGGATCTACAAATGGCGCTGTCGGCGACCCGCAGAACACTCTGTTTGAATATAATACCGTCTTTAACTGCATGCAGGCAGCAGATGACGGCCCTGGCATCGGCACTTACCATGGCGGAACGGGAATCATCATCAGGTACAACGAAGTCTACAACTGTGGGACGGCATCCTTTCGAGGTTCAGGCATAAATGTTGATTCACACTCGGCAGCAACTCAGGTGTACGGTAATCTTGTTTATGGAAATAACTATGGCTGCATAAATTTAGCGGCATCCGGGCACACGGTTTATAACAACGTCTGTTACCACAACAATGAGAATACGGCGGATGCCGGGGAAATAAGCATATTTACGATGGAAGGCGAAAATGGTAGTTCTATGACCATCAAAAATAACATATTGGTGGCGAGCGCAGGGAAACACATTTTAGTAGCGAACAGTGGTAATACGGTTGGCCATACAATAAATTACAATATTTTCTACGGTGGTTCTGCGACACCATTCAATTGGGGTGGGACGAGTTATAATTTCGTAGACTACAAGACCAATTCAGGTCAAGATGCTAATTCGATCAATTCCGACCCTCTCTTTGTCAACGCTTCTACGGCTAACTTTACCCTTCTTGCCGGATCACCCGCTATTGACGCAGGAATTAACGTCGGACTAACCCAGGATTACGCAGGCAATCCTGTGCCGAGCGGTCAGGCCCCCGATATAGGCGCTTACGAGTACCCGATCAATGGCTCCCCGACATACTACGTAGACGCAACGAGCGGGAACGACTCGAACACTGGCACGTCGAACTCGACGCCGTGGAAGACGATCGCCAAGGTGAACGCGGCCTCGTTCAATCCCGGAGATACTATCCTCTTCAAGCGCGGTGAGACGTGGCGCGATGCAAATCTTGGGGTCATCTGGTCCGGGTCTTCCGGGAGCCCGATTACGTTCGGGGCATACGGAAGCGGTGCCAAGCCGATCTTCAACGGCGCGGACCTGAAGACCAGCTGGGTCTCTGAAGGGCTCACCGCCAACGCCAATCTGGAATCTAATCCCGAGGCGTTCAACAACTGGTCGCACGACGCCATGACTGTCAACGCGAACTCGCCCTGGATCTACTCGCCCAAGAACACCCTGACAGTCGACACCCTCAAGCCGACAGCCACGGAAGGCTATAGCCAGATCTATGACTTTCCCAGCCTGAACGCCTCCACGCAGTACACCTTCAGCGTGTACGCGGCGGCGCTCTTCCCACTTCTGCACCGTTGGATAATGCTTGAGTTCATCTACTTCGATTCCGACTGGAACCAGACACTAGGGTCGGCGAGCTGCTACTTCGACATCGGGAAGGGCACGGCCGCCATCGGCACTTGTAACGGTACCGACGCCTCTTCTCTCACCATGGCCGGGGACGCGAGCAACGGCTCAATCCATTGGTACAGGGCGAGCATCACGGACACCACACCGCCCGGCACGGTCAACTCCCTCGTGTTCATCCATGCGGCCGACGCAGACGGTGACCAATTCGTGACTGAAGAGAGCAGGGAGGAGTATGCCGTGTGGTATGGCGTGTGGGGCGCGAAGGTGGAGCAGTCCTCCAGCCCGTCGCCATACGAGTCAGGCACCGTCTACTACGCGAACTCCACGGTCGACTCCCTGGTTGCGTTCGAGGATGGCGCACGGATGAACAGGCATACCGCCAAGGACCTGTTCGTCAACTCCTACTACTACGATGCCGGCAACTCGAGAGTCTATGTGCGGACGAGCGGCGACAACAGCCCGTCCGGCTATACCATCGAGACCGGCAGCCGCGACTACTGCGTGACAATCGGGGAGAACGAGAGCTACATCACGTTCGACGGCATCCACTTCAAGAATGCCAACGCCGACAACGTTCTCAGCGAAGGGACGCACATCACCATCCAGGACTGCGAGTCGTCCTGGTCGCAGGGCAACGGCATTGTCTATGGCGACTACGCCTCGGACAACGTGCTGTCTGGCTGCAGCATCCACGACAACGGCTACGCCGGGGTGATCGCCTGGAAGAACGCCGCTTCGCCCGGCCACGAGAACATCATCAGCCAGAACGAGATCAACGACAACCTCGTCTGGGGCGTCTACCTTGTCGCCAACTACTACATCGTCGAGAAGAACCTCATCCGCGACAACGGGAACCTCGGCGAGATGTGCAACGGCATCGAGCTGTTCGACGGCGACAACGACGGCTACGGTCAGCACAACACCATCCGGTACAACCGGGTGTACGGGCAGCTTTCCAGCTACACCGACGGCACCGGCATCTGCGCGGACGACTACACGAAGTACACCGCCATCTACGGGAACATCGTCTATGGCTGTGACGGCGCAGGGATTGGCGCATGGAGGGCGCAGAACGTGAATATATCCGGCAACGTCGTCTACGGCAACAATCGCAACTCCGGCGGAACGAGGACCACGACAGGCGAAATGGGGGTCGGGTCGTTCAACCCCGGAGAGGTCAGCAATATCATCATCAAGAACAACATCGCGCAGGCGACGGGGGCCAACACCTCTGCAATCTGGCTGGACGCGAACACCTACAACTCGTCCGGCCTGGACATCACCAATAACACCTGGTACTCCGCAGCGACGAACTGGTACATCTGGAACACGTCAGGCGGGAACAACCTCTCGACGTGGAACAGCTACACCGGCGTGGGCACGGACCTCAACGCCAACCCCTTGTTCACGAACGCTTCTGCGGCGAACTTCACCCTGCAGGCGGGCTCGCCGGCCATCGACGCCGGGGCAGATCTCGGCTCCGCCTATCAGCTGGCTCTTGACCCGGCTTCCTCCTGGCCCTCTGGCGTGCTCACCCTCAACCAGGGCAGCTACGGCTCCGGCTGGGAAATCGGGGCGTATGTCTTTCAATCTAGCGGCCCTGCTACCTTCTACGTGGATGCCTCGAACGGTAATGATAGTAATAACGGTCTTTCGAATGCGACGCCGTGGAAGACACTCGCCAAGGTCAACGGGGCGTCGTTCAACCCCGGCGAGATGGTTCTGTTCAAGCGCGGCGAGACCTGGCGCGAGCAGCTGACAGTGCCCTCGTCGGGCAACACGACGCATCCGATCACGTTCGGAGCCTATGGGACAGGAGAGAGACCGATTATCAGCGGTGCTGATCTCATCACTATGTGGGGTCTTAATTCCACGAATGTGTGGAGTGCCTCTGTGACGACGCAGCCAAAACAGGTCTTCTTCAACGGCATAAGAGGCACACGGACCAACTATTCCGATCTCAACGCACAGTCAGAATGGAACTGGTCGAACAACGTGTTATATGTATACTCGACATCGGACCCTGATACGGCGTATACGAGCCCCGGGGTGGAGGCAGGACAACGGGATTCTTCAATCCTCATAGCAAACAAGGGTTACGTAAAAATTGATGGCATAGACGGCAGGTATACGAACTCTAATATTTTTATCATCGGCGGCGTCGGCAACCATACGACGATCCAGAACTCTATTGCGAGCTGGGGCGCAGGGAACGGAATCGGGATATATGACAATTACGGGGGCAGTAATCTATTCGACAGTAACACCATCCATGATGTTGAAGCGGATGGTATAAGTGCCGAGCCTCATAAGGGTTCGGGTTTAGGAACAGAGACAATAATCCGTAATAACACTATCTACAACGCTTATAAGTTTGGTATTTGGTTGCATGCGAATTACTACATTGTTGAGAATAACATTGTTTATGATTCCGGGCATAACGACAAACCAGGGGAGGAGTTTGTCGGGATAATAATTTACTCCTCGTCAGCAGGTGACAATGCGGGTCATAATAACATCGTCAAATACAACCTCGTCCATGGAATACGCAGCGGCGGCAACGAAGGCACGGGTATAGAGACCGACAGATGGACAGCGGGGAACGTGATTTACTACAACTTAGCCTATAACAATGATGCATCGGGCTTCACAATCTATGGGGCGCCGAACAACACATTCTACAACAATGTCGCCTTTGACAACAATAAAAATTCATCGGGCGAACTTGTTACCAAAGGTGAATTCAGAATTGGAGGGACGCCTACGGAGAAATCTAGCAATGTGAACGTGAAAAACAACATAGGGTATGCAACACAACCGAATACCTATGCAATTCACGTAGACCAATATTCATACAATCAATCTCTTAACATAACGAATAATGATTGGTTTGCAGTAGCTGCAAATTGGTATTATTTGAATACTACTGCCGGAAACAACCTTTCGATGTGGAATGAATACAGTGACGTTGGAACAGATATTTTCTCCGACCCGCTCTTCGTGAACGCGACAGCGCACAATTTCTCTCTTCAAGCATCGTCACCGTGCATCGACACTGGGACGAACGTAAACTTGACGAGGGACTTCGCGGGCAATCCTGTCCCGAGCGGCTCTGCGCCCGATATCGGTGCGTTCGAGTACCAGTCCAACGGCACCTCTCCGCCGGTGATCTCGTCGGTGCAGAATACGTCTATCACTAACCAATCCGTGACCATCTCGTGGTCGACGAATATCGCCGCGAATGAGACGCTCCGGTATGGGACGACGACGGCGCTTCTCAATTCATCATCGAACGCGTCGTTTGGTACTAGTCACTCACGGACGCTCTCTGGTCTTACGAACAATACACGGTACTACTATAATATTACCGCGTGCAATTCTGGCGGTAATTGTTCGACGAATGGCACGTATAATTTCACGACGTTGCAGAACTCCAATCCGGCGCCGGTCATCTCTTCTGTGCAGAACGGCTCAGTCACGAATGTATCTGCGGTCTTGACGTGGCTGACGGATATTGCCGCGAATTCGAGTGTGCGTTATGGAACGACGCTTGCGCTTCTCAATTCGACGGTGAATGCGTCGTTTGGGACGAACCATTCTGTCTTACTCACCGGGCTCGTTAACAATACGCGATATTATTATAACATCACCGCGTGCAACAGCTACGGGAACTGCTCGACGAACGGCACGTACAATTTCACCACGTTGCAGACCACTCCTGCCACGACGTACTACGTGGACGCGACCAGCGGGAACGACAGCAACAGCGGTACCTCGAACGCGACGGCATGGCAGACAATCGCCAAAGTGAACGCCGCATCCTTCAATCCCAGGGATACGATCCTGTTCAAGCGGGGAGAGGTCTGGAGGGAGATGCTGACTCTCCCCTCATCCGGGAATGCGACAAACCCCATCGTGCTCGGGGCTTACGGGAACGGGAGCAGGCCGCGGATCACCGGAGCTGACGTCCTCTCCACGTCAGGGTGGGGCCTGTACCCGAATTCCAGCTATACATACCAGAAGACGCTTACGACGGATCCCGGACAGTACATCCTCGAGGACGGGGCTCCGCTGTTCAAGACATCCAACATCTCCGCAGTCGAAGCAACTCCGAGCTTCTACTGGGCGTCGAATACCCTCTATCTGCACGCGTCCGGCGGCTCGAACCCGGGCTCGAACGGCAAGACCTACGAGGCGCCCACACGGTTCTATACGATGTCGCTGAACTCGAAGGGTTACATAACAATCGAGAATATGACGATGGAGATGGGCCGGGGCGACGCGTGCATAAATGGTAACGCAGCAAACTATTCGGTACTCAAGAATTCTGACGTGAGGTACTGCAACGGCTATGGCCTCTGGGTGAGCGACTCGGCGAAGACCAACGGCCAGGTCTATATTAACGATACTTTCTCCTATTGCGCATGGGCCGGCTTCCTCATGCACGGTGATAACATATCAGTCATTAACAATTCCTTCACACTCATAGGACGGGCGGTGGAATTACGAGATGTCAACAACTCCCATTGCCAGAATTTCCTTATCGAAGGGAACATCTTCCTCGACGACGGCACCCCGACGGAGACCAACGCCGGAATCCTCATTGACAGCGACACCTATGGCGACAATGCGGATTTCCATTCCGGCGTCATCAGGTATAATTATTTTGACAATATGAGCGGACGCGCCATAGACGGCTTCTTGGGCAATTCCCAGATATATTACAACGTGATAGGCAACGTCCATGAAGGCGCAGCAGGCTCAGCGTTGGCCATCGAGGTGAACGGGAGGAACAACACCGTCTACAACAACGTCATCTACAACTCGACGAACATCGGCATCATGGTGAACTCCGATCCTGTCGCGGGAGATGTGTCGAACATAGTGAAGAACAACATTGTTTATATGCCTGGGGGGAACCATCTCATCTACGTTGCTTCCGGGGTGACTGCCAACCCTGTCATGGACAACAACGTCTTCTGGGGCGGGTCTGCCGGCGCAACGAAGTACCATTGGAAGGGAACGCAGTACAACTTCACGAACTGGAAGACGCAGTCCGGCGGTGATTCGAACTCCACGGAGACGAATTCCCTCTTCGTCAACGCCTCTGCGGCGAACTTCTCCTTGCAGGCGGGCTCGCCGGCCATCGACGCGGGAGCGAACGTCAGCTTGACGAGGGACTTTGTAGGTACGGTTGTGCCGCAGGGGTCTGCGCCGGATATGGGTGCGTATGAGTTTGTGGTGGTCAATGAGACGCCTGCTCCGTCCCCCCGTAGAGGCGGTGGCGGTGGCGGCGGCGGAGGCGACACGACGGAGAACGTCACGTGCCTTGTCCGGGGGGCGAGCACCGCCCACATCTTCGACCAGCTGAGTCCGAACCAGACCTATACGCTGGTTGGGCCGGGCAGCGCCTTCCTCATCCGGAACGCCACGTTCACGGTTACTGCCAGTATCCCTACCGGGGGGACCTTCACCCTCATCCACATCAAGGATCTCGCCTGCGAGCTCACCCCTGCGGTCGGGGTCGATTACCGGACGCTGGGCTATGAGCGGATCGACTACACCGGCGTCTCGCCCCGGCAGATCGCCAACGTCACCATCACCTTCGCGGTCCCGCTCGCGAACATCACCGCCCTCGGCGCCTCCCCGGACGGTGTCAGCCTCCTCCGGTACGACGGCGCCAACTGGAGACAGCTCTCGGCCACCCTGGTCAGCACAGAGGCGGGCTCGGCGACCTACGTCGCGGCCTCGCCAGGGCTCAGCGTCTTCGCGGTCGCCGTGTCGGCGCCGACGGCGAGCCCGCCGCCCAGCCAGACGACCGCCGGCCCCGGCCAAGTCACCGGCGGCGCGACCGCCGGGCAAGGCGCAGGAAGCGCCGGCCAGGCAAGCTCCTCATCAGGCTCCGCCCCGGCGGGGAGCGCGGGCACCCGAACGACGGGGAGGTCCTTGTCGCTGTTCAGCGTCCTCACCGTCCTCGTCCTCGGCGGAGCCCTTGTGGGCTACTATTACTACAACCGTCACCAGAAGATCGCGGCCGTGAACGCCGCAGTCAGCGAGCTCGAGGTGCCGAAGCGCGAGCCGCTCATCGGCTTCGCTACGATCCATGAGGAGGCCTTGAAGGACCCGGTCGAGAAGCTGCGTGCGTACATCGACAAGGAGCTCCGGCAGGGGTTCCACCGGGAGGAAGTAGCGGCGCAGCTCCGGAAGAAAGGGTGGCCGAAGAACGTCATCGCCGCGGCCCTCGACCAGTTCACCCCCCGCTACCTCGAGACGAGAGGGATGCACCCGCCGCATGACGACTACGGGAAGCTCAACTCCTTCCTCAAGGAGAAGCTCAGCCTCGGGTACGGCGTGGATGTCATCAAGGGGAGCCTCGTGAAGGTCGGTTGGGACGAGGCCCTCGTCTCGTCGCTCCTCCGCGACCTGCAGCAGGAGCGGGCTGACGCGACCGCGGCCTATAGCGCAGAGGCGATCGCCAGCCTCCGCGCCTTCATCGCCGAGGAGCTGCAGCACGGCCACACCAAGACGCAGATACGGGCAGCCCTCCTCAAGACCGGCTGGCAGGCCAAAGTCGTCGACGAGGAGCTGGCCCGCCGCTGAAGCCGCCACAACCTTTTTAAGGCTGAGAATCGGGGGAAAGGTCATGGGTGGCGGTCGTGTCTTTGAAACCCCGTGAGCGTCGGGATGGCGGGACCGGCCGCAGCGTGCTCCTCCTGAGCGGGGCCATTCGCTTCGTTCTCTGCTCCCTGAGCGCTTCTGCCACGACGTACTACGTCGATGAGATGAATCTGGGCATCGAGGCGCGCCAGCGCAACGTCGTCGTCTCCGTCAGCGGGGCGACGAACGTCAAGGTGAACACGGAACACTGCTCGGTGGTTGGACTAGCATGAGAAAAAAGAGCATAGTCATCGTACTTTTCATCGCCTTGATGGTTATCACGGCTTCGTTCCAAGTCGGAGCGTCAACCGGTAACGCGCAGAGTATCGGAAAGACCTTTCTCGACGCATTAAGTTATTTTCTTATGACCCTCTTTGGCGGAGGCAAAAACATAGTGGGCTTCGCTGGCGGGGGCGGCAGCGGCACCACCTATTACGTCGCCCCGAACGGCAGCGACAGCAACCCCGGCACGATCGGCCAGCCGTGGCGCTACCTCGCGCCCTCATTCGCGAAGCTCCAGTCCGGCGACACTCTCCTTATCCGCAACGGCACCTATACCGGGGACGACCCTTGGGGGGACTGTTGCCTTAATGGCTGTTCGCCCTTTAGTGTGATCAACAAGCAGGGCGCTGCAGACAACTGGATCACTATCATGGGCTATCCTGGCGAACGGCCGAAGCTCTACTGGCCCTGGGGCTGGCAGGACCTCTACATCTGCAACTCGTCCTATATCTGGATAGAGAACCTCGAGGTCTACGGGGACGCCAACAACCTCCTGGGAACGAACAGTCATGATCCGGAGAACGGCGTCGCCATCAAGGGCTCGCACCACATCACCATCACCGATGTCTGGTCGCACGACCACGGCGGTTCTGGCATCGGTTCGGATATCGGCTGCAACCACCTCAACTTCACCAACAACCGCATCTGGGGCAACTCGCGCTGGAACGGATATATGACGAGTGGCACCGGCACCTACTCGCAGCGTGACGTTGGCGGGCCCAACAACCCGGACGGGTACTCCAACTACATCGTGGACAACTGGATTTGGAACAACTACATCGACGACTCCGTAGGGGAGGGACAACCCTGGGGGGTCACCGACGGCAACGGGATCATCATCGACTGGAACAACGAGGGCGGCTCAGGCCACGGGGACGGCCGCACCCTGGTCAAGAACAATGTCATCGTCGATAACGGCGGTCCGGGCTTCATGAACACCCATTCGCACTACATCGACGTCATCAACAACACGTTCTACTGGAACGTCAGGACGAGGGTCGAGAGCGTCGTGAACAACGGCGATATGGGATGCAACGGCGGATACAACGAGACCGTCAGGAACAACATCGTCGTCCCGCGCGACACCTACCCGCCCCTCTTCCAAACATGGGATTGCTCCAACCTCACTGTATCAGACAACGTCTGGGTCCGAACAGGCGAGCCGGCCATCGGCCCAGGCGACATCGTCCTCCCGACAGGAACGCAGGTCTATACCAACCCGAACCTCGTGGCGCCGAACGGCTGCTGGACCCCGGTCGGCCAGGCGGTCGGTCACGGCTCGAGCCTGACAGGGACCTGCGGCCCGGTGCAGAACTGCAGCGACGGCACGCCCTACGGACAATGCAACGCGACCAAACCAATATACTGCAACAACGGAACGCTCATCAACAACTGCGCAACGTGCGGATGCCCGGCAGAGCAGAGCTGCCAAGGCAACGGGAGCTGCATAATACCAACACAGACGCCGTACAACGGTCCCCACCAGGTCCCCGGCCGTGTCGAGGCGGAGGACTACGATACCGGCGGCGAAGGGGTCGCCTACCACGACACCGGCACCGGGAACGACGGCGGGGTGTACCGTTCTGATGATGTCGACATCAAGGCGGCCAATGACACCGGCGGCGGCTACGTCGTGGGATGGATAGTCACTGGCGAATGGCTCGAGTATACTATCAACGTCACGACCGCGGCGAACTACACTTTCAGGTTCCGTGTGGCCAGCCAAGAGACCACTGGCCGGTTCTATGTCCAGGCGGACGGGGTGAACATCACGAACGTGACGAGCGTTCCCTACACCGGCCTATGGGACAGCCAGAACTGGTCGACCATAAACATCAGCAACATCCCTCTCACCGCGGGAACGCACATCCTGCGATTTGTGGTCAACGCCCAATGGTTTGATTTCAACTACTTCGACATCAACCAGACCGTCACGAGCCAATCCGGGCCGCTCATCTCTTCGGTGACAGTCTCATCCTTGGCGGAGAACTATACGAGCATCACATGGTTGACGAACCAGAATTCGACCTCGGTGATAGAGTATGGTCCCACGGTCTCGTACGGCAACCAGTCGTCGGACGGCAGTTTGGTCACGTTCCATTGGTTCCAGCTCTACAATCTTGTCCCGAACACCACATACCACTATCGTGTCAAGTCCACGAACGCGAGCGGCAACCAGAGCGTGAGCGGCGACTACAACTTCACGACGCAAGCGATTGGCCACACGATTTACTTTAACTCCACGTTCGAGACCGGTGATTACACCGAGTGGACCCAGGACCCGCCAATCATCGGACAGGATTCGGGAGGCAACCACGTCGGGGACGGGAATATCACCACGGAGCTGCCGCATACAGGATCGTACAGCTGGCGAGCGTATAACGAGCCGAGCATGCCCGACCCCGACTACTATAGCGCAAAGGTCTTGCGCTGGCGATGGGCCCCGCAGGTCTACAAGCAAGGGTACTTCTCCGCGTGGTACTATTGGCCCCCGAACAACACAGTAACAAATAAGACCGGCGAGTACACGAACATCTTCCAGTTCAAGGAGCGCCTCGACCCCTGGGACCCGACATGGATCGTCGCCGTGAAGAACTCCTACACCCACCCGGGCGAGGACGAGATTGTGGTCCATGACTACCACGGGGAG
>Ga0315275_10006700_pt1 | contig 11056 bp, 11 predicted proteins | sample YL17G03_0_MG_FD_205557 | JGI IMG/M metagenome (GOLD analysis project Ga0315275, IMG submission 205557) | Sediment microbial communities from Yellowstone Lake, YNP, Wyoming, USA - YL17G03_0 | ecosystem: Environmental > Aquatic > Freshwater > Lake > Sediment | place: USA: Wyoming | collected...
TGGGCCACGCGCAGTATCGCCATGCGCTCGCACGCCGCAGCGCCGGAGAGCCGATGGCCTACATCCTCGGCGAGCGCGAGTTCTACGGGCTGCGCTTCCTGGTTACCCCTGCGGTGCTCATCCCGCGCCCCGAAACCGAGTTGCTGGTCGACCTGGCGCTGGAGCGCATCGCACCCGAGGCCGCCGACCAGGTACTGGAGATCGGCACCGGCAGCGGCTGCATTGCGGTGACCCTGGCGCGCCTGCGGCCACAAGCTCGCGTGGTGGCTACCGACATATCTGAGCCCGCCCTGGCAGTGGCGCGGGCGAATGCCGCCCCGCACGGCACCGAGCACATCGAATTTCGACTCGGGGATTGCTACGCGCCGAGTGCGGGCGAGCAGTTCGATCTGATTGTTTCCAACCCCCCCTACGTCGCCACGGGCGACCCGCACCTTGCCCAGGGTGATCTGCGCTTCGAGCCAGAGCGGGCGCTTACATCCGGCACGGACGGCCTGGCTTTGCTACGTCGGCTCGTGGGCGAGGCGCCGCCAAGGCTGCGGCAGGGTGGTTGGCTGCTGGTGGAGCACGGCCATGACCAGGCCGATCGGGTGCGTGAGCTCCTGTGCGGCGCAGGCTTCGCCACCCTGCTCGGGGTGCGCGATCTGGCCGGGATCCCGCGCGTCGCCGGGGGTCGATTGAAGAGGGCGGTCGATTGACGCGGCCGGTCGATTGACGCTAACGCCTTGAAACCGATACTATCGGCGCGATGTCCAAGGGCTATCCGCCGATGCCCTTAACGTCTTCGCGAGGTGATCTCATGGAAGTCCAGGAAAAGATTCGCAAGCAGGTAACCGGCAACCGCGTCGTGCTGTACATGAAGGGCACTCCGCAGGCGCCCCAATGCGGCTTCTCCGCCGCCGCCGTGCAGATGCTCGAGGCTTGCGGCGTGGAGGACGTGGCCACGGTGAACGTGCTGGCCGACGCCGACATCCGTCAGGGGATCAAGGATTTCTCCAGCTGGCCGACGGTTCCGCAACTCTATGTTAACGGCGAGTTCGTCGGTGGCGCCGACATCATGCGCGAGATGTACCAGAGCGGCGAGCTGCAAAAGCTGGTCAAGTAACGCGTGTTTGCGAACAAAAGGGCTGGCTCGGCGCCAGCCCTTCTGTGTTTTTGTGTACTGCGATGACCGCAAAGGCGCAAAGGCGCGAAGGAAACGCAAAGGTAAATGCTCGGACAAGGCCCTCCTTTGCGGCAGTTCTTTGCGTCTTTGCGCCTTTGCGGTGAGGTTCTGAACGCGTGATCACCACATCGGATAACTTTCCGGAGCTGCGCCAGGCGGTGCGCGCACTGTGCGCCACGTTTGCGCCCGAGTACTGGCGCCAGCTCGACGAGGCAGCGGCCTATCCCGAAGCCTTCGTCAAGGCGCTCACCGACGCCGGCTGGCTGGCCGCGCTGATTCCCGAGCAGTACGGCGGTGCCGGCCTGGGGTTGACCGAGGCCTCCGTGATCCTGGAGGAGGTGAACCGCTCGGGCGCCAACTCGGGGGCATGCCACGCGCAGATGTACATCATGGGCACGCTGCTGCGGCACGGCTCGGTCGAGCAGAAGGCGCGTTATCTGCCGCAAATCGCCTCGGGCGCGCTGCGCCTGCAGTCGTTTGCCGTGACCGAGCCCACCACCGGTTCCGACACCACCCGCCTCAAGACCACGGCCGTGCGCAAAGGCGATCGCTATGTGGTCAACGGCCAGAAGGTGTGGACTTCGCGCGTGCAGCACTCGGATCTGCTGCTGCTGCTCGCCCGCACCACTGCGCTCCCGGAGGTGAAGAAGAAGGCCGAGGGCCTGTCGGTGTTTCTCGTCGATCTGCGCGAGGCCGCCGGCAAGGGCATCACCCTGCGCCCGATCCGCAACATGCCCAATCACGAGACCAACGAGGTGTTCTTCGACAACCTCGAGGTGCCGGTGGAGAACCTGATTGGCGAGGAGGGCAAGGGCTTCCGCTATATTCTCGACGGCATGAACGCCGAGCGCATTCTGATCTCCGCCGAATGCGTGGGCGACGGCTGTTGGTTCCTGGAGAAAGCCACCGCCTATGCCCGGCAGCGCGTCGTGTTCGATCGTCCCATCGGACAGAACCAGGGCATCCAGTTCCCGATCGCGCGCGCCTATGTGAATGTGGAGGCAGCCAACCTGATGCGCTTCAAGGCCGCTGAGTTGTTCGACGCGAACCAGCCGTGCGGTGCGCAGGCGAACATGGCCAAGCTGCTCGGCGCGGACGCGTCCTGGGAAGCGGCCAACGCCTGCCTGCAAACGCATGGCGGGTTCGGTTTCGCCGCCGAGTACGACGTCGAACGCAAGTTCCGCGAGACGCGCCTGTATCAGGTCGCGCCGATTTCCACCAATCTCATCCTGTCCTACGTTGCCGAGCACGTTCTCGGTTTGCCTCGATCGTATTGAGCGCGTAATCCGTGCGCGGTGCGCGCATGCATCGTGCGCATCATCGGGGGCAGGCGCGGGCTGGTTGAGGTGCACCGTGTTGCTTGCGCACAGCTGGCGCGGCGCGCGGTCTATAATCCCGCGACCATGACCGACGATCCGATTCAGCGCGGCGTGCACGACCTCGGCGGGCTGCCCGCCGGCCCGGTGGCTCGCAGTGAGCACGACTATGCGCTGTGGGAGAAGCGCGTGGACGCGCTGATGGTCCTGCTGTCGAACCAGCAGCACATGCGCGTGGACGAGCTGCGCCGAAACATCGAAGGGCTGGGTGCGCAGGCCTACGAGCGCATGTCCTACTACGAACGCTGGGTGCACGCGATCACGCAGACGCTGATTCAGCGCGGCCTCATCAGCAGCGACGAGTTGGGCCGCAAGATGGCGCAGGTCGAGCAACGCCAGCGTGAGTCACACGCATGACCCCAGCGCAGCGCGAGTCCCCAGCGCAGCAGTTCGGCCCGGGCGAGCGGGTACGCGTGCGGCGCGCATACCCACCCGGGCACCTGCGCACGCCCTGGTATATCCGCGGCCACAGCGGTGTGGTCGAGCGCGTGTGCGGCGCGTACCCCAATCCTGAAGAGCTGGCCTACGCACGTTCCGGATTGCCGGCGCAGCCGCTGTACCGGGTGCGCTTTCTCCAGCACGAAGTCTGGCCGGGCTACCGCGGCAACGCGCAGGACAGCCTCGACGTCGAGCTCTACCAGCACTGGCTGGAACCGGCCTGAGGCGAACCCAATGCACGCGCATCACGATCACGACCACCCGCACCCGACTCAGCCGGACACCACCGATGCGCTCAGCTACTACCAGGTGATGGAGGTGGCGCTGCGCGAGCTGCTGATCGAGAAGGGCATCCTCAGCGCCGACCAGGTGCGCCGGCAGGTGGAGGACATGGACAGCCGCACGCCCGCGCATGGCGCACAGGTCGTTGCCCGCGCCTGGTCCGATCCGGCGTTCAAGGCGCGGCTGCTCGCGGACGGGAACGCCGCGCTCGAGGAAATCGGCCTCGAGCGCGGGCCGTACAAACTGGTCGTGGTGGAGAACACGCCCGCCTCGACCGAGACCGGACCCGGGGTGCACAACGTGATCGTATGCACGTTGTGCTCATGCTATCCGCGCTGGCTGCTCGGCCTGCCGCCGGACTGGTACAAGAGCCGCAGCTACCGCGCGCGCGTGGTGCATGAGCCGCGCGAGGTGCTAAGTGAGTTCGGACTCGATCTGCCCGCCGACATGGTGGTGCGCGTACACGACTCCACCGCCGACATGCGCTACCTGGTGCTGCCGGCGCGCCCCGCCGCCACGCAAGGCTGGGATGAGCAAGGCCTCGCCGGCATCGTAACGCGCGACTGCATGGTCGGTGTCGCGCTGCCGAAACCTTGAACCCTCACCGCACAGGGAACCCTCACCGCACAGGGAACCCTCACCGCAAAGGCGCAATGGCGCGAAGGAAACGCCAAGTAAGACTGGCCAAGCAAGACTGGAGGCTATCGGCTCCCTCAGCAGGTTCGGACCCGGAGCGTTGCGCAACGCCAGTACGATTTGTTCTTTGCGCGCCCTTCGCGCCTTTGCGCCTTTGCAGTTAACGCCTTAGGAGCGCAGTGCTACCACTGCAAGGCATCACCGTCGTCTCGCTGGAGCAGGCAGTCGCCGCACCCTTCGCCACGCGCCAGCTCGCCGACCTCGGCGCGCGTGTGATCAAGATCGAGCGTCCCGGCACCGGCGACTTCGCGCGCGACTACGACAAGACGGTGCTGGGGCAGTCCTCGCATTTCGTGTGGCTGAACCGCTCGAAGGAAAGCCTGACGCTGGACGTGAAGCACGCCCAGGCGGCGGAGATCCTGCACCGGTTGCTGGCCAGGGCGGACGTTTTCGTGCAGAACCTGGTGCCCGGGGCTGCGGCGCGCCTGGGACTCGCCTCCGAGACCCTGCTCGAGTGCTATCCGCGCATCGTAGTGTGCAACATCTCGGGTTACGGTCCGGATGGGCCATACAGCCGCAAGAAGGCCTACGATCTGCTGATCCAGTGCGAGTCGGGCCTGCTCTCGGTCACGGGCACGCCCGAGACCGCGGCGAAAGCCGGCATTTCCATTGCGGACATCGCCGCAGGCATGTACGGCTACAGCGGCGTCCTGACGGCGCTGTACCGGCGCGAGCGCACCGGTAAAGGCAGCGCTTTCGAGGTGTCGATGTTCGAGGCGTTGGGCGAGTGGATGGGCTATCCCGCGTACTTCACCCACTACGGCGGGACGCCGCCGCCGCGCACTGGGGCCGCGCACGCGACGATCCATCCATACGGTCCGTTTGCCGCGAGCGACGGCAAGAGCGTGTTCTTCGGCATCCAGAACGAACGCGAGTGGGTCAATTTCTGCGCGACGGCTCTGGAGCAGCCAGGGGTGGCGAGCGATCCGCGCTTCAACAGCAGCAGCCAGCGCACCGCCAACCGCGAGCCCCTTACGCAGATCATCCTTGGCGTGTTCGCGAATCTGCCGGCGGCGCAGGTGATAGAGCGCCTGGAACGTGCGCAGATCGCCAACGCGCGACTCAATACGATGCAGGAATTCTGGCAGCATGAGCAGCTCGAAGCGCGCGGGCGCTGGCGCGAAGTCGCCACTCCACGCGGCCCGATCGAGGCGTTGCTGCCGCCGGTGACGATGCAAGGTGTAGAGCCGCGCATGGATCCGATTCCGGCGCTGGGAGAGCACACGCGCTCGATCCTGGCCGAGCTTGGGTTCGACCAAGGCTTCATCGCCGGCCTTGAGCGCGACGGCGCGATCTGAGCGCGCACCCCGCGGCGCGGCGCCGATTACGCCGTGACGTAGGATGGGTGGAGCGGCGTAGGATGGGTGCAGCGCAGCGTAGGACGGGTGCAGCGGCGTAGGATGGGTGGAACGGCGTAGGATGGGTGGAGCGCAGCGTAACCCATCAGGCAAACAGACAAGCGATGGGTTGCGCTGCGCTCCACCCATCCTACGCACCCCACGGGTGCGTGGCTGATCAGGCCGGGGCGGTCGCGAGCGCGAAGTCGACTCTACCGGCGCGCAGCAGCGCGAAAAGCGCTTCCGCCGGCACCGGCCGGCTCACCAGGAAGCCCTGGATCTCGTCGCAGCCCTCGCCACGCAGGAACTCGAGCTGCGCCCGCGTTTCGACGCCCTCTGCCACCACCTGCATGCGCAGGTTGTGCGCCAGCGCGATCATGGCACGCACGATGGTCACGTCGTCGACGTCTTGGGGAACATCGTGCACGAACGAGCGGTCGATCTTGAGGCTGTGGATGGGTAGCCGCTTGAGATAGGCGAGCGAGGAGTACCCGGTCCCGAAATCGTCCACCGAGAGCGGCACGCCCAGCGTGCGAATGCCGTTGAGCACATCGGCGACCTGCTGCGTGCGCTGCATCATCACGCTCTCGGTGATCTCCAGCTCGAGCGCGCCGGCGTCGAGCCCGTTGTCGCGCAGCAGGCTGCGCAGGCTGTCGAGGAAATTCGACGCGTACAACTGCTGCGCCGAGATATTGACCGCGATGGATATCGGTGGCAGGCCGGCCTTGCGCCATTCGAGCGCCTGGCGCGCCGCGGTGCGCAGCACCCAATCGCCGATAGCGCGGATCAGCCCCAGCTCCTCGGCCAGTGGGATGAATTCCGCCGGTGGCACCAGTCCGCGCTCCGGGTTCATCCAGCGTATCAGGCACTCCACGCCGGTGACCCTGCCGTCGCACGCGGACACGCGCGGCTGGTAGTGCAGCACGAACTGATTGCCCTCGGCGAGCGCCTTCTTGAGCTGGGTCTCGAGCGTCAGCCGGTTGACGTTGGCGCAACCCATGTGCGCCGAATAGAACTGCACGTTGTTGCGCCCCTGTTCCTTGGCGCGATACATGGCGGCGTCGGCGTTCTTGATCAGCGTCTGCGGATCGGCGCCGTCGCTGGGATAGATGCTCACGCCCACGCTCGCGCTCAGCGCGAACTCCTGATCGCGCACTAGCACCGGCTGGTCGACCGCATCCAGCAGCTTCTGCGCAAGCCCGGCGATCGCGTCGGGATGAGCGATGTCCTCGGCGATTACCACGAACTCGTCACCGCCCAGTCGCGCCAGGATGTCCGATGCACGCAGTCCGTCGCCCAGGCGACCGGCGACGATTTGCAGAACTTCGTCGCCGACATCGTGACCCAGCGCGTCGTTGATGTGCTTGAAACGGTCGAGGTCGATGAAGAGCACCGCCAAGGTGCCGTCGTTGCGCAGCGCACGGCTGATCGCGTGCGACAGGTGGGTGCTGAACAAGTTGCGATTCGGCAGACCGGTGAGCTCGTCGTAGTGGGCGAGCCGGATGATCTGCTCTTCGGATTTGCGCCGCTGCGTGATGTCCTGGAACGAGCCCCAGGCCTTGGCCGGTTTTTCGGCGACTATCTCGACTGCACCGGTCGAGCGCACCCAGATGCGCTTGCCTTTCGCCGTGATGAGCTGCAGCTCCAGGTCCCACGGCTCAGCGCAGTGCAGGGCGCGCTGCATGGCATCGCGGATGAAGGGCGCGCTGTCGGAGGCGAAGAAGGACAGGGCGCTGTCCCAGGTCGGCGCGTAGTCGCTGGGTGAGACCTCGTGAATGCGGTAGGTCTGGGCGGTCCAGTACAGCTCGCCGGTGGGCACGTTCAGCTCCCACGCGCCGATCTGCGCCGTGCGCTGCGACTGCTCCAGCAGGATGGTCTGGCGCTTGAGCGCGGCCTCGCTCGAGCGCAGCGAGCGCTCGGCCGCGTCGCGCTCGGCCTCGCGCCCGCGCTGTTGCCGCACCGCCCACCACCCGGCCACCACCAGTGCGATCAGCGAGATGGTGAACAGCGCGCCCGGGACCCGCATGTGACCCCACCACGCGGCCCAGACCTCCCCAGAGGGCATGCACGCGTAGGAGGTGATTGGGTAGTCGTCGAGCCGCTTATAGGCGACCAATTCACCCATTGCGCCGAGGAAGGTCCCAGGCTCTTCGATCCAGCCGCGTGCAGGGAAGCCCTCGCGCTGGAGGGTGTCGAGCAGTGCCCCGCGATGCAGTTCGAGAAACGCGGCTTTCGCGTCGAGCGGTGCGGGATGGCGGCTTTGCAGATAGCCGTCGTCGCGCAGCAGCCCGATCGCCCAACCCTCGGGGAAGCTCAAGCCGCGCCACATGGCCTGATGGCGTGACAAGGGCACCGCCAGCGACAGCATCATCGTCCCGCGCTCGTCGGGCACGCGCACGCGCACCGGCAGGATCCAGTCGCCCACCCGGTTCGCGAAACGGATGCGACCGATCAGCGGACCCGGTGCCGCTCGCGTCTTCGCGAAATCTTCGTTGAACACCGGATCAGCCGTGTGCCGCGGCAAGCCCGGCGTGTTCACTGGCGCCGTCGACGCCACCAGCGTGCCGTCCGCGGCGAACAGGTTGATCGCCGCCAGGTTGGGGTCCGCAGCCTGATAGCGGCGCATCTGCGCAAGGGCGGCGCTCGCCTGATGCGTCGCGCCGCGCACGCGCAGGTCCTCGGCCAACATTGCCGAGCGCTCGGTGTAGCGCTGCAGAAACACCTGCGAGGAGGCTGCGCCCAGCTCGGCCAGCTGGTGCAGCTGATCCAGCTTCTCGTGCTTGACCGCGTCCCAGCTGAACTTGGCGTAAATGGCTGCCACCGCCAGCAGCAGCCCGACGAGTAGAGCGAACAGCACGGCAAAGCGCCGGGTGATGCCGGTGCCGGGCACGGGCGCACGCTGCGCGCCGATCATGCTGCCCCGCCGCTGCGCTCGTTGCGGATTGTGCCAGCCACCGGTCCCGCTCTCCTCCCGTCCGTCTCGCAAGCGCGCGGTCTCGCCCTGGATCGGTTAACGACCCCGCAGGGCGAGTCTTGAGATCAGCCGGCTGCGCTGCGTCGCGGGCGCACGAGCAGAAGATACAGACCCGCGCCCGCGAGCAGCACGAACCACAGCAGTGCCCACTCGGGAATCGACAGCCCGAGGGATTTCCACACCACTTTCGCGCAATCGCCTTCGCCTTTGAAAATCCTGGGCAGCGCTTGCGACAAGGGGAACGCATCGAGCATATAGTTGAGGTCGGGCCCGCAATCGAGCGCGGGCGTGGGGTGATGCTGCAGCCACACCTGGCGTCCGGCGACGCCCCCGCCCATGCCGGCCGCAACTGCGATCAGAGCGCCATACAGCGCCGCACCAACTCGCCCCGGCCCGTGCAGCGCCGCCACCAGGGCGACCACGCCGGTGGCCACGAAGGCGTAGCGCTGCAGGATGCACAGCGGACACGGCTCCAGGTTGAGCGCATGTTGCAGGGTCAGGCCGAACCCCATCAGCCCGGCGCAGGCCAGAAAGACGGCCAGGAACAGGTGGCGGCTGGACAGGCTGAATCGGCCCGGCATCAGATCTGCTGAAAAGCGTGTTCCAGATCGGCGATGAGGTCCTTCGGGTCCTCGATGCCGACCGACAGGCGCACCAGATTGTCGGTTAGCCCGAGCTGCGCCCTGCGCTCGGCGGGCAGCGATGCGTGGCTCATCAGCACCGGGTGCCCGACCAGGCTCTCGACCCCACCCAGGCTTTCGGCCAGGGTGAAGAGCCGGCAGCCCTCCAGGAAGCGTTTGGTGCCGGCGAGGTCGGTGCGCAGGTAGGCGGAAACCATGCCGCCGAAGCCACGCATCTGCGCTGCTGCGAGCGCGTGCTGCGGGTGCTTGGGCAGGCCGGGGAAGAGCACCTTCTCAGTCTTGGAATGACGATCCAGCCAGTGTGCGATCTCCAGGGCGCTCGCGCAATGCCGCTCCATGCGCAGCGGCAGGGTCTTCACCCCGCGCAGCGCGAGGAAGCTGGTGAACGGGTCCATGATCGAGCCGATCGCGTTCTGCATGAAGCTGAAACGCTCGATCAGCTCGGCATTCTCGCCTACCACGACCACACCGCCCACCGCGTCGGAGTGGCCATTGAGATACTTGGTGACCGAGTGCAGAACGATGTCGAAGCCCAGCTCGAGCGGGCGCTGCACGTAGGGCGAGGCGAAGGTGCTGTCGCACACACTGAGGATGCCGCGCCCGCGCGCGAGCCTGGCCACTGCGGCCAGATCGGTCACCTTGAGCAGCGGGTTGCTCGGTGACTCCACCCAGATCATCCGGGTGTCGGGGCGCAGCGCCTGCTCCAGCGATTGCGGCTGGTCGGGGTTGGCGTAGCTGACGCGCAAGCCCATGGAACGGCCGCGCACGCGCTCGAACAGCCGCCAGCTGCCGCCGTACATATCGTCGACGGCGACCAGATGGCTGCCGGCCTCGAGCAGTTCCAGCACGGTGCTCATCGCCGCCAGTCCGGAGGAGAAGGCCCAGGCCGTCGTGCCGGACTCGAGGTCGGCGATACAGCGCTCGAAGGCCATGCGCGTGGGGTTCTGGGTGCGCGCGTACTCGTAGCCGGTATGCTCGCCCGGTGAGCGCTGCTTGAACGTGGACGTGGCGTAGATCGGCGGCATCACCGCACCGGTGCTCGGGTCGGGTGCCTGGCCGGCATGGATCGAACGGGTGGAGAACGCGTGCTGAGAGTGCTTGCTGGTCATATCGTTGCCCGCCTCGCAGGTGGCGTGTGCGCTACCGATCGAGCGTGATCAGAAGCATCGGCTCGCGTACCGGGCTGCCGGTGACCTGGATCCAGTAGGCGGTGTCGGGCTCCAACCGGAAGGCCACGCTCTTCACCAGCTTCTCGCAGCCGGTCTGCATGACGAACTTGCTGGATTTCACGACACCTTCCGGCCCGATCACATCGATCCACAAGCGCTGATCGGAGGAGATGCGATAGGTGCTGGTGCGTGGCGCGACCAGCCGCATCAGTCCGGCGTAGCTCGCCCCTGCCTCGTGGCTGCGCCCGGGTTCGGCGAGCAGCTTGACTTCGCTCGCCGGCCGCAGCGCGACCTGCAACGCTCGGTCGAGCGGGGTGAAGTGCGCTTCCTCCGCGCGCTCAGGCAGTGCGGTGTAGCTGAGCTTTCCGGCGCCGACCAGGAACAACTCCCGCTTCATGTTCCAGGTGTAGTCCTCGCAGCCGCCGGTGCCCATGCCGGGCTCTGCGGCGGCCGCAGCCTGAGCCGCGAGCAGCACTGCAATCAGAAAGAGGTGTCGCATGATCGCTCAACGAAGGGGTCGATGGCCGCAGATGTTACGCGAACGCGGGCCTCGGCGCTCGTCGCGCTTCGGTGTTGCGCCCGTCGGATACGGGTAACGGACGGCGCCCGCCCGATGCAGTGCGCGCGGGACGGGGGAAGTTGGCGGGCCGTCGCTGGCCGGGAGTGGCGCTCGCCTATGGTAGGATGGCGCTCGTGCTCGACGCATGCCGGCCGCAGTCGTGGGCACGCGCTTGCTCGCACAGCGCAGGCGTCGCTTCCATTCAGTTTCCCCACGCAATGTCCGACCGCGAGATCCTGCTTCGTTGGCTTGCCACGGCGGCCACGCGCCTTAACTGGCGCCAGCGCATGCGAGAGCTGGGCTGGGCCGCCTGCGTCCTGATCGGGTTGTGGCTGATCGCCGAAGTCTTGCGCTCGCTCGGCGTCCCCGCGCTGGTTCTCTCGGCGCTGGCTCCGATGCTTGTCCTTAGCGTGCTGGGC
>Ga0315275_10006701_pt1 | contig 11056 bp, 10 predicted proteins | sample YL17G03_0_MG_FD_205557 | JGI IMG/M metagenome (GOLD analysis project Ga0315275, IMG submission 205557) | Sediment microbial communities from Yellowstone Lake, YNP, Wyoming, USA - YL17G03_0 | ecosystem: Environmental > Aquatic > Freshwater > Lake > Sediment | place: USA: Wyoming | collected...
GAACATCTCCGGGATATTGAAGTGCCTGCCATAGTATTGGCCGGCAATGACGGCCGCGGTCGGTCCCGACTCGATGATTCGGACCGGAAACTCGGCCGCGGTTTCAACCGAGGTCACGCCGCCGCTCGAAAGCATGATGAAGAGCCTGCCCTGAAATCCGATCGACTTCAGCCGACCAGACAGCTTGGACAGATACCGGCCCGTGAGGGGCTTGACGTAGGCATTCGTGACGGTGGTGGACGTTCTCTCATACTCCTTGATCTGCGGCAGGACGCGGTAGGAAATCGAGACGGAGATCCCCGGGGCTTCGCTCGCGATGAGCTCTTCGATCATCAGCTCATGGGTTGGATTCTCAAATGAATTAATGAGACAGACGGCGATAGATTCCACGCCCATCTTGAGGAGGGCGCGGATGGTCTGTCTTGCCTCTTCCCGGTCCAGGGCCTTGATGACGCTCCCATCGCTGCGGACCCTTTCGTTTACTTCGAGGCGATACCTTCTGGGGACCAGAGGCTGGGGGAATTCAGCGAATACGTCATAGGGGGCGTAGCGCATCTCACGGCCGATTTCCAGGATGTCCCTGAAGCCCTTTGTCGTGATGAGCCCTGTTCTGGCCCCCTTTCTCTCGATGATGGAATTGATGACAAGGGTCGTGCCATGAATCAGCTCATCCAATCGGGCGACAAAGTCCGGCGCCGTCTTCTCTAACTCTCTTATCCCCGCTTCAACAGCATCCGAGGGGTCGCCGGGAGTGGTCAAGCACTTGCCGGTCCTGATCTCCCCGGTTTGATCGTTCAGAAGGACAAAGTCGGTGAACGTGCCGCCGATGTCACAGCCCAGCCGGTAATGCTTCTCTTTCATCCATATCTCCCCAGTCACTGACATTAGCGCTAACTTAAGGCCTTATGTGTTCATAAAAAGCCCCAAAGTCGTCATACCGTCGAAAGACGGTATCCAGAATATACTGAAATTGCTGGATTCCGGTTTTCACCGGAATGACGTTGCAACTTAAGTTAGCGCTAATGCCCGTCACTGCAGGCCCTGTCTCAGAATAAACCCGGTTCTTTAAACTCTCCATAGACGTCCCGGAATATTCTCGTCATCTCGCCTACCGTCGCGTAGGCCTTGCAGCAATCGACCAGATAGGGCATGACGTTCTTGCCCGCCCGGGTCGCTTTCTCCAGATCCAGGAGGGTACGGGTCGTCTCGCGCTGGTCTCTTTCCCGCTTGACCCGTTTCAGTTCCTCAATCTGCTTCTCCGCGGTCTCCCCGGTGTATTCGTGCAGCTCCACGTCCTTCGACTCTCCCTCGGTGTGGATATTGACGCCCACCTTGAGGAGCTCCCCGGACTGGATCCCTTTTTCGAAGGCGTAGGCCTGCCGGGAGACAAGCTTCTGGATGTAGCCCGTGGCGACCGCCTCGACAATCCCGCCCACCTTCGCGATGTTTGCCATCTCCTCCTCGATCTTCCCCTCCATCTCCTTCGTCAGCGTCTCGATAAAGTAGCTTCCCGCAAGCGGATCAACGGTATCTCGCAAGCCTACCTCGTCCATAAGGAGCTGCAGGGTCCGCAGTGAAATAACGGCCGAGTGGGGGGTCGGAATAGTGTACGCCTCGTCGTAGCTGCAAAGGGCAATGGTCTGAGCCCCGCCCAAGGCTGCGGAGAGGGCGTAATAGGCGCCGCGCATGATGTTGTTCTCCGGCTGCGCCTTGGTGAGGCCGAAGCCGCCGCCGCCAAAAAGCCCCCGCATGAACATGTTGGCTTCCTTCTTCACACCGTATTTTTCCTTCAGGTTCCTCGCCCAGAGTTTCCGGGCGGCCCGGAACTTCGCCACCTGTTCCCAGATATTGCCGAATACATTCAGGTTAAATGAGAACCTGCCCACAAATTCGTCAACATCATGGCCTCGCAGCAGGACATTGTCAATGTAGGCATTGGCGATCAGGATCGCATAGGCGATCTCCTGCGCAGGCGTGGCCCCCGACTCCCGGATATGATACCCGCAGACGGAAACCGGATTGGTCCGCGGCATGTTTGTCATGGAATATTCGATGGTATCGCCGATCAGCTTCACCGCCGGTTCCACCGGGAAAATCCACGCTCCCCTCCCGATCATCTCCTTCAAAATATCGTTCTGAGGCGTAGCGGAAATCACCTTGGCGTCATAGCCGTATTTTTCGGCAACGGCCTGGTACATGGCCAGCATGATCGAGGCGACGGCGTTGATGGTCAAGCCGGAGCCGATCTCGGCCAGATTGATGTCCTTGAAGGCCACCTCAAAGTCGCGCAGGGAATCGACCGCCATCCCAACGCGACCCACCTCTCCTTCCGCCATCGGGTCATCGGAATCGTAGCCCATCTGGGTGGGCAGGTCAAAGGCCACATTCAGTCCCGTCTGGCCGTGGGATATCATCAATTTGAAACGTTCGTTCGTCTCGTAGGACGTTCCGAAACCGGTGTATTGCCGGGTCGTCCATGCCCGGCTGCGGTAGCCCTGGCGATGGATGGCCCTTGTGAAGGGGTAAACGCCGGGGTCGGCGAGGTCTTTCTCGTAGGAAAACCCGACCCGTTCAAGATCCTCGGGACCATAGAACGTCTTGACATGGATGCCCGATTGCAGGGTCACATCGGTAATCTGGCCTTTCGCGTCCTTGGTGTACTTTGCTACGCCCATTTCTCCTCCCGACCCCGTTCCACATTCTCCCTTATCACGCTGACCATCTCCGCAAACGGCGTCCCGCCGGGGAATACACCCCGTACCCCCAGCTCTTTCAGCCGCGGAATGTCGCGGACGGGGATCACTCCGCCGACGACGATCATCTTGTCGTCAATGCCTGCCTCGCGGGCCTTCTTCACGAGCTTTTCGATGATGGGGATATGGGCGCCGCTCATGATGGAAAGCCCGATCACATCCACATCTTCCTGGAGGGCAGTCGATACGATCTGGTCCACAGTCTGATGAAGACCCGTGTAGATGACCTCCATGCCCGCCTCCATGAGCGCATGCGCCACGACTTTTGCCCCCCGGTCATGTCCGTCGAGGCCTGGTTTCGCGATGAGTATCCGGATTTTTTTTGTCGCCAATGTCGCCCCCTTAAGAGCCTGTTGAAAAAAGCCCTGTTACAGGCTGTTCAAAAATGTCCAGATGCAAGGCCCCCGAAATCCTGAGCCGTGAGGCGTACTTTTGGGTACGTTGAACGGCGAAGGATGAGGGAAACGACGCAGATGGGCGTTTTTCAACAGCCTGTTAACCGTACCGGTACTGGACACCATATCCATCCGCCGGGTAATCCCAGTCAATCGACTTATAGATGCACGCAATTTTGCAGCTCCCGCATTCCAGGCAGCCCGCATATTCGACCACCATGTCGCCCGTCTCCTCATTCAAGGAATAGAGATGGCCGGGACACACGGGGATGCACATCCGCTCCGGGCAGGTTCCGCAAATTTTCTGGTCGAGTTTGATATGACTCTCGCGGTCGTTCTTGATCGCATCGAGCGCTATCTTTTCTTCCACTTTCATGACTACATTTTCCTCATGCTTAACATGTCCTTGCACCCTTCCCAGTTGAGGATGTATTTCCTGGCGGCCGCCTTGGCGCTCGCGTACAAGGGCTCCTTCTTACCCGGGCCTATGGTGAACAGCGCCACGAGGAGTTCGGAAAGGAATTTGGGATATACGGTGAACAGCCTTTTATTTTCCAGCACATCTCTCGTGTGGCGGAAGGTCTCCATATCAGAGAGCACAAAGCTCTCTTTGAGCTGCTGCTCATAGCGGGAGAGGAAAGTTGCCGACAGATCCCCTTTGGTGAGGGCTTCATTCGTCACCCCTGCTGCTATCGCCCCCGAGGCAACGGCGAACTCCATGCCCCGTACCGTTAACCCGAGATTGAGTGAAAACCCGGCGGCATCGCCGGCGATGAGCATTCCACCGGTGTACAGCTTCGGAATGCCCCCCGCTCCGGCCTCAGAAATGATATGGGCCGCGTATTCTTTTAACTCGCCCCCCCTTATCCACCTTTGCACTTCCGGCCGGGCCGAAAACTCCTCCATCAGTTGGGAGGCGGCAACGGGGTTCTTCTGTCTGCTGAGGTCATCGATGCCGACCACGATCCCCAGGGAGAGCGTATCGCGATTCGTATAGAGGAATCCGCCCCCGAACATGCCCCTGGTAATGGCGCCGACGAAGAGATTGGCCGCCCCTTCCCCCGGTTGCAGACCGAAACGATCGTCGATGGTCTTTTCGTCCAGCCGATAAATCTCCTTGATGGCCACGGCGTAGTTTCGCGGCTCCAGGGGTTTTCTCAGCCCGGCCTTTTCCGCCATGAAGGAGAGCGCCCCGTCTGCCGCAATAACGATGTGGGCCCCGATCTCTTCGTCTCCCGCCTTGATGCCCACCACGCGGTCCTCTTCCCACAACAGGTCATCGACCTTCTTTTTCGGGATGACAAAGGCGCCTTTTTCGCTCACTTTTTCCGCCAACCAACTGTCAAAGGTCGCCCTCAGCACGGTATAGCTCATGTACGGCTCACTGCGCCAACCGTCATTGGCATATTCTAACTGCACGGAGGCGTCGTCATCGAGAACCGTTATGATCTCTTTTACGACATGCCGTTCAAAGGGCGCCTCCGCAATGAGCCCGGGCAGATAGTCTTTTATGGGGTCCACATAAATCCTGCCGCCGGTCACATTTTTACTCCCAGGGGCATCCCCACGCTCCAGGAGAATGACCTGCCGGCCGGCAGTCGCGAGATGGTAGGCCGCCGTCAACCCTGCCAGTCCCCCACCCACGATGATCGCATCTACTTTATCCATAAGTCTTATACATTGGAGCCAATTGCAAAAGTACCAATAAGTTCCCTCCCCCCTGGCGGGGGAGGGTTAGAGCTTGCCCCGTACCTGATACGGGGGTGGGGGGAAGGTTGCTATGAAATCATCATGTTGCAATTTCACCCACCCCCTAACCCCCTCCCGTGAAGGGAGGGGGGAACAGATTTTGAAGAGTTTTGCAAGAGCCTCATTGGGTTATCCATAGGAATCCGTCTATTTCCCGAGCCTGTTTCTCAGTTCCTCCGTCATCGCCGGCAACACCTCAAAGAGGTCTCCCACGATACCGTAATTCGCATAGTTAAAGATAATCGCATGGGGATCATTGTTGATGGCCAGGACGACCTTGGCTGTGTCCATGCCCATGATATGGTGGATCGCTCCGGAAATACCCGCCCCCATATAGAGTTTCGGAGAGACGGTTTTCCCGCTTTTGCCGACCTGGTCTGCCTGGTCCCGCCACTTGGCATCCACAACGGACCTCGTTGCCCCCACGGTGGCGCCGATAGTCCGGGCCAACTCCTCGATGAGCCGGAAATTCTCGGCGGCTTTCAATCCCCGGCCACCGGCGACAATCAGGTCCGCCTCCGTCAGGTCGACTTTGCCCAGAGTCGTCTCCTCTGTCTTTATGATCGACGTCTTTACCTGCTCGGGCGAGATGCCGGCCTGAAATTCTGCAAACTCCCCTTTTTGGGTAAGGGGTGCGCCCACCCCGAAGCTATTAGGCCGCGCCGTCACGATGGCCGGATAGGCGGAAAAAGAGACCTCGGCAAGCACCCTGCCGCCGTACATGGGTCTGATGAACGTCATCGGGTCTGCGTTCCACCTGGCCCCGGTCACGTCCGAGGCGATACCCGTCTGCAGGAGCGCCGCGACCCGTGGAAGGAAGTCGCGCCCCCTTTGCGTAGCCCCGGCCAGGATCATCTTCGCACCTGTTGCCCGGGCGTAACCGGCCAGCGCCATGGCATAACCTTCGGCCGTGTAGTTTTCCAGCACCGGGTCGGTAACGTGGATGAGTTTTTCCGTGTAATGAAGGATCTCTCCCTTTACCGTCCCGGACAGCTTCCCCAGAAACACGGCTTCCATGCTGAACTGCCCGCTTTCGGCAAGCTTTAAGCCTTCTGAGAGCAGTTCCAGGGAAACCTTCCGCGGCCCGTCACCCTTTGCCTCGACAAATACGAGAATCTTATCCATTATATGTTCCCTAACACCGCTCAACAGGATAAGTGCATTGCAGAAAATAATGTATGACTTACTAAAATACCCTTTCCACGTCCATGAGAATCCTCACTGCTTCAACAGCGGCCTCACGAGGCGTACCGGGAATGATCTGCACGGCGGGTTTTTTCTTCGGCAGCGAGTATCGCACTACTTTTACCTTCGACCCCTGTCGGCCTGTTTGAGCAGTCGTAAGACCCAGGTCGGCCGCCGTTGCCCTTGATATCTGGGCTTTCATGGCCTTCATAACGCCCGTAATCAGCGGAACTCTCGGTTCGTTCAGTCCCTTCTGAGCGGTAAACAACGCGGGCAGTTGCACCTCCACCGTCTCTTTTCCTCCCTCCACGGCAACCTCCGCGAATGCCCGGCCATCAGCTACATCAAGCTTCACGATCCCGCCTACATGCGGCAGGCCCAGAAACTGGGCGACCATCGGTCCTACTTCCCCCCGGTCATCGTCGATGGCTTGCCTTCCGCAGAGGATGATATCAAAGGGCTCTTTGGCAATGGCCCTGCTTAAGACGAAAGCCGTCGCATACCCGTCGCCGTCAAAAAAAGCCTCGTCCTCGAGGAGCACAGCTTCGTCCGCTCCCATGGCAATACCGGTCCTCAATGCCTCAATGGCTTTACGGCTTCCCAGGGTAATAACCTTCACTTTTCCAGCGTGTTTCGCTTTGATCCGCAGGGCTTCTTCAATGGCAAATTCGTCAAACAGGTTCATGGCAAACTTCTGTTCTATATCGAGACTTACCCCGTCTCCATCGATTGCCACCAAAGCTTCCGGGTCCGGGATCTGTTTTACCAGAACAACAACGTTCATGACCATCTACCCCTAATTCAGAACAATTGAGCCAATTGCAAAACTCTGCAAAATATGTTCCCCCCTCCCTTCACGGGAGGGGGTTAGGGGGTGGGTGAAATTGCAACATGATGATTTCATGGCAACCTTCCCCCCCACCCCCGTATCAGGTACGGGGCAGGCTCTAACCCTCCCCCACCAGGGGGGAGGGGACTTATAGGTACTTTTGCAATTGGCTCAATTATCTTTATCCGCGTTCTTCTTGCGATCCTGCTGGCGTTTCCACCTTAAAGTAACAACATTTCTTTTGCCATAAAAATCACCATTTGATAAGGCCCGGATGGAATCCTCTATCAAGGTTAGGACTTCCCGATGATCATCCGGCCAAGAAAATCCTTTATAATCTCATGAGTTCCGCCGCCGTAGAGAAGAAACCGGGCATCCCGGAAGTAGCGCTGGGGGTTGTATTCGTATGCGAAGGCATTGGCGCCCCAGATCCTCGTCACCTCATCGACGACCTTCAGGCAAGTCTCGGTGGCGAACATCTTGGCCATAGCCGCTTCCTTGCGGCAGGAAAGTTTCTCCTTGATCCTCCAGGCCGCATAGTAGACCATGAGTCGGCTTGCTTCCATTTCCGTTGCCATATCGGCAAACTTGGCCCTGATGAGCTGGTAGTTTCCTATGGTTTTACCGAAAGCGACCCGCTTCCTCGCATAATCGAGCCCTTCGCCATAGGCTGCCTGCGCAATCCCGAGCGCCATCGCTCCGGTCATGGCCCTGACCTCGTCGAGGATCTCCGACAGGTATTCGACGCCTTTATTTACCTCCGCTCCCAGCAGATTCTCTTCGGGAAGTCTGACATTATCGAAAACAAGCTCCCCCGTTACGGTCCCCCGGCAGCCTAATTTGTTGAGCACCTGACCGGGCGAGAAGCCGGGCGTCCCTTTTTCCACAAGGAAGAAGTTAAGACCTTTTGCACCCTTGGTCATGTCTGTCGTAGCCAGCACCGTCGCCATATCGGCAATGGGTCCATTGGTGATCCACATCTTCGTTCCGTTGATCACCCATTCGTTCCCGTCTTTTTCGGCCCTCGTCCTGGTGGCTGCGAGGTCTGAGCCCGATTGGTCTTCCGTAAAACACATGGTGGCGATCTTTTCGCCCCGAATGGCAGGATAGAGACACCGCTTCTTCGTCTCCTCCGTCCCGAAGCGGTAAATAAAATAGGTGCCCATAAGGGCGTTCATGATGACGCTCTGGGCAAAACCTACTGATCCGCGGGCCATCTGCTCGTAGAAGATCATGGCCGTTACCGGATCGGCGTTCATGCCGCCTATCTCTTCGGGGTAGCGCAGTCCCAGATACCCGAGCCCGGTGAACTCCCGCCATAACTCCCAGGGGAACTCCTCCTTCGCATCAATCTCCCGGGCCTTGGGGACGATAAGACGATCGACCGTATCGGTGATAATTTTTTTGAAGAATTCCTGTTCCTCGGTTAAGGCAAAATCCATATATCCTCCTTCGTTTAAACGCCAGATTCGATGTGGCTAAATAACTTCTTTTTTCTTCAATTCCAGCAGCTTTCCGGAAGAGTAGCCGAGGGCGCCGTAGATATGCGCGTTGTGTTCCCCGAACCGGGGCGGAAAGGTCATCTGCTGACCGGACTCCTTGAGGAAGGAGGTCATAAACGGCGGCGGAGCCATGAATATCTGCGCACCCGTGATCGGGTCTTTTGCCGTAAGGAGGGCCTCTTTTATATAGACGTCTTCGATGACCTCCTCGATCGTATTTACCCGGGAAATAGCAATCGTGGCCTTTTGGCAGAGTTCAATGATCTCGTCGGTTGTTTTTGTGCTTGTACAATCATTGATCAGCAAATTCAGGTTCTTCACGTCACTAACACGCCCTTTGTTCTTTTCATAGGCCGGCCCGGCCAGCTTTTCAAAGCCGGGGAGCTGCGTGAAGGAGACCCACTGGCGGTCGTTCCCGACGGCAATGTAGACGTACCCGTCCTTTGTCTCATAGACGGAGACAGGGGCGAAGAATTCGTGCGTATTTCCTCGCCTCGAAATCTTGTTTCCAAAAGACTTCGTCAACGTGATCGGCACGGTAAGCCAGGAGGCGGTGGACATGAACATGGAGAGATCGATCCTCTCCCCCTCTCCGGTTCTGGCTCGCTTGAAGAGGGCTTTCATGATGAGTCCATAGGCATGCTCGCTCGTCCCCATATCGGGCAGCGGCACTCCCATGACCTGCGGGTCCTCGCCGGCCTTCCCTGTAAGTTCCATAAGACCGCCCCGCGCTTGCAGGATGGGGTCGTAGGCGGCCTCGTTGCTCTCCGGTCCAAATCCCGTCAGACCGACCCAGATGAGATCAGGTTTAACCGCCCGCAAGGTATGGTAATCAATCCCCAGTTTCTCATAATTTCTCGGCAACTGGTTTGTGGCGAAGATATCAACCTTCAGTTTCACGATCATCTCTTTCAGGAGCTCCTGTCCTTCAGGCGAGCCGAGGTTCAGGGTAACCGCTTCTTTCCCGGCGTTTATCGCCATGAAATAGGTATTCATCCGCTCTTCTCCCAGCCTGTTCTCCCCGATCATCCGATTGGGATCTCCATATACCGGGTGTTCCAGCCGTATCACCCGGATGCCGTCCATAGCCAGCCGGTAGCTGAGGTAAGGCAGCACCGTTGCCTGCTCCAGGGACAGCATGGTCATTTCTTTAAAGATCTCCATGTCACCCTCCTCTATAATTTTGATATTATTGAAACAAAGAATCGTAAGATTTTTCTTCACGATACTTCTGGCGTTATTTTTTGTGTTATTTTATGTTGACATACATAATGGTCACAGTATACTTACCGCCATCAAAATGGTCAAGTATAGAAAAATATTTTGTCAAGGTCGAATTTAGTATGTTAGAAGTTATTTTCTGCGTTTTTCCGGCAGAAAATAATTTCGTTAACGCGCTTGTCCCGTTTATCGGGGTCAGGGAGTGTCAAAAAACAGGACGGCCTTACGAAGGTCGCAATAAACAACAAGGGGGGATTATTATGAAGGCCAAAAAAAGTTTGCCGATTCTTTTAGCGTTTCTCTTTATTTTAGGCGCACACGTCGTTCTTCCCGGAAGCGTATGGAGTGAGATAAAGCTGACCTATGCCAATTTTCCGCCGGCCTCGACATTTCCCAGTGTTCAGATGGAAAGGTGGGCCAAAGAGGTGGAACAAAGGACCAAAGGCGCGGTGAAGGTGCAGACCTTCCCGGGCGGCACACTCCTTCCCGCAAAAAACATCTTTGACGGCGTTATTACCGGCACGGCCGACATCGGCAACTTCGCCATGAGCTACCAGCCAGGCCGCTTCCTTGTTTCCGAAGCCGTCGACCTGCCTATCGGCTTCACGAGCGCCAAGGCCGCCAGCCTTGCTCTTTACGACCTTATCGAAAAATATCCGAAAGAATTTGAAAAAGTAAAACTTCTCACCCTCTTTACCTGCCCGCCGGCTGATTTCATGACGTCCAAGCCGGTAAACTCACTGAAAGACCTGAAAGGGATGGAGCTGCGGGTATCGGGCACGGGTGCAGAAGCGGTAAAGAGACTGGGCGGCATTCCGATTGCGATGCCTCAGTCGGAAACCCCGGAAGCATTGCAGAAAGGTGTGGTCAAAGGGGTAGTCTCTTCCATGGAGATACTCAAAGACTTCAACTTTGCTGCCTATACACCCTATGCGACAGACACGAACCTCTTTGTCGTAACCTTCGCCGTGGTGATGAACCAGGAGAAGTGGAATTCACTGCCTGCCGACGTGAAGAAGGTCTTTGACGACCTCAGGCGTGAACAGGCGGAATGGACGGCCACATACGTTGACAATCACGTCAAGGAAGCCCTCAAATGGTCGAAAGAGAAATACAACCATCAGGTGTTGAGCCTGCCTGCCTCCGAAAAGGCCCAGATTCCCGGCCTTATGAAACCCATGATCGATGATTACGTCAAGAGAGTAACGGCAGCGGGGCTCAACGGGGCTCAGGTCATGCAGGATCTCTACAAACTCAAGGATAAGTACGAAAAACAGTTTACCGGTAAGTAGGACAAGCCGGCGCGGTGCGGGCCGATGTTGGTTCTTATCGACGGAGAAGCCTGCCCGCGCCTGTACGTGGGCTTTGTATGAAAATGCCCCCTCTCCCTTTATCCCTCCCCCTCGGAGGGGGGAGGGAAGA
>Ga0315275_10006702_pt1 | contig 11056 bp, 13 predicted proteins | sample YL17G03_0_MG_FD_205557 | JGI IMG/M metagenome (GOLD analysis project Ga0315275, IMG submission 205557) | Sediment microbial communities from Yellowstone Lake, YNP, Wyoming, USA - YL17G03_0 | ecosystem: Environmental > Aquatic > Freshwater > Lake > Sediment | place: USA: Wyoming | collected...
CAAACACGAAGGAAAAAACTGCGCTTCACTGCACTGAACAAAAACAGAACGCCTAGCGGTTTTTTCTGCTCAGGATTCCAAAAAGCTGACGGATTCTCAAAAGGAAGGATGAAACATGCACAAGCTGATCACTGCCCTCGCGACAACAGCGATACTTCTAGCCGGCTCCATGGTCGGGAAAGCCGAGGCGGCGACAATGACCCATGTCGGAAGTCTGCCACCTCTAACGAAAAGCTATACACCCATTGAAAAGGTCGGCTATTGGCGACGACACTATCGCCATGGCTATTACGGCTATGGCTACCCTTATTATGGCTATGGCTATGGCTACCGACCTTACCCTTATTATGGCTATGGCTACCACTACCCTTATTATGGTCATGGCTATGGCTATGGCTATGGCTATGGTCATGGCTATGGCTATGGTCATGGCTATGGCTATGGTCATGGCTATGGCTATGGCTGGCGCTACTAGAACCGGGCCGCGCGTGGAGGCGCCGGGCGCGTTGGCGTGCACTAAACTTTCACGCGCTTCGGATGTATGAAGATGGAGCTAGTCGCTCCTGATTGTCGAAGACCTGGCCGGATGGTGTGAGCCCACCGTCCGGCTTGCGCAGCTAGGGCCACGAAGTTGCGGGCGTTGTCACATCACCGGTTGGCACTCGCAAGACTTTGCGGTGGACATGCCCATCAAGCTGCAACGGTCACCGCTTGCCATGTCCTCAGCGCTTCGCCGCGAAACTGGCGAAGTGTCTGACGGGATCAGTAGTGCGGTGGCGGCGGACCGGCCGGTCTATCCGCGGCCCAATTTCGAGTTCGAGCTCTAGCGAGATCGGCGGTCGACTGCCCATAAGTGAGAACCGTGCGACATTCCGCCGGCAGATCGTCGAGAGTGAGTGGAGGCTTGGCAGGGGCGGTTCCAGGGGACTGCATCTCCGCTCGGCGCAGTTTTTTGAACCAGTCATCAAGCTCTGCTCCGCAGCCGTCGTCGCTAGAAACAGGAGACTGCCTTTGGCAGCCCGAGTTCCCCGGCGGACAGGCAATCCGCACATGGAAATGATAGTAATGCCCCCACCATGGCCTGACCTTGCTGAGCCAGCTGCGATCTGCTCCGGCTTGCTCGCAAAGGACTTGCTTGATGGCTGGGTGCACAAATATCCGCTCAACCTCTGGATAGGATGCGGCACGCTTGATCAGCTTCGTGTGCCAAGGAGTCCAGAGCTTCGCATCGACCGCAAGCGGATCCCTCAGCATCGATCTCGCCATTAAGTCTTCGCGTTCCTTTGTCGTGAGGACACGGTGCGGCATGGGTGTGAGCCAAATATCAGCGTCGAGCCCAATCTGATGGCTCTCGTGGCCGGTGATCATTGGCCCGCCGCGGGGCTGCGCCATATCGCCGATCAGAAGCCCCGGCCAGCCGTCGAGAGTGCGCGCCTCGTTTGCAAGCCTTTCTAGAACGCCTATCAATCTAGGGTGGCCCCAATTGCGGTTGCGCGACAGTCGCATCACTTGCCAGTCGGGACCAGTAATGGGGAGTGCAACCCCTCCCGCAAGGCAACCCCTGGCATAAGTACCGATCGCACGCGAAGCGAGCGGCGCCGGCTCGGTCACCGCTCCGAACAGTTCCTTGGCGGGTGTCACCCTGCCGTTTGTTCTATTCGCCATTGGCGCATTGGCCGGTCCCGAGAGTTGCGAAAACTCAGCGGCCACGCCTCCGCATGGGGGAAGCATCAGGATCAGGCAAATAACCGCCCGCTGCACAATATCCAACGATTTGATTTTCTGTCTCAAGGCCAAGTTCACTCAATTGAGTGTCGGCGCGACGCCTTTCCAATCGCTTAATTCAAAGGGCGCCTCGTGAGAACGGAGGCTTTGTGCCAAACGCTGAAGTAGCGTGAGCTCGCCCGATAGGTGACGCGTGAAAGCCCTACGACTTTTTCTGGGTCTTTCGTTCGGTCGTAGCCCAGCACCAATGGTTTCCGTTCACGGCACACGCGATTCGACTGAACCCTTGGGAAGTAGGTCGTCTTCATTGGGGCCTGACAAGTCGTATGCCGTGCCGACATCGTCAGGGGTCCAGAGGGCGCCTTGATCCAGCAACATCTCGGGCCATGGCTTTGTTTCCGACTTAGCTTGACTGCTTGAATTTCTTTGTGGCTGGTCCGCGTCAGTACCGCCGATTGTCTCGTTACGGATGGAAATTGGGTCGCGGGAGAGCTCTGAAGCGAGAGCGGTTACACCGCTGGCCAACAGCAGAGTAAGTGCACCAAGAGTAGCCAAGATGGCCTTAAGCCAGCTCACTTACAGCCCTCGTTTTCAATCTCCTTTTTTACATCCCCTGGGTGAAGAGATCGTTGCCACCAGGCGCGCACTGGGTCGGCGCGCCACTCTTGAAGCCGAAGCCTTCATCTGAAACGACGGAGCACCAAATCGAGCCCTATCCGATCCAACGTCGTCCCCGCGGCTCCGTTGACCAAATTTTCACTCTCGTATCGCATGCTTGAGGTATGAAATTCGCGACTTTCCTAATTGTCGCGGGCCTGGTTCTACCGGCTTCTGGAGCCATTGCCGAGCCCGTGACCGTCACCGCCGATGCAGGGGGTCCTGCTGACGCCACCTCCCTCTCTGCCGATGAACTGCGACAGGCCGTAACCGGCAAGACCATATATCTCGACGTATCAGGCTTCGAACTGCCTATCCATTACTTGGCGAATGGTCGCATGAGTGGCAGCATGGGCACTGTTGCTGTCCAGAAAAGACCGCTCGACGTAGCCCTACCTGAGACAATCGCTAAGACGCTCGTTCTGGCAGCGAGCCAGGAGCCGCCGATCGCCGCTGCGTTAAGCGATGCGCAGGCCAGGTCTCGAGACTTTGCGCGCGTCCAGGTAAAACCGGCCGAAGCCGCCCTGAATGACACATTCGTCAAGGCACGTGCTCTAGCGACGATCCAGCAAGAGCCGATAGAAGTCGCCCGGAGTGACGCAAGCGCAAGGACCCGCGCCTTGACAGCGATCCAGGACAACCTGATGGAAGCCGCTTTAAGCGATGTGAGCGCGAGGGCGCAGCCCTTGGCGCTTATCCAAGAAAAACTGATGGAAAGCAGTCCGAAAAGCCAGCTCGAGAGAGCGTAGGCGGTTGAGGCGCCCCACGAAGCGCCGATCAGAGTGAGATCACGCAACTGAGCAAGCCAGCAGGTAGCCTCTTTTAGGAAAGACCGGGAGATGGAGCGCACAGAGATCGCAAGACCCAAGGCAGCTCGGCTGCCGAAGCGAGCCATGCGTTGGCGGTTGATCCTGAGGCGCTCCCTCGGCTCCTGACGCCTTACCCAACGGGTGTGCCTCGTTCGGCTCCGCTTTTCCGAGGCGAGATAGTCCTTGAACCACCGGTTATGATCATTGAGGTCCTTGGTTGCGGCTGCGATAGCTTCCTTCGACCGCGAGACACTTTCTCGAGCGAGTTCAAAGGGATTGATGTCGCTGGCATTGGACACGACGATACCCCCGGGCGGTCCTTGCATCCGAACGTTCCCTCAACTACCTAGCGACTCCGCTAACGCTAAGGCCAAGGCGTCTGTTCCGCGCTCCCTCGGATAAGCGCCTCGGCAGGCCAGTTTCCTCAGTCATGAGTCCGGGGGGGGGCCGTGGGCGTTGTCACATTACCGGTTGGCACTCGCAAGACTTTGCAGTGAACATGCCCATCAAGCTGCAGCGGTCACCGCTTGCTATGTCCTCAGCGCTTCGCCGCGAAACTGGCGAAGTGTCTGACAGGGGGCACCTGGCGCCTCCGTCGAGGACTAGCGGAAACTGTGGAAGGTGCACCCCTGCCACACTGCCACAAGATCCCGTCCAGGTAACATCATCAATTCACCCGGCAATGAAGAGTGGGCGTGTGCCGGAAAACCGGAAGGCTTGAAATGACCCACTCGAACCTAAAGGTCGAAGTGCAAGGCACTTACATTTTTGTCGCCATGCGAGGCACCTGCTTCAGGGCGAAATATCGGAAACAAGAAGCTCCGTGGCTGGCTACGGATGAGTACGGGCTGGATGACCCAGAAGCGACGATCACCCTCTCCGAGTTCCGAGCGCTCGCCTGGGCGGCTGCCAATGACGCGGCTCGCCAGCTAGGGTGGATCAGGGATTATGACGAATTGCATGAAGCCGTTAAACTGGCCAACGCGAGCTAATTAAGATTGCCAGGTGGCGTCGGCAATTGACACAGGTCAACGACGACTTTTGATTTTTTTCAAACGATCAAACACTGTGCGCGAATAAATCGAGGCTCGAGGAGAAAATCATGTCCGAGGACTGGGCGGTCGACGTCAAAAAGTATGTTCCAAACGCGGATTCGAAGGCAATTGCCGGAATTATCCGGTACTGCGGCATCGCTTTGCAGAACAGGGATTCATCGCTGGTTTCCTTCACCGACAAGGAAGAGGTGGCCCGCGTGCGCAATAACTTCCTGAAGAAGAAGCTTGGGCTAACCAACCCCGACGCCGACCTCGACAAGGCAATCGTCGCGATCGGCGACAAGATGAAGGGTGACCGGACAAAGAACAGGGTCACCGTCTACTACTTGCTGGCCGATCATTTCGGAAAGCTGTCGGCGTTCAGTTGAACAGGTCCGAAGTCGCAGGGGGGCTTTGTCACGTTCTCGGCGTTCAGTTGCGGTGAATGGGGTGTTGTCACATTAAGTCAGACTGAGCGGAATTTGCCGACAATCGCCAATGTTGACGCAAGGGATTTCAAAGACTTAGCCTGGTCGATCGTCCAAATTGGGCCAATTTCACTTAATGTGACAACGCCCCAACCGGTAATGTGACAACGCCGGATTTTGTACTCATCACCGCGCCAAACGTGCCGATTATCATCCCCAAGAAGAGCGGAGCCAGGCTCGCAGCGAGAACGAGGGTCCAGCCGGTGCGATCGGGAGGAACAATCTGCAAGGCGGCGGCAAGCGGCGGCACGTAGATGGCGAGCAGAAGGATCGCCGTGCAGAGCGCGACGGCCATCCACACATAAGGATTGCTGGTGACTGCATTACGGAGAACGCCAGAGCCTCTGCTCCACATGTTGAACACGTGCCAAAGCTGGGCGAAGGCAAGGGTCAAGAAGGAGACGGTCACTAGCGCCTCGCCCTGAAGCCCTAGCCCGTAGCGGCCGATGACGAGTGCGGAGAGGGTTGATGCCGTAAGGAGTGCGCCGAAGCCTGCAATGAACAGCCATTGCGGCCTTCCGAGCAGAGGCTCGCGCGGGTCTCGCGGCGGGCGTCGCAAGACGTCCTCCTCACCTTCGCCGGCGGCAAGCGCGAAGGCTGGAAATACGTCGGTGACGAGGTTGAGAAAGAGGATCTGCAAAGGCAAGAGCGGCAGAGGCAGGCCGGCCACCACCGCAAGCGCAACTACCATCACCTCGCTGATATTGCAGGACAAGAGATAGACCAGGAAGCGGCGCAAGTTGCTGAATATGACCCGGCCCTCGCGGATTGCCGCAACGATGCTGCCAAAGGCATCGTCGCGGAGCACGATGTCGGCCGCCTCGCGCGCCACTTCCGTGCCGCGCAATCCCATGGCAACGCCGATATCTGCCCTTTGCAGCGCCGGCGCGTCGTTGACGCCGTCTCCGGTCATGGCCACCACTTCGCCCGCGCTTTGGTAGAGCAGCACTAGCTCGAGTTTCTGTGCCGGCGTCACGCGGGCAAAGACTTGAGCCGCGAGCACGCGCTGACGCTCCTGCTCGCCGAGTGCGCCGAGCGCTTCCAATTCGCGTCCCTCGATCATGATGCCTGTGCCAGGCTCGGCGATGCCAAGGCCTTCGGCGATTTTGCGCGCGGTGACCGCATGGTCGCCCGTCACCATGACCACGCGGATGCCGGCTTGCCGGCAATCGGCAATCGCCTGCTTCACCTCGACCCGCGGCGGATCGCGGAAGCCGACCAGACCGAGGAAGGTAAGCCCCTCATAGCTTGGGAGAGCCTTTGATGGGATCGTCTTCTCGGCGAGGGCGAGCACACGCAGGCCATCCTCGGCAAGCGCCGCGGCACGGCGTAGCCACTCTTCGCGTTCCTCAGTGGCAAGTGCTGCTTTAGCCCCTGCACCGATCGCGGTTGAAACGGCAAGCACGGCCTCCGGCGCTCCCTTAACCGCGACGAATAGGCGCCGCTCGCGATCATGGGCAGTCGCCATCATCTTCGTCTCCGTATCGAAGGCGATCTGATGCCGCTCGGGCCAAGCAATCAGCAGAGCCTTGCGGAAAATTTTCGCGAGTTGGCCAAGCCGAAGCAGCGCAAGCTCCATGGGATCGCCGGCACCGCGCTCCTTGGCGCCTGTGAGCGTCGCGGTGCCGCAGAGAACGCCGACCTCGAGCGCTCGCCGCAAGGGCGGACCTAGCTCGGCCTTACTTCCCGAAACATCGAGGATCCAACCCTTCTCGTGGTCGACCCGATAGTCGCCGGAAGGAAGCCATAGTCGCTCCGCGGTCATGCGATTTTCGGTCAGCGTGCCGGTCTTGTCGGTGCAGATGACGGTGGTGGCACCGAGCGTCTCGACCGCAGCCAAACGCTCGACCACGACGTTCCGTCGCGCCATACGCCACATGCCGCGGGCAAGCGCCATGGTGGCCACAATTGGCAACCCTTCAGGAATCGCGGCGACGGCCAACGCAATGCCCGCCTCGATCATGAGCACGAGGTCACGGCCTGTCGCCATGCCAGCCGCGGCAATCAGAGCGGTGACGATGAGGGTGGCCTTGACCAGTTGCTTGGTGAGCTCGGAGAGCTTGCGCTCAAGCGGGGAGATGTCAGCTTCGGCCTCAAGCACAAGCCTCGTGGTTAGCCCAAGTTCAGTGGCCATGCCGGTCGCGACGACAACGCCTGCGCCCATTCCGCGCGTGATCGCCGTGCCCTTATGCAGCATTGACGTTCGGTCGGCGACGATGGCATTCGGTGCGGCCGGCCCCACGCTCTTCTCGACAGGAGATGACTCGCCGGTCAGCGTGGATTCATCACAAAAGAGGTTTTTTGCCTCCACAAGACGAATATCGGCGGTGACGATATCGCCGCTTTCCAGTACGACGACGTCGCCCGGCACGACTTGCTCAGCCAAGATAGTTTTCAACTTCCCTTCCCGCCGTACTCGCGAGGAACGGGAGCCAAGCTTGCGTAGCGCCTCCATCGACCGGACCGCGCGGAACTCAGTGAAGAAGCCGATGAGTGTGTTGATGGCGAGCACGAGCAAGATTGCAGTCGCTTCGGTCCATTCGCGGTAGAGAGCGGCAACGGTGGCAGCTGTCGCGAGCAACCACACTACGGGGCTCTTGATCTGGTCGGCGAGAATCGAGACGACCGACCGCTCTGGATGCGTCAGAAGTGTATTCGGGCCGTGACGCTTGAGCCGCAGGACGGCTTCCGCCTCGCTGAGGCCGCGAGTGGGGCTCACATCTTGTTGCCGCAGCACGGTCTCCGCCGGCAGCGCATAGGCAAGGCCGGCTGAGTCTAGTATCGCTGTGCCCTCTGATCTCACTTTTCTGCGGGACCAGGTTTCAAGCTCGGGACAGAGACTTTGACCGTCGACTGATTAGCCATCGCTTGGTAGCTTAGGGAGCACCGGAGGCAGGTACCCATCTCCCCAAAAGTATGTTGTAGAGCCAAGCGAAGATGCCGAAATGAACAAATCCTTCAATGAGCCCCCAAAAAGCTCCGATCGCGATCCCGATGGTTGAAACGGAATATCCGTAGAAGCCATAGAACTGTACCAGCAAATCCGTAAACGGCTTAAATCCGGGAACACCGACGAGTGCGCAAATCGTCGCCAATGCAACACAACCGGCACCATAGATCCCACCCGCGAGAGCAAATCTGAGTGTGTTAAGTCTCTGCATGTTAGGGGCCTCCCGGTTGATCGCAAATCCGTCCACAGGTTAGCAGCGACAAGGCATTAAGGGCGCTTGTATCCCGCGATCATGGCGCGGACCAGATTCTCACGATGCCAAAAGCTCGCAAGAATCACCGCAGCGATATGTGCGAGAACAAGCGCCAAGGTTATATTGGCCAGGACCTCGTGCAGCCCCTTCTACGGCCTCGCCGGTGTCCTTGCTGAACAGCCCGGCAAGCGGCTCCGCTTGGTGTTCCCCGCCATAAACGACGAGGCCAGTTACGACCGTTGCGGTCAGGAAGAGAAGAAGAATCACCATGGCACCGCCGCCCGGACTATGCCCAAGATATCGCTCGGCACGAAATAGGATGAGATCTCGTATATAGCGGAGCGTCGTGCCGGGCTCGTAGATGAAGTCTGAGAAACGCGCATGGCGTGACCCGATCATTCCCCAAACCAACCGCGCCACGATCAACGCGCCGACCACATAGCCAGCCCAGACATGCACCGTAAGCAAATCATCCTCGGTGAGGTAGCAATGGTGAAGGCTACCACTAATACCAAATCTCTGAGAGGCTGACTCTCGGGGTGGTTTTCAAATCACCGGCGATGTGACTCACCATGGGCCCATGCCTGTTCCATTACGCGGGGATTTTGACGGAGCCTACCGGTTCTGATCAATGAGATTTGGTATAAGGTCCAATGGAAAAGCCTCACAAACGGGCCCCATACATAGACCTGCTTTTGATGTGCATTGCGCATTGAATGCTTTTAATTCGCGGCGCGAAGGCTGGACTTTGATCTCGATCAAGTCGTATGGCCTGATCCGGCCTTAGTTTGCCATTAAGGACCGGGAGTTCACGTGCCTGCAAATTCGAGGAGGCATTCATGCGTGTATCAGCACCTCTCGTGGCTTTGATCTCGAGCCTTGGCATCACAGCAGTTGCGCTTGCCGCGGACGATCCGCTTATGAAGCAGGCTCAGGGGTGCCAGCCCCTTGAAGCAAGTCTGAACGCTTCGGTTTAGAGAGAGGCTTGGTGGCCAGCCGCTCCCGACGTAATGGTGCGACGCACGCGCGAACATGCTGCACCGCTCGAAGACAGGGTCCGGCAGAGACTGCTAAAGTGTTGTCATCATCGGTGTCCCCCCAGGCGACCGATGACTGCTTTAAGATTCCTCGTGTCCTGCGTGTGGGAATATCAACGATGCCTTTCCAACAGTACGCGCCCTTTTTTGAGCCAGAAGAACTGGATGCGCTAACGGCTGCCTTCAATGTCACATTGCAAGAGTTGAGAGCTTCCGGCATCGACTTGAGCAGTGACGACAAAGTCGCGCTGGTAAAGAGGAAGCTAGCGCAACGCATCCTGGTGTCAGCCACGGCAGGTGGCGTCCGAGACGTGGAGACGTTGAAAGAGCAGGCTATGCGGAGCCTCGCTGGCGACCTCCGCCAAGCTGGTGAACAAACGTACGCTTCGGAAGCAGCTTAGAAGCCCCGGCGCAATCATCGCTCCTGTAATGGTGTTGCTCTGACGAAGCCCAGGCCTCCCTCGTGGCAAGCCTGCGGCGGTGCGGCTAGGCTCGGCTGAGACAACTGCGAGCGAACATTGTCGCTAGGTTCCCTATGCTCACGCCGACCTGCGACATGGGCGACTTGGAACACGCCAGCCGCCGCCCTTCGCTTAAACGATATCGGTCTCATCCGATGATGCTAATCGGCGACCAACCGCAAAGCTATCCGAGTTACCGTGACATTGCCGCTTCAATCGCTACTTTCGCAGGTTTGCGCTGTGATGGCTGACGTTGAGCTAATTGATCAGGCCCGACATTATGATCCTGATCGCGAACCAGACAGTAAACGGCGCCAAGCGCTAAAATCGTGGCGGCGAGCGCCAAGAGCTGCAGCTCTTCAATCGGGCTATGACAAACTCGCCAGAAATTTCTCGCCGGAGCGCAATTGTCCGCCGCTATGATCATGCTCAACTGAAAACAGGCCCTAGTGGGACACCCGCGTGCGTACCCTCGAAGACAAAACCTTTTTGTTGCTGATCATCGCGGTATCGCTGGCCTTCGCGTTGATCCTCTCGCCTTTCTACGGCGCGGTTCTCTGGGCAACCGTCTTGGCAACCGTGTTTGCGCCGCTCTATCGGCGGCTGTTGAGCTCCATGCCGCAGCGGCGCAACCTTGCTGCCCTCGCTACAGTTCTGATCATCGTGACGATGGTGATTCTGCCATTGACACTGACCGCCGCGTCCTTGCTGCAGGAAGCGACAAGCCTGTACGAGGGGATGCAGTCGGGAGAGCTTGATTTCGGCCGATTTTTTCAGCAGTTCCTGGACGCATTGCCCGCGTGGGCAGCCAATCTGCTGGACCGCTTTGGGCTGACGAACCTCGGCGCGGTGCAGGAGAGGCTATCCGCCGCTCTTATGAAGGGCAGCCAGTTCCTTGCCACCCAGGCCCTCAACATCGGCCTGGGCACGGCCGACTTCATCGTCAGCCTGTTTGTCATGCTATACTTATTGTTCTTCCTGCTGCGCGATGGAGGCGCGCTGTCCAGGCGCATCAAAGATGCGATTCCGCTGCGCGCTGAGCAACAGCGCGCTCTCTTCAGCAAGTTCACCATCGTCATCCGCGCCGTGTTCAAGGGCAATATCCTCGTGGCCGCCCTGCAAGGAGTACTCGGCGGCATGATCTTCTGGTTCCTGGGGATCAACGCCCCGGTGTTATGGGCCGTGGTGATGGCCTTTCTATCTTTACTGCCTGCGGTAGGCGCTGCCTTGGTCTGGCTGCCGGTCGCCGTCTATTTGCTGGCGACGGGTGCCGTGTGGCAGGGCGTCGTTCTGATCGCGTACGGCGCGCTCGTAATCAGCCTAGTGGACAACTTCCTGCGTCCGTTTCTAGTCGGCAAAGACACCAAGATGCCCGATTACATTGTGCTGATCTCCACGCTGGGCGGCATCGCGATGTTCGGTCTCAACGGTTTTGTCATCGGGCCGGTGATCGCGGCGATGTTCATTGCCGCCTGGGACATATTTTCTGCATCGAGGCAGACTATGCAGAACGACCGCACCAGTAAGTGAGTGCTTGGTAAAGACGACCCACTTCGTCGTATTTCATCTATTAAGCGGGCCCTTGGTCGACGCACGTCATGGCGAGCTTCAGGGAACGTTGCGACTCAACAGGAGATCTGTA
>Ga0315275_10006705_pt1 | contig 11054 bp, 5 predicted proteins | sample YL17G03_0_MG_FD_205557 | JGI IMG/M metagenome (GOLD analysis project Ga0315275, IMG submission 205557) | Sediment microbial communities from Yellowstone Lake, YNP, Wyoming, USA - YL17G03_0 | ecosystem: Environmental > Aquatic > Freshwater > Lake > Sediment | place: USA: Wyoming | collected...
ACCGCAGGCGTTTCAGCGTGTTGTGGACCGCCGTCAGGCTGCAGGCAACGCCCGTTTGATCCCGGAGTTCCTCCAGCGTGGCATCGGGCTGACGACGCACCCGCCGCCAACATCCCCTTGAGGAGTCCCCGCCGCGTCAGGCCCTTGTCGGAATTCGCCATGAGCATTCCCCTTTCGACCCGCCCGCGGTCTTCGCCTCCGCCGCCTTGATATAATCGCGCCGGCCGGTATCTTCAACACGGAAAACCCGGCCAGGGTTCTGTGATTCCCTCGCTCGAAAATCCGCGAAGCAAGCGGCGCCCGCTCGGCAGACGAGCCGTTCTCCCCGCCGGGGGCGGACATTAAATCCCAGGGCCGCTCGAAGAAGAGGTTCCACCACCCCGTTAGGACGTATCGGCCCTCGGCGCGCGCGGCCTCGGCGGCTTCGATATGCCGGTCGAAGAGGCCGGGCGTTTTCGGGTCGGGCAACTTCTCGAGGAACTCCTCAAGGTGACACCAATCATCGAGGATGCCGTTGGCGTCATACCCGCGGCCGACGGAATCTGCGGCCCGGTACCAGGAATAGACTTCGCGCGGGGCGCTCGTGCCGGGCGGGTCGATCAGGAACGCCGCATCCTCCGGATACCGCGTCTCGATCGGCCGCAAGCGGTCGCCGTATTGTTCTCGAAGACCCTCGCCCCACCAGCGGGCCATCACGAGGGGGACCCGCGGCGGCCACCGCCATTCAATGGCGGCGGCCAACTCGTCGCGCGTCAACTGGCGAAACGGATCCGACATCCTCATATGCTCTCCTTACGGACAATTCACCGCTAAGAGTATCGCGATACGGTTCAATCTCAACGGAAACAACCTTGCCCGGGCCGGCCTTGACCGCAACGGTGTTGCCAGGACCGATGGCCAGTTTACCGCGGCGATCCTCGTTCAACGTGACATCGTAAGCCGCGCGAATCCTGGCATGCAACCGGATCTTCCCGGAGGCGAGGCGGTCCGTGGGGTTAAACAGCCGGATCACGAAGGAGTCTCGGTCGGCCGACTTCTTGAAGGCCGACAGTGCCAGCTCCCTGCCTACGATCTCGAAGAGGCTGGCTTCCGGCGGTAGCGCCCCGTGACGGTGAGCCCAGGTCTGGATGGCCGTGACGGGAGTGTTGAACGCGTCGGCCTCGGCCCGCAAGTGCGCGCGGGCCCAGTCGCCTTTGTGCGGTTGAAGGGCATAGCGGTACTCGAGCGTCCGCAGGCACTGGCCGCCGTGCTGATCGGGAAACACGCCCGCCGAGCGCCATTCGGTGCAGATGATGTTCTTGACAGCCCTGAAAAGAGTGATCGCCAGCGTCGTGGTCCCTTCGTCGATGGCCTCGTATTCGGTCAGACAGTTGTTGAGGACCGCGAAGCCGGTGCGGCCGTCGCTGATGTCCACAAAACATTGCATCGGAAGTGTCTGCATGCCGCGGTAAACGCCTCCTGTGGGGTCCACCGACGGAATTCCCCGACGATCGACCGTGAAGTGGCCCGCGGCATCAGAGAACCGGGCCTGGATCCCCGTCGGGAAAAACACGCGAAGGCGATGGTCGCGCGCCGTATTGATGACCTTCGTTTTCACCTCAAGACGCCTTGCGCCGCGCTTCAGTGTAATCCACGACGAGATGACAAGGTCCACGAGTTCATCGCTGCGGCGACTCTCGCCGCGGATATAGTTTTCGGGACGATAGGCGAAGGCCGGCACGTGCATCCGGATTTCGATGCCCAGCGTGGCCGACAACGGGCCATTCTCCTCGCGCCAGATGCGGGCGGTACTGCCAAGGCTCGTAAACGTTTGGTTCTGGCGCGGCTCGTACCGGATCCAGTAATCGCCTACGTCGCCCGAGTCCTCATAGGAGTGCAGGCCCGAGAACGACCGACCGGTCGTTTTGTCGCGGATGTCGAAGGTGCCGTTCGGGGCCACGGTCACCGCGAGGAATTCGTTCTCGAGCCGGTACGGCGTTGTCGAGATGTCAGGGCCGCTTATGGGTGACGCCGCCGTCCAGAATTCGGCCCGCCGGTAGAACGTGCCTTTCGGCACCACCATCAAGACCTTGTACCCGCCGGCTGGCACGTCGCCGGTGTCGAGGTACACGGTATGCCGGTCCGCATAAAACGGCCAGGGCCGGGCGTGCGGGTCGTTGACCGGAATGGTCTTTTCCTCGCGGCCGGCGTGCTGAAGGTCGAGCCGGCGGCCAAGGGAATCCACAACGTCGAAATCCCAGACGCTCCAGTCCTGCGGTGTGTCGATGGCCACCTTGAGCACGTCGCGGACGGGCCGCGGCAGCGGGTTGACGAGCACCAGGAGGACGCCCTCCGTACTGAACTTCGACAGGTCGATGCGGCGCACCAAGTCCGACGTCGCTTCCTCGTACAGCACGCTGGCAATCTCAATCGCTTGGCTGAGCCGGTACGCCGTGTCGTCGGCCGTCTTGTCCTGGGTCACGCCGTTGATCGAGTCGTGCGGATGTGACTTCAGCAGGTACTCCCAGGCGGCGTCCACCAACCTCTGTGGATACGGCGAACCCATCATGGACATGAGGCAAGTCAGGGGTTCCGCCTGCCGCAGCAGGAGGTTCTCGGCCTTCTTGTTGAGTTGCTTGATGTGGATGCGGGTGGCCAACGCGTTGGCGGAGGTGGCCTCGGGCGGGCCGTCGCGCAGTTCCCCCTTGACCACCGCCAGTTCGACCTTGCCTGCGGTCAGGCGTTTGCGGAGGTCCGCCGCGTACTGCTCCAGCGTTCCGTGCACGAACCGCCATTCTGGCAGGAGGGCGTCGGCATCGCGGAGTATCCGCTGAAGTTCCGGCATGGCGCCCGTGGAATCGCACCCGATCATGATCAACCGGCAATGGGGTACGGCCGTCTCGCTGACGCCGCGCAAGGAGTCCTCAATTCCCTGCTTGAGCCGCTCCGGGTGGTAGGCCTCCTCCGTGAGGATGCGGAAGTAGTCCTTGTACGCCTCGTCGGTGTTGGTCGTGTGAACGATGGCGCCGCCTTTGCCCCAGTTCAGCCGATACGGACCTTGCTCATGATAATTAACGCCGTAACGCACGGGTAAGTAGAGGTTGAGCCAGCCGTTGGCTCGGCCGGCGTACCCGAGGCGGGTCGAGAGAACTCGCGTGCCGTCGGGCGCCTCCCACCAGTATTCGCAGTGCGGCGCGCGGGCGCGCGAGACATTCTTGGCGGCGATGATGAAATCGATGCCGAATTCCTTGTAGATTTGTGGGAATTGCGCCGTCTGTCCCCATCCGAACGAGTTATAGCCGACCTTCAGGTGACCGCCGAACTCCTTCGAGACCCGGATGCCTTTCAGGAGGTTCCGCACAAGGCATTCGCCGTCGATCGGATAGAGGTCGGGCAACGTGTACCATGGGCCGATGGAGAGGCGGCCGGACGCGACATTTCTGCAAATCCGCGCGCGGTTCTCCGGCCGGACCTGAAGATAGTCCTCCACGGGCGAGCACTGGCCATCAAGCACAAAGCAGCGGTAGCCCGGCTGTCTGTCCAGGACGTCGAGCAACTGGTCCATCATCTCCACGAGCAGGACGCGGGTCTTCCAGATCGGGTATCGCCACTCGCGGTCCCAGTGGGTGTGCGGCACGAAATAGGCGACAGGCCTGGTGTCCTCCTGTCGTACGGCGGCTCGCATTCTTCTGGCCATGGTTATGAAGTTCTCTCCTTGTGGAGGGTGACGGCGAACGCCGGTGGTGCTGTCGTCGTCCGCGTTCAGGTTCGCCCCATGACGACGCGCACGGTGTGCTCGCCAGCGGGTCCATCCCCAGGAAGCAGGTTCGAGGCGAGCGGCATGCCGTCCAGTTCGATGCTCCGAATGCCGCTGGCAACGCCTTCGGGATTCTCGATCGAGATGGAATAGAGGGCCTTGCGGAACGGCCGCTTGGCTTGGGCCCACTTCCACGTCATCGGCAGGCGCGGGGCGATCCGCAGGCCGTCGTACTCCGCGTGAATCCCGCAGAAACCCTCAAAAAGCACGCGCCAGGCCCAGCACGTCGTGCCGGTGTTGCACCCAGTATCGGCTTGGCCATAGAAACGCGAGACCGGCGGGTTCGTGTAGGAGCCGAACGCGTACGGTGGCGAGGCAAACCGCTCGACCTCACGCGCCAGCCGCGGCGGAAATATCCGCTTATAGAGGTCCAGGGCCCGGTCTGTGCGTTCGATCAGGCACTCGGCGAGCATCGCCCAGGTGTTGACGTGGTTCCACACGCCGCCATTGTGATGATACCCAGGCGACAGGCGGCTAAGTTCGCCGACCTGCTTCGCGGGCCGCCTGTACGGCGGCGCGAGCATCGGCAGGCCCACGGGCGTGTCCATCAGACGCTCGACGGACTCCAGGCACGTCCGCGCCCGCTCCGCCGGCGCCAGACCGCTCATCACGGCCCAGGTCTGCGGTTCAATATAGATCCGCCCTTCCTTGTTCTTGCGGCTGCCGATGGGACGGCCGTCGTCGTCGAAAACGCGGACGTACCACGCCCCGTCCCAGCACTTGTCGTTGACCGTCTTCTTCAATCGTTCAGCCTCGGCGGCGAAGCGCGCGGCATCCGCCTGTCGGCTTGTGCGGCGGGCGATCTCGTGCATCTCACGAAGGTTCTGGTAGAGGAAGATCGCCATCCACACGCTCACGCCCCTCCGCCAAGACCCGGAGAGCGCATCGTTCCAGTCGCCGATCTTAACGAGCGGAAGACCAAAGCGCCCCGACTGACTGAGGACCCAGTCGATCGCGCGGACCAGATGCTCATACACCGTCCCTTGGCCGCCATCGTGATACGCGAACTTCCGCTCCAGCCAGTCCCAATCCCCAGTCTCCTTTAGGTATTCGGCCGTCATCCAAGGCAGCCACAGAGGCTTGTCCGAGTTCACCGTAACGTGATTCGGGAAGCGGAAATGCTCGATCTCATGGTACGCGTTCCCCCCCTTGATCTGGCATTGATACACCAGCGCCATGCGCCGTCGCGCCCGCACCAGGTCGAATGGGAAGTAACTGACCATGTCCTGGGCGGTGTCACGAAGGCCGAAGCGGGTGAAATACCGCCAGTGCATCGTGTAGCGATTCCAGCCGTTGGCAAATGTCGTAATGTCGCGGTCCGGCAACTCGATCGTCATGCGGGCCAAGTACTCGTCCCACCAGACCTTCCGCTGTTTCAAGACGGCGCCGGCGGCTGTCGGGTCGGCGTAGCGGCGAATAAGGCGGGTAATGTCCCGGCGATTCTTGCCGACGCCTACCAGCACCACCAGCCGCGCCGTCTGCCCGGGCCTCAACTTAAGAGGATGCTCAAGGACGCCGATGTTCTCGCCCCCGCGCCCGAAGGAGTTAAGGCAGCGGCCGGCCATTACCGCCGCAGGCGCCGCGTCCGTTCCCTGGCCGACGAATTCCTCCGGCAGACAATCGAAGCGCACGGGCCTGCGGCTGGAGGCCATGAACGCGATGCGGTCCCACTCGCGGTTGAACTGCGGCAGAGAACTCCGGTGGGCCGCGCCCGCCCAGAACCAACACTCCGCGAAGATCGTGCCGTCCTTGGTATACACATTGTCGTTTTGGCCAGGCGTGCCTATATAGGCAAGCGACCACTTGACGTAGGAAAAAAGGCTGAGGTCGCGCGGCCGGCGGGTCGTGTTCGTCAGGCAGATGCGCCAGATCTCGACCGGCTTCTGCGGCGCGAGGAAGTAGGTGACCTCGCCAGCAATCCCCGCAGTGGTCGAGCGAATAGTCGTATACCCGAACCCGTGGCGGCACTCCCAGTCGTCTGGCGGGCGATTCGGGCCGACCCCGTTGATTGTCCAGTGCCGGCCCGTCTGGTTGTCGCGCACGAAAACTAACCGCGGCGATTCCTCCGCTGTCACACGGTCGTTAATCTGGCAGCGGCCGTACGTGAGGCCCGCGCCAAGGTGGCTGATGACGGCGTTGAGCGATTCCGTGCAGAGGAGGTTGTGCCACGGAACCGGCAGATCCCGGTGTGTGATCACGAACTCGTGACCGTCATCGGTGAAATGGCCATGCTTCGTCTTCAAAGTCACGTCGGCTGCTCCTCCACGTGGGTCCCGTGGCAACCCCTGGTCGAGAACCGCGGAGCCGCTGTCGTCACTGGCCCTCGGCCGGGTAGGTGCGGCAGGCGAGGCCGGTTTCATAGACCTTGTGGATCCGCTCAGGCGACACGTCGGGCTGAATGTTGTGCGAGGGCACCAACACGAAGCCGCCACCCGGCACCAGGATGTCAATCGTGCGGCGGACCTCGTCCTCGATCTCTTGGAGCGTGGCGAACGGCAGCACTCGTTGCACATCGATGGCGCCGCCCCAGAACGTCAGGTCACGGCCGAACTCGCGTTTCAGGACCGCAATGTCCATCTTGGCGGCGCTGCGCTGGATGGGGTTCAGAATGTCCACCCCCTCCTCGATCAGGTCTGGGATAATGTCGTACACCGAGCCGCAGGAGTGGTAGAAGGTCTTCGCCTGGATCCGCGAGTGGATGAAGTCGAACATCTGCTTGTGGCAGGGCTTGACGAACCGCCGGTACATCTCCGGCGAGATGAAGGTGCCGGTCTGCATGCCCACATCGTCGCCCTGGGCCACCACTTGAACGTAGTCGCCCACAGCCTCTAGGTACGCGTCCCATAGAGCAAGGTCGGTCTCCGTGATCCGTTCGAGCAAGGCTTGTGCGAATTTCGGGTCGGCGTGGAGGTCTACGCAGAATTCATCGTAGCCGTGGAGCATGCAGGCTTGCTCGAACGGCCAGCCGCACATGATGTCGGCGACGAGGGCGTAGTCGGTGGTTTCATAAAGCCGCTTCGCCTCGGCGTGAAGCCCCTCCACGCGGCCCGGGTCGCGCGGGTCGGGCCAAGCGGCATGCGGCAGGTCGTCGATCGTGCGCCCCGCCAGCGGCCGCTCGACGATATCGTAGTAGTAGTTGGCCTTCTTCCAGCGGCAGTTGTACTCGTCGTAGAACGAGTCGTCAAGCATCTCGCGGGCTTTGAAACCCCAGGGCGACTTCATGTGAACCTGGCGAAAGTCGACCTCGTACCGGTGCAGGAAGTCCTCCTGGGGGTAAACGGTGTCCATCTGGCGATGCGAGATCTCGGCCTTTGCGTCGGGCGCCATACCGAGCCAGGCGCGCAGGTTCTGGTAGGTCGTGCGCGTCAGCGTGGTGACGATCGTCGTCCCCAGATCAATCGGGATCTTATCGGGTTCTCTGTGGTTAAGCGCGGTGAGCACGCGGTCTCGGGATGTCATCAACCGATCCTTCGTGATGTCGGCCACCATCGTGCCTGAAGGATTTTACCGCCGTGCCGACGGCCTTTGTGCCTGCAGACCTCCGTGGGCGACAAGCAGTCTAGCGAGCCCCGGGGCTGCGTGCAAGAGTAAATCGATTTACTTGCCGATTTACCCCTTAGGATATCCTGGCTGACGGGCTGGACCATTCTCTTGACATTCCCAGGCCCGCAGGGTTTGATGCATACTCCGACTCGCTTGACAACGCCGGAGGCGGCGCCTCCTTTCTGAGGAGCAGTCCGAGCATGGCAACCGAAGCCGACATCCACGAACTCTTTAAGAAATGGCGCCGCGGAATCAAGTGGAAGCCACGCGGCATCGCCAACTTTCATGAGCGTGCCGAGATGCGGTTCAACGTGATCGCAGGCCGTATCTGGCCAGAGCGGGTTCAACTCGGCGAATGGAAGATTCGCCGTGCCTACTACCGCGGCGTCGGACAATACGAGTATGTCGATCCGGAGTGGCGAACGATCCGGATCGGCGAGGTCTGGAGCGGTGACGATTACACCGCCTTCTTCCGCCGCAAGGCCGAGGTGCCCGCCTCGTTCGAAGGCCGCAAGGTGGTGCTTCGGATGTTTGTGGGTGGCGAGTCGCTCCTGTCCGTCAACGGCGTGCCCTATCAAGCCTTGGATCAGTTCCGCTTCGTGGTGCCGCTGACGGACAGTGCCCAGCCAAGCCAGGTGTTCGACCTGCAAGTGGAGTCGTTCGCCGGGTCGCCGGACAGCCCCCTGACGCTGGACATCTCGGAACTGGCCGTGTTCGACCAGGATGTCTGGGACGCCTACTGGGACCTGCGGGCGGTCGATAAGGCGCTCGACATTCCCAACATCGACGGCAAACTCAAGGAGTTTTTGGAATCGCGCCTGTGGGAGGCGATGAAACTGGTGCATCTTCAGGAGAGCAACCCTGCGGCCCTGCGAGAGTCCATCTTGGCGGCAGGCCGGAAGATCCGCCAGGAGGTTTACGGCAGCGACCGTTTTCGCGGCGAGGGGTTGATGGACCTCATCGGTCATTCGCACCTGGACGTGGTGTTCCTGTGGCCGTACCGGGAGTTTGTACGCAAGGTCGGCCGCACCCACGCGACGATGCTTCGCCTGATGGAGCAGTACCCGGAGTTCGTCTTCTGCCAGAGCCAGGCGAAAATCTACGCCGACTTGAAGCAGCATTACCCGGACCTGTATCAGCAGGTGAAAAAGCGTGTGGCCGAGGGCCGCTGGGAACCGATCGGCGCCTTCTGGGTCGAACCTGATTGCAACCTTATTTCGGGCGAATCGTTCGTCCGCCAGATTCTGCACGGGCAGCGGTTCTTCCAGGAGGAGTTCGGCCTGCGAAGCCGTACCTGCTGGCAGCCCGACGTATTCGGCATGTCGTGGGGCATGCCGCAGATCCTCGCCCGCAGCGGCATCGAGTATGTCCTGACGAGTAAGATGGTGCCGTGGAACGACACCAATCCCTGGACGATGAACACGTTCTGGTGGGCCGGCCTGGACGGCTCGACGGTCTTGGGCATCGTCCCGCCGGGGCATTTCATTGGCACGGTGGATCCTGATGACATCGACAAGCAGTGGCGCGGCTTCTCGGACAAGGACACCATCGGCGAGACCATGCACACCTTCGGCTGGGGCGACGGCGGCGGCGGTCCCGATCCAGAGGAACTGGAGAGCGCCCGCCGGTACCGCGATTTCCCCGGCCTCGTTCGGATGGAGTATTCAACATGCGAGGCCGCCTTCGACCGCATCCGCCGGAAGGCCCGCAAGGCCAAGATTCCGGTTTACCACGATGAAATCTACTTGGAGGCCCACCGAGGGACGTTCACGAACAAGGGTCTGCTGAAGAAATTGAACCGCCGCATGGAGTTCCTGTATCGCGAGGCGGAGTTGGCCGCCGCCCTGGCCTGGGCCGCCGGACGGCCCTATCCCGAAGCGGCCCTCGACAAGGGCTGGAAGGACCTTCTGACGACCCAGTTCCACGATGCGCTCCCGGGAACGCACATTACCGAAGTCTTCCAGAATCTGCTGGAAGACCACGAGGCGATCCGCCGGGTGGGCGAGGCCGTCCGGGCCGAGGCGCTGGATGCACTTGTGGGCCGCGCGGAAGCGGCAGGGGACGGCCTGGCGGTGTTCAATCCCCTTCTGCATGCGCGAAGCGACTGTGCGTCGGTTCCGCCCGAGGCGATGGCCGGCCGGTCGGCGGGTGCTAACGGTTGCGCGCTGCTCCAACAGGAGGTTGTGAATTTGGACGGGACCCGTCGCGTGTTGATCCGCGTCCCGGAGGTGCCGCCCGTGGGCTACCGCGTTCTGGCGCTTGGGCCTTCCAAGCCGCCCGCCGAAACGCCGGACGCGCCCAGGGCCACGGCCAATTCTCTTGAGAACGAGTTCCTGCGGGCGGTCTTCAACAACGAGGGGGAACTGGTGTCGCTCTGGGACAAGGAGCACGACCGCGAAGTGCTCCCCCGGGGCCAAGTGGCGAACCGGTTCCAGCTGTTCGAGGACACGCCTGGCCGCTACGACGCCTGGGACCTGGTGGCGACCTACCGCGACCACGAGATTGATGGCTCGGGCAAGGGCCGCCTGGTCGTTGACGAGCAAGGACCCGTACGAGCCTCCCTCCTCTTGGAGAAGCCGTGCGGCAACTCCTCGATCCGCCAGCGCCTCAGCCTTTACGCCAGCGCAAGGCAGGTGGTCTTCGAGACCTGCGTCAACTGGGTTGAGCGGCAGCGGATTCTCAAGGTGGCGTTCCACGTCGATGTGAACACCTTGTTTGCCACCTACGACATCGCCTACGGCAACATGGCGCGGCCGAATCACAGCAATACCTCCTACGATGCCGCCAAGTTTGAGGTGCCGGCCCACCAGTGGATGGACCTCTCGCAGACCGACTACGGCGTCTCGCTCTTAAACGACTGTAAATATGGGCACGAGGCCGTCGGCCAGATGATGCGCCTGAGCCTTCTGAAAGGTTCGATCTGGCCCGACCCGGAGGCGGACAAGGGCACGCACTACTTCACTTACGCGCTTTACCCGCACGCCCGAACGTGGCGGGACGCAGGCACGATCGAGCGGGCCCTGGAACTGAACAACCCCCTGGTGGCGCGCCTCGTGGCCAAGCCGCCCGCGGAGTCCGTGCGCTCATTCCTCCGCTGCGACACCCCAGGCGTCACCCTGGAGGCCGTCAAACGGTCCGAGGACGGCCGCGACCTTGTGGTGCGTCTGGTCGAGCGCCTCAACGCCAAGGCGGCCGGCCATCTGGTTCTGGACCGCCCCGTCCGAAGGGCCTGGTCCTGCAATCTGATCGAGGAGAAGGAATCGGAACTGGCGGTCCGCGACCGCGAGGTGGCCTTTGCCATCCGCCCCTATGAGGCCAAGACCATTCGTCTGGAGGTTCCGCGATAGGGCCGCGCCAAGGCCTCGAACGCGGCGCCCTGACGGTACAAGGGTTCACGACGGTCGTGGGCAACAGCCAAGCGGGAGAACCTGGGTACATGACCATGACGCGCTACTCTGGCCTTGCTTCGCCCGTGCAGCCCGACTGGCCCGGCCTTGTGGCCAATGGATGAACCATCACCGCACGAATCACCGAGTGTCAAGTGGACGTTCCACGGGCGCCGTCAAAGGACACGTCTTTGGAATAAGGAGGTGTGCCATGCATGCTAGTGTAGTGCTTCAGAATCAACATTGCTTATGTTCGCCTCGGCGGCTATAGTCTTCCGCTGGAGGTGAAGCCGATGCGCGTCGCTTGTCGGATTGTATTGTCCGATGAA
>Ga0315275_10006708_pt1 | contig 11052 bp, 8 predicted proteins | sample YL17G03_0_MG_FD_205557 | JGI IMG/M metagenome (GOLD analysis project Ga0315275, IMG submission 205557) | Sediment microbial communities from Yellowstone Lake, YNP, Wyoming, USA - YL17G03_0 | ecosystem: Environmental > Aquatic > Freshwater > Lake > Sediment | place: USA: Wyoming | collected...
CAGGAAGCAGGAGGAGATTTACGGCGAACTGGTCACCAAGAAAGTTCTCGACAACCAGCGGGCGATCGCCTCGGCCGCCGAGCAAGGCGACGTGAGCGACAACGCCGAGTTCACCGCCGCCCTCGAAGAACGCGACCGCCTAGCCGAGCGGGCCGCACGCCTCCAGGCCGACATCGCCAAGGCCCGCCTCATCACCCACGGCATGGCCGACAGCGACATGGTGACCGTGGGCAGCCGCCTCCGGGCCCGCAACCTGGCCACCGGCGCCGACGAGGAGTTCGTGTTCCTGGGGCCCTGGGACGCCGACATCTCGAAACACATCTACTTCTATCGCGCCCCGCTCGCCCTGGCGTTCATGGGCCGCCGCGCCGGCGACACAGTCGCCTACGGCGCCGGGCCCGAAGAGCGGAAGTGGGAAATCCTGGAAGTCGGCGCGGGAATCTGAGCCGGTCATTCGATAAGGCCGTGTTCGCCGGCGGGCTCGTTGGAGAGTCCCCCCAGCCGCTCAATGCCCGTCACTTCCCGGCGCCCCCCGGCGCCGACCACGAGAACGCGCTCGGGTCAGTCGGGAAGGGCAACTGGTCGAACGGCCGCGAGACGGGCTTGCCGAAGAACACCTTGTCGGCGAAGTCCAGGAGCGTCGCCCAGTCCTCGGCGTTGTGCTCGTGCTTGCCCTCGCGGTAAGAGATGCCGATGCGGTCGGGCACGCCGAGGAACTTGTAGACCTCCAGGGCCGCCAGGTGCGCCTGCTGGCACCCCGTGGGGTTGGCCCAGAGGTCGCCGCGGGCCTCGGTCGCCAGGAGCGCCCGCGGCGCCACCAGGGCCCTCAGCGAATGGTGGTCGAACGGAAGGCGCGTCTCGTTGCCGATGAACCCCTGGAACCGCGGGTTGAACCAGAACGGGAAGACCGTCGCGACCCGCTGGAGCGTCTCGCCCTGGGGATGGACGACGCGGTACGCGCTCGCGCCGCCTGCGCCGGACCCGTTGGGGCAGACCAGGGCCACCCGGTCGTCGAACGCCCCGGCCAGCAGGGCGGCCTTGCCGCCGCGAGAGTGCCCCGTGACGGCGATGCGGGCGGGGTCCACGAAGTCCAGCGTCAGCAGGTAATCGACCGTGCGATGGAACCCCCAGGCCCAGGCGGCCTCGCAGCCCCAGTCGTAATCTGGATAGAGGGGGAACACGCCCCGGGTGCGCTCGTTCTTGTCGGGGGCGACCTCCTCGCGGTTGAACTCGGCTACGATGTACCCGCGCCGGGCGGCGTCCTGCCGTATGGCCTCCGGCAACTTGTACCAGGCCAGGTCGCCCGTCACCATGGCCGGCAACCGGCCGGTCTTGCCGCGAGGGATCGTCAGGTCCAGGTGATACCGGACCTTGTGGCCGGGGCCCATCGCCAGGAGCAACTGTTTCTCGGTGGCGCCGATGGCGTCATTGGTTTTCGACGAGATCTCAGTGGCCTCGATGTTGCCGGGCGCCGGCGGCAAGTGCCCGAACTCGTAGTACAGAATCCGGGCCTTGAGTTCCTCGCGGCGGCGGGCCCAGTCGCCCTTGGCCTTCACGCGAGAGCCGTCGCTCATGATAAACGGGTCCGGCAATTCCTTGATGATGGGCAACTGGTCCACGGGGGGCATCTCGGCCCAACGGGCCGAACCGCAACCGGCGTTGGAGGTGAACATAAGGACTCCCAATATGAGGGCCAGGTTGAGAGCGTTAGAGTGCGTCGAACGCACCATGCCGTCACCGGACCTTTCCCGATTCTGCCGGTGCGGCGGGCCTGCTGACCCGCCGCGCCGAGTATTCGTGCCGCGCTACACCGCCTCGCGGGCGTAATCGCGCATCGCCAGGAGGTTCTCGGCCGGCGTGCCGCGCGGCACCTCGCACCCGGCCCCGACGATGTACCGCCGCCCGGCCGCCCGGTGGCACTCGGCCAGCGCCTGCTTGACGCTTTCGGGCGTCCCGTCGCGCAGGGCCCGCACTGGGTCGAGGTTCCCGAGGAGCACCTGCCGCGCCCCCATCTTGGCGCGGGCGTCGGCCAAGGGCACCGGATAATCGATGTCGGCGATCTCGCACCCGAGGCGGCCCATGAGTTCGAGGTTCCGGCGGGTGTCGCCGCAGATGTGCAGCCGCACCGCCGCCCCGAGCGCGTGGATGCCGTCGACGAGTCTCACCTGCCAGGGCCAGACGAACTCCGAGTAGATCCGCGGGCCCACGAGCGACGAGGCGGCGTCGCCGACGCCCACCAGGTCGGCCCCCGCCTGGACCTGGGCCTTCGCGAACGCCAGTTCCATCTCGACCGCGAAGGCGAAGAGGTCCCGCACGAAGCCGGGATCGTCGAAGTAGTCGTACATCAGCGTGTTCATGCCGCGAAGGTCCGCCCCCATGGCGCAAGGGCCTTCGACCCACCCCTCGATGACCTTGTCGCCGCCCAGGCGCTTCCGGAAAAGGGCCGCGGCCTTCACGCGGTCGCTCATCCGCTTGCCCTTCAAGGGGTCGGGCACCTTGAGGCGCGCCAGGGTCTTCTTCTCGGCCAAGAGGGCCCGGCTCTCGTCGATGGCGGGGGGCTGGTTCTCGAAGAACTTGACGGCGGCCCCCAGGTCGGCGGCCTCGCGGGCCGGGTCGGAGATCGACGACACGTAGTCCAGGTCGAACCGCTCGGCCGTCCGCATCTGGGCCTCCACCAGGACGCGGTGATCCGTGACGTACCGGCGGTACTTCGCGCCGATCTGATCGGCGGCCAGCATCATGGTGATGGGCATCACGGGCAGGCGGTCGGTGCGCTTGCCGGCAATCATGGCGAAGACTCGCTCGCGCGAAGTCATGGCTTGGCCTCCGTCCGGACGCCTGCCACCTTAGCATCCGGCCGCGCGATTCGCAAGCGGTCGGGCAAGGGAGCGGGCCACGGTGGTCAATCGCGGCAAGCCCTTGCCCGCCGCCGATGCCGCGCTGGTGCAGAGAGCGGCGGGGTCACGCGAAGCCGCAAAGCACGCAAAGCAGGGCCCCGTTTCTTCTGTGCCAAGAGGAAAGCCTGGGTGCCTGAGTACCTGGGTGCCTGGGTGCCTCTTGCCTCTCTTTGCGTCTTTGCGCCTTTGCGTGAGCAGCCTTCTTGCGCTGTCCGCTTTGCACTGTTCCTGAACGTAAGTCATCGTGACTTACAACGACTTACGTTTTTTGGACCCCCAAAATCGGCCTTTTAGGCCCAAAGTTATCCACAAAATGGCCTTGGCGCTAGCGCCAGGGCGGGTGACCTCGAAAAATGTTAAGATGGGCTAGACGAAATTTATCGATTTTTTCACTTTTTTGAGTTTTACACCCCCCCTTCTGTATCGACTTTGCATTTTTTTATCGTTTTTTGCGCGCACCCCAAAGACGTAAGTCGAATTGCAGAAATGAGACTTACAAGCGGCGGGACTAGGGACTGGGGACTTGGGACTGGGGGTGGAATGAGGATCACTTTGACGACTCCATGAAGGCGAGTTCAGCGGGGAGGCGGAGGCAACCGGGGACCCGGAAGAGGCGGCGACTGCCAAAAAGGCAGGGACTAGGGACTGGGGACTTGGGAAGGACGCAACGCGGACCAGGCGGCGAAGGGCAAGGACGCCCGGTTCCGCAAGGTCGAGCGGGGCAAGTTCGAGGCGACGGTGGCCGCCCGGCAGTGGCCCTATCCGCCTAAGACGCCCAGGCCGTGCACGCCCGGGCGTCTGTCCGGTTGGCCGGCCACCGCCGCAGCCGCTACGGCTGCAAGCACGTCCAGGTCATTCACGCCTGCCCCGCGTGGGGGGACGCATCCAGCGCCGCCGCGAGCGCCGGCATTGTGGCAAGCACATTACCACCTGGGAGCATGCCCCCGTCGTAGGGGAGGCAATGGCACGGCGATTGGGCAAAGCGATTGGGCAAGGTGTTGCGGATGGCATCGCCGATACCTACAATGCCGAAGAGAGCGGGGCTCGTTTCCGTCATAGGGGGCAAGATCATGGCCACAGCAGAACAACTCAAGGCTTTGGTGCGCAGTTACACCGAAGGCGATGAGGATCGCTTTCTGGCCGTTGCCATGCAGATCGCAGCCCATGCGGCCCGCACAGGTAAGGAGAAGCTGGCCCAAGAACTTCAGGCTCTTGTGGATCAGGCCAAGAAACGCAGACCGCTTGAAGCACGCCCTCGCTCGGTTTCCATTGTGCGCCCCGACAGTGACCTGGCGGGATTGGTAACGGCCTCTTTCCCCCAGACTCGTCTCGCAGACATGGTGTTGTCGGATTCCATCCGGAGTCACCTGGATCGGGTCGTGCTTGAATACCGGGAGGCCGACCGGCTCCTGGCGTACGGGCTTTCCCCAAGACGCAAGCTGCTGTTGGTTGGCCCGCCAGGATCGGGCAAGACGATGACCGCGTCCGCGTTGGCTGGGGAATTGAGCCTGCCACTCCTGACTGTTCAGCTTCATGCGGTGATCTCGCGCTTCATGGGTGAAACCGCTGCCAAACTGCACCTCGTCTTCGACGCCATGTCCCGTACCAGGGGTGTCTACCTCTTCGACGAGTTCGATGCCATCGGCGGACGGCGGGTTGCCGTGAATGATGTTGGAGAGGTGCGGCGAATCTTGAACTCATTCCTGCAATTCCTGGAACGGGACGATTCGGGCAGCCTCATCATTGCCGCCACCAACCTGGTCGAGATGCTGGACGAGGCCCTGTTCCGGCGCTTTGATGACGTGGTTCGGTATGACCTGCCTACTGGGGAAATGGCGAAACTGCTAATCCAGAATCACCTCGCGGCGTTCGAAATCCCGGATTTGGCATGGGAGTCCCTCCTGCCCGCCACCCATGGGCTAAGCCACGCTGAGATTACACGCGCTTGCAATGACGCGGCAAAGGATGCCGTGCTCGCGGATCGGTGCGCCGTCACCACCGAGAACCTTGCCGCTGCATTGGCCAGAAAGGCGCATAAGGAGTAAGTGCCGGGGGGAATGCAGAATGGCGAAGCGGCGTCATATTCGGATCGAACGCGCACCTTCTACAGAGCGCTACACCTATCCTGGGAAGGTGCGCTCTAAATTCATATGTCCTCTGCGCGACCGCGCCTTTCATGCGCAGCGCCTGCGGCAACAGGTGCGCGCCGTCGAGGCCGCTGCGGCAGCCGCGCATGCGGATCAACCTGCCGAGTCATATAGCATTGCAGTGGAGTTCTGGAGCGACGCCGATTTCGAACTGATGCTGGACAGTTTGGAGAATCGCAAGCAGAAAGTCGAGGTCGCGTGCGTTCGCAAAGAGAATGGGATTTCGATCGCCACCGTTCATGTTCCTCCTGGTAAAATGTCTTTTTTTCTGAGAAGGATCGAACAGTACGAAACCGAGAACACCAAACCTAGGAAACCCACATCCGAGACCAGGCCTAGACATCGCAATCTGGTTGAAAGCATCGCCAACATCAAGTTCGCCGCGGTCAGATCATTCTGGACCGATGACGCGGCCTTGTATCCTCTGGACGACCAAGCCATCTGGTGGGAGGTTTGGCTTCGCTGTCCTCGAACGGAGCAAGGCAATCAAACCCTCTCGGAATTTCGGCAGGCAGCTGGCCAAGCGATCCGGCTGGATCGGCGTGAAGTCCGATTTGAGGAACGGGCCGCTCTCCTTGCATGGTGTGCGCCGGCAGACTGGGCCGGTGATCCCGGCCTGATGGATTACCTGGCCGAACTTCGGAAGGCAAAGGAACCTGCCGGCCCTTACGTGCAGTTGACGCCTGCTGACCAAGCCGCAGTTGTTCAGGACCTCCTGTCGCGGGTCACGCCGCCAGCCGGAGATGCTCCAGCCGTCTGCATCCTGGACACGGGCGTGGATTGGGCACACCGGTTGCTTGCCGTCGGTATGGATCAGGCGTCCGCACTGACGGTGGACCCGAACTGGCGCACGAACGACCACAATGGTCACGGCACAGAGGTTGCGGGGCTTGGTCTCTATGGCTGCCTGACTCAGGCTTTCTCACGCGCGGCACATGTCGCATTGACCCATCGCCTTGAGTCCGTGAAGATACTACCTCCGCAAGGCGCGAATCGTCCCGAGAACTACGGGGCCATTACACAGGAGGCTGTAGCACGAGCCGAGACGGCCTTCCCCGGCCGCAATCGTTCGGTTTGTATGGCTATAACGGCAAGTGACCGGGACCACGGGTATCCCACCCTGTGGTCGGCGGCAATAGACCAGATGTGTTCAGGGGAACTCGACGACAATCGCAGATTGATGTTCGTCTGCGCAGGCAACGTAGACGCTCCACGGGATGCGGATTCAGGCTACCGATATCCGCAGACAAATCATGCCCAAGGAATCGAAGACCCAGGCCAGTCCTGGAATGCTCTTACCGTGGGCGCCTGTACCGACTTGGTCATTATCCAGGAATCCGGACGCCAAGGGTTGAGCCCTATTGCATCGAGAGGCCGCCTCTGTCCCGCGAGCAGAACGTCCATGTCCTGGGGTCATGAGTGGCCCATCAAGCCCGACATCGTAGTGGAGGGGGGAAACTGGGCCATAGACTCGGCGGGGCGTATTGATCAAGCCGTGGATGACCTGTCCCTGTTGACCACGGCGAGGCCGATATCTGGTCGGATGCTGACCACTTCCCGTGACACAAGTGCCGCCGTTGCGTTAGCGGCACGCATGGGCGCGATCATTCAGGGCAGGTATCCCGCCCTCTGGCCTGAGACGGTTCGCGGCCTGATGATCCATTCAGCCGAATGGACCCCGGAGATGCTGGCGGAGTTCCCCGAGGCCACCCGGCGAAGAGATCTCCTCAGGTGCTACGGTTGGGGTGTGCCGCAGTTGGAGCGGGCGATCTGGAGCGCCGAGAACGCAGTGACCCTGATTTGCGAAGGGTACCTTCAGCCTTACGACAATATCGAGAAGATGGACAAGAACGGCAGGAAGGTTAGCAAGGTCGGGACGAGAGATATGCACGTCCACGAGCTTCCTTGGCCAGTGGATGTTCTGCGGCAGTGTTCGGCTGAGACAGTAAGAATGCGTGTCACGCTGTCGTACTTCATCGAGCCGAGCCCCGGCAGGGTAGGATGGACGCGAAGGCATCGCTATCAGTCGCACGGCCTGCGATTCGATGTTAAGCGGCCGACTGAGTCCGTGGATGATTTCCGCGGGCGGCTCAGCCGCGAAGCACAGAAGGAAGAACTGGAGGATGCGCAAGAGGGAGCCGCCCCTCCCGCACCTCAGGGCGGGGGCCAACCGTGGGCGCTCGGCCGCACGTTGCGTGCCCGCGGTTCGATCCACTCGGATTGGTGGGAAGGCTCGGCTAGCGAACTGGCCTCCTGTGGATACATCGGAGTATTCCCGGTCACTGGTTGGTGGCGAGAACGCGCACACCTGGGGCGATGGGATCGCCCGGCGCGGTATAGCCTGATTGTCTCCCTGGAAACCTCCCGAACTGACATTGACCTTTACACCGCCATTGCTGCCCAAGTCGGGATTGCGACTGAGATTGGAGCCTAGCGGTCCGACAGGCTGGATCTGGCACCTGTCTCCCCCAGTGTGACAGTCTGCGGTGCTTCCCCCCCAAGTTTCCTGACCCGCATTCCGCCCACTGGCAGCGGCAGGCGACCGCCGTGCGCATCATCCGCGGCCGATACGATGCCGCGCGGACGACCGATGCCAACCGCCGCCACTGGGCGGGCGCCGAAGAAAAGTACACCGGTGTAACGGGGCCATGCAGGAACCTCTTGCATGGCCTTCTTGTCAAGCGGAGACATTGGGGATGCTGCCCGGGTTTTCGGGGAATACGGGAATCGCTTCCATACTGCGCATACTCTGAAGAGGGGGAAGACAATATATGTGTCTCACCGGAACTCCCTGTAAGGACATTGACGAACTGGTCGGTCACCTTTACAGGTCGGTCGGTTTCCGGGGACTTATCTCCTGACCGCCTCGCCCGCGGTGGGGGCACTATGTGGCTTACGGGTTTGCGCGAGACCTGGATCTGAAATCTGAGACTTGAGATTTGAAGGCGGCAAGGGCCCACTCGCATCGGGGCAGCAACGGTGTACAATGGGCGCGTTCGACGGGGGGGCGGCTCTTTGGGCCGAAGGCGTACAGCACAGGCGCGGATCGGCCGGCGCGCAGCCGGCGGCTTGTCGGCAGCGGGCCGGCGGGGGCGCAGGAGCATGAGACATGACTGCGGCAGCCACGGCATTTGACGGCCAGATCGCCTTTCGGCACCTGGAGCATCTGGCGGTGACCATCGGCCCCCGCCCGACCGGCAGTCCGGGCGAGCACAAGGCCGCCGCATACATCGCCGGCGTGCTGAAACGCCTCGGCCTCAAGGTGACCCGGCAGCGTTTCCCGTCCATCACCTACGGCAACCACAAGTGTGTTTTCGAGGTCCGCCAGGGCGGGCGATGGCGGCCGGTGGCGGCCGAGCCAGTCATGCTCAGCAAGAACACGCCCCCCCGCGGCGTGGAAGGCGAGATCTTCTTCGCCGAAACAGGGCAGCCGGAGTACCTCACGCCGGCCATGAAGGGCAAGATCGTGCTGGCCGGCGGGCCTGTTCGGCCCGAAGACCGTCCGCGCCTGATCGGCTACGGCCCCAAGGCCCTGGTGACCATCGACCCGACCCTGCGCGAGGGCCTCAGCCGGGCCGTCCTGGGCGACGGGAACCGAAGAACCTACGGCAACCTGCCCATGGCGACCATCCGTCACCTCGACGGGTTGGGCCTCATCAAGCAGGGCGTCCGCCGGGCCAGGCTCGTCCTGCGAAACAGCGAGATGAAGTCCTACAGTCTGAATGTCATCGGCGAGAAGGCCGGCGCCGACCTGGCCGACGAGATCGTCGTCATCTGCGCCCATTACGACAGCCACTGGGGCATCCCGGGGGCTGCCGACAACGCGGGCGGAACCGCCGTCATGCTGGAACTGGCGCGCGTGCTCGCCGGCCGGCCCAGCAGGCGAACGCTGCGGTTCATCGCCTTCGCCGCCGAGGAGACAGGCCTCTGCGGCAGCACGTTCTATGCCAACCTGCTGGCCCGTAAGGCCCGCCGCGCGAGGAAGGCCGCGTCATTCGACGAGAAAGTCGACAAGACCGACTGCGACAGGCACCGCCTGACGTTCAACATCGACGTGCACGGCTGCATTCTCGGCCAATATGTTGCGACTTTCAGCGGCCCGGAAGACCTGGGCGCCTCGGTGCGTCTGCTGGCCGGCGAGATGGGCATGGCCTGCGATGTGCAGAAGAAGCCGATGAGTTCCGACGGCACGTCGCTGGCAGCGGTGGGCGTTCCGAACGTGCAGTTCGCACGATACGGCGGCACGACCAGTCTGGGGCACCAGACGGGAGACGACGTCCGTTACCTCTCGGCCGACGCGCTGGCCGGCGCCGGCGACTTCGCCGAACGCTACCTCCGCCGCTACGTCACCGACGCGCCGGTGCTGCCCTTCCCGCGAGAGATTCCCGACGACCAGATGAAAGCCGTCAAGGAGTACTTCTCCAAGGGCAAGATGCCCATGCCCGGCGAGGCGCCTCGCAGGAAGGCTCGCGCCCGTCGACCCAAGTCGCGCGGGCGAACGAGATCCCGCTGAACCACTTCATCCTTGTAATGTCGGGGTAGATGCCGCCCTCAGGCCTTCGAGTCCGTGATGGCCGGCTGAGAGAGGACCGATGATTATGTTGATGACCGCGGGCGCCGCGTTCTTGGTCCGCCACCCGCCGCCAGTGCGGCTCCGCCCTTTACAGTCTGCACCACGCCACGTGGTGCGGGAGGTCACTTGCCTCAGACGAACCCCGTACCTTTGACGGTGAACTTCAGGGACCCGGCGGGGAGTTTCAGGCTCTTCTCGGCGGCGGCGCCGACGTCGGCCCAGACGGCGGTGCCGCGGTAGGCGACCGTGCCGGCCGAGTCTATCAAGATGGGCGTGGGCGTCGACGCGACACCCCACGCCGTCAGAGTGGCCTTGCCGGTGTCGTAGATGACCGGTATGCCCACCTGCCGCTGCGCGTAGAACTGCTTGACGGTCGCCTGGGGCTCGCCGACGTTCATGAGGACGCTTGGGACCTCTTGCTTCGCGAGGACGGAGGCGACGCTCGACATCTCTCTGATGGCGGTGGCGCTGAACGGACAGCTGGTGTCGACGAAGACAACCAGAAGCCCCTTCGGCCCCATGCGGTCGCGGAGAGACCGTACGGCGCCCTCGAGGTCCGGGAGGCGCGTTTCGCCGAGGAGTTTCGACACGTCGAGCGCTGCCGCGCCGAGCGCCGCGGCGTTTGGCCCTGGGTCCTTGACCGGGCTGGCCGGTTGAGGCGCCGGCGCCGGGGGGGCGTTCTCGGCCGGCTGGCACCCCGCGGCAAGAATCGCCAAGATGGTCGCGGCCGCCAGCAAAGCGGCCTGCGCGGACTGACACGGCTTCCGACGTGATGTCATGGCAAGCACCTCCGGGCCTTTCGGCCGCTCATCCACCTGAAGAGTCCCTTTATTGCACCAGAACCCGCCTGGCAAAGCAAGCACTTGTTGCGGCCCAGGCCCTTCTGGGCCAGCACGGTAATGCTGGCGGCAACACCGTCAAGCGCAGCGCCGACTTCGGCCGTGACGGGATCGCCGCCGACCTGCTTGGCCGCGTAGGTGTGGTCGCTCAGGAGTTCCACGCTATCAAAGCCTGCCGCGCGGATGGCTGCCAGGTACTCTTCGCGCAGCAGCGCCCCCGCGATGCAGGCGGCGTAGAGGTCGGCGTCGCTACGGGCCGACTCGGGCAGCGGCCGGTTCAGCACGATATCGCTCACGACCATCTTGCCGCCGGGCACGAGGACGCGGAACACGTCGCGGAAGACCTGGGGCTTGTCGGGCGAAAGGTTGATGACGCAGTTCGAGATCACCACGTCCACCGAGGCGTCGTCGACGGGCAGGTTCTCGATCGTCCCCTCGCGGAACTCGACGTTCGCCAAGCCGGTTGACGCGAAGAACTTGACGGCGTTCTTCCGGGCCAAGGCCAACATCTCGGGCGTCATGTCGACGCCAATCGCGCGGCCGGCGTCGCCGACCTTCTGGGCCGCCAGGAACACGTCCTTGCCCGCGCCGCTGCC